>Ga0315292_10001563_pt1 | contig 12346 bp, 7 predicted proteins | sample YL17G13_0_MG_FD_204029 | JGI IMG/M metagenome (GOLD analysis project Ga0315292, IMG submission 204029) | Sediment microbial communities from Yellowstone Lake, YNP, Wyoming, USA - YL17G13_0 | ecosystem: Environmental > Aquatic > Freshwater > Lake > Sediment | place: USA: Wyoming | collected... | reverse complement strand
TGTGCACGCGCGCGGTGGTGCCGCACATGATCAAGGCCGGCGGCGGCGCCGTCCTCAACGCGTCGTCTGTGGTGGGCTTGTACGGCAACTTCGGCCAGACCAACTACGTCGCGACGAAGGCCGGCGTGATCGGCATGACGAAGACCTGGGCGCGCGAGCTCGCGAAATACAAGATCCGCGTCAACGCGGTGGCGCCCGGGTTCATCGCCACGGAGATCCTCACGGCGATGCCGGAGAAGGTGCTGGAGGGTATGATTGCCCGAACTCCGCTCGGGCGGATGGGTCGCCCAGAGGACATCGCCAACGCCTACGTGTGGCTGGCGTCGGACGCGGCGGCCTTCGTGACCGGCACGGTCATCTCCGTGGATGGCGGGCTGGTGGTAGGGACATAGGGAGGGATTGGGGATTCGGGATTCGGGATTGGGGAAGACCGCCCCAATCCCCAACCCCCAATCCCCAATCCCTCACAACTGGGGAGAGCTCTGATGAATAAGCCGGTCTACATCGCTGCATATCACCAGTCGGAGTTCGGCAAGCTGATGGGCATGACGGTGCCCGAGATCATCAAGGCGTCAGTCGCCGGTGCCTGCGGCGAGATCAAGGCCGACGCGTCGGCGATCGACGTCGGGTCGGTGGGCGCGACCTGCACCTACACGCTGAACCAGCAGGGCCTGCTCGCGGGCCTGATGGCGGCGATCCCCGGGATGGGCGGCAAGCCGATCGAGTCGGTCGAGAACGCCTGTGCGTCGGGCGGCCAGGCCATCCTGTCGGTGATCTACAAGCTGCAGCTCGGCCTCGGCGAGGTCGGCATGGCGGTCGGCTTCGAGAAGATGCGGGACGCCGAAGGCAAGATGGACGGCAAGCTCATCGGCCAGGCGCTCGGCGTGTTCTCGCACCCGGACGAGCGGCCGGGCAAGGTCTACATCTTCCCGCACATCTTCGCCGAGGTGATGAGGGACTACATGCAGGCCAATGGCGTGACGGAGCGCGACCTCGCGCATGTGTCGTGCACGGCCTACGGCAACGCCAACAGCAACCCGTACGCACAGATGCGCAAGATCAAGGTGACGCTGGACGAGTGCGCCAACATCGGCGACCGCAACAAGTACATCGTCGAGGGCCTGCCGCTGAAGACGTACGACTGCTCGCAGATCACCGACGGTTACGCGGCGCTCATCGTGGCGACCGAGGACGGGCTGAAGAAGCTCGGCATGGCGAAGGCCGATTGCGTCCAGATCGCCGGCTATGCCCAGGCGACCGACAGTCTGCTTCGCAGCGACCGCGACGTCCTCAAGGCCGAAGGCGCGAAGACCGCGATGCACAACGCGTACAGGATGGCCGGGCTCACGCCGGCCGATATCAACGTCGCCGAACTCCACGACTGCTTCACCGTCATGGGCGCGATCGGGACCGAGGTGATCGGCAAGGCGCCGATGGGCCAGGGCGCCAGGTACTGGGTCGACGGCAAGGCCGCGGTCGGCGGGGAGTGCGGCATCAACACGTCGGGCGGCCTCATCGCCAAGGGCCACCCGGTCGGCGCGACCGGCATCGCCATGGTGGGCTGGTCGGCGTGGCAGCTGCTCGGGAAGGTGCCGCCGGCGCTCCAGGTGAAGCACGCGAGAGCGGCGGCCACGTTCAACATCGGCGGGCCGATCTGCGCGTCGGTCTGCACCGTGCTCAAGCCGGCCGGGTAGCCGATGGCTGACCTGGTTCCCGACCAGAGCGGATACGTCGAGGCCGACGGGCAGCGGATTTTCTGGGAGCGGTTCGGCACGGGCGACCGCGAGACGATCTGCCTGCTCAACGGCCTCGCCATGCACACCAAGGCGTGGTACGGGTTCGTTCCGACGTTGACGGACGAATACGACGTGCTGCTTTGGGACTACCTCGGGCAGGGCGAGTCGTCGGCGGAGGATGTGCCGTACGAGATTCCGCGGCTCTGCGACTATCTTGCGATGATCCTCGACCGCGTGGGGCTCGAGCGGGTCCACCTGATGGGGATCTCCTACGGCGGGTTCGTCGGGCTCGACTTCGCCCGGCGGTACCAGCACCGTCTGCACACCCTGACCATCTCGGGCATCCTGCTCAGCCACGAGATGCTGTTCCAGATGTACGAGGACGTCTCGCTGCGCTTTTACCGGAGCAGCCTCGAGGTGTTCGAGCTCTACACGTACTACATGTACGAGAAGATCTTCGGCGAAGCGTTCGTGCTGAAGTACCAGCAGAACCTCGACGCCATGCGCCAGCGGTTCTTCGACCGCTTCAAGGACCGGCGCCACTCCCTTGTCCGCCTGACCGAGGCCCAGGACCCCTTCTTCGCGGCCCTGGACGAGCGCATGCCGGAGTACCGCGCCATCCAGACGCCGACACTGATCATGGCCGGCGCCGAGGATCGCGCGATCCCGCCGTGGGTCCAGCAGAAGCTCTGCGCGGTCCTGCCGAATCACCGGTTCGAACTGGTGGCCGAGAGCGGGCACTGCGTCTACATCGAGCAGCCGGGGGTGTTCTTCGGTAACCTGAAGCGGTTCGCGCGGGCGAAATCGCTCGCGTTCGACGGCGTCGCCCCGAGCGCGTGAGGAATCTGACGGGCCGTCCATGAACCAGGAAGAACGTTCGCAACGCAGCCGCGCCCAGGTCCTCGACGCGGCGCTCGCCCTGTTCTCGCACCAGGGATACCGCGCCACGAGCATGCGCGAGATCGCCGAGAAGGCCGGCGTGTCCACGGGGAACGTCTATCATCACTTCACGGACAAGGAAGCGATCTTCCTCGAACTGCTCGACGTCTACTGGCGGGCGATCGACGATCCGGACTTTCCCATCAACAAGGCGCTGCGGACCGGCGGCTTCCCCGAGAACCTCGAGGCCATCGGACTGGCTGCCCGCGAGAGCGTGGCCCGGTACCGCCCCTACGTCACGCTGATCTACGTGGATGTCGTCGAGTTCGAGGGCAGTCACATCCGGAAGTTCTACCTGGAGATGGCAGGCCGGTTCGAGCGATTCGTCGAGCTGCGCAAGGACGAACTCAAACTGGAGGGCAAGCTGCGCCCTGAAGTGCAACCCGCCTCAGCGGTCATGTTCGCGTTCCGCACGTTCCTGCAGCACTTCGCCGTCGAACTGATCTTCGGGGTGCCGGATCACTACGGCAAGAGCACCGACGAGGTGGTCGGCGAGATCTCCCACATCCTGCGCCACGGCATGCTCAAGCCCGGGGTCTGAGTCCGGAGACGCTCTCCAGCGCCTCCACGAGCAGGTCCCGGAACAGCCCGATCTTGTAGCGGTTGTCCGCGAGCGGCAGCGCGTCGGCCAGCGCGGCGTCGGCCGCCTCGCGGATGAGCGCCGGCGTGGGCTCGCGGCCGATGAGGCCGGCCTCCGCCTCGCGGGACCGCCACGGCGTCGGCGCCGCAGCGCCGAGAATCACCGACACCTGCGCCACTCGGCCCTCCTGCATCAGCATCGTCGAGGCCACGCTCGCCAGCGCGTAGTCGGTGTGCGGCTCGTTCGCGCGCAGGTAACTCGACGCCCAGCCGGCCGGGGCCGGCGGCAGGAGCACGTCGGTCAGCACCTCGGCCTGGCCGAGCACGTTTTCGCGGCGGGGGTCGAGGCCCGGCGGCAGGAAGAAGTCTTCGAGCGGCAGCACGCGCATGCCGTCGGGGCCGACCAGGCGAGCGCGGGCGTCGAAGGCGACCAGCGCCGGCGCGAGGTCCGACGGGTGGATCATGTGGCAGTGCGTGGCGCCCAGGACGGCGTGGTACCGGTTCTCGCCGTCGACGGCGAAACAGAGGTCGCCGCCCTTGCGCACGCAGACGGTATCACCGCGCAGGTACCAGCACCGCGGGCGCTGGCAGAGATTGCCGCCAAGCGTCGCCCGGCCGCGCAGTTCGGGAGGGCCGGACGCACGCGCGGCCGTCGCGACGGCCGGGTACGCCGCCTGGACTCGTTCGTGCGCCGCGAGCTCCGCCAGCGTGGACAGCGCGCCGATGCGCAGGCCGCCGTCCGGCGTGGGCGTAAACCCGCGTAACTCCTCGAGCTCGCCGATGTCGACGACCTTCGCGGGCCGCCGTCGGTCAATGTGCAGCGATCCGGCGAGATCGGTGCCGCCGGCCACCAGGTGCGCCCCGCGCGCGGACAGGTGGGCAATCGCCTCGGACAGCGATCGGACACGGATGAGCGGGAGGTCGTCTGCCATGCGAGGATTGAGTATAGCAGCCTCAATCGGGGTCAGACTCGATTAGGGACTCCCAGCCCCGATGGGGTCAGACTCGAACAGGCCTCCCGCGAGCGGTTCGAGTCTGACCCCATGGGTGGGGCTGCCGGGGTATGATCGTCGCCATGAACGACGTCATCGATTTCATCCACGCCAACCGCGATCGCTACGTCGAGGAACTCACGCAGTTCCTGACCATCCCGAGCATCAGCGCCATGCCGGAACACCGGGGCGACGTGCGGCGCTGTGCCGCGTGGGCCGCCGACGAGATGCGCCGAATCGGCCTCGAGCACTGCCGCGTCATCGACACCGCGGGCCACCCGCTCGTCTACGGCGACTGGCTGCACGCCGAGGGCGCCCCGACCGTGCTCTTCTACGGGCACTACGACGTCCAGCCGGTGGACCCGCTCGAACTGTGGACCTCGCCGCCCTTCGAGCCGACGATCCGCGAGGGCGAAATCTTCGCCCGCGGCGCGTGCGACGACAAGGGGCAGGTGTTCGTGCACTTCAAGGCCATCGAGGCCCACATGAAGAAGGCCGGCCGTCTGCCGGTGAACTTCAAGGTCATCCTCGAAGGCGAAGAGGAAGTCGGCAGCGAGAACCTCGGGCCGTACGTGCGCGAGCACGCGGCGAAGCTCGGGTGCGACATGGTGCTCATCTCGGACACCGAGATGTTCGACCGCGGCGTGCCCTCGATCTGCTACGGCCTGCGCGGCCTGGCCTACATGCAGATCGACATCCGCGGCACGAAGGGCGACCTGCACTCGGGCCAGTACGGCGGGGCGGTGGCGAACCCCGCCAACGTTCTCGCGCAGGTGCTGGCGCAGCTCAAGGACAAGAGCGGGACGGTCAAGATCCCGGGCTTCTACGATGACGTGCGAGCGCTGACGGAGGAGGAACGGGCCGAGTTCCGCCGCCTGCCGTTCGACGAAAAGGGCGTGAAGAAGCACCTTGGGGCGCCGCGCCTCTTTGGCGAGCGCGGCTACTCGGTCCTGGAGCGCATGTGGGCGCGGCCGACGCTCGACGTCAACGGCCTGCTGTCGGGCTGGACCGGCGAGGGCAGCAAGACCATCATCCCCGCCGTGTCGATGGCGAAGGTCAGCATGCGCCTCGTGCCGAACCAGACGCCCGAAAAGATCGCCCAGCTGTTCGAGGCCTACATCCGGAAGATCACGCCGAAGACGGTCGACGTGAAGGTCACCAATCTGCACGGCGGGATGCCGTGGATGACGGAGTTCGACAACCCGTACGTGCAGGCGGCAGGGCGGGCGATCGAGAAGGGTTTCGGCAAGCGGCCGGTCTTCACGCGCGAGGGCGGGTCGATCCCGATCGTCGCGGACTTCCAGGCGTCGCTGAACGCGCCGGTGGTGCTCTTCGGCTTCGGCCTGCCGGACGACAACCTGCACGCGCCGAACGAGAAGTTCAACCTCGACAACTTCTTCAACGGCATCCTGGCGTCGGCGTTCCTGTATGAGGAGGTCGCGGCGCTTCGCGCCTGAGGCACGCTCGGGATTCGGAACTGCGTGATCGTCGTGGGATCCGGCTTTAGCCGGATCCTGTCAGGCGCTGGCTGAAGCCAGCACCCACGACAGCATGAAGCGGCCTTTGGATGCGTACACGCGAAGGGGCGGGACCCGGTGTCCCGCCCCTTCTGCTTTCTGTGTCGCGCATTCAGGATGGGGACTCAGGAGGCGAATCCCCAATCCCGAATCCCGAATCCCGAGTTTAGAACGTGGCCCGGAAGCCGAAGCGGATGACGCGCGGCGCCACGATCGACGAAATCGTATTGGCGTTCGACGCGTTCTGCGTGCCGCGGATCGACAGCGACGTGTTGGCGTTGAACAGGTTGAAGATGTCCATCGCCGGGACGATCTTCACGCGCTTGTAGATCGTGAAGCTCCTGTCGATGCGCAGGTCCACCGACTGGAAGTTCGGCAGACGGTTGTCGCCTTGGACGTCCAGGAAGACGTTCGCCGTGCCCGCGCTGAAGGGCCGGGTCGGCGTCTGGATCTGCTGGATGAACGGGTAGCCGCTGCGGGTGTTGTAGAACCCGGACACGTTGATGCCCCACAGCGGGGAGTTGTAGAGCCCCGACGCGCGGAAGATCCACGTCGCGTTCACGAACACGTTGCCCAGGCCGCTTGACGTCGACTCTTCGGCGAACTGGCCGCCGTTGAGGTTGGCGATGTTGGTCGGGTCCTCGTACGACGCGGCCGAGTCGTAATGCATCGGCGCGTCGTTGTGGGAGTAGCTGACGTTGGCGGACCAGCGGTTCGACATCCGCTTGCGCCCCGAGATCTCGAAGCCCTGGTAGCCGCGAGAGAAATCCGGCCGGTTCGTACGGATGTAGCCGGTCGGAATCTGGCTTGTCGGCTGGTAGTAGGTGACGGTACTGCAGCGCGCGCCGGTCGGGCAGGCGGTGGCCGCCGGCGTGTAGCTGATCTGCTCGTAGTTGGCCGACGTCCAGTTCAGCCGGTCATCCCACCGGAAGCTTCCGTAGGCGCGCCAGATGTAGGCGGCGCTCACCGCAAACTGCGTTCCGATCTGCTTGTCGAAGGAGAGCAGCACCTCGTTGGTGGTCTCCATCTTGAGGCCGGGATCCACCGTGCCCGTTGTCGACGTCGCGGTCGGGTTGTTGTAGTCGTAGCCGCTGGTCCAGCTGAGCGGCGCCGCCGTCAGGACGATCTCGTTCGCCTGGATGAACTTGTCGCCGTTGACGTCCACCCACGGGTACCGGACCAGCGTCGACACGACGGTGTTGTAGACACCGGCGAGCGTGCCGCCGGAGCCGAGCTGGCTGACGTAGCGCGAGTAGTTGAACTTCACGACGTTCCGGCCGTCACCGCGCAGGTCGTAGGTGAGGCCGACACGCGGCGACCAGTTCTTGAACGTGATGCCCGTGTTCTTACCCTGGAAGGAGAGCGCCGGCAGCTGATTGAACACGGCACCCGGGTAGGTGACGCTGTTGTAGACACCCGCGTAGGTGGCCTTCCCGAAGAAGTCGCTGGCCGGGGCGGTATTCGGATTCGCGTAGTCGCTCTGGTGGTCGAACCGGATGCCGAGGTTGACCGTCATCTTCTTACGGGTGTAGCTGTCCTGCACGTAGAAGTTCCGGTTATGCAGGCCGTACTCCGTCTTGGACTGACGGTAGAGTTCCGCCTCGCTCGCGACGCCGCTCCGGAACCGCGAGATGGCGTTCCCGCCCCACATGTTGCCGGTGTACGCCACGTCGTTCCGGTATTTGAACCCGAACTTGAAGGCGTGGTCGCCGCTCATGAAGCCCGGCAGGAAGTAGTTGGCGACGATGTCGATGCTGTCGGTCGGCCGGACGAAGACCGACTCCTGGAAGGAGCGGGCGTAGGCGCTCGTGGTGATTTCGAATGCCGGCTGCACCGTCCGCAGCGCCTCATCGTGGAACGTCAGCGTGAAGTTGTTGCCGACGTGCGAGTACGATCCCTCGACCATGAACCTGTCGCTGAAGATGTGGCGGTCAGTGAACTTGTAGGTCTTGGGCATCCCGGTCTTCCACAAGCTCGAGCCCAGGGACGTATCGGTCACGCCAATCTGGCGGTAGGTGGTCTCCAGCGGGCGGAGGTCGGACGCGTCACGGGCGTTGCGGACCTTTTCGGCGCCGTTCCAGAAAAACGAGAACTGGTTCGCCTTCATCAGTTGCGCGGCGAACTTGAAGTTGTAGTTGTTCAGGATCGTGGTGTCCGGGCTCAGGCAGGTCCGGATGTCCTCGAGCGAATATGTCAGCGGGGCGGCCTTCATCGCCTGGCAGGCAGGGTCGGCCTTGTAGAAGTTGTTGATGCCGACGTTGATGTTCTGCTTGCCGTAGCTGCCCCAGGCCCATGCCCGGCCCCTCTTGATCGGGCCGCCAACCTCGAACCCGTAGTCCTTGATGTTCTGGATCGGATTGCCCGTGTTGACGCCGTTCACGCGCATCGCGTCGGTGACGTTGTTCGCCTGCGTCGAGTCGTCGGTGACGTAGAACCGGCCGGAGCCCTTCAGCCTGTCCGTGCCGCTCTTGGTGACCAGGTTGACGCCGACGCCGGGCGACTGCATCGAAACGTCCGCGCCGCCCGTCGAGATCTGCATCTCTTCGAACGCGTCGAAGTCGTAGTACACCGGCGAACCGCCCGTCGCGTTCATGTCGGTGACGTCCACGCCGTCCACGTTCCACTTCTGCTGCGCAAAGGCCGCGCCGCGCGCCACGAAGTTCGACTGCTGGCCCGAGGCCGAACCGCCGACGTTCTGGCGGTCCATCGCCACGCCGGCCGACTGCTCGATGATGACCCACGGGTCGCGGGCCGACGGGATGCTCTGCAGCGCTTCCTGCGTGAAGCGGTTCGTCTTGCCCGTCTCCTTGAGGTCAACCAGCGGCGTTTCGCCGCTGACCGTCACGGTCTCCTGGACCGTCGAGATCTCGAGTGCCTGACTGATCTGCGCGCTCTCGGCGAGCCGCAGACGGTAGCCTTCCTTGATGACGGTCTTGAAACCCGTCAGGTCGAACTTGATGGTGTACGTGCCGATAGCCAAGCTCGGGAACCGGTACGAGCCGGTCTCGGTGGTGACCGCCGTCAGCGGCTGCAGGAGCGCGGGGCCCGTCAGCGTGACCGTGACGCCCGGCATGATGGCGCCGGACGCGTCCGTCACCTTGCCGTAAATCTCGGCGGTGTTCTGAGCAGAAACACCGGCGACGCTGCCGGCCAACGCGAGGATGGCCAGCACAACAACAACACGAACCTTCATTCCTACCTCCTCGAGACGTGAGAGCCTTCCCGATCGAGCCTTCCAGTACGACGAGAGCGAGAACCCCGTTCGGCCAGCGGCCAAACGGTGACAACGCGAAATCGTCAGAGAGGTCCCCTACAGGGTCGCCTGTTTCTCAGCCAGATCCGTGCCACAAAGCGCCAGGCGCCACGGCGGGGTCGTCGCCGCTAAGTCATTGAAAAAAAAGGATGATTCAAATGTGACGAACGCGGATTCAGGCGACGATCCAGCTGGTTGGATTAGACGTTCGTCTGGCCGGATCTGGAAGGCGCGGAGCGCACCCGGGCGGGTGCGCTCCGCTGAGAAGACTCCTACTTTTTCTCTGTAGTTTTGTAGTAGCCGCTCACATCACGCTTGCCGCGCTCGAGATACGGCACGCCCTTGCTCATCCAGTCGGGCAGCGGCGCCCCGAGCAGGTAGTGATCGAAGAACTCGTCGAGGTGGATCGTCCAGTACTTCTGGTTCTCCCGCTCGCGCAATCCGTGCTTCTCGGTGTTGAAGTTGAACATGTAGGCTTCTTTACCGAGCCTGCGCAGCGCGGAGAAGAACTCGATCCCCTGGTACCACGGCACCGCATCGTCTTCGTCGTTGGCGATCGTCAGGTACGGCGTGTTCACCTTCTCCACCCAGAAGATGGGCGAGTTCTCGATGAACTGCAGCGATCGCGTCCACGGCGGCGCGCCGATGCGGCTCTGCGTGCGCTCGTACTGGAACGCCCGTGACATCCCGCTGCCCCATCGGATCCCGCCGTACGCGCTCACCATGTTGACCACCGACGCGCCGGCTTCGACCGCGCGGAACATGTCGGTGCGCGTGATCAGATAGCTGATCTGGTAGCCGCCCCAGCTGTGGCCCTGGATTCCGATCCGCGCCGGATCGATGTAGCCCTGGTCGACGACCTTCTGCACGGCGGGGAGGACGCACTTGTAGGCGCTCTCGCCCGGGTAGCCGGTGTCGTAGATGATGTCCGGCTGCAGCACCACGTAGCCGTGGCTGACGTAGCGGCTGACGTTGATGCTCGTGCCCGGCGTTGGCGCCACGTACCGGTGGAGCCCGTTGGTCAGCTCCTCGTAGATGTAGACCATCAACGGGTACTTCTTGGACGGATCGAAGTTCTCGGGCTTCGTGAGGAGGGCCCGCAGCATCTTCCCGTCGCCGTTGCGGTAGTCGACCAGTTCCGAGCGGCCCCACACAAACTGCGCCTGCTGGGGATTGGCGTCGCTGACCTTCGCGAGGTTCTCGAAGCTCGAGCCGGCCGTCCACAGGTTCGGGAACTCGTCGAATCGCTGCGCGGTGAGCACGAACGGGCCGTCTGCGCTCTTCGGCTTCATGGGCAGGCCGAGCTGCTTGTCGACCATCACGAGTTTCGAGGGCTCCGCGTACCCGGCCGGCAGCGGCGCCGGCAGCGCGGGCACGGGCTTGCCCTTCAGCGGCTTCGCGGGCTTCGTCGCGGTCGCGGGCGGCGCGGCCGCCGGCGTTACGCGGTAGAATCCCGTCGCCTTCGTGAGGTCGTTCAACGCCTGCACGAGGAAGGGCTTATCGGTGGGCAGGGTCTTCTCTTCGGGATCCAGCCGCACGTAACGCAGCACGATCCCGTTCTTGCGGCCGAAGCCGCCGGTCACCAGGCGCGCGTCCGTGCCGTCTGGCCGGATCTCCCAGATGTCGAACTTGTCGTAGACCAGCACCGATCGGTCGCCGGACGTCCACCCGGCCGATCCGTACGAACGCGCCGGCTCCGGCGTGTCGTTCGACTCGTCATCGAACCGCACGCCGAGCTTGCCGGTGAGGTTCGTCTTCACGCCGTCGCTGACGCGCACGGTGTACCACTGGCTGTCGTCGGCGTTGAAGTTGAGTACGTAGCCGCCGCCGGGCGACAGGGACGCGCCGAATCGCGCCTTCTCGAGGAGCTTCTTGCGCGCGCCGTCCTGCAGCGTGACGGCGTAGTAGTCGCTGTGGCCCGCATCCCACGAGACGAGCTGGCGGTAGGGAAGGTCCGACGCGCCGAGCGCGACCGGCGACTCCTCCACGACCGTGACGTCGGGCATGTCCTCCGACGCGAGCGGGACGAGCCGCTTGTCCGTCAGGTAGACGACCGCGCGGAAGTTGCGCTTCTTCTCCTCGTCAGCGCGCACCTTCTGCATCGGCTGCAGGAAGGGATCCTTGTAGTTCCAGATGTCGACCTTGACCGGGTCGGCCGCGTCCTCGGCAGGTTCGGCCGCCGCCGGCGGCGCGTATCCGAAGTAGAGGCGCGCTCCGTCCTTCGAGAACTCGACGCGCCCGTTCTCGCTGACGGTCATGCCCGCCGGCACGCCCTTCGTCGCACCGGACACCAGTTCGACCGCGGCTTCGGTGGTGGCCGGCCACTGGTAGAGCTTGTAAATCGACGGGTTGTCCTTGTAGGTGTCGCGGTCGCTGAGGAACGCCAACTGCGTGGCCTTCTCGTCGAAGGCGAAGCTCTTGTAGTGCCCCAGGCCGGAGAGCAGCGTCTTCGTCACGCCGTCGGCCGTGCGGCGCGCGTAGGCGCCGTCCTTCTCCGGCGTCTTCACCGCGGAGGCGGTGCCGTAGGCGAGCCAGCTGCCGTCCTTCGCCCAGACGTACTCGACCACTTCCGCGATCGTCGCCTGCGCGCCCGTCGCGAGATCCCGCACGATGAGCTCGGTGCCGGGGTCCTTCTTCTTCTCCTTCGGCTTCTTCGGCGCGTCGGCCGCCGCGGCCGGCTTGGCCTCGGCCTTGGCCTCACCTTCCTTCTTGTCGGCGGCCGCGTCGGCCTTCTTCTCCGGCGCCTCGAGCAGGTACGCGACGACCTTGCCCGATTCCTCCGGCACCTTGAAGCTCTTCACGCGGTTCGCCGTGACGAGGTCGCCGGTGGCGAGATTGTAGATGCCGAGCCCGGGCTTCGGCTGTTCCTCCGGCTTCTTCTTTTCCTTCTTCGCCTTGTCGACCTCGGCCTTCGGGGCCGCGATGGTGAACACGACGAAGGCGTCATCCGCGGTGACGACCGCGCCGCTGCCTCGGGCGTGGCGCTTCTCGGCGCCCGTCTTGAGGTTGCGGATGACGAGTGCACCGTCGCCGTCCTGGGCGGCGAGGGCATAGACGAGCCACGTGCCGTTGCGGGAAATCCTCGTGCCCTGGATGGACTTCCAGTCGTTGTACGCGTCGTAGGGCACGGGTCGTTTGGCCGGAGTCTGGGCGGAGAGCCCGACGGCGGCCACCAGCAGGCACACCACGAGCACCACTTTGCGCATGGATCGAATCCGCTGTCGCATGAACGCTCCTTGCGTAGGGGGAAGAACGAGACGGAATCCCGTGGATTATATGCCGGGTCTGAGACTGGGGTCAGAGTCGACATTGAGGTGGGGTCAGAGTCGA
>Ga0315292_10001560_pt1 | contig 12355 bp, 8 predicted proteins | sample YL17G13_0_MG_FD_204029 | JGI IMG/M metagenome (GOLD analysis project Ga0315292, IMG submission 204029) | Sediment microbial communities from Yellowstone Lake, YNP, Wyoming, USA - YL17G13_0 | ecosystem: Environmental > Aquatic > Freshwater > Lake > Sediment | place: USA: Wyoming | collected... | reverse complement strand
TCTCCGGCGAGACGAGCTTCTGGTGTGCGATGCCCTGGAGCGTCGAAATCTGTTCGGCGCGGGCCTCGCCCCCGCCGGCCGGCATGTAGGTTTCCTGATCCCACGAGAGGAGCGAGGCTGCGCTGTTTATGCGCTGGATCTCCAAGAGTCTGGTCGTCAGAGCCTCCACAGTTTTCAGGGTCTTCACAGTAGGGTGTCTCCTTCAGCCCGCATTATTCACGAAGGCTTCTACTACTACAACCGCCGATACGAAAATCAGAACTCATTGCGGTATTCTTTCTTCGCGCCAGGAATCATACAAAGGGCGCTCGACCTCGCAAGCGCGGTGGCGACGCACCTGACGGCGGGCGGGCTCGCCGCTCGGTCGGTCAACATACTGCTGGGGACTGGCGCCCTTCTTCCTGGCGACTGTCCCCGTTCTGAGAGCGGGACAGGCACCGCCGCAGACGACGGAGCCAGTCCCCTGACCTCCGCGCGCTGGTCTCGGCCCCCTCCCTCACCCTCCCCCATATTATGGGGGAGGGATGGGTGGGGGGCCGACGAACCCTCGTGAATAATGCGGGCGAGGAACCCTCATGCTATGATCGCGCCGATTTGTATCTTATGACGTAGTGTACGCAACGAACTATCCGTTTTCAAACCAATAGTCGCTCAGATCGATGAATAGACTCGTATCCGCCGACATCGAAGCCTATGCCCAGGCCCACTCCATGCCGGAGTCGGATCTCTGTCGCGCCTTGCGGGAAGAGACTCAGCGGCGCATGGAGTCCCCGCAGATGATCGTCGGGCCGCTCGAAGGGGCCTTTCTGAAGATGATGGCGCAGCTGGTGGGTGCCAGGCGGGTGCTGGAGATCGGTATGTTCACCGGCTATAGCGCGCTCTGTTTCGCGGAAGCGTTACCGGCTGATGGGACAGTGATTACGTGCGAGGTCGATGAGGAGTCAGCCGCTCTCGCGCGCCAGTATTTCGCGCGTTCGCCCATTGGCAAGAAGATCGAGATTCGCATGGGGCCGGCACTCGATACGATGCGGCACCTCAAGGGACCGTTCGATCTGATCTTCATCGACGCCGATAAAATCAACTATGTGAATTACTATCGGCGGGCGCTCGATTTGCTGTCGCCGCAGGGGGTGATGCTCATCGATAACGTCCTGTGGGACGGGGATGTGCTGAAACAACCGGCGCCTGACGAGAAGACGGCAGCGATTCAAGAGCTGAATCGAACAGTATCATGCGATCCGCGCGTCTCTGCCGTGCTCGTCACGATCCGGGATGGAGTCTTGGTGGTACGGAAGACAGCCTAGGGCAGGATCGATGCAGTGGCGTTACTGCGCTGCGCATTTTGAATGCAGTTCCCTTTCCTGGGCAATGTAATCTGGCTTCTGTTGCCCTGACGGATCAATGCAACCATTCTCACCTACTGCTCAGTGCGGCGCCGAATTGACCAGAATTTGGCAGGAGGGTACACTCGCGTCGCGACAGTCTTGGGATGCCTTGAAATTACGTGACCGCAAGTAGTTCAACCATGCTGCCACTATGCTTTATACTCATGCCCTTCGGGAAAAAGCCTGCCGGCGACGGCCGGTTGGTGGATTTCGATTCCATTTACGAGTTGCTCATCAAGCCTGCTGTGGTCGCTGCAGGTCTTGAGCCGTTGCGCGCCGATGAGGAGATGACCGGCGGCGTGATACACAAGCCCATGTTCGAGCGCTTGATTCTCTGTGAGTACGCAGTCGCAGACCTGACGACGGCCAACGCCAATGTCTTCTACGAGCTTGGGTTGCGGCATGCCGTCCGACAGGCCAGCACGGTGCTTATGTTTGCTCAGGGAATCGGCCAATTGCCATTTGACGTGGCGCCATTACGCGCCATCCCGTACCAACTTGGCTCTGACGGCAAGCCCGCGATGAACGATACGGACCATGACAGGCTCACTACTAGGCTTCATGAGGCACGCAAGGCCAAAACAGACAGCCCCGTATTCCAACTGGTGGAGGGCTTTCCCGACATCCAGCGCCTCAAAACTGATGTGTTTCGCGAGCGTGTCGAGTATTCCGGCCAGCTTCGTCAGAAACTGGCGCAGGCCCGCAAGCAAGGCATCGATGCGGTGAGGGCTGTGGAGCGAGAGATAGGGCCCATACATGATGCTGAGGTAGGCGTGGTGGTCGATCTGTTCCTGTCCTACCGTGCCGTGAAGGGCTGGGACGAGATGATTGCGCTGGGGCAGAAGATGTCGGCGCCGCTGGCGGCGACGGTCCTGGTGCAGGAACAGTTGGGGTTGGCCTTGAACCGGGCCCATCGTGGCGAAGAGGCTGAGCAAATCCTGCTGGCGCTAATTGCGAGCCGCGGGCCAAGCAGCGAGACGTTCGGCATCCTTGGCCGCGTGTACAAGGACCGGTGGGAAGCCGCGCTGAATGCCGGCGAGAAGGTCCTCGCACGCGGCCTGCTTGAGAAGGCGATAGAGTCCTATCTTAAAGGTTTCGAGGCCGACTGGCGCGATGCCTATCCGGGTATCAACGCCGTGACGCTCATGGAACTGAAAGAGCCGCCCGATCTCAGGCGCGAGCGGCTGATCCCGGTCGTCTCCTACGCCGTGGAACGCCGCATGGCTTCCGGCAAACCAGATTATTGGGACTATGCCACGCGACTGGAGCTCGCCGTACTTGCCAAGGACCAGCAGAAAACTGAGTCGGCGCTTGCCGACGCACTCGCTGCCGTGCGCGAATCCTGGGAGCCCGAGACCACCGCCCGGAATCTCAGGCTGATTCGTGAGGCTCGCGAGAAGCGTTATGAAGCAGTGGCATGGGCAATGGAACTCGAGAACGAGCTAAACCGTCACGGAAAGACCTAGACGGTGCTATCCCAGCGCCGTGGCTAGACCATGAGCAAGATCCTGATCTCCTACCGTCGTGAAGATAGCGCCGATGTCGCCGGGCGGATCTACGACCGGCTTATCCAGCAGTTTGGCCAAGAGGCAGTCTTCAAGGATGTGGATTCGATCCCCCTGGGTGTCGACTTTCGCATCTATTTGGATGAACAGGTGGCCAAGTGCGACGTGTTCCTCGCCGTGATCGGGCGGGATTGGATGAGAGCAGGAGGCCGCAAGGGCAAGTCTAGGCTTGATGACCCGAGGGATTTCGTCCGCCTTGAGATCGAGTCTGCGCTGAAGCGCCAGATTCTGGTGATTCCAGTGCTCGTCGGAGGAGCCTCAATTCCAGTCGCAGAGCGGCTCCCTGCCAGTGTTCAGGATTTGTCCTATCGTAACGGCATCGCGGTGCGACCAGATCCTGATTTTCATCGGGATATGGACCGGTTGATCGAGTATCTAAAGCAGCAGATTCAAGGCCTGAAGGAGCATCGCACCGAACCGGTTAGCCCATTTGTCGAGCCGCTTCGCACTGAAGCTCCCGCAGACATGGTGAAGGTGCCGAAAGGGCCCTTCCTGTATGGGGAGAAGAGAGTCCGTGAGGTAATCGATCACGACTATTGGATCGACAAGTATCCCGTGACGAACGAGAAGTATCGATCGTTCGTCTTGGCAGATGGCTATAGGAATCAGGCGTACTGGTCATCTGAAGGGTGGAAGTGGAAGACCGAAGAAAACATCTCAAGTCCAGAATATTGGAACGACACTGAATGGAATAAGGCGGATCGCCCTGTCGTTGGAGTCAGCTACTTCGAAGCAGAGGCCTATGCGAAATGGGCAGGGAAACGCCTACCGACCGAGCGGGAGTGGGAAAAGGCCGCACGAGGCGAGGACGGGCGCGAGTATCCCTGGGGGGACGAGTTCGACAAGGAGAAATGCAACAACAGAGAGGCAGCTATTGGTCACACGACGCCGGTGAGCCAGTATATCGATGGGGTCAGCCCCTATGGGTGCTATGACATGGCCGGGAATGTCTGGGAGTGGTGTGCGGGCTGGTATGACGAAGAAAAGAAAGATTTGCGCGTGCTCCGGGGCGGCTCCTGGATCAACAAACCGGAGGACCTGCGTGTCTCGTACCGTGGCAGGTACTACGCCGGCACCCGGAACTACAGCTTCCTCGGCTTCCGTCTTGCCCAGGACGTGAGCGAATAACCCTGTGCCCTTTGTGCTGTCCCCATGTCTAGCAGTATAGCGTCAGGTGTATACAGGCGAGGCCGAAAATAGCATGGCGTATAAGGCGTTTGTCTCTTCCACATTTGAGGATCTCAATGGTCATCGGGCTCATGTGATCCGCTCTTTGCGGCGAGCAGGCTTCTTCGTGGACCCCATGGAGGATTGGCCTGCAGACGGCGATGAACCGAAACAGTTTTCCCAGGATCGTCTCAGCGGTTGCGATCTATGCGTGTTGCTCGTCGCATTCCGCCGAGGCTACGTGCCAGAGGGTGAAACCAGAAGTATTACGCAGTTGGAATATGATGCAGCCGTGAAACAGGGTGTCGATATTCTTCCGTTCCTGCTTGATGAGAATGTCGCATGGCATCGGAAATTCGATGAGCGCAAGTTTGATGAAGTGGGTAAACAGGATGAAGATGCTGAAATAGCAAAATGGCGCGAAAGCCTGCGGAAAAGGTATGGGGCGGAATTCTTTAATCAAGAGCTTCGCTCCATTGATCTGACGGGTGCGCTGGGTCGTTGGTTTTCCAAGAAGAACATGGGCCAATCCGAGCATCGCGAACGCAAGCGTATCGACTGGCCAGAGGACAAGTCTCCCTACCCGGGGTTGCTGTGGTTCAACGAGGAATATGCTCCGCTGTTTTTCGGGCGCGACCGTGAGGTCGACGAGCTGGTCGGCAAGATGAGCGAGCCTGCGGCCCGTGTGCTCCTCGTCAGCGGGGCGTCCGGGTCGGGTAAGTCCTCCCTGGTGGCAGCCGGGCTGTGGCAAGCCGTCATCAACGAAGGGCGGCTCTCGGGGAGCGAGCGCTGGGCCTGGCACCGGATCCAGCCGGGCGATGGCGAGACCCCCTTTTATTCGCTTGCGTGGGGTCTTAAACAAGCCTTTCGAGGAATCTTAAAGCCTGCGCCAGATCTTGCCAAAGCACTGGCGGGGAACCAGACGACGATCGGGGAACTTCTCGCTCCACAACTGGCTCAGGGGCAGGAGCTGGTGCTGTTTATCGACCAGTTGGAGGAACTCTTTACCCAGAGCTTCATGAACGAGGGCATTAGGAACTTTCTCGAGCAACTGGTCGCGGCCTCCCGGGACAAGCAAAATCGGCTGCGCGTGGTCGCCACGGTGCGTAGCGAATTTATTGCGCGGCTGGAAGAATCGGAACCCATGCTCCAGGTCCTCAACGCCGGCTATAACTATCACCTAGGCCCCGTGTCGCCGAGGGCCTTACAGGACATGATTGAAAAGCCGGCCCAAGCCACCGGCTACGTCTTTGAACCTCAATTGGTTGACGATATCCTACGCGAAGCCGCGCAAGAACCGGGAGGCCTCCCGCTCGTCGCCTATGCGTTAAAGGAGTTGTTCGACCGCCGCCGCGAGCGGACATTCACGCGCGACGCCTACAAAGCCATTGGCGGTGTGGCTGGTGCCATTGGCACCAAAGCCGACCAGGTTATGCAGGATGTAGACGAGCAGGTCGCCGGTGCCTTCGATACAGTATTCGCAGAGTTGGTGCACCTCGAACGCGAGCATCCGCCGACCCGAAAGCGCGTGAGCCTCGCTGCCTTCACGACGCACAAGGCCGCCAACCAACTCATCGACGCGCTGGCGGGGCCCGATTGTCGGATCTTGGTCAGGGGCGGTGAAAAACCAGAAGCGACAGTGGAAGTGGCCCACGAGAAACTATTTACCGCCTGGCCAAGATTGAAAAACTGGATAGGCAACGCAGGAGAGTCCCTGCGTCTCATCGAGCATGCTGCGGAGGCAGCACGGAGATGGCAGGAAGGCGGGGACAACCCACAAGAGCTCTGGCTTGGCACACGTGCGAAAGAAGTTCTGGCGGCGCTCCAGCGGTTTGACAAGAACCCTTCTCCCGTGTTGGAACGGTTTCTGAGACCTCAGCAGCTGTTAATCGGGCAACTCAACCAAGACACACTGTCCCACGAACTGCGTGCGCTCATCGGGAGAATCTTGAATGAGTTCGGCGATACACGGCATGGTGTCGGCCTGCGTCCGGACGGTCTGCCCGATATCGAATGGGTAGTTATCCCGCAGGGTCGTATCCAGATCGAGGGTATTGACCATGTGTTCGAGGTCAAGCCGTTCCGCATGGCCAAGTACCTCGTCACGCATGCGCAGTTCGAGGCGTTTATCAAGGCCGAGGATGGCTACCGAAACGAGGAGTGGTGGAACGGCATCGAACGGAGCGAGGGGGCTTCTGTCGCCGCATGGCAGGAAGCCAACGCCCCTCGGGAGACAGTGTCATGGTTTGAAGCCGTCGCCTTTTGCCGGTGGCTCAGTCACAGGACTGGTTCGAGGCTCCGATTGCCTGCCGAATGGGAATGGCAACAGGCGGCTACGGGAGGCGATACATCGCGCAACTTTCCATGGCCCGGCGAATGGGACGCGGCCCGTTGCAATGGCGGTGAAAGCCACCTGAACAGGACGACGGTGGTGGGCATGTATCCAAGCGGGGCCACTCAACAGGGCGTGATGGATATGGCGGGGAATGTGTGGGAGTGGTGCCTGAACAAGTATGAAGACCCCGTGGCACCAGAGTCGCTACGCATTGACGATTCAAATGTGAAGTGTGTGATCCGGGGCGGTTCCTGGCTCAACTTAGCGGGGGGCCTTCGTGTCTCTTCCCGGATCAGGTTCAATGCCGGCTACCTGAACGACGACCTCGGCTTCCGTCTTGCCCAGGACATTCCGTAACCCTGTGCCCTGTGTGCTTTGACCCTGTGCCTTGTCCAGGAGAAACGGGGTACCAACGATGTCACAATTCGTCGATGAAGCTCACAGGTATCTGGGTGGAGCGGCCTTGCGGTTTGACGAGGCGCATACGGTGTGGCGTCAATTGAAAGCCGACAATGAGATCTCGCTCGCGCGTTCAGTCCTTGTTCGCATACGCAGTGGCCAGGGGTTGCTCGACGAGCTCCCGTCCGACCGGAAGATCAAAGCCAAGCTGTGCCAGCAGCACGCTGAGTTGACCAGCAAGGATCCAGAACTGAGTGCCGGCATGCGGCACGATACGGCATTGAAGATTCTCCGGGACCTGTTCGATCTGGATGACGCATCGTTGGATGGCGATGGCGAAACATTGGGCATTGCCGGTGGTATCTGCAAACGGCGCTGGATGGATCTGGGACAGTATGAAGACTTGCGCCGCGCGGCAGGGTACTACACACGGGGGGCCAAAGGGCCGGTGGGCGACGATGGGTATGCGCATATTAACGCAGCTTTCTTGCAGGATCTGCTCGCGCATGCGTCAGGGGCCGAGGTCGATGCTCAGAGAGAAGCGCTAGCTCTTCGCGAGAAGATACTCCAAGATCTCACGCCATTAGACCAGGTTGCGGCTAAATCCCAATGGTGGAACGCCGCGACGCGTGCCGAGGCTCTCTTCGGTCTTCGGCGCTACCAGGAAGCGGCTGCGGCCATTGCGGTGGTGACGAAGCGACCGGAGACCTGGCAACTACAGACCACGGCGCAACAATTTGCCACGCTGGCCCATCTGCACGACGATCGTCCGCTCGACAATCCGGACATCCGCGCGGTATTCGAGGCCCTGTTGCCGGGCGCCGCAAGTGCGGCCCGTTCGGCATTGATCGGCAAGGTGGGGCTTGCGCTCTCGGGTGGCGGGTTTCGGGCTTCGTTTTACCATCTTGGCGTGATAGCGAGACTGGCTGAACTGGATGTGTTGCGGCATGTCGATGTCCTCTCCTGCGTCTCGGGCGGGAGCATCGTCGGCGCCTGCTACTGGCTGATGCTTCGCAATCGACTACTAGAGAAGGCTCAGTTGTCTCAAGCCGACTATATAGTGCTGGTCCAGGATTTGATTGATCACTTCCAGCAGGCTGTTCGGCAGAATCTGCGCGGGCAGGTCCAGCCATCTATAGCAGAGGCAGCATGGCATTTTGTGACTGGGGGCAAGGGCGCAGTCGACACGGAGAAAACGGCGGAAGCCTTAAAGCAATACTTTTACGCACCGCTCTGGAAGGATACAACGTCTCTGGACATGCATCACTTACCGTTCAAGCCCAAAGACCATAATCCAGTCTTGACCGGGGCGGAGGACTTTCACCCTGGGAAACACAACTGGCTGCGTGTCGACAAGGTACCCGCCTTGGTCTTGAATGCCACCACGGTGAATACCGGTCATGCCTGGCAATTCACGCCGACGTGGATGGGGGAATCGCCTTGGTCGGTCCATTCTTCGGCAGATAGTGTGCCGCGCTTGCAGTGGCATTGGTATGAGCCGGAAGCGCAGTGGCAGTTCAGCCTGGCTCGCGCGGTTGCCGCGTCCGCGTCCGTTCCCGGTATCTTTGAACCGCTTCGAATTGATGATGCGTATGAGGGGTATCACATACAGTTGGTTGACGGCGGGGTCCATGACAATCAGGGGACCGTGGCGCTGTTGGCTCACAATTGCAGCCTGCTGTTGGTGAGTGACGCGGCAGGGCAGCTCTTACTGGAGCCAGGTCCTCAGCCGGGGCTCACAGGATTGGGCGCGTATGCAGTGCGAGCCATGGATACGCTGATGGAGCGTGTCCGGCTAGCCAATTATGCGGACTTGGCCGCCAGGGTTCGCACCAAACTAATCCGCGGCTTGATGTTCCTCCACATGAAAGATGGATTGGATGCCGAAACCATACGGCTGAAGTTTTCGCAGGAGTCCTATGAGACCCATCGTGCACCGCTCTCGCCCTTGGGAGTGCGTAAGGATTTCCAGAAAGCCGTGGCCGAACTGCGCACCGATCTCGACGTGTTTACGGACGATGAAGCCAATGCGCTGATGGCCTGTGGGTATAAGATGGCAACCACAGCGTTTGAACGCGATCTGAGACAGTTCGAAGAGCTCTACAAGAAGCATCCGGTGACTGGGCAATGGCCATTTGCCGCTATGCTGGAAGAGGTGCAATCGACGGCCGCTGCTACTCCCCGGCGCCAACAATTACTCGAAGCTTTGCGCGAAGGGAGGAAACTCAAGATCTAGCTCGTCCCTCATCGTAGGCATCGCCCTTTCCTGATAATGGGCGTGATGTTGTTCGCGTAGTCGTAGTTCAAAGACTGGCAATGTTTTCATCAGTGCGATACAACGCAGAGCTGACGCTCGAAGGGTTGAAGAATCTGGGCCTGTCGGGGATCACGCCGGAACATGTGCAGTAGCTGGATTCGGTGGAGTACATCCCCGAGTTGCAGCAGGTCGGACAAGCTGTGGCCAAGAGCATGGAGATCGAACATTTCTCGCAATTTGTGTGATGAGGTGTAGCCGCCTGTCTGCTCGCCGCGTTTCCTTGGTGATCGGTCGTGCCGCCGCAGCGACGGCAAACAGGCGTGATAGCGAGGGTACAAGTGAGGGATTTCGTGAAGAACATCTCCGACATTCGAAGCGTAGGTAAGGCCTATGCGAAGAAGTCTGTGAGTCTGACCCATTTGCATCCATTCTGTGCAAACAAATGACTGATCCAGGGAGTGGAGTGGGAATGGAACCGGTCGATCTGTTCTACAGCTATGCGCATGAGGACGAGTCGCTGCGGGATGAACTCGCGGGGCACCTCAAGATTATGGAACGCCGCGGTGTGATTCGGCCATGGCATGACCGTTGTCTTGCGCCTGGGCAGAAGTGGGACAACGAAATCAATGCACAGTTGGCGACAGCCGACCTTGTTCTGCTGCTTGTCAGCGCGGATTTCATCAAGTCGGATTATATCTGGAGCCACGAACTGGACGTCGCGATGAAGCGGCACGAGCGTGGGGAGGCGAGCGTGGTCCCGGTGATGCTTCGTGCCGTGGATATCACAGATGCACCCTTTGCGGCGTTGCAGGGTCTGCCGACCGATCTCAAGCCTGTGACCTCATGGCCGAATCGGGATGAAGCCTGGACGGATGTGGCCAAGGGCATCCGTCGTACGGTGGAACATATCCAAGCTGGATGGACAGATAAGCTGCCATCGATACCTGCGGCAGCAGCTCCAATGAGTAGCAGTCCCTTGACTTTGGGAGCGCCAAAAGGAACACATGACAACCGGTCGATACCCGTGCCGGGATGGTTCCACAAAGTTGCCACAGAGTTGGTCTCCGACCCGATCCTCGATCGCGTCGTCAGAGAATTTTCAGCCCAGATCACAGAAGCTGCCAAAGCCCGTGGGACTCACGACATCGACCCGGCCAAGGCCAAACAATACGCGCTGACACTGATTGATGCGCCAGACCAAAAGCGCATCCTCTGGGTCGATGATAATCCGGTAAACAACCGTTTCGAGACTGCTGCCCTCACCAAGCTCCAGATCGAGGTGGTGGCGGTCACAAGTACCGAAGCAGCGCTTGTGCGCCTTGCCTCGGACCCGGAGCCGTTCGACTTGGCGCTGTCAGATTGGCAGCGGCCTGAGCCGAACGCTGGAGCGCCGAGTGCAGGGATCCACCTTCTGCGCGAATTGCGATCGCGTCATCTGACCATGCCCGTGGTGTTCTATCATGGGAGTTCCGACGAGCGGGAGCGGAGCGACCGCCGAACATTGGCGCTCAGTGAAGGCGCGTTCGGCGAAGCGGTCATTCCAGACGAGCTGCTGGGTCTCGTGATCAGCGCGCTTGGCATGCGTTGACTTACAGGGGAGTCGCAATTCAAAGTAGGCGGCAGAACTCAGAATCGCTCGCCTTGGTGTGGATTGTCTCCGAAGAAAAGAACAAATCGTAGAGACTGACATCGCATGAACCGACCGCGCCTATTTCTTTCCGCCGTCAGTGAGGAACTGCGCACCGCCCGCCAGGCTGTGGCCGCCACCGTCCGGACCCTCGGGTTCGATCCCATCTCCCAGGACGACTTCCCCACCGGCTATGGCGAACTGCGCCAGTGGCTCCGCGAGCAGCTCGATTCCTGCAAGGGCCTCATCCAGCTCGTCGGCCAAGCCTATGGCGCCGAACCCTCCGAGGTGGATCCGGAATACGGCCGCGTCTCCTACACCCAGTTCGAGTTCCTCTATGCTCGCAATCATGGCAAGAAGACGTGGGTCATTGTGATCGGCCAGGACTTCGGGCGTGACAAGCCACCCGACCAACTCGACCTGCCGCGCGACGCCAGCCATCCCGACCCAACCGGTTACCAAGCCGAGAGGCGAACTCTCCAGCAGGACTACATCGCCCGACTAACACGGGAGAATCACCTTCGCCATACCGCGAACAATAAAGACCAGCTGGAAATTATCGTCCTGCGTCTGCGCGATGAGCTAGGCGAATTGCGGCGGCAGTGGGAAGAATGGCTGCAGAAGGACGCAATTTCCAAAGCTCGCACTACGGCCAGTCTGGCCGAACTCGCCGAAGCCGCCCGGCTGACCACGGAAAAGATTCGCGCCCACCTGCTGCAGACCGCAGAAGAAACTCATCGCCGCGAATTGTCCGGGGCCGAGGCCGATAAAGACTGGAAGAAACGTCAGCAGCTGCGTGAAGCCGCTGACAATGCGCACCGCGTGCGGCTGTCCCGCATCGAGGAGCTGGCCGCCTCCTTTGCTGAGATCGAGGGTCTCGGCACGGCCACCAGCGTCTTTCAGGAAATGACCCGTATCCTGACCGAACAGGGCGTGGACGAGGCCATCGCTTATGTAAGCACCCAGCGTTCCTCCATCTTCGAAACCGTTCGCGCCCGCGCCGCGGCTGCTCGCGAACACAATCGTGCCGATCTTCAACCCCTGCTCCGAACCGCCGCTCTGCACGAAGCCAAGGGCCAAGTTACAGAGGCCCGCACCTTATACATCGACATCCTTGCCACTGAGCCTGACTGGCCGGAAGCTCTCCACGCTGCGTTCTGGTTTTTGGCCGACCAGGGAGACCTCGCCCGCGTCCGCACCACCCTGGTCGATACCCGACGCGACTATGAAGAAGCTCACATCATTGCTCAGCGCTTAGCTACGTCCGACCCCGGCAACACGCAGTGGCAAGGCGACCTCTCGGTGTCTTATGATCGGCTTGGCGACGTGGCGCAGGCCCAAGGCCAGTTGGCGGAGGCCGCGCAGGCCTACCGAAACGGACTGACAATTGCGAGGACCCTGGTGGCGGGTGACCACAGCAATACTGACTGGCAAGGCGACCTCTCTGCATCCTACGACAATCTCGGCGACGTGGCCATGGTCCAAGGCCAGTTTGTCAACCCAATTTAGAAATGTCCTCTTTCTCCCAAAATAGAAATGTCCGGTTTTATGTTCCGACCGCCGCCGCGTGGCTTGTACGTGCTGGCCGCAGGCGCTTGCGCCACGGATGGTCCGGCCTCG
>Ga0315292_10001559_pt1 | contig 12356 bp, 11 predicted proteins | sample YL17G13_0_MG_FD_204029 | JGI IMG/M metagenome (GOLD analysis project Ga0315292, IMG submission 204029) | Sediment microbial communities from Yellowstone Lake, YNP, Wyoming, USA - YL17G13_0 | ecosystem: Environmental > Aquatic > Freshwater > Lake > Sediment | place: USA: Wyoming | collected... | reverse complement strand
GGGTGACCGCGTCGACCCATCGATTCGGTGCCACGTCGACGACCACATCGCCGAAGCTCTCGCCGACCTCCCCACCAAGTGGGACGTACGCGTCGGTGACTTGGTCGAGCCAGACGGTGCTCATGGTGCCGTCACCAACGGCCGCTGCAGGGCCGCAGCCGAGGGCCGGTAGCGGGTCGCCAGGCTCTCGGTGGCGATCTTGCTCTGCAGCTTCAAGATGCTCTGCAGCAGCGCCTCGGGGCGGGGCGGGCACCCGGGGACGTAGACGTCGACCGGGATGATCTGGTCCACACCCTTGGTGACGCTGTAGGAGTCCCAGTACGGCCCACCACAGTTGCTGCAGGCCCCAAACGAGATCACGTACTTGGGTTCGGGCATCTGGTCGTACAACCGCTGGATAGCCGGTGCCATCTTGTCGGTGACCGTGCCAGACACGATCATCAGGTCCGCCTGCCGCGGACCGGGTGCGAACGGAATGACACCGAGACGGATGAAGTCGTGGCGGCTCATCGAAGTGGAGATGAACTCGATGGCGCAGCACGCCAGTCCGAAGTTGAAGACCCACAGGCTGTAGCGGCGGCCCCAGTTCAAGACCAGGCGGATCGGCTGCGGGGCAACCCTGCTCAGCAGCCCCAGCGAGGGTGACGGGAGGTCAATCGGTGGCACCACGTCACGTCCATCGCAGGACGTCGCGGCGCCACGCGTAGAGGATCCCGACGGCCAGGAAGCCGAGGAACACGAACATCTCGATCAGGGTGACCGCACCGAAGCCTGGCGCGTCGAAGACGGTTGCCCAGGGGAACAGGTAGACGGCGTCCACGGCGAAGATCACGTAGAGGTAGGCGTACACGTAGTAGCGGAGGTGTATCTGGGCCCAACCCTCCCCCACCGGGTCGATGCCGCACTCATAGGTCGACGACTTGGCAGCGGACGGGCGCGAGGGCCGGAGCAGGGCGTTGCCCACCAGAGCCGTGAGCACGAAGGCAACCCCGACGGCCAGGACGAGACCGAGCACCGCGTAGCCGGCGAAGTACCCGCCCCAGCTGTCTGTCATCGTCGTCGCCCTCCAGTCCCACCCGCCAAAGGCCCATCGTAGTGAGGACCGACTGCGCCGGGGAGTGTCGTCGTGGCCCCACGAGGGCGTGTCCAGGCATACGATCGGGGGGTGACCAAAGAGGTCGTCCAGCTCGACCGTGTGATCATCAGGTTCGCCGGCGACTCTGGCGACGGCATGCAGCTCACCGGTGACCGGTTCACCCACGAGACCGCGATCATGGGCAACGACCTCGCGACCCTGCCGGACTTCCCCGCGGAGATTCGGGCCCCAGCCGGCACGCTGCCAGGCGTATCGGCGTTCCAGCTGCACTTCGCCGACCACGACATCATGACGCCCGGCGACGCACCCAACGTGTTGGTGGCCATGAACCCGGCTGCGATGAAGGCCAACTTGAAGGACCTTCCCCGCGGCGCCGACCTGATCGTCAACACCGACGAGTTCACCGCGCGCAACCTGCAGCGGGTCGGCTACACCACCAACCCGCTCGAGGACGGCTCGCTCGAGGCCTACCGAGTCCACGCCATCGGTCTCACCTCGATGACGGTCGCAGCGCTCACCGAGATCGGGGTCTCACGCAAGGAGGCCGAGCGCGCCAAGAACATGTTCGCCCTCGGACTGCTCAGCTGGCTCTACCACCGGCCGATCGAAGGGACTCTGGCGTTCCTCGAGCAGAAGTTCGCGAGCCAACCGGAGGTCATGGCCGCGAACGTCACCGCCTTCAAGGCCGGCTGGAACTTCGGTGAGACCACTGAGGACTTCTCGGTCAGCTACGAGATCAAGCCGGCCAAGCTGGCCGCGGGCACCTACCGCAACATCACCGGCAACGTCGCCCTCGCGTACGGGCTCCTCGCCGCGTCCGTCCAGTCGGGCCTGCCGCTCTTCCTCGGCTCGTACCCCATCACCCCGGCCTCGGACATCCTGCACGAGCTCAGCAAGCACAAGCGGTTCGGGGTTCGGACGTTCCAGGCCGAGGACGAGATCGCCGGAGTCGGCGCGGCGCTCGGTGCGGCCTTCGGGGGCCACCTCGGCGTGACCACGACATCTGGGCCCGGACTGGCGCTGAAGGCGGAGACGATCGGACTCGCCGTCTCCCTCGAGCTGCCGCTGATCGTGTGTGACATCCAGCGTGGTGGGCCTTCGACCGGCCTGCCCACCAAGACCGAGCAGTCTGACTTGCTGCAGGCCATGTTCGGCCGCAACGGTGAGGCTCCGGTACCGGTCCTCGCGCCGCGCTCACCGAGCGACTGCTTCGCGATGGGGCTGGAGGCCGCGCGCATCGCGCTGGCCTACCGCACGCCGGTCATCGTGCTCAGCGACGGCTACCTTGCCAACGGGTCGGAGCCCTGGCATGTGCCCACCGTTGACGAGCTTCCGTCACTCCACGTCGAATTCGCCACCGAGCCCAACCATGTCGACGACGACGGCACCGAGCACTTCTGGCCCTACCTTCGCGACCCGGAGACGCTGGCCAGACCCTGGGCCGTTCCTGGGACGGCCGGGCTCGAGCATCGCATCGGCGGCCTCGAGAAGGAGGACGGGTCCGGCAACGTCTCCTACGACCCGATGAACCACGACCGTATGGTCCGCATTCGCCAGGCGAAGATCGACGGCATCGCGTCGAGCAGCCCCCCGCTGGACGTCGACGACCCCAGCGGCAAGGCTGAGGTGCTGGTGATCGGCTGGGGGTCGACGTACGGACCCATCGGGGCCGCTGTTCGCCGATGCCGTGACGCCGGGCTGGATGTCGCGCAAGCGCACTTCCGTTACCTGAACCCGCTCCCGGCCAACACCGAGCAAGTGCTGCGCAGCTATCGCAAGGTCGTCCTGCCGGAGATGAACCTTGGGCAGCTCTCGCTTCTGCTGCGCGGTCGGTTCCTGGTCGATGTGATCGGCTACAACCAGGTGCGTGGACTCCCGTTCAAGGCCGCCGAGCTGGCCGAGGTGATCAAGAAGGTGGCAGCCAGTGAGTAACGCGATCTTCGACGCCACGTTCGACGCGGCCAGTGAAGACTCCCAGATCGATCCGCTGGCTGGGTTGCCCCGAAGTGCCGTCGCACTGAAGGCCAAGGACTTCAAGACCGACCAGGAGGTTCGGTGGTGTCCCGGATGCGGTGACTACGCCATCCTGGCCGCCGTCCAGTCGTTTCTTCCCGAGCTGGGCGTGCGTCGCGAGAACATCGTCTTCGTGTCCGGGATCGGCTGCTCGTCACGGTTCCCCTACTACGTCGACACCTATGGCATGCACTCGATCCACGGTCGGGCACCCGCGATCGCCACCGGCTTAGCGTTGTCACGTCCTGACCTCTCGGTATGGGTCGTCACCGGCGACGGTGATGCGCTGTCGATCGGCGGCAACCATCTGATCCACGCACTTCGCCGAAACGTCAACCTGAAGATCCTGCTGTTCAACAACCGGATCTACGGTCTGACCAAAGGGCAGTACTCACCGACATCGGAGCAGGGCAAAGTCACCAAGTCCACGCCTCTTGGCTCACTCGACGTTCCCTTCAACCCGGTGTCGCTCGCACTTGGTGCTGAGGCGTCGTTCGTCGCACGCAGCATCGACTCCGACCGCAAGCACCTCACTGCCGTACTCAGGGCCGCTGCGCATCACCGCGGAACCGCACTGGTGGAGATCTACCAGAACTGCAATATCTTCAACGACGGCGCATTCGACCTCCTCAAGGCGCCGCAGACCCGCGACGACTCACTGATTCGGTTGGTTCATGGTGAGCCGATCCGGTTCGGAACCGATGAGCAGTACGGCGTCGTCCGACTCGCCGATGGGTCGCTGCAGGTCGTCGAGGTCGCGGAGTACGGCACCAAGTCGCTGCTCGTGCACGACTCGCATGCCGCGAACCCGGACATCGCTTTCGCGTTGTCGCGGCTGGCCGATCCCACGTCGCTGGACCGAAGCACCATCGGGGTGTTCCGCGACGTCCACCGCCCCTCCTACGACGACCTGCTGCACGAGCAGCTGAGGGCGGCGCAGGGCGACGACGGGCAGGCCGGCGCCGAGGCCTTGCAGTCGCTGCTGCTCGGCAAGGACACCTGGACCGTCGACGCCTGACTGCGTCGATGAACCGGGCGTCTAGGGTCAGCCAATGTCGGAGCGTCGCAAGGGTCTGATCTACGGCCTCGGCGCGTACCTGCTCTGGGGTCTCTTTCCGCTCTACTGGCCGTTGCTCGAACCTGCCGGGCCTCTGGAGATCCTCGCCAACCGGATCATCTGGTCGCTCGTCGTCGTCGCCCTGATTCTGGCCGTCACCAAGAACTGGTCCTGGCTCCGCGGGGTGTCCAGCAACCGTCGGCAGATGCTGTTGCTGGGTGCCGCTGCCATCACGATCACGTTGAACTGGGGAACGTACATCTACGGGGTCAACTCCGAACAGGTGGTGCAGACGTCGCTGGGGTACTTCATCAACCCACTGGTGTCGATCCTGCGGGTATGGCAGTGGGTCGCCGTCGGCCTGGGCGCTGTCGCGGTGCTGGTCCTCACCTTCGACTACGGGCATCCGCCGTGGATCGCCCTCGTCCTGGCGTTCTCGTTCGGCACGTACGGGCTTCTGAAGAAGACTCTCAACATGGGAACAGTGGAGAGCCTGGCCGTCGAGACGGGCCTGCTCTTTCTCCCGGCGATGGGCTTCCTGGTCTACCTCCAGTCGCAGGGGCAGAACACGCTGAGCCAGGAAGGGCCCGTTCACGCCGCGCTGCTCGTCACCACGGGCTTCGTCACGGCGGTCCCGTTGCTGTTCTTCGGGGCAGCCGCCACCCGCATTCCGCTGACCTGGCTCGGACTCCTGCAGTACATCGCTCCGGTGATCCAGTTCTTGATCGGGGTGTTCGTGTACGACGAGGCGATGCCCGCATCTCGCTGGTTGGGGTTCATCTTCGTGTGGAGCGCTCTCGTGCTGATCGCGGTGGAGAGCGTCGTCGCGCACCGCAAGCCCGCGACCGACGCGCTGCAGCCGATCACGGAGTAGGTCATGCACGTCGATCAGGAGGTTCGCGCCACCACCATGTCGCACAGCAGGTGCAGAGCATCGGTGGCGGCGCCTTCGGGCAACGAGTCCAGCACCTCACGCGCCTCGTCGGCGTAGCGTTGCAGGTCCGCCCGCGCAGCGAGCATTGCCGGGTGTGCGCGCAGCAGGGACACCGCCTCGGCCAGCAGTGCTTCGTCGTCAAGCTCCCCGTCGAGCAGCGACCGCAGCGCCTTGTCGGAGGGGTCGGTGGAGCGGCGGACGTGCAGCACCGGAAGCGTTGCGACTCCTTCGCGCAGGTCGGTGCCAGGCGTCTTGCCAGACTCGCCGCTGTCGCTGGCTACGTCCAAGATGTCGTCAGAGAGCTGGAATGCCACTCCGATGCGCTCACCGAACCGGGTCAGCAGCTCGACGACGTCATCGCTCGCGCCCGCCAGCATCGCCCCGAACTGCCCGGACGTTGCGATCAGCGACCCCGTCTTGTCCGCCACGACCGAGAGGTAGTGGTCGACCGGGTCCTCGCCCTGCTGTGGGCCGACCGTCTCCCTGATCTGGCCCGTGCACAGCCGCTCGAAGGTGCGGGCCTGGATGCGCACCGCCTCAGGACCGAGATCGGCGAGCAGCTCCGACGCGCGCGCGAACAAGAAGTCTCCGGTCAAGATGGCGACCGTGTTGTCCCACCGGGCGTTGGCGGACGGCGCTCCTCGTCGCATGGCCGCTTCGTCCATCACGTCGTCGTGGTAGAGCGTGGCCAGGTGGGTCAGCTCGACGACGACCGCGGACGGGACGACTCCAGGTGATGCCCCGTCGCCGTACTGCGACGCCAGCAGCACCAGGAGGGGGCGAAAGCGCTTGCCTCCTGCGTCGACCAGGTGGCGGGAAGCCTCGGTCACGAACGGGTACTCGCTCTTGACCGTCTCTCGAAGAAGTACCTCCACGGCATCGAGGCCCGTTCGCAGCTCGTCGGCCAGCCGCTCGTCAGCGAGCGACAGACCGAACGGGCGACTCGTGTCCACCCCGCTACCTCACCAGTTGGGCGGCCTCTTGCGCCAGTTGGAGGACCGGCTGTGGGAACACACCCAGAGCAACCGTGACGATCACAGCCAGGACGAGGGCGATCGACGTGAACGAGCTCGGGATGGCGACCGTGGGTCCGTCGTCGGCCGGCTCCGAGAAGAACATCAAGACGATGACCCGCACATAGAAGAACGCGGCAATGGCACTGGTGACCACTCCGACGACCACCAACGGGACCGCACCGCCGGCTGCGGCTGCCTCAAAGACCGCGAACTTCGCCGTGAAGCCGCTTGTAAGCGGGATCCCGGCGAACGCCAGCAAGAAGAGGGCGAACGCAGAGGCGACGATCGGGGAACGACGGCCGAGCCCCGCCCACTTCGACAGATGCGTGGCCTCGCCACCGGCGTCCCGGACAAGCATGACCACCGCGAAGGCACCGATGGTCGCAAACCCGTAAGCGACGAGGTAGAAGAGCGTGCTGGACAGCCCTTCGGAGCTCGTGGCGATGACACCGGTCAGGATGAACCCGGCCTGTGCAATCGACGAGTAGGCGAGCATCCGCTTGATGTCGGTCTGGGTGATGGCGACGACAGCACCAACGATCATCGTGGCGATCGCGACCGCCCACATCATCGGACGCCAGTCCCACCGATAGTCGCCCAGTGCCACGTAGAACACCCGCAGCAGTGCACCGAACGCGGCCACCTTGGTCGCCGCAGCCATGAACGCGGTGATCGGCGTCGGGGAGCCCTGGTAGACGTCCGGCACCCATGCGTGGAACGGGACTGCACCGATCTTGAACAGCAGGCCCACGGCGACCATGGCGGTACCGATCAGCAGCACTGGGTCGAGCCCGATGGTGGCTCCGAGCGCATCGCTGATCCCGGCCATGGTGATCGAGCCCGAGAAGCCGAAGAGCATCGCGGAGCCGAACAGGAAGAACGCCGACGAGAACGCACCGAGCAGGAAGTACTTGAGCGCGGCCTCCTGCGACAGCAGCCGCCGGCGCCGGGCGAGCCCAGCCAGCACGTACAGCGGCAGCGACATGACTTCGAGAGCGACGAACATGGTCAGCAAGTCGTTCGCGACCGGGAACAGCATCATGCCGCCGACGGAGAACAGAGCCAGTGGCCACACCTCGGTAGTCAGCACCCCGGCCGCGGTGAGCTCGCGCTCGTCATCGCTGCCTGGGATCGTCGCTGCCGATGGTACGAACGAGTCGCCGGCGCTGTCGACTCTTCGTTCGGCGAAGAGCAGGAACGAGACGAAGGCGAGCACCAGCACGGTGCCCTGGAGGAAGACACCCGCCTTGTCCATGGCGACGGTTCTTTCGGCAGCCAACGCCCCAGCGTCGGGCAGGGTGACCACCAGGAGCACCGCCAAGGCAACCGCGAGACTGCCCAGCGACAGCACCACCTGCACGATCCTGCGGCTGCGGCGCGGCACGAAGGCCTCGACGAGAACCCCGAGCAGTGCAGCCCCGAAGACCACGAGCATCGGAGCCAGCAGCGCGTACTCGAGGGTCGGAGACTCGAACGCCTCGGCCGCCTGCCGGATCACTGCTCGGCTCCTTCGAGATCAGTTGCGCCGACCCCGACAGCAGGAACCGACGGCTCGATCGGAGGCGCCCCCACTTGTTCGAGGACACGCTCGACCGCCGGGTTGACGACGTTGAAGATCGGCTGCGGGAACACACCCGCCACGATGGTCAGGGCCAGAATCGGGGCAACCGCCCAGGCCTCTCGGGGCAGCAGGTCGACCAGCCCCTTGACGTTCTCGGTCTCCGGACCCTGCGCGACCCGCTTGTACATCTGCAGGATGTACAGGGCAGACAGCACGATGCCGAGGACGGCGATCACGGCGGCTACCGGCCAGCGTGGGTATGCCCCAACCAGTGAGGTCAGCTCGCCGACGAAGCCAGCCAGACCTGGCATTGCCAGGCTCGACAGGCCCGCGACGAGGAGGACACCGGCCAGGAGGGGGGCGACTCGGGCGACCCCACCGTAGTGGCCGATCTGCGCCGAACCACGCCGACGGACCAAGAACCCGACAGTCAGGAACAGCGCTGCTGCACTCAGCCCGTGCGCCACCATGTAGAAGGTCGAACCCGATCCACCCAGCGTTGTGAACGCGAAGATACCCAGCACGATGACCCCGAAGTGGGACACCGAGACGTAGGCGACCAGTCGGTTCATGTCTGTCTGACCGATCGCGACAAGCCCCGCGTAGATGACGCTGACGACGGCCAGGATCACCACAAAGGGTGCCGCCCACTGGGACGCGTCGGGGAACAGCGGCAGGCAGAGCCGGATCATTCCAAAGGTGCCCACCTTGTCGAGGACGCCGACGACGAGGGTGTTGGTGCCAGGAGTCCCTGCGGCTGTGGCATCTGGCAACCACGTGTGTACCGGGAACATCGGCGCTTTCACCGCGAAGGCGAAGAAGAACGCCGCGAACAGCCACTTCTGGGTCGTCGGGTCGATGTCCAGTCCAGCGAGTGCGGTGACGTCGAACGTTCCCTGTCCCAGCTCGCGCGCGGACACTACGTAGAGGCTGATGAGCCCGGCAAGCAGGATGAGACCGCCCAACAGGCTGTACAGCAAGAACTTCACGGCCGCATACGTTCGCTGACCGCCGCCATACAGACCAATCAGGAAGTACACGGGGATCAACATGACTTCGAAGGCAACGTAGAACAGGAACAGGTCAGTCGCCGCAAACACGAAGACGACGCTTGCTTCCAGCGCGAGGAATAGGGCGAAGAACGTCTGGACCCGGTGACGTCCAGCGTCAGCGTCATGCCACCCTGCGAGAATCACCACGGGCACCAGCGACGCGAGCAGAGCGAGGAGAACCAGCGCGATGCCGTCAACACCGACGGCGTAGGAGATACCGAACTGCGCGATCCAGGTGTGGCTCTCAACGAACTGGAACGGCGCACTGGAGTTCGCGTCGAACTGCAACGCCATGACCACCACGATCACGAGCGCCACGAGCGAGAAGGCCAGCGCCAGCTGCTTGGCTAGGACTTCGCGTCCCTTCGGCACAGCGGCCACGACGGCGGCGCCAACGAGCGGCACCACGCCAAGGGTGGTCAGCCAAGGAAAGTCGTTCACGTCACAGCCTCACCAGGACAAGGGCACCCACGACCAGGACGGCGCCTGCGAACATGGATGCGGCGTACGAGCGAACGAACCCGGTCTGCCAGTGGCGCAGCCGCCCCGACGAGCCACCGATGGTCGCGGCAAGGCCGTTGACGATGCCGTCAACGACCTTGTTGTCAAAGAAGACCAAGAACCGGGTCAGCCAACGACCGGGGCGCATGAACAGCCCCTCGTTGAGCGCATCCTCGTAGAAGTCGCGACGCGCAGCCACTGCCACCGGAGAGCCGACAGGCGCCGTCACAGGGACTGGGCGGGTCGCGTACTGGAGGTAGGCCCAGCCGACCCCGACGCCGACCAATGCCAGGATTCCCGCGCTGATGACCCAGGTCGGAACGGCGAACGAGTGCTCGACCGGCTCCCCGACGACCGGTGCCAGCCAGTCGACGAAGCGGTTGCCAATGGCGAGGAAGAGTCCGGCGAAAGCGGAGAGCAGACCAAGAACGATGAGCGGGATCGTCATCACCTTGGGTGACTCATGGGGATGCGCCGACTCGGCCCACCGACGCTCGCCCAGCCACGTCATGAGCACCACACGCGTCATGTAGTAGCCGGTGATCCCGGCGCCGACGGCGGCCAACAGCCCGAGCCAGATGTTGTCGGCAAGGGCCGCCTCGATGATCTTGTCCTTGGAGAAGAAACCATCGAAGGGCGGGATTCCGATGATGGCGAGGTACCCAGCCATGAAGGTGACGAAGGTGATGGGCATTACGGCTCGCAACCCGCCGTAGCGCCGCATGTCGAGCTCGTCATCCATGGCGTGCATGACCGAGCCGGCACCGAGGAAGAGGTTCGCCTTGAAGAAGCCGTGCATGAGCAGGTGGAAGATGGCGAACGCGTATCCGGCTGGCCCCAAGCCGGCTGCCAGCACCATGTAGCCGATCTGGCTCATGGTGGATCCGGCCAGCGCCTTCTTGATGTCGTCCTTGGCGGTACCGATGAAGGCTCCGAGCAGCAGCGTGAGCACGCCGACGATGGCGACCGCGAGCCTCGCACCCTCGGACAGGTTGAAGATCGGCCCGGAGCGCACGATCAGGTAGACACCGGCGGTGACCATCGTTGCCGCGTGGATCAGTGCCGACACCGGTGTCGGACCGGCCATGGCATCGAGCAACCACGCCTGCAGCGGCACCTGCGCGGACTTGCCGACCGCTGCCAGAAGAAGCAGCAGACCGAGGGCGAGGAGCGTCCCGGAGGATGCGTCAGGGGCGGCTGCGAACACCCCCGAGAAGGCTGTCGTGCCGAACGTCGCGAACAGCACCATGATCGCGATCGACATGCCGAGGTCGCCGACTCGGTTCATGATGAAAGCCTTGTTGCCCGCAGTTGCGTAGTCGGCGCGCTGGTTCCAGAAGCCGATCAGCAAGTAGGACGCAAGGCCGACGCCCTCCCAGCCGACGTAGACCATGACGTAGTTGCTCGCCGTGACGAGCAGGAGCATCGAGGCCACGAACAGGTTCAGGTAAGCGAAGAACCGGCGCCGATCAGGGTCATGGCTCATGTACCCCAGTGAGTAGATGTGGATGAGCCCGCCCACGAACGTGATCAGCAAGATGAAGACCATCGACAGCTGGTCGACAAGGAACCCGACGTTGACATCGAAGATGCCGGCGGCTGCCCAGGTGTAGAGATCCTGGCCGTAGGCGCGGCTCTCGGCCGGCCGACCCAGCATGGCGAAGAACTGGACAGCTCCGATGGCGAAGGCACACCACACCATCGCGACCGCGAACCAGGCGCCCCAGCGGTCAGTTCGGCGCCCCCCGAGCAGCAGAACCCCAGCCCCGACCAGCGGGAGGACGACGAGCAGCCACGTCAGCGCGAAGACGCCAGTTGCGTCCTGCACCGTCTCCAGTGACTGCGTGCCGATCTCGTCGGCGATATGAGTCAGCATCGGCTACAACTTCAGGAGGTTGGGATCGTCGACCGAGGCCGAGCGCCGGGAACGGAAGATCGTCACGATGATGGCGAGGCCGACCACGACCTCAGCCGCGGCAACCACCATGACGAAGAACGCCACCACCTGCCCCTCGAGGTTTCCGTTGATACGGGCGAAGGTGACGAAAGCGAGGTTGGACGCATTGAGCATCAGCTCGACGCACATGAAGACCACGATGGAGTTCCGCCGCAGCAGCACGCCGCTCGCCCCGATCGTGAAGATGATCCCGGCGAGGTACAGGTAGTAGGTCGGGGTCATGACCTGTTCCCTTCACCATCACCGTGCGGCAGCTCAACCGGCCCCGTCGGCCGCACCAGACCACGCCGACGGAGATGTTCGGGTACGGAGTCCTCGGCCGGTGAGCCGTCGGGGAGCAGCGCTGGAGTGTCGACGGCGTTGTGTCGCGCGTAGACGCCGGGGCTGGGCAGCGGAGTGACCCGTCCACTGCTCACGCGCTGGCGGGACAGCGAAGTCTGCGACAACCGGGGCGTGAGCTGGGTCCGGTGCGTAAGGGCCATGGCACCAACTGCCGCGACAATGAGCACCGCAGAGATCACCTCGAAGGTGAACAGGTAGTGGGTGAAGATGATCTCGGCCAGAGCGCGGACCTGTCCCCCCGAAGCCGCGTCTTCAACGCCGACTCCCGCAGGTGGCGGGAACGTCGCCCGACTGATTCCGGAGAGCAGGAGGCCGGCGAAGCCCAGCCCCAGGACCGCGGCGATCCAGCGCTGGCCCCGAAGGGTTTCGACGAACGAGTCAGACGCGTCGACGCCCACCAGCATGAGCACGAACAAGAAGAGCATCATGACAGCGCCGGTGTAGACGACGACCTGGACAACACCCAGGAAGACGCCCCCTTGCATGGCGAAGAAGACCGCGAGAATCACCATGGTGGTTGCCATCCACAGCGCGCTGTGAACGGCCTTTCGGCTGATCAGGATCATCAGCGCGGCCAGCACCATCAGCGGGGCAAGTACCCAGAAGGTCACCTGCTCAGCGGTTGACACGGTTGCACTGGCCAGCAGGGCGTTCACTGCGCACCGCCGGTCGGCAACGGGGTCGAGGCCTCGTCGTCGAATTCGCCCGCGTAGTAGTTCTTCTCGTCAGTACCGGGCGCCATAGGGTGTGGCGGCTGCTGCATGCCCTCGGCCAACGGTGCCAGCAGCTCGTGCTTCTCGAAGATGAGGCTGGACCGGCTGGTGTCG
>Ga0315292_10001558_pt1 | contig 12356 bp, 9 predicted proteins | sample YL17G13_0_MG_FD_204029 | JGI IMG/M metagenome (GOLD analysis project Ga0315292, IMG submission 204029) | Sediment microbial communities from Yellowstone Lake, YNP, Wyoming, USA - YL17G13_0 | ecosystem: Environmental > Aquatic > Freshwater > Lake > Sediment | place: USA: Wyoming | collected... | reverse complement strand
GGTCCGTGAGGCCCGTGGCCTTGCCCCGGACGGTGATGGTGGTAGCCCCCACTGCCGCACCTGCTCCGACGGTCAGGGTGAGCGTGGAGGTGTTACCGGTCGGTGCCGCCGGGTCGAAGGCAGCGGTCACCCCGGTCGGGAGGTTCTCGGCCGAGAGGGTCACTGCCGCGGCAAAGCCGCCGGTCCGGCTGATGGCCACAGCACTCGTCCCGCTCTTGGCCTGCTCGACGCTGAGCGTGGTCGGGTTGAGCGCCATCGTGAACCCGGGCGCAGGCTGGGCCGCCGTGACGGTAAGCGTCAGGGTGGCGGTCTGGTCCGTGAGGCCCGTGGCCTTGCCCCGGACGGTGATGGTGGTAGCCCCCACTGCCGCACCTGCTCCGACGGTCAGGGTGAGCGTGGAGGTGTTACCGGTCGGTGCCGCCGGGTCGAAGGCAGCGGTTACTCCGGTCGGGAGGTTCTCGGCCGAGAGGGTCACTGCCGCGGCAAAGCCGCCGGTCCGGGTGATCGTTACGGTGCTCGTCCCGTTCTTGGCCTGCTCGATACTGAGCGTGGTCGGGTTGAGCGCCATCGTGAAGCCGGGTACCGGCGCGGGCGAGACGGTCAGAGCCAGCGACGCGGTCTTGCTGGCCTGTCCGGTGGCAGAGCCTGTCACCGAGATGGTGGAAGTGCCTGTGGTGGCTCCACTTCCGACGGTGAGCGTGAGTGTCGAGGTGGTACCGGTGGGGGCGGCCGGGTCGAACGCCGCGGTGACCCCGGTGGGCAGGCCCGACGCCGAGAGGGTAACGGCGCCGGCAAAACCGCCCTTTCGGGTAATGGTAATCACGCTCGTGCCGGTCTTGCCGGCTTCGATCGTCAGGGTGCCAGGACTGAGGGCCAGGTCAAACGAAGGCGCATCTGTCACCGTCACGCTGCCGCTGGCGGTCGCGTCGGTCACGCCAGTGCCCTTGGCACGGACGGTGAAATTCCCAGCGCCAACCGTCGCGGAGCCTGAACCGCTGAGGGTGAGCGTGGAGGTGGTCTCGGACGAAAGCGTGCTTGGGCTGAAACTCGCCGTGACGCCTGCCGGCAGACCCTCGGCGCTCAGCGTCACGGAGCCGGTGTACCCGCCGCCCCGGGTGATGGAAACGGTGGTGGAGCCGGTGCCGCCCTGGACGAGGGAAACACTGCCCGCGACGCTGACGCTGATGGTGGGGGTCGGGGTGGTGCCGCCATCGCCGCCGCAGGCGGCAGCCACAAGGGCGAGGCCAAGAATCGTTAGTCCGTGACGCATGAAAACCTCGGGCCACTTCGGGGGGTGGGGTACTCCGGGATAGCTGAATATCCACCCGGATCCTGAAAGGACAACCCCCACCGTCGTGAAGACTCGTATATTTCCCTCTCAGCCTTCGCCCAGGGGCCTTGATCCGATGCGACCTACACTCTTCCTCCTGCTCAGTCTGGCCCTCACCACCCCGGGCTGGGCCCAGCGGACCGCCAAGCCACCCCTCCACGGCAGGCACTGGATGGCCATCACGGGCAAGCCGCTGGCGGCGACGGCCGGGGCCGCGATGTTCCAGAAGGGTGGCAACGCCGTGGATGCCACCTGCGCGATGCTCGGGGCGGTTGCCACGATGTGGGACGTACTGAGCTGGGGCGGCGAAACCCAGGCACTCATCTATCATCCCGGCCTCAAGAAGGTGATCGGCATCAACGCGCTGGGCGTCGCGCCCACTGGCGCCACGGCCGAATCCTTCCAGGGGAAGGGGATGAAGTACCCGCCGGAGTTCGGCCCGCTGGCCATGGTGACGCCGGGGACGCCGGGCGGCTTGATGGTGATGCTGGCCGAGTACGGCACGCTCAGCCTCAAGGAGGTGCTGGGGCCGGCCATCCAGATGGCGGACGGCTACCCGATCGAGGCGCAGACGGCCAACAGCATCGAGCGGACCAAAGAGCAGCTCAAGGAGTGGCCCTACGCCAAGGGCGTGATGCTGCCCCATCTGGGCGCCTCGAGGGAGGCGCCCGAGGCGGGCGAGATCTTCGAGCAGGCCGACCTCGCGGTGACGCTTCGCCGGCTGGTAGAAGCCGAACAGCAGGCGCTCCAGAAGGGCCGGAGCCGGAAGGAGGCCATCTACGCCGCCTACGACCGGTTCTACAAGGGCGACATTGCCCAGGAGTATGTCCGGGGTGCCCGGGAGCAGGGCGCCCTCGTCACAATGGCAGACCTGGCGAACTGGAAGGTGCGGATCGAGGAGCCGGTCTCCACGACCTACAAGGGCATCGAGGTCTACAAGCTCAACGTCTGGACTCAGGGTCCGGCGCTGCTCCAGGCGCTCAATATCCTCGAGCAGGCCGACCTGAAGGCGATGGGCTTCAACAGCGCGCGCTATGTGCACACGGTCTACCAGGCGATGAGCCTGGCCTTCGCCGACCGCGATTTCTACTACGGGGACACCTACTTCCCGCCGGAAGAGCCTGTGAAGGGACTGCTGTCCAAGGAGTACGCGAAGCAACGATACGCCCAGATCAACTGGGAGCGGAACGACCCCGGCGTCAGGCCGGGCGATCCCTATCCCTTCCAGGGTGGCAATAACCCCTACCAGGACCTGCTGGCGAAGTGGTCCCCGACCGGGGCGCAGGCGATGAGCGACGAGGCCTTCAAGCAGGCTTTCAACGCCGGGACCACCTCGATCCAGGCGGCCGACGAGGCCGGATGGGTCGTGTCGGTGACCCCCAGCGGTGGCTGGATTCCGGCCGTCATCGCCGGCCGCACCGGAGTGGGGATGAGCCAGCGAGCCCAGAGTTTTGTCACCGACGCCGCGGAAAATCCGTTCAACGTGATCGAACCGGGAAAGCGTCCGCGGGTGACCCTGACGCCGACGCTGGCGCTCAAGGACGGCAAGCCGTTTCTCTCCTTCGCGGTGCAGGGGGGCGACAGCCAGGACCAGAACCTGCTGCAGTTCTTCCTGAACATGGTGGAGTGGGGGATGACGGTGCAGGAGGCGGTCGAGGCGCCGAATATCAACAGCTACCAGATGCGGAGCTCGTTCGGCGCGCACGAGTCGCGGCCCGGGCGACTGCTGCTGGCCGACAACATGCCCGACTGGGTTCGCCGGGACCTGCGCCGGATGGGCTACACGCTCGAGTTCGAACGGCTGACCTCGGGACCGATCAACGCGATCTGGTTCGACGGGAAGCATGGTACCTTTTGGGGCGGATCGAGCAATCACGGCGAGGACTACGGGGTCGGGTGGTGAGAACTCGAGAGCTTTATGAGGAGGCTGTGATGACAGACGGGTTCAGCGCCGGGGAACACCGCCGGCTGCTCGACGGGCCTTTCTGGCAGGCGATCCCCGCCTACCGGGAGGTTGACGAGGCGCAATTTCTCGACCACCACTGGCAGGCCCGCCATTCGATCACGAGGTTGGCCGACCTGCACAACGTCCTGCAGGACCTGGCGCCGGCGGGCTTCCTCGACGACGTGGCCCAAGGTCTCCACCAGGCGCCGATGGCGCTTCGGGTCTCGCCCTACATCCTGAGCCTGATCGACTGGGCGAACCCGTACACCGACCCGCTTCGCCGACAGTTCATCACGGTCGGGTCCCAATTGCTGCCGGACAGCCCACGGGTGACGCTCGATTCCCTCTTTGAGCAGGCCGATGCCCCGATTCCCGGGTTGACGCATCGCTATCCCAGCAAGGCGCTCTTCCTCGCCCTCGACACCTGCCCGGTCTACTGCCGGTTCTGCACCCGCAGCTACGCGGTGGGTACCGATACCGACCAGGTGGAGAAGGTTTCTCTCAAAGCCAAGGACAACCGGTGGGAGCAGGTGTTCCGCTACATCGAGTCCCACCCCGAACTCGAGGACATCGTCGTCTCCGGTGGCGACGCCTATCAGTTGAAGGCGAGCCAGGTGCTCCACATCGGTGAGCGGTTGCTGGCCATGGACAACATCCGACGGATCCGGTACGCCACCAAGGGGCCGGCGGTGATGCCGATGAAACTGCTCACCGACACGGAATGGGTGGACGCGCTGACCACGGTGGTGGATGCCGGCCGACGGCAACACAAGGAGGTGGTCCTCCACACCCACTTCAATCATCCCCGGGAGATTACCGCGATCAGCCAGCGGGCCCTGGATCTCCTCTTTGAGCGCGGGATCGTGGTCCGGAACCAGAGCGTGCTCCAGTGCGGAGTGAACGACTCCGCGGAGACGCTGCAGTTGCTGATGAAGCGGCTCGGCTACTGCAACGTGCAACCCTACTACGTCTACATGCACGACCTGGTGAGCGGTGTGGAGGACCTGCGGACCACCGTGCAGACCGGCATCGATCTGGAGAAGCAGGTCCGTGGGACGACGGCGGGCTTCCACACCCCGGCCTTCGTGGTCGATGCTCCCGGCGGCGGTGGCAAGCGCCACATCCACTCATTCGAGCACTACGATCGGGAAACCGGGATCAGCGTCTACGCGGCCCCTTCGGTGAAGCCGGGGTACTTCCTCTATTTCGACCCCGTGAACCTCCTGGGCGGCGAGGCCCAGGAGCGCTGGACGGAGCCGGCCGAGCAGCAACGGATGATCGAGGCGGCCCTCGAGGCCGCCGGCGCCTCGGATCCCGGACGTCTGATGGCGCGACAGCCCTGACCACCGCGGGGGGGCACGATGCTCTACCGCCTGCTCGCCGATGTCGTGGTCCTGCTGCATGGGGCCTTCATCCTCTTCGTGGTCGGAGGCGTGGTGCTCGTGGGGCGATGGCGGCCGCTGCTGCCAGCCCACCTGCTCTGTGCCGCGTGGGGCGCCTGGAGCGAGTTCACCGGGACCATCTGCCCGCTCACCCCGTTGGAGAATCACTTCCGACAACTGGCCGGCAACTCCGGCTACCAGGGCGGCTTCATCGAGCACTACCTGATCCCGGTGATCTACCCCGCCGGCCTGACCAGCGGGTTGCAAACGGGGCTCGGCCTGATCGTCGTGGTGGTCAACTGCCTGGGGTATGGCCTGCTCTGGCGGCGATGGCACCGGAGCCGCTCGTTGGCTCGGGGCTGAGCGCTATACTTCCGATCCGCGCAGCTGTCTGTTCCCCGCAGATGACGGTGTTCCCATGACGGATCTGCAGTATCCCATTGGCCGGTTCCAGATGCCGGCTTCCCTCAGTGAGACAGGCCGGCTGGCCGCGATCGTTCAGATCGCGGAGGCGCCGGGCCGTCTCCGGGCCGCGGCCGCGGACCTGACCGACGCCCAACTCGACACGCCCTACCGGCCGGACGGCTGGACCGTGCGGCAGGTGGTACACCATGTGGCCGACAGTCACATCAACGCCTACGTCCGGCTCAAGCTGGGGCTGACGGAGTCCGAGCCGGTGATCAAGACCTATGAGGAAGCTCTCTGGGCCAAGCTGCCCGATTCGCAGGCGCCGATCGGCAACTCCCTCGACCTGCTCGAGGCATTGCACCGGCGCTGGGTGCTGCTCCTCGAGCAGACGCCCGCGGCAGACTTTGCCCGGACGGTGCGGCACCCCGACCTTGGGCTGCTGCGACTGGACCAGTTGGTGGCGCTCTACGCCTGGCATGGGCGACACCACGTAGCGCACCTGACTGCGCTGAGAGGGCGGATGGGGTCAAGGGCGTCGTGGCCTGGATAGAGACCGTTGCACCCGAGGCCGCCACCGGTCGGCTCAAGGCCGAGTATGACGCAGCCACCCGTCGGGCTGGCAGGGTCTGGAATATCCTCCGCCTGATGAGCCCGAACCCGCGGGTGCTCAAGGCGTCCATGGACTTCTACCTGGTGGTGATGCACGGGTCGTCGCCGCTCTCGCGCGGGCAACGAGAGATGCTGGCGGTGGTGGTCTCTCGCACCAACGGGTGCCGCTATTGAATGCGGGCGCATGCGCACGACCTCCGGGCCGAGGTCGGGGATTTCGGGATCAGCCAGGCGGCCGCGGCCGACCAGTTCGTGGGGCGGGTGGTTGCCGACTGGCGGACGGCGGGGCTGAAGGCGGCGGATGCCGCCCTCTGCGGCTATGCCGAAGCCGTGACCCGGGCGCCGGCCGCGTCGACGCCGGGGCAGCTGGAGACGCTTCGGCAGGCCGGCTTCGACGACCGCGCCATCCATGATGCCACGCAGGTGATCGGGTACTTCAACTACATCAACCGCATGGCGGACGCACTGGGCGTCGATGAAGAGGCCTGGCTTCGCCAGTGGGAGCAGATCCCGGATGCTGACGATCAAGGCAATTGAGGCCCGGCGCGAAGCCATCGCGGGAGACGCGAGCCGGCAGGCCCTGATGGCGCGCGTGCGGGCGCGCGCGACGCCGCTACTTGAGAGGATGCCGGTGGTGCCCCAGGTCAAGGCGATGCTGTCGCGGGATGGCGGTGTCTGTCCCGACGACCGCACCGCACTCCGGTTCGACCCCTGGGACCCCGAGGCTCATCGCTGCCCGACCTGCGGCAGGACGGTCACCGGGGAGCGGCATCACGCCCACTGGGCGCGCGCCCAGCACCTCTGGCTGGCCGAGCGCATGCTCGATCTGGCCACCCTGGCGGCGCTCGAGCAGGATGACACGGCCGCGGGCAGGGCGGTGGACCTGATCGCCGCCTACGACGGGCTCTACCTGGCGCTGCCCAACCGCGACAACGTGCTCGGTCCGACCCATCTCTTCTTCTCGACCTATCTCGAGTCGATCTGGATCACCAACTATGTCGCCGCCGCCTTCCTGCTCCGTGAGGCCGGGATGCTGCCGGACGACCGCGCCGAGGGCATCAATGGCGTGGCCGAGGAAGCCGCGGCCCTGATCGGCGAATTCAACGAGGGACTCTCCAACCGGCAGACCTGGCACGCGGCGGCGCTGACGGCAGTGGCCGCCTGGTTCGGGGACGAGGAGCTGGCCCAGACCACGATCGAATCACGCACCGGTCTGCTCGGCCACCTGGCCGACGGTTTCGGCGAGGACGGCCTCTGGATCGAGGGGGAGAACTACCATCTCTTCGCGCTGCGGGGGCTGATGGTCGGGTTGGGTTGGGCGCGGACCATGGGGATCGACCTGCTCGAGGATCCGGAATTGCGGCAACACTACCGCGCCGCGCTCCTGGCCCCCGTCCGGACCGCGCTGCCGGATCTGACCTATCCGGCGCGGAAGGACTCGCGCTACGGGGTGTCGCTGGCGCAGCCGGCCAGCCTCGAGTTGTGGGAGATCGGGCGGACCTGGCTGGGCGACGATGTCGACCTGGATGGCTGGCTCGCCGCCCTGTATGCCGTCCCGGCGCCGGCGGCGGACCACTACGACGCCTGGCTGCATGACGCCGGTCTCTCTCCCCCGGCCCGGCGGATGCGGAGCGACCTGTCGGCGTGGGCGCTGCTGGAAATCGGGCCCGCCCCCGAACGCCAGGCCACGCCGTGGCGTGGCGGGAGCGCCTTCCTGGAAACGCAGGGACTGGCCGTGCTCAGGCAGGGTGACCGTTACGTGAGCCTCGAATGCGGCAGTGTCGGGGGTGGACACGGCCATCCCGACCGGCTCAACCTGACGCTGCACGCGGGTGGAGTGCACTGGCTGCCCGACCCCGGGACCGGCTCATACGTCGAGGAGGCGCTGGCCTGGTACCGTTCTCCGATGGCACACAACGCGCCCATCGTGGACGGATGGTCCCCAGGGAACGCCCCTCCGCGGTGCGAGGCATTCGACGTCACGGGCGACTGGGGCTGGGTGCGAGGCCGCGCCGGCGAGGTGTCGCGCACGATCATCGCGGGTCCGGATCACCTGCTGGACATCGTGGAGTTGGAGGCCAAGGCGTCGCGACGCCTGGCACTACCCTGGCACCTGCTCGGGGACACGACCGTACTCACCGGGGGGCGTTGGGAGCCAGCGCAACTCGAGGAGGATCATGTCACGGGGGTCGAGCGCTTCGTCCCCGATACCGCCGGGCCGATCGCTCTTTCGGCAACCGGCGCCAACGGAGCCACGCTTCGAGTGCACCTCCTCGGCGGCGCCGAACTCGGTCGCGCAGCGGCACCCGGGCTGCCCGCCGAGCGTAAGCCGAGGCTCTTCTACCTGGAGCAGGCCCAGGGCGCAGCGGCGCGGCTGGTCGCCCTGCTGGACCATTCGATCGCCGCGACGGCCGTGAGCGCCGTACGCGATGGGGAAAGCGAGATCGAGGTGACCCATCCCGGTGGACCCACCCGGTATCGGTTCACCCCGGCGGGTGTCACGGTGACGTCGGCCGGCGCCAGTGTGGACCTGGCGGGACTCAGGCCGGCTCCGCTCAGGCCGGCCCCGCTCTTCGAGGAACGAACCACGTGGGACGCGGTCGCAACGGCACCGCACGCCTGGGGGCATCTGGGAGTGAACGGTACCCTCGAAGGCTTCGACGAGTCGGAACCGCTCGAGCTTTCAGGTGAACACAAGTATCGTCGGAGCGAGGAGCCCTACGACGACTCGTTTACGGCCCGGGCCTGCGTCAACTGGGATCAGGAGGCGCTGTATCTCTGCGTCGTGGTGAGCAAACCCGAAATTGTCATCGCACCGGCAGACGCGCCACCGCTCAACCTCGACAACGAGCCGGACGACATCCACGCCGACGGCGTCCAGGTCTACCTGCGGCTGCCCGATGGGTCGCTGCGAGCGTTCGTGATCACCCTTGGCGAGGACAACGACGTACGGGCGCGGCCGATTGCCGGGTCATCGGGCGACGCGAGTGCGGTGACGGGGGCGTGGGCGGATACGGGGGAGGGATACTGCCTGACGGTGCGCATCGCCGAGCCGGCCCTCGCGACACTCCGGGAGGGGACCCGCCTGGGGTTCGACCTGCTGGTCAACGAGGCGCGGGCAGATCGGATGCGGCGGGCCGGCCAACTGGTCTGGTCCGGCGGCGGCGGCTGGGTCTACCTCCGCGGCGACCGGCAGAATGAGTCGGGGTTCGGGGTGCTCGAGCTGGCCTGACCGGCGCGGCCTGGTCGAGCGCCACGTCGTTACTTCATGGTCTGCCGGACGTCGACGAGCACCTGGTCGAACGAAGTGACGCGGATCAGCCCGGCGCGCGGGAATTCCAGGTCCACGATCAGGTACACGCTGGCGGCCATGACCGTCGCGAAGACGAGCATGTGGATCCAGCCGCGCTTCTTGCTGGCGGCCATTCCGTACCCGGCCAGGAGCGAGCCGAGCAGGGTCAGCCCGCTCAGCATCAGGAAGACGACCGTTGGCGGGTGCATCCGCATCCCGGCCAGGCGGGTCGAGGTGATGTCGATCATCTGGTTGAGCGCTGGCAGGAGCAACATGGTCGCGGGTGAGCTCCCCCGGCTGGCGACCACCGCCGCGTTCCAGATCTCGCCCTGCAAAACCGCCGCGCGGTCCAGGGCCGTTTTTGCCGCGACGGTGTCCGGCAGGGCCCCATATGCCTCGAGTCTGGTGTCGAGATAGCGCCGGAAAAGGTCCCGGAGCGGAGGCTGCGACTCGGGGGGCAGCAGATCGAGGCGGAGGTAGGCCGTTCCGATATCGTTGGCTTCCTCTACGATGAGGTGTCGACGGGTGTCGAAGCGCGTCGCGGCCCCCGAGAAGGTGAACGCGATAAGCAGCCCCAGCAGCCCGAACACGGCCCCTTCGATCGGTGCCGCGCCGGTCCTGGCACCATCGGGGTCCTGGGCCAAACGCCGTGCGCCGACACGACGGCCGATCTCCAGCAGCAGGAGCATGCCCAGCAACAGTCCGGCGGCGAGGAAGGGGGCGATGAGGATCATGGTCATGTTGGCACCGAGGGTAGTCTGGGCAACGAGAGCGAGCTAGCCTGCAGGATACTCCGCCTAGCGGAGCGAGGGAACAGGATCGCGGCATTTGACATCACCAGCCTGGCGCCGTAACCTCACCCACCCAGCTTCCGCATGACACATGCGGTGGCATCTTCGCCCCCACGATCGGTCAACCCGATGCGGCCTTCGACCCTCCTTCTCCTGGCGACCGCGCTGGCCTGTTCGGCGTGCCAGTCCCGCGCCCAGTTCGCCGACCTGGTCTTCACCGGCGGCAAGGTGATCACCATGGACTCCGCCAATGCGACGGCACAGGCCGTGGCAATCCGGGCGGGCCGCATCGTCTACGTCGGCACCGATGCTGGGGCCGACCAATGGATCGGCACCGCGACCCGGGTTATCCCCCTGGGTGGACGCACCGTGCTCCCCGGGTTCGAGGACGCGCACGTTCACCCCATCGGCGCCGGCTTCAACATGGCCGGGTGTGACCTGACCGAGTATCCCACTCGCCCGGCGGTTCTCGCGCGGGTTCGGACCTGTGCAGACTCCCTCCCCGCCGGCGAGTGGCTGGTCGGATCGAACTGGGCGCTGCCGCTCTTTCCGGAGGCCAATCCGCAGCGTGAATGGCTCGACTCGCTGACGCCAGGCCGTCCGGCATTCCTGCGGGCGGCCGACGGACATTCCGCGTGGGTGAACACCGAGGCGCTGGCGCGCGCCGGCATCACGGCCAAGACCCCGGACCCGATCAACGGCCGCATCGAGCGGAACCAGAAGGGCGAACCGACTGGAACGCTTCGCGAATCGGCCATCGATCTGGTCCAGAGCCAGATCACCGAGCCGACGCCCGAACAACGGCGCACGGCACTCAAGCGGGCGGTGGTGGAGCTCAACCGGGTCGGGGTCACCGCGTTCCACGAAGCATCCGCCGGTCGTGCCGACCTGGAGGCCTATCGCGAACTCGACCAGCGTGGTGAGCTGACCGCTCGGGTTCTGGTCAGCATGCTGGCCGAGCCAACCCTGGGCCTGGAGCAGGTGGATTCGTTGGTGGCATGGCGGAAGGAGTTCCAGGGCCCCCACGTATTCCCGATGGCGGTCAAGATTTTCGCCGACGGCGTCATCGAGGCCCGCACCGCGGCAATGCTGGCCCCCTATCTGGACAAGCAGGACGATGCCGGCACTCCCAACTGGCCGGCGGCGCGTCTCGATTCGCTGGTGGCCAAGCTGGTGGACAACGACTTCAGCGTGCACGTCCACGCCATCGGCGACGGGGCTGTGCGCATGACCCTCGATGCCATGGAAGCCGCCGAGCGGGGCAAGACGAGAGGCACGCGGCGGCACCAGATCGCCCACCTCGAGGTGATCGACTCGGCGGACGTGCCCCGGTTTGCGTCGCTGGGCGTGATCGCCAACTTTCAGGCCCTCTGGGGCTTCCCCGACAGCTATATCCGGGATCTCACGCTGCCGGCCCTGGGCCCGGAGCGCTCACGGTGGCTCTACCCGATCGGCTCGGTCGCCAAAGCCGGCGGTCGGCTGGCGTTCGGGAGCGACTGGCCGGTGTCGTCGCCGATGCCGTTGCTGGCAATCCAGGTGGCGATGACGCGCCAGGACCCGGCGGATCCGGCCGGCGCCACGTTACTCCCCGAGCAGGCGATCGATCTCCAGACCGCCCTCCGCGCCTACACGCTCGGCTCGGCCTATGCCCTGGGAATCGAATCGGAGACCGGTTCGCTCACGGTTGGCAAGGCCGCCGACCTCGTGGTGCTGGCCGAAGACATCGGCCGGGTGAGTCCAACCCACCTGGGGAAGGTCTTGGTGCAGCTGACCATGCTCGAGGGCCGGCCAGTCTACGGCGACCTCGCCACTCTCGAACCGAAGCCAGCCCCATGACGCGTCGTCAGATCGCGGCCAGCACGCTGGTCCTTGCCGCCGCCTGCCAGGTGGTGGAGATCCGCTCGCATCCGCCATCGCGTGCCGATCTCAGAGCCACCATCGAGGCCCGGCTGGACTCCCTCCCGGCACGGACTTCGTTCTATGCCAAGCACCTGGCGACGGGGATGGAGATCACCATCCGGGCGGACATCCCGATGAACACCGCCAGCGTGATCAAGCTGCCGGTGATGGTGCTGGCGTACCGCGACGCCGAAGCCGGGCGGCTCGCGCTGGACGGCCGCCATGCGATCCTTCCGGAAGAACAACGCCGGGGCAGCGGCCTGCTGCAGACGTTCGCGCCAGGGCTCCAGCCCACCATGCGGGACATCGTCACCCAGATGATCATCACCAGCGACAACACGGCGACCGACATCATGATCGCCGCGGTCGGCCAGGATCGGGTCAACCGGCTGCTCGACTCGCTGGGCTACCGGCAGACGTACCTCAGGACGACGACGGGAACGCTCTTCCGCTGGGTCTGGGAGATGGCGGATTCGGCCAACGCCACGATGACCGACCGCCAGGTATTCGAACGCGGGTTCCCCTCCGACACGGGTTCGGCCGAGCGGATCTTCCGCCTGGCGGAAGATTCCAGCCGCTGGCTTGGCCGGACCACCGCCCGCGAAATCGCCAGGCTGCTGGAGCAGCTGGAACGTGGCGAGCTGGCAGGTAAGGCGTCGACCGACGAGATGCGCGACATCCTCCAGACCCAGTTCTACAG
>Ga0315292_10001557_pt1 | contig 12359 bp, 9 predicted proteins | sample YL17G13_0_MG_FD_204029 | JGI IMG/M metagenome (GOLD analysis project Ga0315292, IMG submission 204029) | Sediment microbial communities from Yellowstone Lake, YNP, Wyoming, USA - YL17G13_0 | ecosystem: Environmental > Aquatic > Freshwater > Lake > Sediment | place: USA: Wyoming | collected... | reverse complement strand
ACGTCGAACGTTGAACCGGGGATCCACACCCGCGTGCTTGGTCCGCAAGGCGCGGTGGTCGTCGGTTTGCCCATCGCCGGGGGCGCCGCGCAGGTCCAGGTCCCCGCAGCCGAGAATGCGGGCTTCATCGCCTCGGAAGAGTTGCTCGGGCGCCCCGAGATCCAGCAGGCGATGCTGGGAGAAGCGGCGGCGGCCGTGCGCCGCGTGGCCGCCGCCGGCAACCGCCGCGTGCTCTACGCCGCTGCACCCATCCTGGCCGGTGACGGCAGCCTCTCGGGAATCGCCTACCTGGCGATGCCACTGCCGGCCAGCGGCCTGCCGCCCTCCGCGTTGCTCCAGTTTGCCGGTGCGATCCTGGCCGCCATCCTGCTCGCCGGCGTCGCCGGCACGCTCCTCGCCCGCCGTCTCGCCAGGCCCCTGGTCGCCCTTTCCCGCGCGGCGGACGCGGTCAGCGCCGGCGACCTGAGCCAGACGGTCACAGCCGAGAGCGACATCATCGAACTGCACAGCCTGGGCGAGGCCTTCAACGCCATGTCCGCCAGCCTGCGCCAGTCGGACCAGGCGAAGAACGCATTCCTGGCCGACGTCACGCACGAGCTGCGCACGCCGCTGACGGTCATCAAGGGGACGATCGAGACGCTGGAGGACGGCGCGCTGGATGATGCCGAAGGCCGCCTCCCGCTGCTGGCGTCGATGGAGCGCGAGACGGATCGCCTGATCCGCCTGGTCAACGAGCTGCTCGTCCTCACCCGTGCCGATGCCGGCGCGCTGCGGCTGAACCTGCAGCCGCTGAACCTGGCAGCGCTGGCGCGCGCCCGCTGCGGCACCTTCGGCCCGCTCGCCGCTCGACGGCAGGTAGACGTTCGTGTTGCGGCTGGTGAAGGGGAGTCGCAGGCGAGCGTCTGCGTCCTGGGCGACGCCGACCGCATGGCGCAGGTGCTCGACAACCTGCTCGACAATGCCATCCGGCACGCGCCGGTTGGCACCTCCGTCACCGTCAGCCTCGAACGCGCCGGAGACGATGTGCGCTGCTCGGTGCAAGACCAGGGTCCAGGCATCCCTGCCGAAGCCCTGCCCCTGATCTTCGAGCGCTTCTACCGCGTCGATGCCGCGCGGGACCGCGCGTCCGGCGGCGCCGGGCTTGGGCTGGCGATCGCCCGTGCGCTGATCACGGCGCAAGGCGGACACATCGGCGCTCAGAGCGCGCCGGGGCAAGGAACAAGAATCACCTTCTCCCTTCCGGCCATCCAGACTGCCCCAGGACTGCCGGAGTCCTGACACCCTCCTGACCGAGGGACGGCGTACGGTTTGAGGAGCCGTCTCCCCCTTAGGAGGTTCCATGAAACCGCTACCCGTTCTCCTCAACGCAATCCTGACCGGCGCCTTGGCCCTCGCCGTCATCGCCGTGGGGCTGCCGCAGCTCCCTGCTCACGCGGCCGCCCCGACACCAACGCCAACCGCCCCGCAGGCAACTCCGCAAGCGTGCGCTTCGAACCGCACCGTTCAGGTCAGCGGGACGGCGGTCGTGAACGTCACGCCGGACCGCGTCCTGATCCAGCTCGGCGTGCAGTCGAACGGCGCGACAGTCACCGAGGTCGAGTCCGCCAACACGCGCGCCATCCAGAAGGTGATCCAGGCGTTGCGCAGCCAGGGCATCGCCGACAAGGACATCGCTACGGACTGGTACATCATCGAGCCGATCTACGAGGACTACGACTCGCTGTACATCAAGGGCTACCGTATCAACAACCTGGTCGCCGTGACGCTGCGCCAGGTCAAGTCGGTCAGCCCGGTCATCGCTGCGGCCCTCAAGGCGGGGGCCAACCAGGTGGTCAACGTCGAGTTCTACACCAGCCAGCTGCGCACGTACCGAGACCAGGCGCGTGCGCTGGCGATGAAGGCCGCCGGCGAGAAGGCGGCTGCCCTGGCTGGCGCCGCGGGAGCCAAGACCGGCTGCGTCCTGTCGATCAACGAGAACACGTGGTCGTCCTTCAACAGCTGGTGGTACGGGCGCGACCAGAACCTGTGGGCGCAGAACGTCGTCCAGAACGCCGGCCCGAGCGGAGGCAACTCCGGTGCGGGCGAGGACGGGCCCGTCAGCCTGGGGCAGATCTCGATCCGCGCCGAGGTGAGCCTCGTCTACGGGCTGGAGTGAGCCCATGCGGTCCGCCTGCCCTAGAACAGACGCGCGTCTCACACCAGGTAGACCCGCTCCCATCCAACGAACGAGGGAGACCATGAAGACCCTGTTGGTTGCTGCATGTGCGCTCCTGTACGGCCTCATCACCGTCGGCTGCCAGCGGGCCGATGCGACCGTGGCGGAAAGTCCGGGCGGCTCGATGAAGGGGTATGAGCTGTACAGTTGGCAGGCAGAAGGCGAGTGGCGCTTCTCGCTGCTGATCGGCACGAACCGCGAAAAGACCTTGGACGAGATCCAGGATCCGGCCATCACGCCCGGCGGCGTCGATGGGCTGCGCACCGGCCTTGCGGCTCTGCCGACCGGTCAAGCGGTCACCTGGCGCGCGGGCGAACGGCTTGAGTTCCCTCCCGACGAGATCATCCGGCAAGTGGAGCAGATCTGCGCCGAGGCGGGGCTCGAGCTCCAGATCGTACGCTAAGCAATGGCTGCGTGGAGTGCTGGCCAAGATCGAGGCGGGGCCGCCGCGGCGGCCCCGCCTGTCCCGCCTCTATGTCTGGGAGAGTGCGACGACCTGTAGGAAGAGCCTTGTCCGCCGGGAAACCGCGAAACCGCAGGCTCAAGGAGATCAGAGGTTCGAGGTCCCACAGCCCCTGCGTGCGACCAGCCCGCGATCCGGCCCGGCGTCTTGTCGGCGACCGTGCGGCGTCATCGCCCGGTCGTCGGCCTCTCCACCTCCACCCACAATCTCTCCCCGTCTGTTCGGAGGGCGATCCATCCGCTAAGGGCGGTGCGCAGGACCGTTGTCCCGTCCAGCGCCGCGAGCACTTCGGGCGACGGCAGCCCGCGCCGATCATCGGCCTCGACGCCGATGACGGCGGCCAGCGCCTGAACGCGCTCGAACAGCTCCGGCGGATTGACGGCCGCATAGCCGCCGTCAGCCAGGACCAGAACCTGTGCCGATACCAACTGGCCGGAATGCAGGAGCGAGTCGATCAGATCCGGGTCGGCGCCGAGCGGGAGCAACAAGCGCGCTTTGCCGTACGATAGGCCCAGCACCATCCCGCGCGGGCTGACGGCGAGGACCTCCAACCGGGCGCCCGGGCTAAGGTCGAGCGCCAGCCCCGCCTCGCCTCGAAGGATGCGAGTCCCGTCTGTGAGCATGCGGGCTTCCATTGCTCGGCATTCCGGCGCGGCAATGTCCCGGGGCAGGATCGCTATCGCAATCGGGAAACGTGCTTCCAGCCCCTGCAGCCCGCCACACGGCTCGGACGGGCTGCCGCTGAGCACGAAGACATCGAGGGCCGGGTTGTTGAAGGGAAGTCGCCGGCCAAGCGCCTCGGCCAGGGCCACCGGGCTCGGCCCGCTGTCGATCAGCACGGCGCGGCCGTGAGGGGTCTGCACGAGCAGCGCGCCACTGCCGCCGACGTCGAGCAGCGTCACATGCAGCTGACCGTCCGGCCGGTCGCAGGCCATCCGCCAGGCGAAGAATGTCCCGAAGGCCAGCGCGGCCAGCCCCGCAATGGCGGACGGAGCCGGTAGCCGCAGCGCCGGCCATCGAACCCGGAGTGACCGCAGGCCAAGCGTCAGCCCGAAGAGGACGACGAAGTAGCCGGCGACGGCCGCCAGGCTGGTCTCCCCGAGGGGAATGCTCGCCGAGGGCCACGTGCCGAACCACTCGACCAGCCGGTTGGTGTAGGCGACGAAGGGCCAGGCGATCCACGCCAGCGGCCTCCCGAGCGGCAGCCACAGCGTCCCGGCCAGCGCTGCCAGTCCGCCGAGGACCATCACCGCCGGCTGCGCCGGCAACACAAGGGGGTTGGCGATCCACGCCACGAGCGAGAAGCGGTGGAAGTACAGCGCCGTAAGCGGCAGCGTCGTCACCTGCGCCGCCAGCGTGAACAGCGCGTACTCGCCGACCAGCCCCCCGAGTCGTGCGGCGCGCTTCGGCTCGAGCCAGCGCCCCGCCGCCCGTGCGAAGCCGGCCTGCAGCGGCTCGGCGTACAGCACCAGGCCGAGCGTCGCCCCGAATGACAGCTGGAAGCCCACGTCCCACAGCGTCATCGGCTGGACGAGCGTCATCAGGATCGCGGCGGCGCCCATTGCCGCCAGCGCGTCGTTCTGCCGCCCGAGCCGCTGTGCCACGATCACCAGCCCGGCCATCAGCGCCGCCCGCACGACGGAGGCGCCGGCGCCGACGAGCAGGGTGTAGATCGCCACGGCCAGGAGCGCGGCGACCGATCCGCGCCGTGCGCCCAGCCAACGCGTGAACAGCTTGCCGAACAGCCCGGCGATGATGGCGATGTTGAAGCCGGAAATGGCGATGATGTGCGCCGTACCGGTGGCGTTGTACGCCTGGCGGAGGCCGTCGGGAATGCCGCTCTCGATCCCGAGCAGGATGCCGGCGAGCAGCGATGCCTCCGGCTCAGGGAACAGTCTCCGCAGCACGCCCTGCGCCTGCGTCCGGTAGGCGTAGACGGCTCGCAACACCGGGCTGCCCTGTCCCACCGCCACGCGGGTGACGGCGGCGCGCGGCATCAGGCTGTGCACGCCCTGGCGCGCCAGATAGTCGCGGTAGGAGAAGTCGGGGAACTCAGGTGGCGTCTCCAGCCGGCCGTCGGCCTGGACGACATCGCCGTATGCCCAGTCCTCCCCGCGGTCGGCGTGGACGAGCACGAGGCCTTCGGCGGCATGTAGCATCCCGTCTTCCACTGTGGCCACGCGCACGCGCACCCGAAGCCCGGTATACGCATCGCGCACATCCGGGTACTCGGTCACAACGCCGACCAACGTGACAGGTTTGCCGGAGTCGTTCAGGAAGCGGACGTCATTCGGGGTGGGGGGAGTGCGGGTCGACTGAAGCCGCGCCGCGCCGGCGAACACAAACAGCAGCCCGACGAACAGAAGGACGACCCGCCGGCGGCGGAGGATCCAGGTGGACGCCAGGGCGAGGGCGGCCAGCGTCAGCCACTGCCATGTTGGAAGCGCGGCCTGCGATCCCAGGCCGACCCCGAGCAGCCAGGCGATGGCGATTGCGAAGAGCGTCATCCTTGCCCCCAGCCGGATGGCTCCGCGCCGGCGCGTCCAGGGGACGCGCCGCGGTTCTCGTTGACCCCAGACAGCTACGGCAGCGGGCCGGTTCCGCCTCCGGTCGGGAGGTTGGGCACCAGCGGCCCCGTGCCGGTCGGCGCCAGGCTGCGGTATTGTTCCGGGATCTCGTCCTTCGGCAGGAGCGCCATGCCGTCGACCATCGTGCGGTTGAACAGCATGGCCTGCGATTCGGCCTCGACGTCGGGGAACAAGATGGCGAACAGCTTGGCGATGTAGATCGGCACGAAGATGCGGTCGCTCTGGAACATCATCCCGGCGAAGTCGAACTTGCCCGGGGTTTCGATCATGCCGCGCAGCTCGTAGCCGCCGAGCAGGACGTGTACCCAGTGCGGCGCCGAGGTCGAGTAGCCGCCGCGGGCCATGCCCGTGGGGCCCATCTCGGCCCGGTTGCTGAGCAGAATGGCGACCACCTGGTGTTTGGCGATCCAGACAGACGGGTAGCGCGCCACTAGCCGGCTGGGTTGATGCAGCCGATTGAGGTGAGCGCCTTCGATCTCGATATAGGACGTGGTTGGGATATTGAGGAAGGAGAACAGGCCGGCCGCCCCGGGCGTGATCTTGCCCAGGATGCGGTGGCTGGGGGTATAGAGCTCGACCGAGACGGGCCTATATGCCATGCTACCCTCCGCTCAGGCCGCCGGCAGCGCGAAGGTGATGCACGTCCCCGAAGGCGGCTTCGAATGCCAGAGATACCCGCCAAGCGCTTCCGACATCATCCGGGTTTCCCCCATGCTCAGCCCCGGCCCGGTGCGCCCGGCGTTGGGATCCGCCCGCTGCGCCGTCAGCGCGTAGAGCGTGTCGGATGAATAACCGCGGCTGTTGTCGGCCACCGAGACTGCCGCCCACAATCCGTCCCGCAGGGGTAGCCCGGACGGCACCTGCCGATCGGTCGATCGTCCATTGGCGACGTTGAAGCGCTGGATGGAGATCTCGACCCGGCCGCGCCCGACGCGCCGGATCGAGGAGCCCACCAGGGAGAGCAGGATCTGGCGCACCTGCGGCCGGTCGGTATGCAGGTGTGGAAGCGAAGGGCCAGGTTCCAGCACCAGCTCGACCTCGCTGCGGGTTGCCTCGGCGGACAGCTCTTCGACGACCGAACGCAGGACGGCCTGCAGGTCGACCAGGTCGCCCGCCGTCTGGTCATCCATCAGCGCCACGGGGAGCGTGCTCAAATTGCGCAGGTGTGCCAGCAGGCGCTGCAAACCGCGGCGTTGCGTTTCCCCCATGGCGCCGGCGCCTTCTTCCAGAAGCGCGGCCAGACCGTCTCCCGCCTGGCGCAGGCCTTCGACCAGTGCCTGGGGCGCCAGTGCAATCGAGCCTGACTCGGCTTTCTCCGGAGCGGCGGCACGGGCCTTGGACACCAGCGAGGCATGTTCGAGCGCCACGCCCGCCCAGTCGGCCAGCGCCTGCAGCAGGGTCAGCTGGTGCTCGGTAAAGGCGCGCGGCGCCAGGCGGTTGTAGACACCCATCACGCCGACGACGCGGCTGCTGACCCGCAGCGGGACCTCGATCAGCGATTGCACGAGGAACCCGGTTTGTACCTTGACGGTGCCGCCCTCGAGCGATGGCTGGTGGAGCAGCGATTGACCTGTCCGGAACACCTGCCCTACGAGCGTGTCGTAGACGCGCAGTCGCTGCAGGGTGGCGTGCTTATCGCCCGCCTGTTTGCTGGCGCGCAGGACAAGATCGCTGGTCCCCGGGTCCGCCAGGTAGATGTTGGCCTCTTCGGCATCGGACATGAACGCCGCCGCCTCGACGACGCGGGCCAGAATGGCGTCGAGGTCGCCCAGGCTGACAACGGCGCGACCGATCTCAGACAGCGTGCGCACCTCGTCCGAGCGCCGCTTGATCTGCTCACGCAGGATGTCGAGCTTGTGGGCCAGGATCTGGGTGTTGGCCTCGGCCGAACGCAGCTCGGTAAGCTCGCCGATGGCCTGCACCAGGTCATCGGGGCGGTACGGCTTGAGCAGGACGTCGCCGACATTGAGGCGGAACAGGTCGCGGATGCGCGCCGGGGAGAAGTGGGCGGCCAGGACGATGGCCGGCGTTGTGTCGCCGGCGTCGCGGCGTGTGCGCAGTCCAGCCAACGGGTCGCCTCGCAGCTGGGTGACGTCGACGACGAGTACGTCGCAGGGCGGGGACTTGGCCGTCTCGATCCAGGCCTGCATGCCGGCCGGGGCCAGGACGCGTTTGACCAGCGACTGGGCGTTGGCCTCCACGTCGGCGATGACGATCACGCGGGGTGAAACGCGCTGCCCGCTGTCTTCAGTCATCGCGCCTCCCGGACGCGAGCTTCGAACGGCGGCGGATCAGGGGCGTCGCCGTGCGTCGGCTGTCGGGCGGGGCGGCTCGACGTCGCCCTTGGGGCGAATCCGCCGACGCGGCCGCAGCGATTGCCGGTTGGCATCCAGCATGGCGTGCAGTTCAGCCAGGGCGCTTGAGTCATACTCGGTCGTCCCGCACACGTCGCACACCCATGCCGGGAAGTCGGGAACGGAGATCAGCTGTCCGTCCTGGACGGTGAAGTAGGAAACCGGCCGCGGCTGGAGCGCGCCCACCTGGCACTCTCGGCACGGATAGCTTTGCTTGTCTTCGTTGTCCACCATCTCAATACCCTGCCGCCACCATCGGCGCTGCGGCCTCGCCCACGGCCTGCTGTGCAATGTTCACGCCAGCGCTGGTCCCCAGCCGCGTGGCGCCGGCCGAAACCATCGCCCGGGCGTCCGCCAGTGATCGGATGCCCCCGGCGGCCTTCACCCCTACCCGGTCCCCCACCACCTGACGCATCAGCGTGACATCCGCCACGGTCGCCCCGCCGCCGACCAAGCCGGTGCTGGTCTTCACGAAGTCGATCCCGGTTCCGGCGGCCAGCAGGCACGCGGCGACCTTCTCTTCGTCCGTCAGCAGCCCGGTCTCCAGGATCAGCTTGACCAGAACGCCGTGGGCATGCGCCGCGCGGGTGACATCCGCCAGGTCCTCGGCCACCTCGGCGAAGGCGCCGGACTTGAGAAGGCCGATCGCCAGGACCATGTCGATCTCACGCGCTCCAGCGGCAATGGCCGCGCGGGCTTCATACACCTTGACCGCCGTCAGGTTGGCCCCCATTGGAAAGCCAGCCACGCTGGCCGGCGCCACGTTCGATCCCGCCAGGCGGGCGGCAACCCGCGCCACGTAGCCGGAATGAACATACACGGCGGCAAACCGGTGCTCCATTGCCTCGTCACAACCACGCTCGATCTGCGCCGGCGTGACTTCCGGCCGCAGCAGCGTCTGATCCAGCAGGCCAGCGATACGCACCGATTCGAGGCTGAGGGGCCGCGCCTGTGCCACCGACAGAAGAGGTTCTAGTGGACCCCCGACTGCCTCCAGCGCCGGCCGGACACGGGGCTGGAGCGCGCGTATCCACTGGGCAATGTCGGTGCGCGGCGAAACAGCGTCCATGCCTTGGCCTCGAGACGGGGGGGATTGTAGCACACCCCCCGCCGGCCCTATTCCTCAGCCGCCGCCACCAGCGTGTAGTGCGGGATGACGCCCACGTCGGGCAGTGGCCAGTACACCAGGACGGCCTTCCCGATGACCTCGTCGAGGGGCAGGGGGCCCCAGTTCTGAGAGTCGGATGAGTTGTTGCGGTTGTCGCCCAGGACAAACAACTGGCCGGGTTCCACTTGCCAGGTCCCGTCGTAGCGCGGCGGCGCGGCGATGTACGGTTCGTCGAGCGGGGCGCCGTTGACGTACACGAGTCCGGCACGCGCCTCGACCATGTCACCCGGCAAGCCAATGACCCGCTTGATGAATCGGCGAGCAGGGTCAAGCGGGAAGCGGAAGACGATGATGTCGCCGCGCCCGGGCTCCGACCAGCGGTAGGCCAGGCGGTTGACCACCACCATCTCGCCGTCGTGCAGGCTGGGCTCCATGCTGCTGCCTTCGACCCGAATGCGGGCCGTGACCAGATTCACGGCCAGGAACAGCAGTGTGGCGATCAGCGCCGTCTGCAGGATCTCGACCAGAACGGCCCAAACCGCCGAGCGGCGCGGCTCGGCGGGGGGGATCTCAAGATACGGCTGTGTCACACGAGCGATTATAAGACCCGGCACGGAGGCTGACAAGCAGCAGAGTGATCCCAACCGTCTTCCCCCCCGGGATGTCGGACCTGCGGCCCCATGGAAGTAAATGAAGAGGCGGAGTGCCGGCAGCGGCCATCCCCCCTCCGGGCGGAGTCGACGCATTTCGAAGTCTACCAACCGATCGACTGCGCCCACCTCGGGGACTCTCGTGCAAGGCGGCGGAACCCTGAGAAGGGGTGGAGGGGAATGGCGTGCGCGCTGTCCGGGATGCCTCGAGTGCCTCCGACGACACACGCCCGGGTGGATGCAGCGCGCCCACCCGCTCGAAGGCGGGCGCCGGAGGGCGGCCAACCCATGACCAAACGCCATGCGCAGCGTACCTGGCCGAAGCCAGGCAAGCCGGCACCCTCAACACGGCGTAGGCCGGCGGGACGCTTCCGGATCGAAGGAGCTCAGCGCCGCGGCTTGCGATCGTGCTTGCGGTACACGATGCGGATTGGGGTGCCCAGGAAGCCGTAGCGCTCGCGCATGCGGTTCTCAAGGAAGCGCGTGTAGGTGAAGTGCACCAGCTTCGGGTTGTTGACCTGGATCGCGAACGTCGGTGGATCGGTGCGCACCTGCGCCATGAAGTACAGCTTGACCTCGGCGCCGCCCTTGGCCGGGGGCGGATGCTGTTCGAGGGCTGCCTGCATCATCCGGTTGAGATCGGAGGTGGCGATGCGGCGCAGGCGCTCCTCCTGCACCTGCAGCGCGATCGGCAGCACCTGGCTGACACGCTGCCCGGTCTTGGCGGAAATGAACAACACCGGCACATAGTCAAGGAAGGTCAGCTCCTGGCGCACATGCTCGGTGTACTCGTGCAGCGTGTTGCTGTCCTTGTCGACCGCGTCCCACTTGTTGACCACCACCACCACGCTCTTGGACAGGTCGATGACCATGCCGGCGATGTGGGCGTCCTGAGCGGTGACGCCCGAGGTGGCATCAATCACCAGCAGCGCCACGTCGGCGCGTTCGAGTGCCCGCAATGCCCTCAGCACGGAGTACTTCTCGACGCCCGGGTCGATGTGCCCCCGGCGGCGGATGCCGGCCGTGTCGACCAGCGTCACCTGCGTGCCGAAGGCATTCAGCGTGGTATCGATCGCATCCCGCGTCGTGCCGGGGATGGGTGAGACGATCACCCGCTCCTCGCCCAGGATGCGGTTCAGCAGGCTGGACTTGCCGACGTTCGGCCGCCCGACGATGGCGATGCGCACAGAGGCTTCAGGCTCCTGCGCGGCAAACGCCTGTGGGGCCATCGCGTCGAACAAGCGGTCCAGCAGGTCGCCGGTACCGGTTCCGTGCAGCGCGGACACCGGGTAGGGATCGCCCATGCCGAGCTCGTAGAACTCGACCGCCTGGTCGCGCAGCGCTTTGTTGTCACAGCGGTTGACGACCAGCAGCACGGGTGGCGGCTGTCGATCACGCAACGCGCCCTGCGCGCGGCGGAGGATGGTGGCGACTTCGTGATCGGCCGGTGTGGCCCCGCTCATGGCGTCGACCAGGAACAGGACGGCATCGGCGCCGCCGACCGCCACCTCGGCCTGTGCGCGAATCTGCTCGATGTAGTCGGCCGAGTCCAGGCTGAGCGGCTCGCCGCGCAGCCCGCCGGTGGGATCGATCCCGCCGGTATCGACCAGGTCGAAGGCGATGCCGCGCCACTCCGCCTCTGCCACCAGCCGGTCGCGGGTCGTCCCGGGGCGGTCATCGACCACTGCCAGCCGCTGGCCGGCAAGCCGATTGAAGAGTGTCGACTTGCCCACGTTGGGCCGGCCTACGAGGGCGACAACGGGTTTGGGCATTGGCTCAGGGGGCTGGGGCGGCCGAGGTCGGAGGCGGTGTGCGCGAGAGCGTGATCTCGAACGTCTCCGGAAGGAGGGTTTGCAGGACGACGCCCTCGGGCAGAATGATCACCCGGGGGGCAAGTTGGTAGGTGCCTGCCGCCAGCCTCTCGACGCTGAGCACGACGCGGACGTCCTCGTACAGCAGCCGGTCCAGGACAGGCAGCGGGCCCTTGAGGATCACCGACGCCGTCGCCGGCGAGGACTGGGCGAACAGGCCCGGCGGCACGTTTTCGACCTCGACCGGCCGGCGCACGTTGATGGTTGTCTCGATCGGCGCCACCTGGATCTGGACGATCACCGCCTGGCTTCCGGCCAGGAAGGTGCCGTCGGGGAGCTGTACGCCGACGGTTTGCTCGATATCATTCCGTGCGCCGGTCAGGTTGATCGACTCGGTCTCGACGAAGCCGGGCAAGGCCTCGACCGCCTTGGGGTCGGGCGAAAAGACCGTCACCAGCGTCGGCGAGACGTTGATGCTGGTGACCTGATACCCGGGCTCGACCTGGCCCTGGATGATCGGGATGACGGCCACCAGCCGGTAGCCGACGAGCTGATGCACGGTGGTGACGACGCGGGCGGAGGCCGGCTCGAGGGTCAGGCCCACGAGGGCCCGCCCGGAGGCATCCACGGCCGTGAGCTTGACGTCGATGTCGATGTCCTCCCGCCGCCCGGTGACGTCGACCTGCGCGAGCACCTCGGCCGCCTGGTCCACGAGCGACGCCGGCCCGGTCACGTCAACCGTGTCGGGAACGGCAATCGGGTTGTCCATGCGGTAGCCCAGCGCCGGCTCGCCGGCGGCTACCGTGCGGATCGCCAGCCGTTGGCTGGCTGACTTCTCGAGCGTGATCTCCAGCCGCGCGGGTTCGATCTGGGTCACGCGGGCCGGTTGGCGGCCGACAAGCCCGACGAGGCTGATGTCGTGCGTGCCTTCGGCCAGGCCGTCCATGCGGGCCTCAACGTGCAGGTCGCGCGTCGTGAGCAGATCCCAGACCGAACGCGGGGCACGCAGGGTGACGCGGGCGTTGACCGGCGCCGGGCCGACAACGACCAGCCCATCCTCCACCCCGACGTAGTCGATCGGCAGCGACGAGGGGAAGGCGCGCACGTCCACCGGATCGGAGGCGTTGACCGCCGCCAGCCACACGACGAACGCCAGCACCAGGGCCAGCA
>Ga0315292_10001555_pt1 | contig 12365 bp, 10 predicted proteins | sample YL17G13_0_MG_FD_204029 | JGI IMG/M metagenome (GOLD analysis project Ga0315292, IMG submission 204029) | Sediment microbial communities from Yellowstone Lake, YNP, Wyoming, USA - YL17G13_0 | ecosystem: Environmental > Aquatic > Freshwater > Lake > Sediment | place: USA: Wyoming | collected... | reverse complement strand
CTCGAGCAGTTCCTTCATGAGTGGCTGGATTCCGCCGATGCGGATCAGCTCCGACATCGAGTAGCGACCGCTCGGCCGGAGGTCGGCCAGCACCGGCACTCGCGAGCCGATACGCGTGAAGTCGTCGAGCTCGAGCGGCACGCCGGCGGCGTGCGCGATCGCGAGCAGGTGCAGCACCGCGTTGGTCGATCCCGCGAGCGCGATCGTCACCACGATGGCGTTCTCGAAGGCCTCGCGACTGAGAATGTCGGAGGGCCGGATGCCGCGCCGGATCAGGCCCACCACCGCCCGCCCCGCCCGCTCCGCGTCCCGACGCTTGTGGCGCGAGACGGCCTCCTGCGCCGAGCTGTTGGCGAGGCTCATGCCGAGGGCCTCGATGGCCGAGGCCATCGTGTTTGCCGTGTACATGCCGCCGCAGCTGCCTGCTCCGGGGATCGAGGTGCGCTCGACCTCGCGGAGCTGCCGGTCGGAGATCGTGCCCTGCGCGTGGGCGCCGACCGCCTCGAAAACGGACACGATGTCACGGCGCTTCTCGCCCGGCCGGATCGTGCCGCCGTAGACGAACACGGCCGGGCGGTCGAGCCGGGCGATCGCCATCAGGCAGCCGGGCATGTTCTTGTCGCAGCCACCGATGGCGACGATCCCGTCGAAGCCCTGCGCGCCGGCCACGGTCTCGATCGAGTCAGCTATTACCTCACGCGAAACCAGGGAATAGCGCATGCCGGGCGTGCCCATCGAGATTCCGTCCGAGACGGTGATGGTCCCGAACACCGTGCTCTTGCCACCGGCTGCGTCCGCGCCGCCCGCGGCGGCCTCGGCCAGCTTGTCGATGTGCATGTTGCACGGCGTCAGGTTGCTCCAGGTCGAGGCGATGCCGACCTGCGGCCTCCTGAAGTCGCGGTCGGTATAGCCCACGGCGCGGAGCATCGCGCGGCTCGGCGTCTGCTTGACGCCGTCGAACACGAGTCTGGAATGTGCGCGCGGGTCAACCTTGCGTCGGGTCATGCGTGGAACTCCTCAGGATGCGGGTATTCTGCGGCTTCGGCCGCGGCGAGGTCACGCCCGCGACTTGCGGACATCACGTAGCCTGCGCATGGCGGTGAACTCCCAGGCGCCCGCCGCGATCAGGGCCAGCGGAAGGAGCAGCGCCCACGCTCCCGCCCCCGGCCACCAGCCCTCGAGCCCGTGGTACAGGCAGATGCCCAGCGGCGGTGCGAAGAGCCCCCGGATCCCGGTCAGGGTCACGTGCAGCGCCATGTAGCGGGTTTCCTCCCCTCGCGGCGCGAAGTCGTTGTGGCCGAGCGACCAGCCGAGACTACCGGCCGCGAGCGACACCCCGAACAGCGCCGCGCCTGGCCAGAGCAGCGCCGGCGAGTGCAGCAGCACGGCCGAGACGAGCAGCGCCGCCGCGACGGTCCCGACCCATCCGTGCACCGAGCGGAACACGACCACGTGGTGGCGGTCGAGGAACCGCGCCCAGGGCTGGATCGCGAGCGGGATGACGAGAATGGGGAGCGACGAGGTCACCGCAATCTGCACGAATTCGGAGACGCCGAGCACGTCGCCGAGGCAGATCACCATGAGGGGCGGCAACGTGAGCAGCCCGGCGCCGAACACGGACATCGCGACCATGTAGTGACGGAACCCGGCGTCGCGTGCAAGAAGTTCGCGGATACCCGCGAGATCGAACCTCGCACCCTGCTCGAGCCGCGCCCTTTCCGCCTCGAGCAGGCTTTCCTCCCGCCTCACGCGGAAGCGGCCGAACGCGCGCGCTCCCGCGAGCCCGGCGCAGGCGGCCGCCAGGATCGCGAACCTGTACCACGGGCCACCCTGGCCCAGCAGCCAGCCCACCGTGAGGCCCACGGCGGCCACGGCGAACGCGCCATTGATCATGATCCGTCCCGTGATCCGGGCCCTGAGGTGTCGTGGATAGTTCACGCTCCAGATCACCGAGCGGACGGTATCCACCCCGGCCCACAGCAGCCGCGTCGTCCCGTACAGCAGCAGGAATGCGCCCAGCCCCGCGCCGCCGTCCGGCACCAGCGCAAGCAGCGCCACGCACATCGCCATCGCGACCAGCAGCGGCTGCAGGAATGCGATCTTTTGCCGGCCCTGCGCACGTCGTGCGTAGGCGAGGCTCACGAGGTTGGCCCAGGCGGGAGCAGAACTCACGAGGCCCACGACGAGGTCGACCGCGAGTCCTCGCACGGAACCGCGGAACAGCGAGCGCACCATGACGGCTGCCGTGCCGCCTTCGATCATCCCGAGGCACAGGTAGACCAGCGTCCAGGAGCGACGCTCGTAGCGCAGGTCTACGGCCACGCCGTCAACCGTACCGTTCGACGAGCAGCGCGTACAAGGCGCGTACCGCCTGCGGCTCCGCCCCGACGGGTCGTCCCGGCCGCTCCTTCCCGTTCCACGCGTAGAGGTCCACGTGCAGCCAGTCGCTCGCTTCCGTCACGAAGCGACGCAGGAACAGGCCGCCGATGATCGCGCCCGCGAACGGCGAGGCGGACACGTTGCTCAAGTCGCCGACCCGGCTCGTGATCTCGTCCTCGTACCCGTCCCAGAGTGGCATCGGCCAGAGCGGGTCGCCCAGGTCGCGGCCGTGGCGTGCCAGCGCCTCGACCGTCGCGGCCCGGCTGCCGAAGAGCGCCGGGAGCTCGGGGCCCAGCGCGACCCGCGCCGCACCGGTCAACGTCGCGAGGTCCACGAGCAGGTCCGGCTTCTCCATGTCGGCCGCCGAGAGCGCGTCGCAGAGCACCAGCCGCCCCTCGGCGTCGGTGTTGCCGACCTCGACGCTGAGGCCCTTGCGGGTGCCGAGCACGTCGCCGGGCCGGTAGGCGCCGCCCGAGATCGCGTTCTCGACGGCCGGCACCAGCACGCGCAGCCGCACCGGCAGCGCGCTCTCCATGACGATGCGGGCGAGCGCCAGCACGCAGGCCGCGCCCCCCATGTCCTTCTTCATGAGCAGCATGCCCGGCGGACTCTTGATGTCGAGCCCGCCGGAGTCGAAGCACACGCCCTTGCCGACCAGCGTCACGCGCGGCGCGCCGGGTTCGCCCCAGGTGAAGTCCACGAGCCGCGGCGCGGACTCTGCCGCGCGTCCAACCGCGTGAATCGCGGGATAGCCCTCGCGCAGCGCGTCTCCCGTCACGATGTGACCGTGCGCGCCGCAGCGCGTCGCCATTTCGAGAGCCTGCTCCGCAAGCCGTTCCGGAGTGAGGTCGGAGGCCGGCGTGTTGATGAGGTCGCGCGCCATCGCAAGCGCCGCGGAAATGCGGCGCACGTGGGCCATCTCCGCGAGCTGCGGCGGAACCAGCGAGGCGACCGCTTTCTCCGGCGCTGTCCGGGTGCGGTAACGGTCGAATCGATAGGAGCCGTAGGCCCAGCCGATGGCCGCGGCCGTCGCAGTGGCGGCGGGCAGCGGCGTCGCGATGCGCCAGGGCCCCGGCGGCAGCCGGTCCGGCGCACCTGCGACGTGCCAGGGTTCGAGCGACTCCAGGCTCGCGAGCTTGCCGAGGCCGAGCACGGCCATGCGCGCCCCGCCGTCCGCACCCGGGACTGCGGCCACCTGGTGGCGCTCGGCCGTGAATCTCATTGCGGCGAGCCAGTGACGGGTCGCTGCATCCTGTGCCTCGAGCCAGGAAGCGAGGCTACCCTCGGTCACCAGCCAGAGCGGCCTCGCGGCCGAAGCGTCGTGTTCTTCGAACATGGTGCACACAGCTTAGCGGATCTTATTTTTGCAGTGCGGTTGACAATCGCCCGCGCGCTATGCTGCTATTCACCGTTCGATTTGCCCCTTCCAAAGCAGGCCAGTGATGAAGTTCGAGGCTTTGACCGCTCACTCCACCGCGACGGCTCACCAGCTGCCGGGCCTGCTGCTTGTCCTGCTCCCCCTCGGGAGGTGCGGGGCCCCGGACTGAAGGCGCAACGGCGCAGACGGATACCAGGAACCCCGCACCGGACACGATCCGGGGCGGGGTTCTTCGTTTGGACACACACCATCATCGACAGTCTCTGAGGAGTTTGAAATGCGCGCGTACTCGAAAAAGGACGTGGACAAGAAGGCCCTGAAGGGCGCCCGGATCGCCGTGATCGGCTACGGCAGCCAGGGTCGCGCGCACGCGCTGAACCTGAAGGACTCCGGTTTCGACGTGGTGATCGGGGTCCGCAAGGGCGACAGCTGGAACAAGGCAAAGAAGGACGGCCTTGCGGTCACCACGCCGGCCGAGGCCGTCAAGGGCGCGACGCTGGTCGCGCTTCTGACGCCCGACACCACGCAGAAGGAAAACTACCGCGAAATCCGGCCGAACCTCGGCAAGGGCGCCACGCTCCTCTTCGCGCACGGTTTCAACATCCACTTCAAGCAGATCAAGCCCCGCAAGGACCTCGACGTCGTCCTGATCGCGCCCAAGGGCCCGGGCGACCTCGTGCGTCGCCAGTACCAGCAGGGCCGCGGCGTGCCGTGCCTCATCGCCGTCGCGCAGGACGCCTCGGGCAAGGCGAAGGCCAAGGCGCTCGCCTACGCCGATGGGATCGGCGGGACCCGGGCCGGCGTCATCGAGACCACCTTCAAGGAGGAGACCGAGACGGATCTGTTCGGCGAGCAGGCGGTGCTCTGCGGCGGCGCGACCGAACTCGTGCTCAAGGGCTTCGAGACGCTGGTCGAGGCCGGCTACCAGCCCGAAGTGGCCTATTACGAGTGCCTGCACGAACTGAAGCTGATCGTCGACCTGCTGCACGAAGGCGGGCTCGCCAAGATGCACAAGTACATCTCTCACACTGCGAAGTGGGGCGACCTGACGCGCGGCCCGCGGGTCGTGAACAAGGCGACCAAGAAGGAGATGAAGAAGATCCTCGGTGAAGTGCAGGACGGCTCGTTCGCGCGGGCGTGGATCCGCGAGAACAAGACCGGCCGCCGCAAGTACGACGCGCTGATGAAGAAGGACCTCGCGCACCCGATCGAGAAGGTGGGCGTCCGGCTGCGAGCGCGCATGCCCTGGCTGAACGAGGGCCGCTGAAGGAACCCCCATGACCGCCACCGCCCGCGACCCGAACCGCGTACTCATCTTCGACACGACGCTCCGCGACGGCGAGCAGTCGCCCGGCTGCAGCATGACGCAGCCTGAGAAGCTGCGGATCGCCCGGGCGCTGGCGGAACTGGGGGTGGACGTCATCGAGGCCGGCTTCCCCGCCGCCTCGCGCGGCGACTGGGAGGCCGTGCGCGAGATCGCACGCGAGGTGCACGGACCGGTCATCGCCGGCCTTGCCCGCTGCAACCGCGAGGACATCGACAAGGCCTGGTCCGCCGTGAGCGCGGCGGAGCGGCCGCGCCTGCACGTATTCCTCGCCACCAGCGCCATCCATCGTGAGCACAAGCTCAACATGGCGAAGGAGCAGATCATCCACACGGCCGTGCAAGGCGTGAAGTACGCACGCAGCCTCTGCGAGGACGTCGAGTTCTCGCCGGAGGACGCGTCGCGCACCGAACTCGAGTTCCTGCGCGAAGTGGTCGAGGCCGCCATCGAGGCCGGCGCGACCACGATCAACGTGCCCGACACCGTCGGCTACACCGTCCCCGAGGAATTCCACGAGGTCTTCGACTACCTCAGGAAGAACGTGCGGGGCGCGGAGCGCGTGACCTTCAGCGTGCACTGCCACAACGACCTCGGCATGGCCGTCGCCAACAGCCTCGCCGCCGTCCGGGCCGGGGCGCGACAGGTCGAGTGCACGATCAACGGCATCGGCGAGCGGGCCGGGAACGCCGCGCTCGAGGAAATCGTGATGGCGATAAAGACGCGCGAGGCGCTGCTCGGCTTCCACACCGGCATCGACACCAGGCGCCTGTTCCCGACCAGCCGCCTGCTCTCGAGCATCACCGGCATGACCATCCCGCGCAACAAGGCAGTCGTCGGCGAGAACGCCTTCGCGCACGAGTCCGGCATCCACCAGCACGGGATGCTGAAGCACCACTCGACCTACGAGATCATGCGGCCCGAGGACGTGGGCCTCACGCGCTCGCACCTCGTGCTCGGCAAGCACAGCGGCCGGGCGGCGCTCCGCGACCGGATCCGGGAACTCGGCTTCGAGCTCTCCGACGCCGAGCTCGCACGCGTGTTCGAGGACTTCAAGACGCTCGCGGACAAGAAGAAGGAACTCTTCGACGGCGACATCGAGGCACTGGTCCTCAAGGCCGAGTTCGGCGAGAGCGGCCCCTGGCACCTCGAGAGCCTGCACGCCGTCAGCGACTCTGCGGGCGCCGCCATGGCCCGCGTGGGCCTGGTTCACAGCGACGGCCGCCTGCTGTCGCAGGAATCCACGGGCGACGGCCCGGTGGACGCGGCCTTCAAGGCAATCGAGGCCGCGACCGGCGTGCTGGTGACGCTGCGCAAGTTCGAAGTGCGCAGCGTCTCGATGGGCGAGGACGCGCAGGGCGAGGCCGTGGTGACGGTCGAGCACAACGGCCGCGCGTATCGCGGCACGAGCGTCACGACCGACATCGTGGAATCGGGCGTGCGCGCTTTCCTCGAGGTGGTCAACCGCATCGAGTCCACCCGTGCGACCACCGCGCGAGTCGAGAAGCGCAACGCCGAGGCGGAAGAATCCGCCCCGACCCTCTGAGCGGACCGGCCACTGGAGCCTGAATGACTGCGAAGACCCTGTTCGAGAAGGTCTGGGAACGGCACGAGGTCGTGCCGGAGACGCCCGATACGCCCGCCGTCCTGTACATCGACCTGCACCTGACCCACGAGGTCACCTCGCCGCAGGCATTCTCGGTGCTGCGCAGCCGCGGCCTCCCCGTGCGACGGCCGGATCGCACGCTCGTGACCATGGACCACTCGACGCCGACCGACACGGCCCAGGTCTTCGGCGGCGTGCCGATCGCGCTCGAGTCCGCCGCGAAACAGGTCCGCCAGCTGGAACTCAACTGCGCGGAATTCGGCCTCGACCTCATCGGCCTGCGTGACGACCGGCGCGGGATCGTGCACATCATCGGGCCCGAACTCGGCGCCACCCAGCCCGGCAAGACCATCGTCTGCGGCGACAGCCACACCAGCACGCACGGGGCGTTCGGCGCGCTGGCTTTTGGCATCGGGACGACCGAGGTCGGGTATGTCCTCGCGACGCAGTGCCTGCTGCAGCGCAAGCCGAAGACGCTTGCGATCGAGGTCGCGGGCCGGCTCAGCCCCGGCGTGACGGCCAAGGACCTGGTACTCGCCATCATCGGGCGAATCGGCGTCAACGGCGGCACGGGTCACGTGCTCGAGTACCGCGGCTCAGGCGTAGAGGCAATGTCGATGGACGAGCGCATGACCCTCTGCAACATGTCCATCGAGGCCGGCGCACGCGCCGGCATGGTGGCCCCGGACCAGACGACCTTCGACTACCTTAAGGGCCGCCCCCGCGCCCCGCAGGGCGAAGCCTGGCAGCGCGCCGTCGCCGACTGGCGCACGCTCGGGTCGGATCCTGGCGCCGAGTACGACCGGACGGTGCGGGTCGATGCGGGCGCCGTCGAGCCCATGATCACCTACGGGACCAACCCCGGCATGGTCGCACCTGTCTCGGGGCGCGTGCCGGAGCGGCCGGGCGACGCGGTCTTCGCGCGCGCACTCTCCTACATGGGCCTCGCGCCGGGCGAATCGCTGCGGGACAGGCCGGTGCAGGTCGTGTTCATCGGCAGCTGCACCAACGCCAGGCTCTCGGACCTCGAACTCGCGGCCCGCGTCTTCGAGGGACGCAAGGTCGCCCCCGGCGTGCGGGCGCTCATCGTCCCGGGGTCGCAACAGATCAAGCGCGAGGCCGAGGCGCGCGGACTGGCGCGGATATTCCTGGACGCGGGCGCCGAGTGGCGCGAGTCCGGCTGCTCCATGTGCCTCGGCATGAACGGAGACACCGTCGGCCCAGGGCTCTACTGCGTCAGCACCAGCAACCGGAATTTCGAAGGCCGCCAGGGCGCCGGCTCGCGCACCCTCCTCGCGAGCCCGGCCACGGCCGCGGCCGCTGCCATTCGCGGACGCATCACCGACCCTCGCGAATTCATTCACTGAGGCCCCATGGATCCGATCAAAGTCATCCGTTCCCGGACGGTCGTCATGCCGTCCACCAACATCGACACCGACCAGATCATCCCGGCCCGCTTCCTCACCACGACCACGCGCGACGGGCTGGGCGCCGCACTGTTCGCGGACCTGCGCAACGGGCCGGACGGCACGCCTCGTGCGGACTTCGTGTTGAATAGGCCCGACTCTGTCGGCTGCCGGGTGCTGGTGGCCGGCCGCAACATCGGCTGCGGATCCTCGCGCGAACACGCGCCCTGGGCCCTGCTCGACTACGGATTCCTGGCCGTCGTCAGCACCGAGATCGCGGACATCTTCGCTAATAACAGCCTGAAGAACGGGCTCCTGCCGGTGGTCGTGGATGAAGCCACACACCAGTGGCTGCTGGCGAACCCGGGCACCGAGGTGGAGATCGACCTGCCGGCCGCGGTCCTGCGCCTGCCGGGTGGACGCGAGGCCTCCTTTCCGATCGAGCCCTTCGCGCGCTACTGCCTGCTGAACGGCGTGGACGAACTGGGCTACCTGCTCGCGCGGGCCGATGAGATCGCCGCGTACGAGGGCAGGCACGCATGAAGGCTCGCATCGCGGTACTGGGCGGCGACGGCATCGGCCCCGAAGTGACGGCTGCGGCGGTGCGCGTACTCGAGGCGGCGGCATCGGCCTTCGGCCACGAGTTCACATTCTCCGAGGCGTTGATCGGCGGCGCGGCGATCGACGCGACGGGCTCGCCCCTGCCACCGCGCACCATCGACGCCTGCCGCAGCTGTGAGGCCGTCCTGCTGGGCGCCGTGGGCGGCCCGAAGTGGTCGGACCCCTCGGCCCGGGTCCGGCCCGAGCAAGGCCTGCTGGAGCTGCGCCGGACACTGGGACTGTTCGCCAACCTGCGCCCGGTCAGGACGCTCGAGTCGGTCCTCGACGTCTCGCCGCTCAAGGCGGAAATCGTCCGGGGCGTGGACATCATGGTCGTGCGTGAACTGACCGGCGGCATCTACTTCGGCCGCAAGAGTCGAACGGCCTTCGAGGCGGAGGACGTCTGCTCCTACGCCGCGCACGAGATCGAGCGGGTGACGCGCGCGGCCGGTCGCCTGGCCATGCAGCGGCGCCGCCGCATCGTTTCGGTCGACAAGGCGAACGTGCTCGAGACCTCGCGGCTCTGGCGCTCGGTGGCGGAACGGGTGATCCGCGACGAGTTCCCGGAGGTCGCGCTCGAGCACATGCTGGTCGACGCCGCGGCGATGCACCTGCTGCGGCGGCCGACCGACTTCGACGTGCTCCTGACCGAGAACATGTTCGGCGACATACTCACGGACGAAGCCTCGATGCTGGCGGGATCGCTCGGCCTGCTGCCCTCGGCGTCGCTCGGCGAAGGGAGCGTCGGCCTGTACGAACCCATCCACGGTTCCGCACCGGACATCGCGGGACGCGGCATCGCGAATCCCTACGGCACCATCCTGAGCGGCGCGATGCTGCTCCGGCACTCTCTCGGTCTCGAACCGGAGGCACGCGCGGTCGAGGCCGCGGTCGAGTCGGCCATTGCCGCGGGAGTGCGGACCGCGGACATCGCCGGCCGGGGCCAGATCCCGGTCGGCAGCGAAGCGGCCACCGCCGCGGTCGCAGGGCGAATTTCCGCCCACTAACAACCTGTTATAAAACAGCTGCTTACTGCATTATAAATAGAAACTGGATAAAGAACCCTGCATGCCTGCGCGCGACCCGTCGGGCCGCCAGAAAAACGGTGCAAGGCCCGGAAACCCGGAGCTATACTGCCCGTCCGCAAACGGGGCCGACCACCGAACAGCCGGTCCCGCTTGGTCAGTTCATCGATCGAGTAGGACTTGAGTCGGGTTAGTCATTGCCTCAAGGATTGAGGCAACTCGGGTCCTGTCGCGAAAGGCCGGCATCACTGCCGGCCTTTCTTTTTTCCGCAGGCGTCAGCCGGCGCGAAGTGCGGCCGAGAGACCCTGGTCGAGGTCCGCGACGAGATCGGCCCCCTCCTCGATTCCGATCGACAGCCTGAGCAGCGTGTCCGAGATACCCGCGCGCGCGCGCGCCGCCGCGTCCATCGCCGCGTGCGTCATGGTGGCCGGGTGCGCGACCAGGCTCTCGACGCCGCCCAGCGACTCGGCGAGGGAGAACAGGTGCAGGGACCCGAGCAGCGCCTTGACGTTCTCGGTCGTGCCCTTGAGCTCGAAGCTCGCCATGGCGCCGAACCCGCTTTGCTGCGCGCGCGCGATCGCGTGGCCCGGGTGCGAGGCGAGTCCGGGGTAGTACACCTTCGAAACCGCCGGGTGACGCGCCAGCAACTCGACCACCTGCGAGGTGTTCTCCCCATGGGCGCGCATGCGCGCATGAAGGGTGCGCATTCCTCGCAGGGTCAGGTAGCTGTCGAACGGCGCGCCCGTCACGCCGGTGCAGTTCGCCCACCAGGCGAATTGCTCGTGCAGCTCACGCTTCGAGGCGATGACCGCGCCGCCGACCACATCGCTGTGGCCGTTCAGGTACTTGGTCGTCGAGTGAACGACGACGTCCGCGCCGAGCAGGATCGGGCTCTGCCAGACCGGCGACAGGAACGTGTTGTCGGCGACCACCAGCGCCCCCGCCCGATGTGCCGCCGCCGCGACCGCGGCCAGATCCACGATCCTGAGCAGCGGATTGCTCGGCGTCTCGATCCAGGCGAGCGCCGGCCCCGACGCGAGCGCAGCGCGCAGCGCCCCTTCGTCCTGGAAATCCACGAAGCGCACGTCGAGCGAACCCCGCTCGCGGAGCGCGTTGAAGAGCCGGTAGGTGCCGCCGTAGCAGTCGTGGGGCACCACGGCGACCTGGCCCGGCCGGAAGAGCTGCGTCACCAGCGAGACCGCGGCCATGCCGGATGAGGTGACGACCGCCCCTGCCCCTCCCTCGAGGTCCGCGAGCGCAGCGGCGAGCGCGTCGCGCGTCGGGTTGCCGGAGCGGGAGTAGTCGTAGGCGCGCTTTTCCCCGTAGCCCGCGAAGGCGAAGGTGGAGGTCAGGTGGATCGGCGGCACCACGGCTCCGAACTGCGTGTCGGATTCCAGCGCTGCGCGCACCGTGCGGGTCTTCTGGGTCATGTCTTTGCTCATGTTCAGTCGAGGGCCTGTGCGAATACGTCGCGCAGCACGTCGGTCTCCTTCAGGAATGCATCGTGTCCATAAAGCGAGCTGATCTCCACCAGCCGGCAATTGCCCGCCAGCCGGTCGCGCAGCTCGCGCATGTCGGAAAGGGGCACCAGCTGATCCTCCACCACTGCGACCAGCGTCACGGGCACGTGGATCGCTTCGGGGTCGGCGCGGTGCAGGTCGATCGATTCGGAGAGGCAGACGAAGGCCTCGGGTCGGTAATGCGCCGCGTAGCTCTCGCCACGGGCGAAAAGGTACGACTCGACCGGAAACCGGAATCCGTCGGCCGTCCGCTCGGCGGCACCGGAAAAGCGCTCCTCGAACTCGCGGGCCGAACGATAGGTCGCCATCGCGAGCGCGCGGGCGAACGTCAGGCCGCGCGGCCCCTCGCCGTGCCCGAGCGCGTAGCGCACGAATGCACGCTGGACGCTGCGCCAGGCGGTGGACATCGGGTGCGTTCGATGCGCCGCGCTGATCACCACCGCGTGACGCAGCCGCGAGGGGTGGCGCTCGGCGAGGGCCAGCGTCACCATTCCGCCGTAGGAGGCACCGACGCAGCCGTGAAGCTGCGCTATCCCGAGGTGGTCCAGCAGCTGCGCGATCATGGCGGCCTGGTCGAATGCGCTCACGGTCGGAAATGTCTCGCCGGAGCGCGGGCCCGACGTCGCATGACTGCCACCGAGGTAGTCGATCCCGAGCACTCGATGCTGGTCCGTGTCCAGCGCTCGGCCCGGGCCGATGCTCTCCTCCCACCAGCCGCCAGCCTCGCCCGGCATGCCGAACACGTGCCGGCCCGCGGATATGCCACCCAGGACGGTGACGACAGGAGCCCCGGCCCGCCCGGCCAGGCGGTAGGCGACCTCCACGAAGTCCAGGCTGCCGCCGAAGTGCAGCGGAAAGGCGCCCGCCAGGCGGTGCGTGGCCGTCGCGCACTCGTACCCATCGGGCAGACCCCCGACGGGTGGTGTCGAACCGACTGCGGCACAGGACGACATGACGCGAACGTACTCCATCGACGGCATCAACGGCCGCCTCGCAGGCTTCGAGACTCGGGTGGAGCACGATGGTCGCCGCGACCGATACTCCTGAAGTCTAGGTGGCACCGGCGCGGAGCGTCAAGGATCCGGACTTGCCCGGGCGGCCGCGATGTATTAGTGTAGTAGCTCGTTAA
>Ga0315292_10001552_pt1 | contig 12369 bp, 9 predicted proteins | sample YL17G13_0_MG_FD_204029 | JGI IMG/M metagenome (GOLD analysis project Ga0315292, IMG submission 204029) | Sediment microbial communities from Yellowstone Lake, YNP, Wyoming, USA - YL17G13_0 | ecosystem: Environmental > Aquatic > Freshwater > Lake > Sediment | place: USA: Wyoming | collected... | reverse complement strand
TGTATGTCTCTTTCAGTCTTTCGGGCAGAAAATGTATAATGTAGCCTGCAGTCATTAATGAAAGTACCCCGGCATAAGCAGGAATAAAATTGTCGAAGGAGGAGGGTAAAAAATTTCCAAAGATCTGTCTGAATATCAGGCCGACACTATGCATATCAGGCGCTCTGAAAAATATCCAGCAGAAGCTGACGAACTGAAATGTAACAAAGATCGAGAGTACCCTCAGAAGTTGTTTCCTGTGTGAAATCTCACCAAAAATAAATGTCATGATTTTATTGATTGCCAGACCAATCCCATGGAGTCCCCCCCAGATTATAAACCTTAAATCTGCTCCGTGCCAGAGTCCGCCCAGAAGCATGGTTATCATAAGGTTCAGAATTGTACGGAACCTGCCTTTCCTGTTTCCTCCCATTGAGATGTAGAGATAATCCCTTAACCATTGCGATAATGAAATATGCCATCTTTTCCAGAAGTCGGCAATATTCACCGCCTTATACGGCGAATTAAAGTTTACCGGTAACCTGAATCCAAGTATCAGTGCCACTCCTATGGCAATATCGGTATATCCTGAGAAATCACAGTAAATCTGCATTCCGTAGCCATATACCGCCATGAGATTTTCGAATCCTGAAAAAGAGGCTGGCAGGTCAAAAACCTTGTCGACAAGATTCACTGCTATAAAATTTGAAATAATTATTTTTTTAACCAGCCCTTTGGAAATCATAAAGAGGGCATGGCTGAATTCACGTTGCGACAGCCGGAATTCCTGATATATCTGCGGAATAAAGACAGAAGCCCTAACTATCGGACCTGCAACAAGATGAGGGAAAAATGAGACATAAAAACCAAAATCAACAATATTTCTTACAGGCTCCATTTTCCTCCTGTAAACATCTATTGTATAGCTAAGCGACTGAAAGGTAAAGAAGGAAATGCCTACCGGAAGAATGATATAGCTTATGTCAAATGATGTTCCGAGGATCGAATTCGAGAATGAGGATAAAAGGTCAACTACTTTCAGCTGGGTACCGAACAGATTGTTCAGGGCTTCAACTATAAACCCTGTGTATTTAAAATAGGCCAGCAGCCCAAGATTTGAGACTATACTTAACAGAAGGAAAAACTTCCTTGTTCCTTTTCTTTCAGTACGGTTCATAAGAATTCCGCATGCATAGTCAACAACAGTTACAAATATCAGGATGAAAAGGAACAATCCACCTGTTTTATAATAAAAGAACAAACTAACAAGGAAGAGATATATATTCCTGGCTGTCAATCTCTTATAAAATAAACTATACCCTGCCAGAACCAGAAGAAAAAATATCCAGAATGCGGGTGCTGAAAAAATAAAAGGTTTAACAGGATCGTAGTTTAAAATCCTTGTAACAACAAGTTTTAACAAGCCCTGCTTTTCAACAACTTCACTTTTGACCGGGGTGATAACAGTTGGCGGTTGAGAAACTGTATCCTTTTGGGAGACTTCAGAATAGTATCCTGATGAATCACGTTCCCTCCTTGCAAAAAGTTCGGAGACCATCATCCTTGCAAGTGTATCGGCTCCCTGTTCGGTAAAATGAACGAAATCTTTCTTTGCCAGCGGCGGATTCATCCTGAACCATTTTATTATAGAGGAATCACCACCCATGGCTTTAAATGCATCCCAGAAAACGGCACCGGATTCTTCCGAGGCCATTTTCTGGGCTGCTATTATTTTATGTATGTTGGGGTATGATTTAATGACATCACCTTCCGCGTATGCCATATCGGTAATACCTACTACCAGGAAACCTGAGGCTGGCACAATCTCTTTTAAAAGCGAAATCTGGCGGGAGAGACCTTTTTCATAATATGAATAATTATTCCTGATATTCTTCACAATGTTCAGGCCATAATGCAGAACAATAATATCGGGAGCCAAAAGTCTGTATGTTTCCCTCAGATCTTCAGTATCAATCATGGTAAATTCCAGCCCGGCACTTCCTCTTTGAGGAATATTGTCAATTATAATACCTTCAGAACTTTCTATGCTTATACCGTAGATATCGGGACTCGACTTCCCTGAGAAGTCAATAAGTATGTTTTTTGAATTATAAAGAGGAGATCTGAACTCTGATATTTCCGCTCCTGTGTCTAACGTATCAGAGACAACAGGGTTGTTATCCGCCCTGACTTCAATTGTCACAGGACCTGCGCTATTCCTGTAAAATATCCTAAGGAATTCAAATCTTGATGTGCTGCTGTCGGCAAGGATCGATGGCATTATCCTTATCCATGATTTTATCTTTCCTGAAGATATCTCACCTTCGGGCAGGTACCTGCAGAATGCCATGAATGGGCCAAGCCTGGTATGTGTAATTTCACCCTTCTCAAATGAGAGATAATTATATCTTCTCCAGTTGGTAGAAGACCTGACATAAATAGATCGTGTATATGTGACAGGCATCAACGGAAGGAACAATCCTGGTCCTGAGCCTCCATAATCTTTCCGTAGCGAATGCCTCAGAAAAGAGGTGATGCGGTCGCCTTCAATCTGGGAATCACCATAATAAAGAATCCTTATCTGTTCCCCCTGAGGCCTGACATAACCAAACAGAAATTTGGCGGAATCGGCTGCAGGCTGTATAAACGGGATCGAATCGGTTATAACTGCAGAAGCCTGAATTACATTCTGTAAAGTATCAGCAGTTTCAGCATCCGGATCTATATTCTTTGCTTCATTCCCTTTAAAAAGTGAGGGAAGGAGTTCTTTCGGGATGAGAGTTTCAACCGAAGGCAGGTTGATATCCCATGGGAAAATATAAGAGAGCCCTGCAAAAATTATCAGGAATATCAGTAATAATAAAAATGACCTGAAAGGGCGCATTCTGGAGTAGGGATCAGCTTTTCTTCTTAATTTTCAATACTTGTCCAACCTTGATTTTTCCCGGATCGCTAATTTTATTCAGCATAAGTACATCCGTTGTGGATACATTTTCAAACATCTTTGCAATATCCCAGATAGTATCACCATTTCGTACTGTATAAGTTATAAATTCACCATCCGATTCAGGGTATGAAGATTTCAGTACAGGATCAGGGGGCAATGCTTTCCCTGACATCTGTTGTTTTTCGGCAAAAGTCATAGTATTGATTTTCGAATAAAAATCCGATTTTGAAGGGTCGACATAAACAGCCAGTTTCTGTCCGACCCGGATAGTATTTCTGTAAATATTGTTCCAGTACCTGAGGTCGGATATTCCAACTCTGTACCATTCAGATATAAAACCAAGGTTATCTCCGTCCTTCACTGTATAAACCAGCCTGGTTTTGCCTTTTACATCGGCAGGTAAATAAACAGATCTGGAAGGATCGGCTGTCCGGTTGATCCTTGTTAGATAAAGGTCGGATTTATAACTCCGGATTGTATCATTCAGGTCAATGAAATCGCCGAGATGACTCATCGGCAAAGTAAGGGAGAGAGGTTTTGCTGAGCCGGGAACAAGTCCTGAGCGGTACTGAGGATTCAAAGCTCGCAGTTCACCGAGAGGAATTCCCATTACTTCAGATATCTGGTTAAGGTGAATGTCCTTGGTAACCATGATAGTATCTGTTGACACGGGGATATTTAACGGCAGTGGCCGGATATTATGTTCAGCGAAATAATTGACTGCATAGGTTGCAGCAACATACTGAGGAATATAACCTCTTGTCTCCCTGGGAAGACGATAATAAATTTCCCAGTAATCTTTTCTGTTCCCCGACCTGCGTATTGCTTTATTCACATTACCTGGTCCGCAATTATATGCAGCAATTACAAGTATCCAGTCATTATAAATCTGATAGAGGTCTTTTATATATCTGGCGGCGGCATGGGTCGATTTAACAGGATCTCTTCTGTCGTCAACAAGTGAATTAATTGTAAGACCATACATCCTTCCGGTGCTGTACATAAATTGCCATAATCCCGTTGCTCCTGCTCTTGACACTGCATTCGGATTAAGTGCCGATTCGATTATTGCCATATATTTCAGTTCGGCAGGCAGACCGTAAGAATCAAAGATATCCTCAACCATCGGGAAATAATAGTTCATTAGTCCAAGCACAGCACTGAAATTCTTCCTTTGCTTTACAGTATACACATGAATATGATTTCTTATTATACTGTTGTACGGGAGTCTGATAATTGAGTTTATCCGGCTGATCCTTTGAATATAAACTGAATCGGAGAATTCGGTGCCTGAGGAATCATTGATAAAATCTGCCGGAAATTCCTTCATTGCCATTTTAACATACCAGCTGCTGACAAGACTATCGAGGTCGGCGGAAATTTTTTCGGAATATATTTCGGAGTTCAGAATTATTGTATCGTTAACAGCTGTGACTTCTGCGACTGAGAAAACAAGTATTGAGGCTACAAGTATTAGTTTCAATTTGATCATTCAGTATTTTATTTAAAATGTATATGTAAGTCGTATATTTATTCCTGTGCCCACAACTCCTGGAACAGGCAATTGCATTGGAGAAACGTCAACATTCAGTTTATCTGTCACGTCAAAGTTTGAAAGGCTGGCATCCACATTGGCATCCAGCACTGTTATCAGGTACCAGGCCGCAATTCCTATATATGAAAGGTCGCGGTATCTTTTATAATAATCGACGGCTTCAAGCAGGTTGTCTTTCACCCATGAAGCGTTTGCCGGATCATAAGTATCGGGATAAAGAACAGGGTCATATTCAGGTGGTTCGGCAAATTTTACAAGAGGGATATAGCTGTCTGTCTCAGGGATATTATCTGTGAAGTCCTGATAAGCCTGCATCATTTCATTGTATTGTTTTGTATTGAAGCTTATGCTGTATATAAGGGCTCCGAATCCTGCATAAACAAATGGTAATTTCCAGTATTTTCTGTTGTATACCTGTCCCATTCCCGGAAATGCAATTGCAAGCATTGTAGCTTTCAGTGGCTCAGGTTTAAATGATGGTTTAACAGGCTTATAGACAGGTATCGTGTCCTGTGCGATTAAGATTTGCGACAGATAAATGAATAGGATGATGAGAATAATTTTTATTTTCTGAACTGTTCTCAAACTCTGTAAGACCGGATTTTAGGTGCATTCAAGGCAGTCCGGAGCGACAAATATAATTATTTTCAGTTGTTAAGACGGTCAAAGACACCTAAAATGCGCTCCATCTCCTCGGGATTCTCAAAGGGGATGACAATTTTACCTTTCCCCTGTTCATTAATCCTGAAGTTGACTCTTGTGGAAAAGATCCTGTTAAGATGTTCAGAAAGCTGTAAAAAGTCCTCATTAAGTTTCTTTCTTTTTTCACGTTTTGCAGGGTCCTTGATTCCGGCAGACTGCAGATGCCGGACAAGTTCCTCGACCTGTCTTACAGAGAGGTCTCCGTCCACTATCCTGTAATAAACATCCATCTGGATTTTTGGATTCTCAATATTTACCAGTGTCCGGGCATGTCCCATCATAAGATGTTTATTTCTTATTCCGAGCTGTATTTCAGCAGGGAGCCTGAGGAGTCTGAGGTAGTTGGCAATAGTAGAGCGCTGTTTTCCAACCCTGTCGCTCAATTGTTCCTGGGTCAGCTTACATTCTTCAATAAGCCGCTGAAAACTGATTGCCACTTCAATTGAATCAAGGTCCTCACGCTGTATATTTTCAACAAGGGCAAGTTCGAGCATAGCCTGATCGTCGGCAGTTCTGATATATGCAGGGATATGGGTCATTCCTGCAAGCCGTGCCGCTCTCAGACGTCTTTCACCGGCAATAAGCTGATATCTCCCATTTCCTGTTTCCCTGACTGTAAGTGGCTGTACTATACCAAGTTTCCTTATGGAAGATGCAAGCTCTTCAAGAGCCTGCTCATCAAAATGACTTCTGGGCTGAAAGGGATTACCATCAATTGCGTCAAGCGAGATGTTGAGATTAGGTTCCACTTTTCTTTCAAGCACCTCCTTTTCAACACCGTCAATCAAAGCTCCGAGTCCTCTGCCTAATGCATTCTTTTTTGTCATTATCAATTCGGTTTTCAGTAATTGCAGAATGATCCTTCAGTGATTCTACTTACCTGCTGGATCATACTTCTCAATAAGTTCCTTGGCCAGATTCAGGTAATTAACAGTGCCTCTTGAATCTGCATCATATAGGATTGCCGGCTGACCAAAGCTCGGGGCCTCAGAGAGCTTAACATTCCTTTGTATTATTGTTTTGAAGACCATCTGCTGGAAATGTTTGTTAACCTCGTCAGCAACCTGGTTTGAAAGTCTTAACCTTGAATCATACATGGTAAGAAGAAATCCTTCAATTTCAAGATCAGGATTAAGGTTGTTCTGGATTATCTTGATAGTATTCAGAAGTTTCCCGAGGCCCTCAAGGGCAAAATACTCGCACTGAACCGGAATAATCACTGAGTTTGCTGCTGTTAACGCATTAACAGTAAGCAGGCCTAGCGATGGGGAACAGTCAATAATCACATAATCATAGTTACCAGCTATTTTCCGAAGAATACCTTTTAGTATCTTTTCCCTTTCAGTTCGATCAAGCATCTCTATTTCAGCACCCACAAGGTCGATATTTGAAGGCATCACCGAAAGATTCTCGACACCCGTTAAATGAATTGCATCAGAAGGCTCCTTACCATCAATCAGACAATCATATACAGTGCATCTTATCTGACGCGAATCCAAACCAATTCCTGATGTAGCATTTGCCTGGGGATCGGCATCAATAATAATCACTTTTTTCTCCAGTGCGGCCAGACTGGCTGCCAGATTAATTGCAGTTGTCGTTTTCCCTACTCCACCCTTCTGATTCGCAATTGCTATGATCCTTCCCATGTGATTATATTTTGGATTCCCTTTGTTTTATTTGAGCTTCAAATTTACGATTTATGAGTTTTAGCCCCGGAATGGCAATAATGTAATTGTAAACAAATAATTCATGCTTTTCAACATGTTATTAACATTGCTGCTGCTGATGTTCCAACCAGCAGAAGTAAGTTAAAGTTATTGAGCAACTGTAAAATTCCGTGTTACGTAATGTTTTTTTGCACAAATATTTACATATTTGTCACAAATAAGATTATAATGAAAACCAGTAGCATTACGCAGGAATGGTTTGCGATTGTAAATCCTAATGCCGGTAACGGAAAAGGGAAAAAGGACTGGAACCGGATTTCTGACCTGCTTAACGGGAAAAGCATCGGGTTCAATATGAAATTCACCGAAAAGAAAGACCATGCTATTGAATTAACAAGGGAATTGATAGCCAATGGTTACCGGAAGTTCATTTCTGTAGGAGGCGATGGTACACTGAATGAAATTGTGAATGGCATTTTCACGCAGGATCATTGTGCCCCTTCAGAGACCATATTAAGTCTGATACCTGTCGGAACAGGAAACGACTGGGGCCGGATGTTTGGCATCCCGCTTATTTATGAGGGGGCAGTTCAGGTCATAAGCGAGGGGAAACTTATGCTTCATGATATCGGTGTGGTAAGTTATTTTAACGGAGAAAAAAAAGAGAAACGATATTTCATAAATATTGCAGGACTTGGATTTGAATCTGTAGTTGTTAAAAAGACCAACAGACAGAAGGATAAGGGCAAGAGCAACAAAGCTATCTATTTTTATAACCTGCTCTCAAGTCTTATATCTTACAGAAATACCGAGGCTGAAATAACTGTCAACGGTAAAACAACCAAAACAAATATATTCTCGGTAAATGTAGGTAATGGAAGGTATTGCGGCGGGGGTATGAGGCAGACACCCGATGCACTTCCTGACGACGGATTGCTGGATATTACAGTGATCAGGGAGATGGGAAGATTTGAAATAATCAGAAGCTTGAAATTGCTTTACGACGGGACTATTCTGAGCCACCCAAAGGTTGACGGATACAGGAGCAATAATCTGAAAGTGAATCCCGAACCGCCTCTGTACCTTCAGGCAGATGGCGAATCTCTTGGTCATACACCTGCCGAGTTCGGCATAATACCTTCAGCTGTAAATATAATCTACAGGAATAAATTCAATCCGTAATCCTTATCTCATAAAGTTTGGGCCACCTCTTGCCTGTGACAAAAATCCGTTTCCCGACCAGGTCATAGGCAATGCCATTAAGAACATCAGCATTGGCTTCACGTCTCTCAGTTTCAGGAAAAAGCTGCGACAGGTCAATGTATGAATTCACCTTTCCTGATAACGGATCAATTCGTGCAATAAGATCAGACTGCCAGATATTTGCCCAGATTTCACCATCGATGTATTCAAGCTCATTCAGCTGATCAACCTTCTTCTCATTATCATAAACCTCAATTCTTGAAACCGCATCAAACATTTCAGGTTCATGAAAATAAAGGACATTCGTCCCGTCGCTCATCACAATCCTGTTGTTTATTGTTGTCAGCCCCCAGCCTTGTGTCTGGTAAAAGATTTTGTTAATCGTACTGAAGTCCGATTTGTCATAAACAAAACCTACTTTGGATGTCCAGGTAACCTGATATATACGGTCGTTATATAATGTAATGCCCTCACCAAACAGCGATGGTTCAAGATTATGCTGCCTTATAACCTTGCCTGTTTCAAGCTCCACCTCTCTCAGGCTGGAACCGCTTTCCTGGCCGGTACCTTCATATAATAATCCATTGTCATAAAGCAGACCCTGGGTGAATGCTTCAATATCGTGAGGATAGGTATGAACGGCTTTGCACTTGTATCTCAGGGGAGCGGTGTCGGAATAAATGATAACAAACCTTGTTACAGATTGTGTTTTTCCCTTGCTGTATGCCACCGTCTTGACAGATTTCCTGCCTGTAAAGCAGGTAAAAGATGAAGCAACAGAGCATTCCCATGGAGCTGATGTAAGGAGGGCTACCGGCTTTCCGTCGAAGAATACCTTTAATGAATCGATGGATATTTCAGCTTTCTCAGGAGTTACTGCCACTTTCACCTGATCCCTCAGTTTGAATTCAGAATTTTCAGCGGGGGAAGTCATTTTGAAAAGATCAGCCGATAAACCGGTCTTGTCTGCAGATATAGATTCACTTCCCCGAAGAGCAAGGTTACCAGGACGACCGGAGCAGGAAATAATCCATGACCCGAGAAGGATGGCGGGAATTAAAATCATATATCTGTGATAATCAGTTTTCATTTTGCTTGTCTTTTCTCCCGAACAAACGTCTCAGACTGTTTTTTCTTGCAGCCGAAATCTGTCTTTCCATTTCCTGCTGATGAAGGTCAAAAGGAACTAGTATCTGCCATATCTCACTCCAGCCGGGAAATCCACCAACATTTTTGTCGTCGATATAAATATCAGCATCAATTTTCCTGCTTATGGTCTCATCAAAAACCTCTTCAGGGTAGTTTTTATTTACAGCATAAAAGTCAATACCATTCTTTCTGCAAAACTCCACAGCTTCCTCAAGTTCAGGACCCGATCTGAAAGTCCACAGAATGAGTCTTGCTCCAAGCTTTTCAAGCTCTTTCAGGGTTTGAAATGCAAAAAGCTTCTCTTTCCCGATCCCGGGATACTCATGCTCAACAATAGTTCCGTCAAAATCGACAGCGATCCTGATGTTCTTGAAATTGACCATCCAGACAGTTTTAAATTCTTACAAAACTAATAAAAAAGAGGAAAAGTCAATAATTTCGGGAATTTCAGAGAGACTTAATAACTAAATTCCAAAAGATTCTCAATAGTGTAAATCGACTGAAATTTATCCTAATTTTGTTACCCTGATCCACCGGATTTAAACCTGACTTCATGAAGCACATTCCAAATTTCATAACTTCCCTTAACCTTGCAGCAGGATTCGTGGCAATTATTCTTGCATCCAATAATCATCAGGTAACAGCTTCATGGGTAATTCTTGTTGCAATGATTTTTGATTTCCTTGACGGTTTTTCAGCAAGATTATTAAAAGCCTATTCCGAAATGGGGAAAGAACTCGACTCTCTTGCTGATGTTGTGAGCTTTGGTGTTGCTCCTGCGATCATTATGTATAAACTGATCGCTGCTTCTGTTCCTGATATTGATCCTTCTGTTTCAGCATCCGGAATATCACTTGCAGGATTAGTTATATACCTCCCGGTTTTGATGCCTGTTTGTGCTGCATTACGGCTTGCTAAATTCAATGTTGATTCAACTCAGACAACATCATTCAAGGGTTTACCAACACCTTCAAATGCAATTGGTGTAATCTCTGTAGTAATTGCAGCAAATTATTCCACCCTGCCCCTGCTGAAATCATTCATTGAATCACCTGAAGCACTCATAGTATATACAATCCTGTTATCGCTACTCATGGTAACAAATATTCCATTACTGTCGCTGAAAGTAAAGAATCTTAAATTCAAAGGAAATGAAGGCAGATATATCCTTCTCGGATTGATCCTGATCTCTGTTTCAATATTCGGATTTGCTGCGGCTCCGCTGATTATCCCCTTTTATATAATTGCTTCACTGTTAGAACGGATCGTCAGGGTCTAAAGCCAGAAAAAATAATCATTATTGCAGAGATGTTCCAAAGATGCCAGTAGAGACGTTGCATTCAACGTCTCTACATCTCTTACAGATAGCAGAAGCTTCAATCCTCTTTTTCCTTTCCGGAAAATCTCTTTTCGTAATAAGATAATCCGGCTTTAATTATAAACCAACTGGCAAGGATGAATGCTGGCCAGATCAGATATTGTAAAATTCCTGAGATATACATGTTTCCTAAATTTTTCGGCCATTGCGATCCCGAGTTCTCGGGAGAAGCAATCTACCTGATTATTTACTGAGCCTTTAATATATATGACTGTCTGTATTCATTTCCTCTTCCGTTATCCTTTTGTTGTTTATCGATCTCCAGGCATACCAGATATAGGCAACTACAAAGGGTATAATGAATGAAACATACATCATGGTTTTAAGAGTGAACAGACTTGATGAGGCCCTGTTGATTGTCAGGGAACTGTTAAGATCGAAGGATGACGGGTAAAAGGGTGTACCGTTTAACCCGGCAATGAGGAACATGGACATAACTGCGAGCAGTGTTCCACACCCGGTGTACCAGATGCCTTTCCGGCTTCCTTTGATCAGGGTGATTCCGATCCCATACAGAACACCAACCACTCCTGCAAGGAAAAATATCAGAACCATGGGCATCTGGAGGAGGTTATGCAGATATTTGTATTTTTCAATACTTACTGTCCCCGTTTGTGTTTCGTATGCATATCCCGGGAAGGTCAGCAGGGTTACCACAAAGAACAGAAAGAATACAAGGAATGTTATTGCATTCATAGCCAGCTTCCCGGCACTTCTTTCAACAAGGGCTGTATCATCGACAGAGTTAATAATATATAACAGCCCGTTTGTTCTGGCGAGGAATAACACAGCAAACCCGAGAGCAAGATTCCTGCCGTTCAGGAGTGCCTCAAGACCATACCATGGAGTTGCCCATTTTACCTGGTTCATCTCGTTCAGGCTGAACTGCGATCCGGTAAAGAAAGTGGCAACTGCGACCCCAATAAGGAATGGTCCCAGCGAACCATTAAGAAACAAAAACAGGTCAAAGGTTTTCTGACCAAGGATATTAGATGGTTTGGACCTGAATTCATATGCAATAGCCTGGATAATAAAACTGAACAAAATTGCTATCCATACCCAGTATGCTCCGCCGAAACTGGTTGAATAGAACAAGGGAAAAGAGGCAAAGAAGGCACCTCCGAAGGTAACCAGGGTTGTAAAAGTAAACTCCCATTTTCTTCCCATTGTATTGACTATCATCGTCTTCTGGTAACTATTTACCGGGAGAGAAAATATCATTGACTGACCTCCCTGAACGAACATCAGGAATACAAGAAGGCTTGCCAGGAGAGATATGATTACCCACCAGTACTGCTGAAGAAAAAGATGTGATACTAACATTGTCATGTATTGGTCCTCCTAATGTTTTGGTCCGAGTTTTATCTGTTTGATCATAATAGATACTTCTGCTATGAGCAAAATTGTGAAAAGAACGGCAAACAGGATAAAGGTTGTAATAACCGAACCTGATCCGATCTGTGATACAGCCGTGGATACAGGCATCAAATCCTGAATTATCCACGGTTGCCGGCCAGCTTCAGCAAGCACCCATCCAAATTCACCGGCTGTATAAGGAAGCAGAATGGAACATAAGGCAATCCACAGAAACCATCTGTTTTTCAAGAGTGTTCCCTTAAAAAGGAAAAACAGCGCCACGGCAAAAACAAGAATGAAATAGAATCCGAGAATCACCATAATGTGAAAAGAATAGAATGACAATTTTACATTAGGGATCAGATCTTCCGGTTTGTCAAAAAATGCATATCCGAAATATCTGAAATAATTGTCGATGAATTTTTTATCA
>Ga0315292_10001551_pt1 | contig 12371 bp, 10 predicted proteins | sample YL17G13_0_MG_FD_204029 | JGI IMG/M metagenome (GOLD analysis project Ga0315292, IMG submission 204029) | Sediment microbial communities from Yellowstone Lake, YNP, Wyoming, USA - YL17G13_0 | ecosystem: Environmental > Aquatic > Freshwater > Lake > Sediment | place: USA: Wyoming | collected... | reverse complement strand
CTTCGAGGTCGACACGAACATCGTTAAATTTCTCGACCGCTCCCGAAAGGTAGAGGAGTTGCCCCTGATGACCAAAGAGGAACTGGCCGACCGCATCCTCGACCGCGTAACCCAGTTGAAAAAATCCACAGGTCGGTGAAACGATGAGATCAGATACTCTTTTCCCCCGCACAGATCAAAAATCCTATCTCGCCGAGCTGCGGGAAATGGTCACCGGCTTGCGCCATCACCTGGAAGAAGAAAGAAACCTGGGCTTGGAGGGATGGCCCCGCGCCTCCTCGCCTCCCGGGGCGAACCCTACCTCCAGGCCATCGCTGGCGCATTCCCTTTCCCCAGTCAGTCTTCAGGGCATCCGTTCGGAACTGGGAGACTGCCGTCGCTGCAAACTGCATCCCTACCGGACCCAGATCGTCTTCGGCATAGGGAATCCGCAAGCCAAGCTGGTCTTCATCGGCGAAGCTCCGGGAAGGGACGAAGACCTTCAGGGCGAGCCTTTCGTAGGCCAGGCCGGACAACTGCTTAACAAGATCATTCAGGCAATCCAGCTCCAGCGGGAAGAGGTTTATATCGCCAATATTATCAAATGCCGTCCGCCGGAGAATCGCAACCCCGAGCCCGATGAAATCGCCGCCTGTGAGCCATTTCTGATCAAACAGCTCCAGGTCATCCGCCCCAGGCTCATCTGCGCCCTGGGGGCTTTTGCGGCTCAAACGTTACTCAAGACTGAAGAGAAGATTTCCTCCCTGAGAGGAAATTTTCACGAATACCAGGGAATTCCTTTAATGCCCACTTATCACCCGGCTTATCTTCTGCGCAACCCCGGCCGGAAACGTGACGTATGGGAAGACATGAAAAAAATCAAAAAAGAGTATGACCGCCTTTGAAATCTCCCGCGCCTATGACAGAGCGGGTTTCTAGGAGTATCGATGAATAAAAAGCTTTCGTATCTTGGTCTAATTTTTCTGGGTATCCTTCTCCTATCCCTTCCTTACTTTTCAACCGCCCAGGAAAAAGCTCAGGGAAAACAGGTCGACGTCATCAAGGTCAACGACGTCATCTCGCCGGCCATTGCCGAATTCATCACCCGGTCCATCGAAGAGGCCACCCGAAACAAGGCCCAGTGCCTGGTTATCCAGATGGATACCCCCGGTGGCCTGGACCTCTCCATGAGGGATATCATCAAGGACATGATGAGCTCCGATATCCCCATTGTGGTTTACGTAGCGCCCAGCGGGGCCCGCGCCGCCTCTGCCGGCGCGCTCATCACTGTGGCCGCGGATATAGCGGCCATGTCCCCGGGAACGAATATCGGAGCGGCCCATCCGGTCGCCATGGGCGGCGGCCAGATGTCCCGGACGATGACGGAAAAGGTTCTCAACGACGCAGTAGCCTACGTTACGTCGATTGCCGAAAAAAAGAAAAGAAACGTCCAGGTGGCGGTCCGCTTCGTGAAAGAAAGCGTCTCCATCCCCGCCAATGAGGCTTTAAAGCTTAAGGTGATCGATCTCATCGCCAATGACCTCAACGACCTTTTGCAGAAGATCGACGGTAAGACCGTGGAGAAGCCTTGGGGCGCCGTAAAGCTCTCTACCAAAGGAGCGAAGGTCAATTTCATAGAGATGGGATTCCGCCAGCGCTTCCTGGCTGCCCTGAGCAACCCGAATCTCGCTTACATCCTGATGATGATTGGCCTGGTGGGCTTATACTTTGAGCTCGCCCATCCGGGGGTCATCTTCCCCGGGGTCATCGGGGGCATCTGTCTGATTCTGGCCTTCTTCGCCTTCCGCACGCTGCCGGTCAATTATGCCGGCATCTTGCTGATCCTGCTGGGCGTCTTTCTCTTTATTGCCGAGATCAAGGTAGCCAGCTATGGCCTCCTCACGGTGGGGGGGGTGGTGTCTTTGGCTCTCGGGTCGATCATGCTCTTTGAATCCCCGGCCCCATTCCTGCGTGCTTCCTTGACCGTTATCATCCCCACCGTCGCGGTCACCGCCGCCTTGTTCATCTTCGCCATGACCATGGCCATCAAGGCGCAGATGGCCAAACCGGCTACGGGGTCCGAGGGGCTGGTGGGCGAGACGGGGATTGCCAGGACCCGCCTCGATCCCGAGGGCAAAGTTTTCGTCCACGGCGAGTTCTGGAATGCTTATACCGATGAGACCATCGAAGAAGGCGAGAAAATCCGTATCCTCAAAGCCGAGGGGCTCAGCGTGAAAGTGGAAAAGCTAAAAAAATAAAGAACTTGCAAAAAGGAATACCTCCCCTCCCCTGGCGGGAGGGGACAAAGGGGAGGGGGAAAATTAAAGCGAGGAGTAGTTTTAGGTTTTTTAACGAAATTGATCATAACGGTTTTTTAAAATCCCCAAATCAAAGAGAGGAGGTTCAATATGTCTGTTATTTCTTTAGCAGTGCTGTTGATCCTGGTCCTGATGATTCTGGCCAGCGCCATTCGCATCCTTAACGAGTACGAACGGGGCGTGATCTTCCGCCTGGGCCGCGTGCGCACGGTCGGGGGGAAACCCATGGCCAAGGGACCCGGCTTGATCTTTCTCATCCCCGTGGTGGATAAGCTGGTGAAAGTCAGCCTGCGGACCGTAACCATGGATGTTCCGCCGCAGGATGTCATCACCCGGGATAACGTCTCTCTCAAGGTCAACGCGGTCATCTATTTCCGGGTGATGGAGCCCATTAAAGCAATCATCGAGATTGAAAACTATCTTTACGCAACTTCCCAGCTCTCCCAGACCACCCTCCGTTCCGTCTGTGGTCAGGTTGAGCTCGATACGCTTCTCTCCAAGCGGGATAATATCAACATCCAGATTCAGGAAATTCTGGACAAACACACCGAACCCTGGGGAGTCAAGGCGGTCGCCGTGGAGGTGAAGGCCATTGACCTGCCGGAAGAGATGCGCCGGGCCATGGCCAAGCAGGCCGAGGCTGAACGCGAGCGGCGGTCCAAGGTCATCCATGCCGAAGGCGAGTTCCAGGCCGCGGAAAAATTGAAAGACGCCGCTGTGATCATCGAGGACCATCCCATGGCTCTGCAGCTGCGTTATCTGCAGGCCCTGACTGGAATAGCCACGGAGAAAAATTCCACGACCATCTTTCCGATACCCATCGACGTGATCAGGCCATTTTTGCAACTGGCGGAGAGAGCTGTGACGGAGAGAGTTGAAAAGAGTAAATCCCAAACTTGAACCCGCCTTCTCGACTCCTGTATGAATGAGTAGAATGAGGCCCTGCCAAGGGCCTCATTTAATTTTGACACCCCCTCAGCCACAAAGGGAAAGTTGTCTTCCAGGTAAAACGGTGCACAAGTCTGAAGATTTTTTTGCTGAATAATTCTGTACTACTAACGTTCAAATTCTTTAAGTTTCGTAAAGATTTTTTGTAAATTTTAGGCATTTAAGCGCATTTAAGGCATTTTCTTTGGTTGCGGCTTTGCCGCGCTGTGTTCTCTGTAAGCTCTGTGGCGAATGTCTTTGTGGTGAAAGGCTTTTTGTGGAACCCTGGAAGCGCAATCTCTACACCCTTTGGGCGACCGAATTCCTAGCCGCCCTGGGAATGGCCCTGGTCCTTCCCTTCCTTCCTTTCTACATCCGCGAGCTCGGGGTCAAAGACCCGCACGACGTGGAACGGTGGAGTGGCTTCGTCTTCGCTGCCCCATTTCTGGTAGCGATCTTTACCGGACCTCTCTGGGGCTGGCTGGGGGACCGATACGGGCGCCGGATGATGCTCATGCGAGCGCTGTTCGGCTATGCTCTAAGCTCCTCCCTGATGGCCTTTGCCCAAAACGTCCAGCAGCTTTTCATCCTCCGCCTGATTCAGGGCGGGGTCTCCGGATTTATCGCCGCCACCCTGGCGATCGTCGCCACGACTACACCCCGAGAACGCATGGGTTATGCCATGGGAGTTCTCCAAACCTCGTTGACGACGGGAGCGATCATCGGACCTTTCGTGGGGGGAGTTCTGGCAGACCGGATCGGCTACCGGAACATCTTCTATATTACCGGCGCGTTCGGTTTGGTAGCGGCCATCCTGGTCATCTTATTGGTTCAGGAACCCGAGCGCAGCGAAAAGGAAATAAAATCTCCGGGGCTTTTTTCCAACTATCGTTTTGTCTTCACCTCCGCCGCATTGGTGACGATCTTCATCGCCGGTTCCATCGTCCAGGTTGCGGTCATGGCGATTCAGCCGGTTCTCTCCCTTTTCGTGGAAACCCTGTTGCCGGGAACTCAGCATCTCGCCACCCTGGCCGGGGGCGTTTTTGCGATCACCGGGTTTGCGGCCCTTCTCGCAGCGCCCTACTGGGGCAAGAGGGGCGACCGGATGGGATACAAAAGGGTTTTGACCATCACGCTTCTGGGCACGGGGATTACTTGCCTGCCGCAAGCCCTGGTCAACCAGGCCTACCAGCTCTTCGTACTGCGCTTCGTTCACGGCCTCTTCGCCGGCGGAATCCTGCCCGCCCTCTACACCCTAACTACACTGAACGCCCCGGAAGAGCGTCGGGGTGGGGTTATGGGTATCACCCGCAGCGGGCTGCTCATCGGCAACGTCTTCGGCCCAATCTCCGGGGGATTCTTAGCCGCCTCCATCGGCATGCGCCCTATTTTCTTCTTCACGGCGTCCCTGCTCATCGCGGTGACCTTCTGTGCGGCCCGGATGATCAAGGAACCGACGCATTGAAGAAGTGTAAGCAGTGAGATGGAAGGGGTGCGGTTGTAAAGAATGAAGGCTATTTTTTTTGCAGAGCCTCTTCAAAGAGTGCGAGGTATTTTGACCGAAGAGTGGGGTCATCCAGATTCAATACACCCCAGATATATTTGCCCTTCCAGGCAAAATCCATTTCTCCATGGTAAGGATCCTGCGGGGTGTAACGGCCTTCCGCCAAATTTTCCCGGGGCTTTTGGATTTTCTCCAGGTATTTTCGAATCATATTCCCGCAGTCTTCTGGATTGGCCCCTTCCATAACATAGAGCTTAAATTTCTTCCCGGAGAGATCGTAATCAACCGTAAATCCGGAAAGAAAAAATGAGTACCCCAGAAAGTTTTTGGCGATGAATTTCTCCGAGTTCTTCCTTTTTCCCTCTTCGGGGAACGCGGATAGGATGGCGGGAAGAGATCCCTTCTCTCCTAATTTCTTGGCGACTCCTTTGGCGAAGGCGAGCAGCACCTCTTCATCTTCCGCCCCGGTATCCGAGCTGTCGATTTTCACATAGTAATTTGCCTGCGTAAAAATCAGGCTATTTTTTTCCATAAGACCCTGAGCCCCGATGTCCAGAAAGTTGGCGTTGCCGAGGCGTTCCTGGCTGTAGATTCCGAAGGCCTGGGTGGGCGTCTCATGGCGATAGATTTCAACGGTTACGGAAGCCTTCTTTTCATTCTGGTATTCGGCCACCTTCAACTCCTGAAATCCGTAAGTCAAATAGATGTCCGCTGCCCCGTCATTGTAGTCATAGAGTTTCCGGGGTGAAAACGTCAGGATTTCCCCTGTTTGTTTCCATCCCTCGATCTCGGGGAAAAAGGAGGATTTCCCTCCCGGGCTGGAAGCCGCTAGGGGAATCTCCACCGCAGCCATCCAATAAACCAGAGTGAGGGATGCCAAAATAAGCGGGTAAATTTTTTTCATCATTTCACTCCTTTTGCTTGGGTAACCGGAATTATAAAGCTATCCGATGCAATGGGCGATGTGGCGGGCGAAGGAAATCGCCGCATTCAGCCCTTCCTCAGTTTTATCCTGAATAACCACACGCACGAAGAAACCTTTCTGGACGAAGTCTACACCATAGCAAAAAAGAGGAGTCATATCGATCCGGGCTTTTTCTCCAAGATTCGCGATCTCTTTACTACGGCTCGGTTTTGCATAGGGGTCATCGTATAAACCCTGGGCCTTCTGAAAAGTTTCTTGATCAAAGATGTATACCTCCAGTTCCCACCCTTTGGGCCCCCTATAACTTTGTCCCGCAAACGACTGAAAACCATGTTTTTGGTAAAGTTCCGCTCCCCCATTAAAGACCTTATAAAGTTCCTCGTCATTGGAGGCCCGGAGAATCTTCTCAGAACGCTTCCACCCGGGGATGTCGTCATCCCCGGGAAAAAGGGTCATCGCTAAAGGAGGCTTCTCAGGCCCCTCCGAAACCTGCTCCCCCCAAGCCAACCCCAAAAGCAGGACCGAAAACCAAAAAATCAGCAGCGCACGAACCGCCGTTTTCATTTAAAAAATTCCTATCCTTTCCGGGTCCGATTCACGGGGATGGCCTTGATTTCATCCAGAGGAGCCCCCAGCCCTAACTTTATGGCATGATCAATGTGTAAAGAGGGTACCAATGGCAACTTGTTTTTTCTTCTTTCATTCTCGATGATCAGCCGGGCCTGATGATCCGTGGCTACCGGATCCATCCCGACGATTAGACCATTGTAAGCAAATTCTGGTTCCCCGAGTGGGCCTCTTGTATACACACCAAAGAGAGCGTCTCCGACGATCAAACGGGTCTTATTCCTGATATCCGGGGCCGTATTGACCAGGGCAATACGTTCCGCGATGGGCTGCCCACGTCCCGCTAATTTATGAATCCTATTTCCTTCCTCCGGAGGGAGGTGAAATAACTTCTGCCGATATTTGATGTTATTACCCGCGGAGCCCACATGATTTTTCAGGGCAAAGGTGACCCCCGCTTCGAAATGATTTTTCAATACCGGAACATTGATCAGGTGGGCGGCGTCGGTTAATAAACGGCTCAGGTGAGTTGTATTCCCCTGGATATCCAATGTCTTATTTGAATCAAAGGGATCACTCAATTTATCCGTGGCCATTACGCGCACCCCGCTAAATTCCATGCCGAGTCCAAACATCGCGGAGTACATCAAGGGTTCGGTATCCGAATCCCAAACGACAATTTTATCCTTGGGTATGCCCATCCTCACCAGACCGTTAATGATGGTTCCCACCACCTTGGGCTGGGTAGGCACCCGCGGCCACTGGCAATTCACTTTGATGCCAACAATTTCTCCGGTTTGGTAAGAAGGAAATAGGGATGGCCACCCGCCGCCATGCGTCAGAACCTTGATGGCTTCTTCCAGCATTTCCCGGATAATTTTACCGTTGATATTCGGCCCTTCCGTAGCTCCCTCATCTCGTATTACCACAGCCTCCCCCCAATGAGGATATTTCTGCACCGCATCGCTTTTCCCGGAAGGTAAACCGATGAGGGATAGACCCGCGGTTCCCGCGGCGGCTGCTTTCATAAAATCCCTGCGCGTGATCCCCCGACTTTTGCCAGAGAAAGAATCAGACATTCCCCTCACCTCCTGTTGTTTTTAGATTGTGGGCTGCTTTTTCGATGGTGCGCGATCCAGAGAAAAGCGCATATTTTTAAAATATACATCTCGGCAAATTGCTGTCAAGGAGGTAAATCCTCCGGCCCCCCCTTTCCGCCCTCTCTTCAATAACCCCACCCGCCTTTCCCCCGTCACATCCGACAAAACTCGAATTATCCTCTCCGCATCCACCTTCCCCACCAGCCGCTCAGCCCTAGAGGTGGGATAAGGGGTTAAGATCTTTAGGAAAATGACGATAAGTTGTGCAGATAGCCTTTACCATCACCCCTTGCCTATTTACAACGCAGGGATTACCAATTGGGAGAATCATTTTCCGTCTGACTCTCTTGGGATCCCATTGCGCAGAGAAAATTTTCGCTGTCGTTCTATGGAGATTGCTGGATGAAGGGCAGGAAAAAGGTCCAAGAGCTACCGATCAAGGAATTGGCCATCCTGAGCAGGGAGTCTGCGGACCCAAGAACGCGGAGAATCGAGGACCGGCGAACCGACGATGGGCTGTCGGAAAGCCAGGGGAAATGCCGTCTGATTGAGGTCATCGAGCGCAAGGGGGTGGAGGAGACAGCCATTCGGCTGGCTCAAGAGAATGCGGTCATGGCTGAAATTGGGCGGATCATTAGCTCCACCTTGAACATCGAAGAGGTCTATGAACGGTTCGCCGCAGAAGCTCGTAAATTGATTCCTTTTGACCGGATCGCGGTCTCCCTCAATAATCCCGGAGAAGGCACTGCTACCATAACCTATGTCTCGGGAGTGGAATTCGAAGGCAAACGGATTGGCGATGTTTTTCCTCTCGCCCGTTCTGGCAGCGAGGAGGTCAATCGCACCCGGAGGGGTTTCCTTGTTCAACCAGAGGCCATAGAGGAGCTGGAAGGCCGATTTTCTGGCCTGATACCCACTTTTCAAGCTGGACTGCGGTCGATGATAGTGGTACCCCTTATCTCCCGGAATCAAGTAATTGGGGTGTTGCACCTGCGGTCGAAAGAATCCAAAGCCTACACGGATCGGGATCTGAGGCTGGCCGAGCGGATTGCGAATCAGATCGCCGGTGCGATTGCCAATGCCCAGTTCTTTCTGGAGCGCAAGCGGGCGGAGGAGGCGCTTAGAAAGAGCGAAGAAAGGTTCAGAGATCTATACGACAGTGCTCCAGTGGGATACCATGAGTATGATACGGAAGGACGCATCACGAATGTCAATCGCACAGATTTGGAGATGTTAGGCTATAGTCAGGAAGAAATGATCGGACAATATATCTGGAAATTTAATGTTGGAGAAGATATCGTCCGTCAACAGGTTTTAGAAAAATTGCAAGGGCTTCGGCCGCCCGGTCGCTCTCTGGAGCGGACCTATCGTCGCAAAGATGGCACCACCTTTCCCGTTCTCATTGAGGATCGACTTAATAAGGATGAACTTGGAAGAATCACTGGGATTCGTTCTACCATCCAGGACATTACCGAGCCCAAGGGGATGGAGGCGGCGCTGCGCGAGAGTGAGGCGGAAGCGAAAAGGCTGGCTGCCGAGACGGGGGTCCTGGCAAAGATCGGACGTCTTATCAGTTCAACTCTGAACACGGATGAAGTCTACGAGCTCTTCGCCGAGGAAGTGCGGAAGGTGCTCCCCTTCGATCGAATGGCGGTCAATATTGTCGATCGAGAAAGAAACACGGCCACTATAGCTTATGTTACGGGTATGCCAGTTCGAGACCGCGCCGCCAAGGAATCTTTCCCTTTGGCTGGCTCTTTGACTGCAGAAGGAATTCGAACCCGGGAGGGAATCATCTTTCATCCGCAGAATGAAGACGAAGTGGCTGGACGGTTTCCCCGCCTCTTGTCAACCTTTCGATCCGGCCTTCGATCCATGATCATGGTTCCGCTAATTTCGAAAGACCGCACCATCGGGGTTTTGCATTTCGCGGCGATGCAGCCCAATGCTTATACCCAAGATGACTTGCGGCTGGGCCTGAGAGTGGGCAACCAGATTGCCGGGGCCATGGCCAATTCGCTGCTGTTCACTGAATTCCAAAAAGCCGACAGCGCCCTTCGAGAGTCGGAAGAAAAGTACCGGCTCCTGGTGCAGAATGCCAATGACGCTATTTTTATCATCCAGGACGGGGCCATTCGATTCTCCAATGTCAGGACGGAAGCATTGTTCGGGTATTCGCCAGGAGAATTGGCTGCGATTCCCTTTGTCAATCATATTCATCCAGGGGAGCGGGAAAGGATTCTGGGACCAGGTTCCCAAGTCTCGGCGGTCGAAACCTTTTCCAGACCTCAATCCTTCCGGATAATCAATAAATCAAACCAGGAAGTTTGGGTGCAGCTGAAATCTATAGGGGTTGAGTGGGAAGGGAAACCCGCGACCTTGAATTTTGCCAGTGACATCACCGAGCAGAAAAAGTTGGAAGCTCAATTCCTTCAGGCCCAGAAGATGGAGGCCATCGGCACCCTGGCCGGGGGCATCGCCCATGACTTTAATAATATTCTTTCGGGTCTTTTGGGGTATGCCGAGCTCATCAGCCTGGAAACCCGGCCCGGGTCGAGTATACACAGGAATTTGGAGGAATTGCTCAAGGTTGGAGTCCGGGCGAAGGATCTGGTGAAACAAATCCTGACCCTCAGCCGAAGAACTCTTCAGGAAAAGAAGCCGATTCGCGTCGAGCCGCTGGTCAAGGAAGCCGTGAAGCTTCTTCGGTCATCTTTGCCGACGACCATTGAGATTCGACTGGACATAAAGGAAGATCCCGGAATCATAGAGGCGGATCCAACGCAGGTCCACCAAGTCCTGCTGAACCTTTGCACGAATTCCTTCCACGCCATGGAAGAGACCGGCGGTTTGTTGACCATCGGCCTGTCGCCGATCAATCTTGACCCCTATGCGGCCGGCCAACACGCCGATTTGCAGCAGGGGCCGTATGTCCGGCTGACCGTGAGCGATACAGGCATGGGGATGGCCCGGGAGATGTTGGATAGAATTTTTGACCCCTATTTCACCACCAAGGAAGCGGGAAAGGGAACCGGGTTGGGGCTGGCCGTGGTGCACGGGATTGTGCAGAGCCATGGGGGAGCCATAAAGGTTTACAGTGAGCCGGGAAAAGGGACCACATTCCATATTTATTTTCCGAGGGTGGAGATATCTGCCGAGGGGCCATCGCTGGGTCTTACGGAAGAATCCCTACCCCGCGGGAAAGGGGAGCATATTTTTCTTATCGATGACGAACCGGTTCTCTTGGAGATCGGGAAGCAAATGCTGGAGCATCTGGGGTATCAAGTGACCGTTCGCACGAGCAGTATCGAGGCACTGGGATTATTCTCTTCACAACCCAGTCGGTTTCATTTGGTCATCACCGATATGACGATGCCGAATATGACTGGAGAGAAGCTGGCAAGGGAGATACTGCGGATTCGCCCGGGTCTTCCCATCATCTTATGCACGGGATTCAGCGAACACGTCACCGAAGAAAAGGCCAAGGCTTTAGGAATACGGGAATTCTTGATGAAGCCTCTCACGTTAAAGTACCTGGCGAGAGCCGTTCGCCGCAACCTGCCTCCGTCCGTTGATTAACAATCAGGACCCAACCGGAACTTTTGGGTACGCATCCACCCTTTCTGCAGCCCTATCCCTCCTAGGGCGAGCAGGGTCGTTTATCCGAAGGAGGAAACCGGCATCGCCGCCATGAGAACAATTTGAGAAAGAGATGCGGGTCCAATTGGCCCTGGGAGTCCTTGGAGTCCCTGGAGTCCTTGAGGACCCGGAGTTCCAATCGGCCCTGGAGGTCCAGTTGGCCCTTGGGGCCCTATTTTATTCCAGGATATTGGAATTTCGGTCTCCAACTCGGAAGTGGGCTTTGCATCCCTCTCCATAGCAGCATTCTTTCTCCGGTTGGTCTGCACCAATGGGATGATTTCCAAGACAGAAGTTTCAGCTTCCTACCGGCATATTTCGCTGAAGATCCTGGGGGAGTTCCCAAAAGTCCTGGAAAGGGTTTCCTTTGAGCTTGGCCAGCAAAAGAGCCAGTTCAGGATCTCCATGCAGACCCCCGTAGAGAACCCCCTCATGACCATTGGGAGCTTCAACCGTCAGTTTCAGATTGGAGAGAAGGAAAGGGAAGCGGTCAAGTGGGGGTGGGAGCATGAAATGGGAAAAACCATGTTCCATGTTGTCAACGCCTATACCCGAGCGGCCCAGTTTGAGGGATTGTCAGCTGAGGCGAGTTACCGGCTTCAGAAGGTGGGGGGAATGGTGTTGGGGATGGTGAAATAAAGAATAGAGGTTATCCTCTGGGGAAACAATTTGTTTACCTTAGCCCCAGAGGGTACCTCCTTGTCTAAATAGTCCGATTGTCACAAGTTGTCTTTGAACCTACGTCCCCTTTTCCACAGATCAGCAAGGTCGAAATTCTCGGCATAATCCAGCTCTCGAAGCAATGCCTTGTACATGACCTCCGTGATCCGCTCATTCGCCGTCCGGATCCCCCTGTCCATGGATACATCAAAGATTACCGCGTGAGTCGGAAGGGTTTTATTGATGACCTTGAGCAGGTTGACGACTCGGGTATCATCGATTTGGGAGGAGAAAATATCGGCCGCCTTCTTTCCAAGGATTTCTCGGTTGGCAAGGATGTAGCCCAGGATCTTGGCAAAAGAGGATTTACCGGAGCCGAAAAAGCCGGATACCCATATGCCAATTCCTTCAGTAGGAGCGGTCCGGGCAGATTGGTAGGCGTCGAGGGCCTGCCGGAAGTGCCCTTTATGGAATCGGTGACGATGTATTCCTCCAGCTCACTCCTGACCGTCTCCTGGTCGGCCTGATCGACCTTGATGACCTCTTCGATCTTCCGGTAAATGTCTTTTTGAAATAAGTCTTTAATTTTCATAAGAAATTATCCTCATGATTTTTTGCCCACATATTCCATAACCCACGATGTGATTTCAGACGCATTGGCCGGAGTGGCAACGGCCCATAAAATTCTCTCGGGTCTTTTTCCTTTGAGCAACTTTGCCGGGTAAGGGCTGTACCTTTCAAAATCCGCCGAG
>Ga0315292_10001550_pt1 | contig 12380 bp, 9 predicted proteins | sample YL17G13_0_MG_FD_204029 | JGI IMG/M metagenome (GOLD analysis project Ga0315292, IMG submission 204029) | Sediment microbial communities from Yellowstone Lake, YNP, Wyoming, USA - YL17G13_0 | ecosystem: Environmental > Aquatic > Freshwater > Lake > Sediment | place: USA: Wyoming | collected... | reverse complement strand
CCCCGTCGCTGAACGCCTCCAGTCGATGCTTGTCCAAGCGTGCGTGCTCTAGTGCGGCGTTGGAAGTGCGCTGCCGTCACCCGCCGTCGCCAGGCGCACTTCGGCGGCGGCGATCATTGTCTGAAAGCGAGGATCGTCGCGCAGCGGATCGAGGTCCGGGTCGGCTTTGGCGTGATTGAGCAGGCCAATCGAAATCTTCTGGAACAGCAGACCGAGCAGATCGATCGCCCCATCCACGTCTTTCAAATGAGTAGTCAGGGCGCAGGCAAAGTTGTAGCGCATGTTGGTGTTGTCCGGATCGATGAGCAGCGCCCGGCTCATCCAGCCCTTGGCGCTTTCCGCCTGTCCAAGCAGCGCCAGTGCATAGCAGCAGAAACCCATGGCTGCGCCGTTGCTGGGATCCTGCGCCAGCGTCTTCTGGGCGCGTTCGAGCGTGATCTGCCCAGCCCGGTGAGCCGCCTCGCCAGCGCCGACGGCGAGGTAACAGGTCATCAGCATGTTGGCGGAACTGACGTCCGTCTCCATGAGTGCCAGCGCCTTCTCGAAATGCAGGATGGACTCGTGCAGTCGCTTCTGCCGGAATCTCAAATACGCGGCGGCTCTGTTGACTTCGTAGGACTCCGGATCCAACCGCAGCGCGACCTCGATTTCTGCGGACGCATCGTCATGACCGCCGCCTTCCGAGAGTATTCGTGCCTTGACGGCGTGGGCCTCGGCCAGGTTCCGGTCGAGCGCGAGCGCGCGCTCGGCCGCCGCCATTCCGTCATCGCCTTGCCCCCCATTCGTGAATCGCACGAGCATCTGCCCGAGCGCCATCAGCGCCCATGCACGCGCATAGCTCGGGTCAATTTCCGTGGCACGGCGGCACAGGCGAATAATCGCTTCGTTGCGACGAACATCGTATTCATTGCCGGTGGCGTAATGCTGCCGCGACATCAGGTAGAGGTTGTACGCATCGACGTTGTCGGTGCCGCGCTGCTCGATGGCCTTCTTTTCTTCCGGCAGCAGCTTCAGCTTCAGCGCCTTGACGATGGCCTGCGAGATCTCGTCCTGCAGCGTGAAGATGTCGTTCAGGTCGCGGTCATAGCGCTCCGCCCAGACGCTGTCGTTGGTCAATCCGTCAACCAGCTGGGCAGTGATGCGGACCCGGCCCCCTGCCTTGCGCACGCTGCCCTCGAGCACGTGGCTGACCTTCAGTTCACGTGCCACTTTCGGCACATCGACCTGCTTGCCCTTGTACATGAAGGCGCTGTTGCGGGACGCGACCGCGAGTGCCGACACCTTGCTCAGGTCGGTAATGACGTCCTCGCTGATGCCGTCGCTGAAGTATTCCTGTTCCGGATCGCCGCTCATGTTGGCGAACGGCAGGACACAGATCGCCAGACGCGGCGGGGCGGTGGACGGCTCCGTTTTCGCTCCGGTGTCTCCTGCCGCAGGCGCACCCTGGCGGGCGATCATTGCGCTGAGCGACCGCAGCAGCGACTGGAATGGGGCGCTCGCAGGATTTTCACCCCAACCGTCCAGTTCGGTCGTGTGAATTGCCCGCACATCCATCGGCAGGCTGGCGCCCTCAAAGCGCACCGGGACCAGCGTGCCTCGGTCGGCCGCCTCGCGGGCCTCGCCCCGCACCCAGCGCGATGACGCCGAGGTTGGCGTCCAGACCACCAGTACGGCTTTGGCCGACTTCAGTTCGACTTCGATCTGGTCGTCGAACTGCTGCCCGGCGTCGATCTCCGGATCCCACCAGACGGACCAGCCCTGCGCCTGGATCGCGGCCACCAGCGGCGCCACGCGCGCCTTGTCGCTGCGGGCATACGAAACGAAGACATCAGCCATTCCTGTGCAACCTCAACCGGACGATCGCCGCAAGGGCAGCGCGATGCCGTTAGCTTAGCCGCTACGACTCCAGGATGTGCCGCCCCTTCTGGATCGCAAGCGCGCCGCTGCGCACCACTTCGAGCACTTCGCCGAAGTTGGCGACCTCCGCCATGAAGCGGTTGATGTCGGCCTCGCTGCTGGTGAGTTCGATCGTGAAGCTGTCCGCCGCATCCCAGAGCACACGGCCACCGGCACGCTGAGTTGCCGACCAGAGCGATCCGACCTGGGTCGCCTTGGCCTTGACCTTGATCAGCAGCAGCTCACGCTCGAAGTGCTCTTCGCGCGTGACGTCCTCGACGCCGACCACGTCCACGAGCTTCAGCGACTGCTGCGTGATCTGGTGGATCACGGCGTCGTTGCCGGTCGTCACCAGCGTCAGGCGCGAGACCGTGGGATCGTCCGTGGCCGCCACGTTCAGCGATTCGATGTTGTAGCCGCGGGTCGAGAACAGCCCTGCCACGCGGGTCAGCGCGCCGGATTCGTTCTGCAGGGTGATGGCGATGATGTGGCGCTGGCTGGTCACGGTGGACTCCCGGAAACGGTATCTCTATGATTCTATTGAGAAAACCGGCAGCGAAGCGACCGGGTCCCGCAGCCCAGAATAGGGGATCGGGATGGAGCCGCCTAGATGGACGCGCGGCCGCGGCGGCTGTTAGTCTCGTTTGCAGCGCAACATAACCGTTACCCACCCGTTTTAACGAGTCCGCCCGTGAACAGCATCGTCGCCAGTCCTCAGCCGACCACTCCGACCGCGCACCCGCGGGCCGGCCAGTCCATGAGCGGTGCCGAGATCATCGTGCAGGTGCTGGCGGACGAAGGTGTCGACACCATTTTCGGGTACAGCGGCGGCGCGATCCTGCCGACCTACGACGCGATCTTCCGTCACAACGACCAGCAGTCGAAGCTCACGGCGGGCGCGCGCCCGATGCCGCTGATCGTGCCGGCGAACGAGCAGGGCGCGGGTTTCATGGCGGCCGGCTACGCGCGGGCGAGCGGCAAGGTGGGTGTCTGTGTGGTGACGTCGGGACCTGGAGCGACCAACACGGTCACGCCGGTGCGCGACTGCGCCGCGGATTCGATCCCGATCGTCGTCATCTGCGGCCAGGTCGGCACGTCCGCGATCGGCACCGATGCGTTCCAGGAAGCGCCCGTCTCCAACATCATGGGCGCCGTCGCCAAGCACTGCTTCCTCGTCACCGACCCGGCCAAGCTCGAAGCCACCGTGCGGACGGCGTTCGAGATCGCGCGCTCCGGCCGTCCGGGTCCGGTCGTGATCGACATCCCGAAAGACGTCCAGAACTGGACGGGCACGTACCAGGGCAGCGGCTTGCTGCCCGTGCGCGGTTACCACGCGCGCATGCAGGCATTGCGCGAACGCACGCTGGCAGACGAGCACGCGGCGAAATTCTTCCAGATGCTCGGCGAGGCCACGCGTCCGTTGATCTACGCCGGCGGCGGCGTCATCCACAGCGAGGCGGCGGCCGAGTTGCGTGCCTTTGCGCATGAATTCGGCATTCCCGTCGTCACCACGCTGATGGGCATCGGCACGTACGACACGACGGAGCCGCTCTCGCTGCACATGCTCGGCATGCACGGCACGGCGTTCGCGAACTACGCGGTGGACGACTGCGACTTCCTGCTCTGCCTCGGCGCCCGCTTCGACGACCGTGTCGCGGGCGTGCCGTCCAAGTTCGCGCGCAACGCCAAGCGCATCGCGCACATGGACGTCGACGCGTCGGAAATCAACAAGGTCAAGCGCGTGCAGTGGAGCCATGTCGGCCTGCTGCGCCCGGCCCTCGCAAAACTGCGCCTGCAGGGCAAGGCCGCCGGGTTCAAGCGTGACTGGACGCCGTGGCATGCGCACGTCGCCGAGCTGAAGCGCCGTCACGCGATGAATTACGATCGCGACAGCGAACTGATCCAGCCGTACTACGTGATCGAGGAGATCAACCGGCTGACGCGCGGTGAAGCCGTGATCGCGACCGGCGTCGGCCAGCACCAGATGTGGGCGGCGCAGTACTTCGATTTCCGTGAGCCGCGCCTGTGGCTCACCTCCGGCAGCATGGGCACGATGGGGTTCGGCCTGCCCGCCGCGATCGGTGCGCAGTTCGCGCGGCGCGACAAGCTCGTGATCGACATCGACGGCGATGCGAGCATCCGCATGAACCTCGGCGAACTCGAGACCGTCACCACCTACGACCTGCCGATCAAGGTCGTCGTGCTGAACAACTTCGGCGACGGCATGGTCAAGCAGTGGCAGAAGCTCTTCTTCAAGGGCCGCCTGTCGGCCAGCGACAAGTCGCTGCACAAGAAGGACTTCGTGAAGGCGGCGCAGGCCGACGGCTACCAGTTCGCCGTGCGGCTCGACCGCAAGGCGGACGTGCCGCGCGTCGTGAAGGAATTCATCGAGTTCAAGGGCCCGGCCTTCCTCGAAGTGATCATCGATACGGAGGCGGGCGTCTACCCGATGGTCGGTCCAGGCCAGGCCTACGATGAAATGATCACGGGCGATTTCATCGAATCGCGCGAGGCCAGCAGGACGACCGCGGAGCCTGGCGCGTCCGAGATGTTCTGACGCGCCCATTGCGGCGCAGTTCCGCGATACTGGCGCGCATGGCGAAGTATCCTTCCACCGCGCATCCGCCGACGTTCGCCGAAGCCGCTCGTTTCTGGGCGAAGCTCGGCTTCGTTTCGTTCGGCGGTCCCGCCGGTCAGATTGCCGTCCTCCACCGTGAAGTCGTCGAGCGTCGCCGCTGGCTCGACGAGCGTGAGTTCACGCGCGCGCTGAACTTCTGCATGTTGCTGCCGGGGCCCGAAGCCCTGCAGCTGGCGATTTTCCTCGGGTGGAAAATGCACGGCATACGCGGCGGAATCGTTGCGGGTCTCGGTTTCATCGTTCCCGCCGTGCTGCTGCTGTTTGCGCTTTCGTATGTCTACGTGGCCCACGGGTCACTGTCATGGATCTCGGCCCTGCTGTACGGACTGCAGGCCGCCGTCGTCGCGCTGGTGCTGCAGGCGATGGCGCGCATCGCGCGCCGCTCGTTGCAGTCTTCGCTGCACGTCACCCTCGCGCTCGCATCGTTCGTCGCGCTCGAGTTCGCACGCGTGCCATTTCCCGTCGTTTTGCTGGTCGCAGCGGCGGTAGGCGCCTACGTTGCACGCCATGCAACACCGAAGGAGGGAGCCGCTGCAGCCGTCACACCTGTGCGCAGAACGCAGACCTTCAGGGTGGCTGCCGTCGGTCTCGCGCTCTGGCTGATCCCGCTGCTTGCCGTGATTGCCACGCTGGGGGGCAGCTCGCTGTGGACGTCCATCTACCTGTTCTTCACCAAGGCCGCGCTGGTCACCTTCGGCGGCGCGTATGCCGTGCTCGGCTACGTCACGAACCAGCTGGTCGACAAGCTCGCCTGGGTAACGGCAGACCAGTCTGTCGCCGGTCTCGCGCTGGCGGAGACGACGCCTGGCCCGCTGATCATCGTGCTGCAGTTCATGGGGTTCATGGCCGGCTGGAACCAGCCCGGGCCGTTGTCGCCGCTCGGTTCTGCGCTGCTCGCTGGCGCGCTCGCGACGTGGGCGACGTTCCTGCCGTCCTTCCTGTTCATCCTGCTCGGGGCGCCTTACGTCGAGCGGCTCACTCGCAATGCGCGCATCGACGGAGCACTGGGCGCGATCACTGCAGCTGTCGTCGGCGTGATCGCAACGCTGGTGCTGCTGCTCGCGCAGGTCGTGCTGTTTCCGGACGGCTGGCGTGCCGCACCGGACTGGAATGCGGTGCTGATCGCCCTGGCGGCGTGGTTCCTGCTCGCGCGCGCGCGCTGGCCGCTCGGCCCCGTCCTGCTCGCGGCCGCAGCGAGCGGGCTACTTCTGCGGCTGCTGCAGCAGTGAGTCGAGCCTCTGCTGGAACACCTCGAAGGGTTGTGCTCCAGCTATCACTTCGCCTTCGAACTCGCCGTTGACGACGCGGCCGATGACGAACGACGGTGTCGAGGCGATGCCGCTCGACGCAGCCAGTGCCGCATCTGCACGCACCGCCTCCAGCACCGCAGGATCGGCACGGCAGGATTCGAAGCGCCCGGCATCCATTCCGAACGTAGCGGCGAGCTCTGCGTAGCGATCCTGGCCCAGCATTGACTGGTTGCGGAACAGTGCTTCGCGGTATTCCCAGAACTTGCCCTGCTGTCCCGCGCAGCGCGCGGCCACGGCGGCGGGCAGGGCGAAAGCGTGGAACGGCAGCGGCAGGTCCCGCGTGGCGAACCGGACCTTGCCGGTGTCCACGTAGCGTTCGCGCAGCAACGGCCAGGTATCGCGGGCGAACCGTGCGCAGTAGGGGCACTGCAGGTCCGTGAACTCGATGATCATGACCTGTGCAGCGGCGGACCCCAGGATGCGCGGGTCGACCTGGGCAGCACTTGTCGTGGCTGGCGGAGTCGCGGGGGGCTCCGAGGCTCGGGTGTTCGACGCACAGCCGGCTGCGCTGGCCAGGGCGACAAGGGCCGGAACGAGCAGTGCCCGCAGCGCCGACGTAAAATTCCTTTGCATGGGGCGCAAGCCTGCGTCCGAAACAAGACGACTGCAAGCGCGGCTGCACTGACCGTGACGCCCGCGGTAACATCCGCGCATGAAGTACCTGCACACGATGGTCCGCGTCACCGACATCGACGCCTCGCTCAAGTTCTACTGTGACGCGCTCGGGCTGCGCGAACTTCGTCGCACCGAGTACCCCAAGGGTCGCTTCACGCTGGTGTTCCTGGCGGCGCCCGGTGACGACGATGCGCAGGTCGAACTCACCTACAACTGGGACCGCGAGGAATACGGCACCGGGCGCGCCTTCGGGCACCTCGCGTACGAGGTAGACGACGTCTACGAGTCGTGCCGTCGGCTCATGGAGCATGGCGCCACGATCAACCGCCCGCCGCGCGATGGCCGCATGGCGTTTGTGCGTTCACCGGACAACATTTCGATCGAACTGTTGCAGCAAGGCGCGGCACAAGTGCCGGCCGAGCCCTGGCTGAGCATGCCGAATACTGGCGTCTGGTAACCGCGTCACCGATGCGAAAGGCGCCGGGTTCGCCGCCGCTATCCGGCCGGCTCGCCGTGGAACGTCGCGCCGACGTTGCGCGGCTCGGGCTCCAGCGCCACGCCGAATTTCTCCTGCACCGAAGCCGCGACGCGACGCGCGAGCGCCAGCAATTGCGGTCCGGTCGCCTGACCCAGGTTGACCAGTACCAGGGCGTGCTGCGCCGACACAGCGGCATCGCCATCGCGGAAGCCGCGCCACCCCGCCTGCTCGATCAGCCACGCCGCCGAGAGCTTGCGCTCGGCAGCAGTCGACGCGGGAAAGACCGGCATGCCGCCGAAGCGTGACTGCAGCGCGAGAGCTACGTCGCGTGCGACGACGGGGTTCTTGAAGAAGCTGCCGGCATTACCCACCACGGCAGGGTCCGGCAGCTTGCGCCGGCGCAGGCGTCGAACCGCTGCGGCCACGTTGCGGGGTGTCGGTTCCAGTCCGCCCATCGCGACGAGTTCATCGGCCAGCCCGGCGTAAGAGAGGTTCGTCGCGCCGGCTTTCGGCAGCCGCAATTCCAGCGCGGTGACGATGCGTCGGTCGGGTTCGCGCTTGAATACGCTGTCGCGATAGCCGAAACCGCAGCGGTCGGTCGGCAACCGATCAAACGCGGCCGTCTGGCGGTCGTAGGCGTGCACTGCTGCGATGAATGTGCCGACCTCGACGCCGTAGGCGCCGATGTTCTGGATCGGTGCCGCGCCCGCCTGGCCCGGAATCAAGGCGAGGTTCTCGAGGCCCTGCAGGCCGTGATCGAGCGTCCAGTCGACGAGCGCGTCCCATTCGAAACCGGCGTCGACGTGCACGAGCACGTGGTCGCCGTCATCACCGAGGATACGGGCCGACTGGCACCGCAGGTGAATCAGGCAACCTTCGTACCGGGCGGTGGCGAAGAGCACGTTGCTCCCTGCGCCCAGCACCATCGTCGGCAGGTCCTGCAGCGGGGTCTCGGCCAGCAGGGCAGGCAGCACTGCTGCATCGTGCACCGTCGCCAGGCAAGAGGCGCGCGCGTCCAGGTGGAACGTGTTCCAGCCGTGCAGCGGCACGTCCCAGGCAAGTGAATACGCGGCGGCCATCGAGCCCTCCAGGGGCGAGCGGCGAACGGCGGTGAGCTTGCCACTCCGCGAGTGCATCCGTCACTATGCATGCAAGGCCGCAGCAGCAGGGCCCACTCCACCATGCACGCAAATAACCAATCGTCACGCGGCGTCGGCACGGCTGCGGAAGCCCAGGCGTTTCTCGACGCGAATCCCGACATCGAGACCGTGCAGCTCGTCATCACCGATGCCTGCGGCGTCGGTCGCGGCAAGAACGTGGCACGCGAAGAACTCGCGGCGCTGTACGGCAATGGCCGCAATGTCGCCGGTTCCATCCTCGGTCTCGACATCACCGGCGAGGACGTCGAGGGCACCGGGCTGGTCTGGGAAGTCGGCGACGCCGACCAGTGCTGCCGGCCTGTCGCGGGATCACTCGCTCGTGCGCCGTGGCTCAAGCGGCCCTCGGCGCAGGTCCTCGGCACGATGTACGAGCTCGACGGCCGGCCGTCGCAAGCCGACCCACGCCATGTGCTGGCCGCAGTCGTCGCGCGCTGCGAAGCTGCCGGGTTGACGCCGGTCGTCGCCGTCGAGCTCGAGTTCTACCTGCTCGAACGTGACGCAGGCGGCCGGCTGGTGCCTTCGGCGGGCATGCTGAGCGGCGAGCGCCGCGGCCGCATCGACGCCTACGGCCTCGGCCGCCTCGACGACATGTCGCCGCTGTTCGACGATCTTTATGCGTCGGCGAAAGTGCTGGGCCTGCCCGTGCGCACGCTGATGTCCGAGTACGCGCCCGGGCAATTCGAGATCACGCTCGAGCACCGGGCCGACGCGATGCGTGCCGTCGACGAAGCCATCCTGTTCAAGCGTGCGGTACGCGGCGTCGCCGCACGACACGGACGAGTGGCGTGCTTCATGGCCAAGCCGTTCGCGGAACAGGCCGGCTCAGGGATGCACCTGCACGCCAGTCTCGCCGACCGCAGTGGCAACAACGCCTGCGCCGCGGAGGATCCCGCCGGCAGTCCGCTGCTGCGCCACGCGATCGGCGGCCTGCGGTCGACCCTCGCCGACGGCATGGCGATCTATGCGCCCAATGCCAATTCCTATCGCCGTTTCCGTTCGATGAGTTATGCGCCGGTCGCCGTGACCTGGGGCGTCAACAACCGCTCCGTCAGCCTGCGTGTGCCGGCCGGACCACCGGCGAGCCGCCACGTCGAGCACCGCGTGGCCGGGGCCGACGCGAACCCCTACCTCGTCACCGCGCTGGTGCTCGGGGGGATGTTGCACGGCATCGAGCACCAGCTCGATCCGGGACCGCCGCTGGTGGGCAACGGCTATGCGCAGGCGCAGCAGGGCACGCTGCCCACGCAATGGCATGCTGCGCTCGCAGCCGCGTCGTCGTCAGCGTTCCTGCGCGACACGCTCGGCGCTGGATTCCTCGATGTTTTCCTCGCGATCAAGCGCCAGGAAGCGGAAAAATTCGGCGCGCTCGTGAGCGACCGCGACTACGAGTGGTACCTCGACACGGCGTGAACGCGACACGACATAATTTTGCAGCCAGTCTGATGGACTCGTGCTGCGTGCCCGGTGCAGCATTAAGTCATGCCGATCGCGGCCGGAGTGAGAGCTGAATCAACGTGAGGCGGGTTGGGCGCGCGGAGAATGCATCGCACGAACGCCGCATGCCCACCGAGGATCAGCCAGTGACCCGCATTTCCGCCCGCACGATTGCCCGCAGTGCCGCACTTTCGAGCAGGAGTTCCCCGCCCGTGACCATTCACCTGCGCAAGATGTACGTCGACTGCCGCTTCGGGCAACTGCACCTGCACACGTCGTTTCCGTCGAGCGGCGGATTCGATGAATTGACCCCGTTGCTGTGCGTCACGCCGGCGACCCTGACGGGTCGCGCGTTCCGCCCGGTGCTGCGCGACCTCGGTCGTGACCGCAGCGTCTACGCGCCGGACCTGCCGGGTTCGGGTGAATCGGACGCGCCCGAAAGCTCGCCGGTGGTGGCCGACCACGCCGCAGCGTTCGTCGACCTGATCGAGTCGCTGCGCCTCAAGCAGGTGGACGTGATCGGTTACCAGTCCGGTTCGCTCGCTGCCATCGAACTCGCGCTGTCGAAGCCGGAGCAAGTGCGCCGCCTGATCCTGATCGGCGTGCCATCGTCGGACGGCAATTACCAGGTCGGCGAGCGGCTGCCGCTGCTCAAGCTGCCCGTCATGATCCTGCGCGCGCGCGATGAGTTCTGGGAATCGACGGGACGCACCGAATCGCTGCTGCGCGATGCGCGCCGCGTCGAGCTCGCCCCCCCCACGGGCAACGTGTTCGACGCGGGCGCCGATGAAATCGTGCGGCTGGCGCGCGACTTCCTCGATCGCTGACCCGAACACTGCCTACCGCAGGTCCAGCGGACTCTGCGGCAGGCTGTGGAACAGCGCCTTCTTGTCCTTGCGCTTGCGCGTCGCGAGCCAGTGCGCGTTGGCCGAGCTGACGCCTGCATCCGCCATCGCGGGCACCTTCGGCGGCACGGCGATCGGTGGCTGACCGACCGCCTGCAGCGCCTGGTTCACGCCCGGCAGTTCTGCCGCCATCAAGCCTTCGAACTGCTTCTCGATGTCGGCGAGCTCGGCCTGGAGCACGTCGATGCGCTCCATCTGGTAGGCGCCCGGCGCGCCTTCGTAACTGATGAGTGCGCCGTAGAGCTGGTCGGTGTGCTCGCGCAGCCGCTCCTCGCCCGTGATCGCGCCGCCTTCCTTGGTCGCGACGATGCGCTTGCGCACCTCGTCGGCCTTCACGTCGAACGCCGCGAGCTTTGCCTTGGTCGCCGCATCGACGGCCGCATTGGCGCTCGCCGCCGCGACACCCGACCGCAACTCCTGGATGCGCTCAAGCACGGCTGTCTCCTCGCCGAACAGCTTGCGGACACGCATGGCTGCGTCGTACTGCTGCCTGCGTTGCTCGACGGTGAAGGTCGCGCGACGGTCGAGACCGACGTCGAACTTCTGCTCGTACACCTGGCCGCCCTTGGTCATGCGCGCGGTGTAGGTGCCGGGCAGCACGCGCGGGCCCTGCGTGCCGGCGCCTGCCAGCTGCACGGCCGGCGGAACATGCGGCGGCTTCTCGCGCATCGACCATTCGACGCGGTTCAAGCCGCGGCGCTTGCTGGCCGGCAGCTCGTCGATGACGCGCCCGCTCGAATCGAGGATCTCCAGCTTGAGGTCGCCGAACAGGTGGCGCGTGCGCTGGTAGTACGTGAGCACGGCGCCGCTCGGCGGGTTTTCGCCGATGAACGTGGCCGCGCCGCTCGACCAGCCGCCCGAGGCCTGGATGCGCTGCTGCACCGGCCGCGCCGAGATGAACGCCGCGTCCTTCGTCATCAGGTCGGTGCTCAGTGCGCGCAGCGGCGTGATGTCGTCGATGATCCAGATGCCGCGGCCGTGCGTGGCGATGACGAGGTCGTTGTCGCGCGGCTGGACGACGAGGTCGCGCACCGCGACCGCGGGGAACTTGTCGCCCTTGAAGGCGGCCCACGACTGGCCGCCGTCGATCGAGACCCACAGGCCGAATTCTGTGCCGAGGAACAGCAGGTTCGGCTGCTGCGCGTCTTCCTTGATGACGTGCGCGTAACCACGGACGCCGCGTGCATCCTTCGGGGTGAGGAGCGGCTGCCAGCTCTTGCCGTAGTCCCGCGTGACGTAGACCCACGGATCGTGATCGCCGAACGTGTGACGGTCGAACGTCGCGAAGGCAGTGGCGGAGTCATGCCGGCTCGCCTCGACCGAGCTCACCCACGCGGCCTTCGGCACGCCCTTGAGGTTGCCGGTGACGTTCGTCCAGCTCGTGCCGCCGTCGCGCGTCAGCTGAATGTTGCCGTCGTCGGTGCCGACCCAGATCGTGCCCGCCGCCCGCGGCGATTCGCTGATCGAATAGATCGTGGTGTGCATCTCGGCGGCGGAGTTGTCGACCGTGACGCCGCCCGTTTCTTCCTGGCGCTGCTTCTGCGGGTCGTTGGTCGTGAGGTCCGGCGAGATGCGGTCCCACGTCTGGCCCTGGTCGCGCGTGCGGAACAGGAACTGCGCGCCGATGTAGAGCGTGCCCTTCTCGTTCGGCGACAGGTGCAGCGGCGTGTTCCAGTTGAAGCGCAGCTTCTCGCCGGCGCGCGCTTTCGGCTGGATGTCACGCGTCTCGTGCGTGTGTTTGTTCACGCGCGCAACGGTGCCACCCTGGTATTCCGTGTAGAGGTAGTCGGAGTCGACCGGGTCGGAGAACATCCAGAACCCGTCGCCGCCGTACATGTTTTCCCAGCGGCTGTTGGTGATGCCACCCGGATAGGCCGAATCACCCATCCAGCTGCTGTTGTCCTGCAGGCCGCCGTAGACGTGGTACGGATCTGCGTCGTCGAC
>Ga0315292_10001545_pt1 | contig 12393 bp, 11 predicted proteins | sample YL17G13_0_MG_FD_204029 | JGI IMG/M metagenome (GOLD analysis project Ga0315292, IMG submission 204029) | Sediment microbial communities from Yellowstone Lake, YNP, Wyoming, USA - YL17G13_0 | ecosystem: Environmental > Aquatic > Freshwater > Lake > Sediment | place: USA: Wyoming | collected... | reverse complement strand
CTCGCCGGCGATGACGCGGCACCGGTCGGGCTCGTTCCGAACGATCCGCGCCTGCAGTCGCCGGGGAGGGTGCCAGGGGTCGGAGAGCGACAGGAGGTCGCCGAGGTCAGCGACGCGGTCGCCGCCGCGGACCGAAGGCAACCAGGCCACCCGAACCGGGATCACGATGGGATCGCCATCGCTCGACAGGCGCGCCTCGAGGCGGGGATCGCGGTGGCTCACAAGCTCGCAGGCGGTCTGCGCCGAGACGCTCCCCCACTCCCGCTCGAGCCAGCGTTCGATGGCCTGGCGCTCCACCGGTGTCGACGCCACGGACAACACCACCCGGCGCGCCTCCGCAGGGCCAGGGGGAACGACGCGGGCCACCGGCGCCGCCTCGGAGGGCGGACGCGACGCCATCTCCTCTATCGAGCCTGGATCGGGCATGGTCGTTTTCCCTCCGCTACAAACCGCGCGGGCCCCCAGGCGCGCGCACGACCACGGCGCCGAGCGGCTGGGCGACGAGCCACTTGTCGTGGACGATGGCGCCGGGAATCTCCTCGGCCAGCGGAACGGCGCGCCCGTCCGTCACGGTGATAGCAGTTCTCGGGCTCCCCGACGAGGCGCTCGATCTCCTGGGCGATGCATCTGCCTGTGCCCATTGAGCAATTGTCCCGGAGGCCTCCGACCGGAACGGCCCCTCGCTCGGGGCGCCAGGCGCATCAATGGACAGCGCCATCGGGCCGAAAGCGCACGATCACCTTCCCCATGGCCTTGAGCTGTTCGTCCCCCCAGCGCGGGACCTCGGGACTGTGCTTCAGCTCCGGCGGGTAGAGCACCCAGGTCAGGAGCGGGAGGGTGAGGACGAGGATCAGGCCCACGGGGAGGAACCCCACCATCCACTGGGTCCAGCTGATGTCGATCTTGACGGTCTTGCGCACCAACTCCACCGCCAGGAGGTTCGGCGCCAGGGCGGTGAGAAACATGGAGCTGGTGACCGCCTGGGCGGCGAAGGCGGTCCACATGAGATACGAGCCGATCCGCCGTGCGCTCGGGCCCGGGTGGGAGTCGTAGAGCGGTGGGATGCAGCGGGCCACCGGGAAGATGATGCCGCCGCTGCGGGCGGTATTGGAGGGCGTGAAGGGCGCAGTCAATAGATCAGCGAACGTGAGCGCGTATCCCAGGCCCAACGTCCTCTTCCCCAGCGCTCGCACGAGCAGCAGGGCGATGCGCTTGCCGAGCCCGGTCTTCTCGTAGCCCAGGGCGAACATGAAGGCGCCGAAGATCAGCCACACGGTGGTGTTCGTGAAGCCAGAGAGCGTCCACCGAACCGCCTCGGCCGGCGCGTTGAAGCCCTTGGCGGAGAGCTGTGCCGCCGTGAAGGGAAGCCGCAGCACGGCGGCACTCACCACGCCCAGGAGCCACACGGCGAGGGGAACGGCCGACTTCCAGATCAGCGTGGAGCGCACCATGGCGAAACTTCCCTGGTTAGAAGCGATGGGGACCAATCAGGGCGGGGGGCGGGGGCGTCTGGCCGGCACTCGCCTCGACGGTGTCGTGCCAGTCGCGCGAGCCGCTCGCTCGGTCTTCTAGAAATGCAGCTCGAACACCCGCCGGAAGTGGAATCCGTAGATGGCGAGGGTGATGGCCGTCGAGAACTGCCGCGGCCGGCGAAGGAGAGACCAGAAGAAGAGCCTCCAGTAGTGCAGACGTCCCTTTTCAACGACTCCCAGCAGGAGCATCGATCTCGCCAGTGCCCGAAGGTGCGCGATCTCGAGGGGCGCCTGGTGCCGCCCAAGCGGCTCGTAGGTCCGGAGGAAGTCGATGACCCTCTGGACGTACTCCCTGGGTGAATATATGGTTCCCAGGACCCTTCTGTACCCGTCCCCGAGCGCCTCCGGATCCATCCGGGGAACGAAATTCATGGAGAAATCGGTGTTGTCCCCCGAGAACACCTGAAGCAGCCTGTTCTCCTTTCCCATCCGGCCATGCAGTCGCGAATTGATGGGAGCGTTGAGAAGTCCGACCATGGCGACGACGATCCCGCTCTCCTCGATGAACCGGATCATGTTGTCGAAGATGGACGGAGGGTCGTGGTCGAATCCGAGGATGAACCCTCCCTGGACCTGAAGCCCCGCCTTCTGGAGCGCGTGGATGCTCGCGATGAGATCCCTGTTCTTGTTCGGGGTCTTCCTGCATTCCTCCAGGCTTTCCACGTTCGGGCTCTCGATGCCGACGAACACCTCCTCGAATCCTGCCCGGGCCATCAGGTCCAGCAACACCGGGTCGTCGGAGAGGTTGAGGGACGCCTCGGTCCCCAGCGAGAACGGATGCCCGTTCTCCTCCATCCACTGGACGATCCGGGGCAGGACGTCCTTCTTCAGCTTGTCCCTGTTCCCGATGAAGTTGTCGTCGACGAAGAACAGGTGGCCACGCCAACCGGTCCGGTGGAGCGCGGCCATCTCGGCGATCACCTGGCCAGCGGATTTCGTGCGCGGCACACGCCCGTAGAGCACCGTGATGTCGCAGAACTCGCAGTCGTAGGGACAGCCGCGCGAGTACTGGATGTTCATGGTGGCGTACTGCCGGAGGTCGATCAGCTCCCACATGGGCAACGGGGTCGTGGTCAGGTCCGCCCACCCGGTGGTCGTGTACAGCGGCTTCTGCCGGCCGTGCCGGAGGTCGTCGAGAAAGAGCGGGAGCGTGATCTCCGCCTCGTTCAGGACGAAATGGTCCACGCCGCGATATTCCTCGTGTCGCGCGGTGAAGAGCGGTCCTCCGGCGACGACCTTGGTCCCCGCCTCGTTGCAGCGCCGGATGACCTCCCGGGCCGATTCTGACTGGACCGACATCCCGCCAAGGAAGACGTAGTCAGCCCAGCGAAGATCCTCGGGGGTGAGCGGCCGGAGATTGAGATCGACGAGCCGCTTCTCCCACCCGGCGGGGAGGAGGGAGGCAACGGTCAGCAGACCGAGTGGCGGCTGCCCGGCCTGCTTGGAGACGAATCGAAGAGCGTGCTTGAAGGACCAGAACGTATCCGGATATTCGGGGCAGACGAGAAGGACCTTCATGGCGCTACTCTCTCCGGAACCGAGCGGTGTCCACGGAGCATCCTCCCGATCCGCATCCGTTCACAACCACCTTCGCGAAGGCCCCCCGCCCCCCTGGACGCTGCTTCCTGGCACCCGTGCTGGCTGCCAGACGGACGGACGTGCCTCCTCGGCGGTTACCCCAATGGCGCATCGACGCGCTGGTTCAGGAAGGCTATCAAGGAGATACAACTGCGCCCGAAGAGGGGTCGGAGGACTCGATGGCCAGGAACTGGAAGACCATTTGCTGCCCGGTCGATTTCTCCGAGCCGACGCGGGCCGCGCTCAGCGTCGCCGCGGATCTGTGCAGCCGGCTGGGCTCGGGTCTCGTCCTCCTGCACGTCGATGGCGCAGGGAAGGTTGCCGAGGAGCTGGCCGGGGGCGAGCCGGTCGAGAGCTCGCTCGCCGCCTGGAAGGCGGAGGCGCAGCGGCTGGGAGCGTCGAATGTCATTTCGCTACGCGTGAAAGGCCAGGCCGAGATCGCCATCGTGGACTACGCAGCGAGGAGCGGCGTCGACCTCATCGTGATGGGGACGCACGGGCGCATGGATCGTGAGAAGATGCTCGCTGGCTCGGTGACCGAGAGTGTCGCGCGAAACGCCGGGTGCCCCGTTCTGACCGTCCACCCGCGCGACGTCGGTTGATGCCTCGCCGGACCGCGGTCCTGGCGCTGGGGGCATCGGCCCGCGAGGCCGCGAATGGCGGGGGGGGCTCATTCCGCTCTGGCTCAAGGTCGGCTGGACCGCCTGGCTGCTGGTCTGGGCCCCACGCGCCCGCGTGCGATTGCCCTGACGACGTGGCCTCGCCTCTCGCCGGAGGTAAGATGGCGCGGTGACCGGACGCCTCCTCGCCGCGTTGGGCTGGGCCGCCGCGCTCACCGCCGGCGGCGCGCCGTCCACCCGCGAGGAATTGGCGAGGCGCGCGATGGTCGAGCAGCAGATCGTATCCCGCGGCATCCGGGACCCGCGCGTGCTCGACGCGATGCGGACGGTCCCGCGGCACGAGTTCGTGCCGGAGAAGCTCCGGGCCAGCGCCTACGGGGACGAACCGCTCCCCATCGGGCGCGGCCAGACCATCAGCCAGCCGTTCATCGTGGCCTACATGGCGGAGGCCCTCGGGCTGCGTGGGGGCGAGCGGGTCCTGGAGGTGGGATCCGGGTCGGGGTACGCGGCCGCGGTGCTGTCGCTCCTCGCCGCCGACGTCTACGGAATCGAGCTGGAAGGGGAGCTCCACGCCCGGAGCGTCGCCACGCTGGCGCGCCTGGGGTTCCAGAACATCCACCTGCGGCACGGCGATGGCTTCCTGGGGTGGCGCGAGGCCGCCCCGTTCGACGCAATCCTCATGAGCTGCGCGGCGGAGGAGATCCCGGGGCCGCTCTGGGAGCAGCTCCGCGAAGGCGGGCGCTTCCTCTATCCGCGGGGGCTCCCCGGCGGATACCAGGAGCTCGTCGTCGTGACCAAGACGGCCACGGGACCGGCCGTGCGCAGGCTGGAGCCGGTCCGATTCGTCCCGATGCGGCGCGCGCCGTAGCACCATGCCGCCGGAGCCGGAGGAACGCGTGCACGTCGACGGAAGCGCTGGGACCGATGGCGCGCGCCGGGTCGGCACCCCCGCGGCCGCGCTGGTGGTCGTCGCCAGCATGGTGGGCACGGGCGTCTTCACGACCACCGGGCTTCTCCTGCGTGACCTCGGATCGCCGCTGGCCGTGCTGGCGGCCTGGGCGGTGGGTGGGCTGCTCGCGGTCAGCGGAGCGCTGTCGTACGCGGAGCTGGCGGCGGCGCTGCCGCGGAACGGTGGCGAGTACCAGCTCCTCGGTCGCATCTACCACCCGGTGGTGGGGTTCGCGGCCGGGATCGTGTCGCTGGTGGTCGGGTTCTCGGCCCCGCTCGCCGCGTCGGCCCTGGCCTTCGGCCACTACCTCGCAGCGGTTGTTCCGGGCGTCGCGCCGGCGGCCGCGGCGGTCGGCATCGTCGCCCTCGCGGCGACGCTGCACGGCATCCACGTCCGGTTCGGGGTCCGCGTGCAGGCCGCGGCGACGCTGCTCGAGCTGGCCCTTGTGCTGGCCTTCGTCGTGGCTGCGAGTGGGGGGGCCGATCCGGCCCTACTCGCCGCGCCCGATCTCCCCGCCGCGCGCGCCGGGCCGTTCGCCGCGGCGCTCGTCTACGTCTCGTTCGCCTACAGCGGCTGGAACGGCGCGGTGTACCTCGCCGGCGAGGTGAGAAGCCCGTCCCGCGGACTCCCGCTCGCCCTGGTCGCCGGCACGATGATCGTCGCCGCACTCTACCTCGCCCTGAACGTGGTCTTCCTGTCCTCCGCGCCTGCCGGGGAGCTCGCCGGGGTGGTGGACGTCGCGCACGTCGCCGCCACCAGGCTGCTCGGACCAGGCGCCGGTCGCCTCGTCTCCGCCCTCATCGCCCTCTGCCTCGCCTCGTCGGTGAGCGCCATGCTCATGGCCGGACCGCGGGTCTACCAGGCGATGGGCGTGGACTACCCGGCGCTGGCAGTGCTGGCGCGACGCACGCGCCACGGCGGGCCGGTCGTCGCCATGGCCTTCCAGGCAGCCCTGGCCGTGGTCCTCATCGCGACCGCCAGCTTCGGGGCGCTGCTCGCGTACGTTGGCTTCACGCTGTCGATCGTGGCCGGGCTCGCGGTGGTGGGCGTCATCGTGCTCCGCTGGCGGGAACCGGCGCTGCCGCGGCCGTACCGCACCTGGGGCTACCCCGTCACGCCGCTCCTCTTCGGAGGGCTCTCGAGTTGGATGGTCGCGCACGCCCTCAGGGAGAAGCCGGCGGCCTCGTGGGCGGGCGTTGCCACCCTCCTCCTCGCCGCGGGACTGTACGCGCTCGTCGGCCGACGGCGCCGCGGCGATACGGCGCGGGAGGCGCCGTGACCTACCACATCCTCGCCGACGTCGCGCTGCTCGGGCACCTCGGCTTCATCTTGTTCGTGGTGCTGGGTGGGGTCACGGTGCGGTGGCGGCGCTGGATGGCGATCCTGCATCTGCCTTGCGCCGTCTACGGGGCCGCCATCGAGCACTGGGGCTGGATCTGCCCGCTGACGCCGCTGGAGAACCGGCTGCGCGCTCTCGGCGGCGCGCGCGGCTACGCCGGCGGGTTCGTCGAGCACTACCTCGTGCCCATCGTGTACCCGGAGCCGCTCTCCCTGGCAGCCGGGAACGCTCTTGCGATCGCCGTGGTGGCGGTGAACTGCGTGGTCTACGCGTGGGCCTTGCGGCGGCGCCGCCGCTGAGGAGGCCGTCGCCGCGGAGAGGTCAAACCCGGGGGCTGCACCGGGTTCTCCACTCGCGGCTGCCGGCCCGTGAGCGTGCGCAGGAAGCCGGGGAGCAACGTGACGTCGTCCGTGAGACGGACGCCGAGCCGGGAGGTCAGTGCCGCCGAGGCCGAGGTTTTGGCACGTGTTGCAGCTGATGAGCCGCGCCGTCCCGACCAGCGCGAGCGCTCTCGACCATCGCGTGCTCATTCCCCCCGGTGCCCCGGTCAGGGACCCTCGAACTTGAAGGACACCTTCAGCTTCGCCCGATAGGCGGCGATCTTTCCCTTCTCCAGGTGGAGGTCGAGCGAGACGACCTCCGCGATGCGCAGGTCGCGCAGCGACTTCGACGCGCGGTTCACGGCGTTCGCTGCCGCCTTTTCCCACGAGTCCGGGCTCGATCCCACGATCTCGACGACCTTGTAGACGCTGTCCGGCATGGCTTCCTCCTTGCCGCCTTGAAGCGGCTCTCCAAGCACGACGCATCGAGGCGGCAGAATCAAGTGCTCGATTGGGGCGGGCCCCCGGTGCGGCGGGGAGTTGGCCTGGGCTTGATCCGCTCCCGTTGACGCCTGGCGAGAGGCGTTTTCGGTGTCCACCGATGGATGTTGCCTCGGGCAGCACCTATGCCCACCACCTCGTGCGCGAGGTGGCCCGAGAGGGAGATCGACGTCGCCGGTCGATCCCGCCGGCGCGGGGGCGGTGAGGAGGTGTCGTCGCCCTCCTCGGGTACCGCCAGTTCGCGCTCGACCTCGTCGATGAGGTCGAACAGTTCCCGCGCCTCCCAGGCGCGATTTCGCCTGGCGAGCGTGAGGGGGCGCAGGACCCCGCTTCCGGCGAGAACCGCGATGGCCGCGTTCACGGCCTGCTTCGAGCGGCCCAGCAGTTTCTGCCCGGCGGCGACGGTGAGGATCGGGTGGGCCGGCAGGGCGATGATGAGTGCCTCGACGCTCGAGTGGCGACGGGCGGTACCGGAGCGCTCGCGCCAGGCCGCCTGGAGCTCGGCCAGCCTCCCTGCGAGATCGCTCGCCTTCCCGCGGCGCGCCCGATGGCCCTCGCGAACAGGTCGATCCATTCGCCGGACCGGTCTTCCCGGTAGGCGGTCAGTCCGGAGACATAGGCCCTTGCGTCGGCTGCGAGGACGAGGCTCACCGGCGGTACGTAGCGGGGCGCGAGGCCACGACGGCGGAGGACCACGTGGATGAGCGCGCGCCCCACGCGGCCATTCCCGTCGGCGAACGGGTGGATGGTCTCGAACTGGGCATGGGTGATGGCGGCCTGGATGACGGGTGGAAGGTCCGCCCGGTTCATGAACGCGACGAGGTCGTCCATGAGAGTCCTCACCCGCCCGGGAGGCGGTGGCACGAAGACGGCCCGGCCGGGATTGTAGGCGTTCCCACCGATCCAGTTCTGTCGCGTGCGAAGCGCCCCTGCGATCTGGGGGGTGGTCGTCGCGAGCATGAGCGTGCGGTGGACCGCCAGGATGCCCTCGAGCCGGAGCGGCTTCGCTCCGGTGCCGAGCGCAACCGCTTCTTCCATGGCGGCGACGTTTCCAAGGACAAATCGCGCCGTCTCGTCACGAGCGGCGCCCTCGTCCGCCTCTGCGCTGGCCAGGCGACGCTGCGACAGGACGAGCCCCTCGATCCGGGAGGATGCAACCGATTCAGACCGTAGCAGGCGCCGCGCCAGGACCTCGAGGCTGGCCAGCCAGGGAGGGTCGCGATTCAACGCGTCGACGGCGCGCTCGGCGGCGGACACCGAGGCGGCCACGTCCGAGGGAACGGAGAGTTGCAGTTTCGCGATCGGATCGGGAACGAACGCCCGGTACCGAAAGGACATTCGCTCGGGCCTGCCGCCAGGGACGGCCGGGTCGGCGGGCCAGGAGCGGGTCTCGAAGCGGCTCATAGGGAAGGAAACTTCACCAAGGGCAATCGTTAGTCAAGGTTTAGCTGAAAACATGGACCAAGGCCAGGCCATCGTCAAGGTTTCAAGGTGGCTCCGGAGGCTCCACCTCGCAGCGCTCGTGAGGCCCACGGGTTGGCCGGCCATGGTGCCCATTGGTAAACCAGAGGCAGCGGGCGCGCGTCGCGGTCGAGGAATCTCAACGACCTGTGCGGCGGCGAATCCTGGCTCGCGAACCCCTGGCCTTCGGACTCCGGTCCGAGACGCGAAATTCACAAAAAGTAACACCCCCGCGAGCCAACCGCCTGCGGGCCTTCACTTTCTCTGCGCACCCTGCTGGAGTTGAACCATTGGCCATCGGATTCGTACCAGTACAGACGTCTCACGGCAGGGTCTGGCGTCTGTGCGAGGGTGGGGCAGGGCAGCAAGATGCGGAGCGGGGAGATGGCACCCTCAGCGTGCTCCCCCTCCCGTCAGGGCCCCGTACACCATGGCGCGCATGTCGGCGTGGTAGGCCGCTCGCCGCTACGGGGCCTGGATGAAGACGATCCCGATGAGCCGCTCCCTGGGGTCCATGAAGTACCGCGGGCCGCTGATGCCGCCCCAGAAGAGGTCGCCCACGTTTCCGGGGAACACGGTGGCAACATCCGACACGCGCACCGGGTTGAACAGGCTCCACGAGTAGCCGTCGCCCGGGTGTCCCACCCCGCGCCGGACGCGGCGTCGCGGGCGAGCGAGGGCGCTACGTGAGCGTCCCGCCGAGGACCTCCAGGTACACGGCATAGAGAGAGGTACTGCCGGTCATGAACAGCCGGTTGCGCTTGCTTCCACCGAAGCAGACGTTGGAGATGATCTCGGGCATGCGGATCTGGCCGATGCGAGTGCCGTCGGGAGCGAAACAGTGCACGCCGTCGTAGCCGTCCCCGACCCATCCCATCGCCGCCCACACGTTGCCGTCCTCGTCGCAGCGGATCCCGTCGGCCACGCCGGTCTTGCCGTTCATCTCCATGCTGGCGAAGACCCGCGGCTTCCTGAGCCTCTTCCCATCCACGTCGTAGACCCAGATCACGCTTCTGGCCTCGTCGTAGTGCGAGATCCCGGTGTCGGTGACGTAGACCTTCTTGAAATCGGGCGAGAAGCACAGCCCGTTGGGCTTGTAGGGTTCGTCGGCAACCTTCTCGACCTTGCCGGGCCCATCGCAGCGATAGATCGCTTCCTTCTGGATCGGCCGCGGATCGCCGCTCTTCCGGCGAGTGCCCTCGTAGAGACTCCCGTACCCGGGGTCGGTGAAGAACAACCAGCCATCCGGGTGCGCCATGCCATCGTTCGGAGCGTTGAGCTCCTTTCCGTCGGGGCCCCGGTCGGCCAGGATCGTGTAGCTGCCATCGAGCTCGTAGCGGGCAACGCGACGCGTTCCGTGCTCGAAGGTGATCTGGCGGCCCTGATAGTCGAAGGTGTTGCCGTTGGAGTTGTTCGACGGGTAGCGGAACTTCCGGGAGACGTGCCCGTCCTCCTCACACCATCGAAGCTGCTCGTCGTTGGGTATGTCGCTCCAGATCAGGTAGCGACCGACGCCGTTCCATGCCGGGCCCTCGGCCCACAGGGTGCCGCGGTAGAGCCGGAGGATGGGCGTGTGGCCCACCTTGTACTTGAAGCGCTTGTCGAGGACGACGACATCCGGGTTGGGTAGCGCGCGATGGGGCCGTCTGGGTCATGCGTGTCCGTGAAGTTGCGGGCGAAGGCTTCCGGCGCCATCGCGGTCAAGGCAGCGATGCCCGAGACCTTGGCCAGGAAGCTCCGCCGGGTGGTGTCGGTGGCCGGGGAGACCACCGGCTCGAATCGCGCTTCTTTCATGGCGGATCCTCCGCGCCGAGAGAGCCGATCCAACGCTTCCTGCGCAAGGGAAGATAGACGCGGCGCGTTACGGGATTCGGGGCGATCCCGGGAGTGCTGATGCGCCCGCCGTGGATTGCATTCGTCCACCCGAAGTACGACCATCGTCCGGCTGGCGGGACTGCGGGAACGGCGATCCATGGGATCCCTCCTCGATGAGTTGAAACGACGGCGGGTGTTCCGGGCAGTGTTCGCCTGGGGAATCTTCTCCTTCGCGGCCCTTCAGGCGACCGAGCCGCTGATGCACGCGCTCGGACTGCCGGAGTGGACGCTCAAGGCGGTGGTTGCGGCGCTCGGCCTCGGGTTCCCGATCACGATCCTGCTGTCCTGGACCTTCGACCTCCGATCGACGGGGGTCGAGCGGACCGCCCAGGCGGAGCCCTTGCCAGGCGCGCCATCGAAGGCCCGGCTGGCCCTGGCACTGGTGGGTCTCGGGGTCATCGTCGCAGCGCCGGGGGCGGCGTACCTGTACTTCCGGTCCAGTTCCGCCGCGGATACGGCGAAGGCTTCCGTGGGCTCTCCATCCATCGCGGTGCTGGCGTTTGCGGACATGAGCCCGGGGAAGGACCAGGAGTACCTGTCCGATGGGATCGCGGAAGAGATCCTGAGTTCGCTGTCCCGCGTGGAGGGACTGCGAGTCGCCGGGCGGACCTCGTCCTTCTACTTCAAGGGGAAGGGGGCGAGGCTCGCGGACATCGGGCGGGAACTGAACGTGGGCGCCGTGCTGGAGGGCGGCGTGCGGCGGGACGGCGACCGGATCCGGGTGACGGCCACGATCGTGAACGTGGGGGACGGATTCCACGCCTGGTCTCAGAGCTGGGATCGGAACCTGAAGGACATCCTGGCTGTGGAGAACGAGATCGCCCGCGAGGTGGTGGAGGCCATGAAGGTCCGACTGCTGGCCGGGCGCCGGTCGGTCGTGCCGGACCCGGCGAAGACCACCGCAGAGGCCCACCTGCACGTCCTCAAGGGTCGGGACGCCTACCGCTCCGGGTCGGTGGCGGGGTACGGGCGCGCCACCGAGGAGTACGAACGTGCGCTGAAGCTGGACCCAAACCTCGCCGCCGCGTGGGCGGGCCTGGCCCAGGCGCTCGACTACGACGCCGAGGCACGGCCGGCGAGCAAGGAGGAGCACCTGGCGTTGAAGAAGCGGGCCCTCGACGCCGCAGACCGGGCCGTGGCCGTGGGCCCGGAGGTCGCGGAGGCGTACCAGGTGAGGGCGAGCATGCGCAGCCTCCACCGGCACGAATGGGCGGAGGCCCGAGCCGACTTGGAGAAGGCGAAATCCCTGGGGGTGGAGCAGGAGAGGTACCTCATCGTATCCGCCCGCCTGCTGGCCTTCGCGGGCAAGATCCCGGAGGCGCTCGCCACCGTCGAGCGGTGCGTGAGCCTGGAACCACTGTCGGTGGGCTGCAACACGCTCGTCGGCGTCTACGCGAACGCCCTGGGGCAGTTTGCGGCGGCGCGCCGCGCGTTCGAGAGGGTGCTGGAGATCGTTCCAGACCACGCCTGGGCCTCGGGCTTCCTGGCGCAGACCCACGTCCTCGACGGGCGTCCCCAGGATGCGCTGTCCGAGGCCGCGCGCTCGCGGGGGCACGAAGGGTATCGCGTGACCGCTGTCGCCCTCGCCGAGCACTCGCTCGGGCGTCACGTCGAGTCTCGGCGGGCCCTCGACGACCTCATTGCGCGCTTCTCCCACTCCTGGCCCTTCCAGATCGCCGAGGTATGCGCGTGGCGCGGCGATGCAAACTGCGCCTTCCAGTGGCTCGACCGCGCCATCGAACGCGAAGACACCGGGGTCCACCTCCTCACACACAGCCCCTTCCTGGCGAGCATCCGCGGCGACCCGCGCTTCGCCGGGTTGCTCCGAAAGATGAACCTACCGTTGGACTGAGAGGCAAGGTCATGGACCTCGGAACCCTGGCCAACGTCGTCACCGCGAGCGCCGCCGTGATCGCCCTCGTGGTCGGCACGGGGCAACTCCTCCACCTGCGCGCCGAGCGGCGGGAGCGCGCCGCCTTCGAGATCGTGCACACCTTGCAGACGGCCGAGTACATCCGCTCGATCAGTGTCGTGTTCGTGCTTCCGGACGCGGCAGGGCCCGAAGCGATCGAGGCCCATCCGGAGGCGAGACACAACGTGGATGCCGTCCTCAACACCTTCGAGGTGCTGGGCTATGCCGTCTATTGCCGGCTCGTGCCGCTGCAGGTGGTGGAAGACCTCGTCGGTGGCGCCGTCCGGGTGACCTGGAGGAAGGTCG
>Ga0315292_10001544_pt1 | contig 12395 bp, 15 predicted proteins | sample YL17G13_0_MG_FD_204029 | JGI IMG/M metagenome (GOLD analysis project Ga0315292, IMG submission 204029) | Sediment microbial communities from Yellowstone Lake, YNP, Wyoming, USA - YL17G13_0 | ecosystem: Environmental > Aquatic > Freshwater > Lake > Sediment | place: USA: Wyoming | collected... | reverse complement strand
AGGGATGGAGGATGAGATAAAAACGTTAGGCATGCATTTGCTATTTATGCTGTCGATAGCCACAAGTATCGATGCACTTGCTATCGGTGTCAGCTTCGGGTTGTTGAACATTTCCATTATTACACCCGTGCTCATCATCGGAGGAGTCACGTTCATATTATCATTTCTCGCGGTGGGTTTTGGCAAACACTTTGGCAGATTCTTCCGACGGCGGATAGAAATATTCGGAGGTATAATCTTGATATGTATAGGGATAAAGATTCTCCTTGAGCACATATGATGCATTCTTGAATTTCCACTCTGGAAACCTTTCTTCCAATTGCTTTGTTTTCTTATGCAGACAGTCTTAAGAATAATTGAAGCTAAGAAATATGATGAAATGTTTGATTTATTTAATAATTATTATCAATATCTTGTCTTGCCACACAAGAGAGAATAAAGACAAAAGTATGATGATAGATAAAATGAAAGTAGAAAAATACGTTGGACAATTAGATACAGCAACATTCGGTGCTGGCTGCTTCTGGTGCGTTGAAGCAATCTTCCAGCGATTAGATGGAGTTGTATCAGTAACATCGGGTTATTCCGGCGGGACAAAAGTTAATCCAACATACGAAGAAGTGTGCGCAGGTGAAACCGGTCATGCTGAAGTGTGCCAAATATTTTATGACCCAAAGAAATTATCCTATGAAGAGTTGTTGGAAGTATTTTGGTCCAGTCATGATCCAACGACGATGAATCGTCAGGGTGCCGATGAAGGTACTCAATATCGTTCTGTAATATTTTACCATAACCAAAAGCAAAAGGAGATTGCAGAAAAGTACAAGAATAAGTTGAACGATGAGCGTGCTTTCGAGAAGCCGGTTGTAACTGAAATAAGTGCTTACAAAGATTTTTATAAAGCTGAAGAATATCATCAAAATTATTATCAAGAGAATTCGAATAAACCGTACTGCCAGCTTGTGATAAGACCCAAACTTGAAAAATTTGAAAAAATATTTAGGTCAAAAGTTAAATTTCCCGAAGAGATGCCTTCTAGATAGAAACCAATGGATCGGTATAAAAGTAAAAAAATGTTTCAACCACTTATCTTGATTTTCAGAATCGTATTTCCTATTTTAGAATGGCTATTTTATGGGGATTCTGTTGAATCTTATCCCCATTTCAATCATCAAATCGTATAAAACAAACCTCTAAAATATAGTTATCATATGAAAAGGAGCACAATATGGCAATAGCAATTGGTTCAAAAGCACCAGATTTTAAGTTGGTTGACACCGGACGAAAAGAACGGTCATTAAATGAATTTCTTGGCAAGAAAACTATCTTAGCATTTTATCCCGGAGCGTTCACCGGTGTTTGCGATAAGGAATTATGTACTTTGCGTGATGCGATGACAAATTTCAACAGTCTGAGTGCACAAGTTGTGGGTATCAGTGTCGATTCACCGTTCGCGAATAAGGGCTTCGCGGATGTGAACAAGTTGACATTCCCGCTTCTTAGCGATTACACTCGCGAGGTTTCCAAAAAGTACGCAGGTGTACACGATAATTTTGCGGGTGTACAAGGTTATACAACTTCTAAGCGTGCAGTGTTTGTGCTTGATAAAGCTGGAATCGTGAAATACTTATGGATAACGGAAAATCCAGGGGTAGAACCACCCTACGATGAAATTAATAAAGCATTGGCTTCGTTTTAAAATTTAATATAAAGGAGTCAAACTATGGAAAAGAAAAAGAAACTTACGCACAACTCTGGTGCGCCCGTTGTTGACAATCAAAATGTCATAACAGCCGGCATAAAGGGACCAATGCTTTTACAAGATGTATGGTTCCTCGAAAAACTTGCTCACTTCGACAGAGAAGTAATTCCTGAGCGAAGAATGCATGCTAAAGGTTCAGGAGCTTATGGAACCTTTACTGTTACAAATGACATTACGAATTACACAAAGGCAAAAGTATTTTCAAAGGTTGGTAAAAAAACTGATCTGTTTGTCAGATTTTCTACTGTCGCAGGAGAACGTGGTGCAGCAGATGCAGAACGCGATATTCGAGGTTTTGCAATCAAGTTTTATACAGAAGAAGGTAATTGGGATTTGGTTGGAAATAATACCCCAGTATTTTTCTTAAAAGATCCTCTTAAATTTCCTGATTTAAATCATGCAGTAAAGAGAGATCCAAAAACAAATTTGCGAAGTGCGAAAAACAATTGGGATTTTTGGACATCACTTCCAGAAGCTCTTCATCAAGTAACAATTACTATGAGCGACCGCGGAATACCTTATTCTTATCGCCATATGGATGGATTTGGTAGTCATACCTTTAGTTTCATTAATGCAAAAAACGAAAGGTATTGGGTTAAATTTCATTTTAAAACTCAACAAGGTATTAAAAATCTTACCGATCAGGAAGCCGAAGTAATAATTGCAAAAGATAGAGAAAGCCACCAAAGAGATTTATTTGAAAGTATTGGAAAGAAGGATTTTCCGAGATGGAAAATGTCTATACAAATAATGCCGGAAAAAGATGCTTCAAAAACTCAGTATAATCCTTTCGACCTTACGAAAGTATGGCCACATAAAGATTATCCCCTTATTGATGTGGGCATCGTGGAACTTAATCGCAATCCGGAAAATTACTTTGCCGAAGTCGAACAAGCGGCTTTTAACCCGGCTAACATTGTCCCTGGTATTGGATTTTCTCCCGATAAAATGCTTCAAGGACGTTTATTCTCTTATGGCGATGCACAGCGTTACAGACTGGGTGTCAATCACCATTTGATTCCGGTTAATGCATCGAGATGTCCTTTTCATAGCTTTCATCGTGATGGACAAATGAGAGTTGATGGCAACCACGGTGCAACTCTGGGTTATGAACCTAATAGTTATGGTGAGTGGCAAGAACAACCTGAGTTTAAGGAACCACCCCTAAGTATTGAAGGTGCTGCAGACCATTGGAATCATAGAGAGGATACAGACTATTATTCACAAGCTGGGAATCTTTTTCGTCTAATGAACAAAGCCCAACAACAGGTTCTTTTTGAAAATACAGCAAGAGCTATGGGTGATGCTCCGAAGGAAATAAAGATTAGACATATTGGAAATTGTCTGAAAGCTGATGAAGCATATGGAAAAGGTGTGGCACAAGCTTTAAAGATAAATGTAAGTGAAATAAAATAAAATTAATTCAACTGAAAATTAATAATTGAATAAATCAATTAGTAAAAATCAATGGCATCACTTCAAATAGGCGAAAAAGCACCTTCATTTATACTTCTCTCGACTGAAGGGAAAGAAATTTCTCTAGACGATTTTAAAGGAAAAAAGGTTGTTCTTTATTTCTATCCAAAGGACGATACACCCGGTTGCACTAAGGAAGCATGTTCGTTCCGCGATAATCTTGCACGAGTCAAAAAGAAAGGCGTGGTTGTATTCGGCATAAGTGCGGATGGGGTGAAGTCGCATCATAAGTTTATCGAGAAATACGATTTGAACTTTCCACTGTTGAGTGATGAGTCGAAAGAAGTTATCAAAGCATATGGCGTGTGGAAGAAAAAATCATTTATGGGAAAATCGTACATGGGTATCGAACGAACGACATTCATCATTGATGAGCAGGGAAAGTTAATACACATCTTTCCGAAAGTCAAAGTAGATGGACATGTTGAGGAGATACTAAGAGTCTTAGAATAAATCAATAACAAACACAATGGAATATCAATGGATGATACACAATTAAGAATATGGGATAACGTCCCTAATTTTAAATTAGAAACTTTTGATCCAAACAGAAACGATTTTTCTGAAATAACTTTGGAATCGATCAAGAAAAAGAAAATGTGGACGGTGCTGTTTTTCTATCCGGCGGATTTCACATTTGTATGCCCAACTGAATTGGCTGATCTGGCAAATATTCATAAAACACTCAAAGAATTAGGTGTAGAAGTTATAGCTGTAAGCACAGATACTAAACATACACATTTTGGTTGGATACAAGCTGAACAACTTTTGAAGCATGTGAAGTTCCAAATGGGTGCTGATCCAACCGGGAATATCTCTCGATTGTTTGGTGTATACGATGAGCAGGGCGGTTTGGCATTTCGCGGCACTTTCATTATAAATCCTGATGGAGTACTTGTAAGTTCGGAGATTAATTATAACGACGTCGGGCGTAATGCTGACGAATTGCTTCGCAAGATAAAAGCAAATGTCTATCTTACAAAACATCCGAACGAGGCGTGCCCCGCAAAATGGGAAGAGGGTGATAAAACTCTCAAACCCGGTGCGAAACTCGTTGGTAAAGTTTATCAGGCATTGAAAAAATAAATGATTTACCTAACAAGAAAAGAGCATTTCTGCGCGTCACATGTTTTGTCGAATCCGAAGTTCTCCGAAAAGAAGAACCTCGAGATTTACGGTAAGTGCGCTTATCCGCATGGTCACGGACACAACTACGAAATCGAAGTTACTATTGCCGGTGAGCCGGATAAAGATACAGGAATGATACTTGACCTGAAAAAACTTTCTGAGATCATTGAAAAAGAAATTATTGATAAAGTGGATCATAAACATCTTAACATTGATGTAGATTTCTTAAAAGGCGTTTTACCCACGGCGGAAAATCTAGCTATGGCATTCTGGAAAATCTTGAGATCCAAAATCGAAGCAGGAAAATTGTACTCTATCAAAGTATCTGAAACGACAAACAATTTTGCTGAGTATAGAGGTGAATGATGGAAGATAAAAATAACAAGAAGATTGAAGAAGCGGTAAAAACCATCTTGACTCTGATCGGTGAAAATCCGAAAAGAGAAGGATTGATTCAGACGCCGCGCCGAGTTGCGAAAGCGTGGGAATATTTAACCAGCGGTCACAAGCAGGATGTGAAGAAAATTCTGAACGGTGCCGTGTTCAAAGAAAAGTACGACGAGATGGTGATTGTGAAGGATATAGATTTCTTCTCGATGTGTGAACATCACCTTCTCCCGTTTTACGGAAAGGCGCATATCGCTTATATCCCAACCGGAAAGATAGTCGGCTTAAGTAAGATACCCCGATTAGTGGAAGTATTCAGCCGCCGGCTTCAGGTTCAGGAGAGAATGACACAACAAATTGCCGATACACTTTTCAAAACGCTCGAGCCAGATGGAGTTGCGGTAGTTATTGAAGCGCGGCATTTATGCATGATGATGCGCGGTGTGGAGAAGCAGAATTCGGTTGCAACAACAAGTGCCATGCTCGGCTCGTTCCGTGATGATGAAAGAACCCGGAACGAATTTCTTAAACTTATCAGCAGTAAATTGACATGAAGAAGAAAAGGGAAGAGATAATTATTCATCGTCCTGTTGTGTGGGTAACCGGTGCATCTCGCGGAATTGGTCGAGAGATTGCAAGACAATTTGCATTTCTTGGATGCGAGGTGTGCCTTTCAAGCAGAAACCGAAAAAGGTTAGAATCCGCATCGAAAGAGATCATTAAATTAGGGGGGAGGGCACATGTCTTTCCACTTGATGTAACGAGTCAGAAATCAATTCCATTAGTTGTAAAACAAATTCAAAAGAAAGTTGGACAGGTTGATGTTCTCATCAACAATGCCGGGATAACGGTATTCAAAACTTTCATCGACACTACGTTAGGTGAGTTCAATAATATTATTCAAACGAATCTAAATGGTCCGATAGAATGTATTAAAGCAGTGCTTCCCGGGATGATTAAGAGAAAAAATGGATGGATAATCAACATCGTTTCGGATGCTGCAATAAAAACAATCGAGGGGTCCTCAGCTTACACTGCCTCGAAGTCGGGATTACTTGCGCTTGGAAAAATTTTGCGCGAAGAGGTGCGCCAATTTAATATAAAAGTAGTTAATGTTTTACCGGGCGCCGCTTCAACAGACATGTGGAATCCAAAAATGCGTAAAAAATATTCCTACCGCATGATGAAAGCAAAAAGTGTTGCTGAGGCAATCCTCTCGGTTTACCAGATGCCTGATGATGTAGTTGTTGATGAGATTGTTGTGAGACCTGTGTTGGGGGATTTGAGCTGAGGGTAGGGTTGGTTTGTCTAATCAGCTTTGAATCATTTCAATCGCGCTTGTGCATTCCTGAATACTATTTCCGCTGATCTGGATTTCGCTTTACCGTTTGATAGCTCATTGTGTCGACGAACTGCTTCTTCTGCCCACAATTTTTCATTTTCTACATCGGAAAGTTCGTCAAGACTTGATAGAAACTTGCTTGCGAGCTTTGCACGAGAATTAGCATCTAATTTTAACACCTGTTTTTCTATCTGCTGAATTGTCATATTTTATCTCCGCGTTCGCCGGCTAAGACCGCTTGTTTTTGACGAACCAGACGTTTACGCATATTTTCTTTTAATACAAGTCCTTCATCCGGATCACCGAGCAGTTCAGTTAATTTTTGTTCGACTACGGCTGAAAGAATTTGTGTAAACTCTTTTTTAGTCATTTGTGCAATTGTAGAAGCCATCTTTATCTCCTTTCATATAAAACATAATCAAACTTTCTGATTTCTACAACTCTCGCTTGCATACGACAGGAGAAAAATATCACGATTAGAGACTTCTGAAAAATCTCTCCAATTGTCACCTTGAACGAAGTGAAGGGTCTCAAATACTTTAGAATCGAGATGTTTCTCCCGCTGAAGCGGGATCAACATGACAAAAAAGAATAATTCAGAAGTCTCGATTAATTACTTTCAATTTAGATTCTGTTTTGTGCAGCTGCCCTTTACCAAAACAACAGTAATTTCTTTGTTTCAATTCAGAACCACACCTGTTCGCGGTATGTCCTATATGCGTCGCCGAATTTTTCTTCAAGAATACGATTCTCCCTGCGGACCCGCCAAATCACAAAGACGAGCGCAAAAACAAAAAACCCATACGCGATGACGTCACGTGTAACCATTGCTAATCCCAGAAACAGCAGTAGCTGGAAGACATACATCGGGTGACGGATCTTTGCATATAATCCCTTTGTCACGAGTTCTTTTACCTGCGCATTCACCGCGAAAGAATTTCCTAGTTGATGAAACGCAATAAGCAAAAGTACAAAGGAGGGGATGATGATAGCTATGCCGATGTACGTCATCAGGTCGTGCGGAAACTTCGATAGCAAACGCATGATGACCCAAGGTAGGAGCACGAACGTGAGCAGTATGAAAATTAGGACGCGGTTAACTGTTTTTGATATTATCCGGATATAATTCTCGCTTTCGTTAACGTAAACCAGACAATAGAGGCTGTTTCATCGGATTGACCCAGGTTTTGATGAGTGCAATTGAGAGCTTTTTATTGAGTTTATTCATTAGGATATATCCTTATTTGTGCAGTCATAATATAAGGTCATACCCTTGATTGAGTATCTTCAAAAAGGGAGAATAAGCCCGATATATAGACCATAAAATGGTCCTGAAAACTCCTCGCCGAAGTTTAATTGGTCAATTACTTCATAATAAATAACATTACCAAACTGATTAATCACTTTAGTGCTTTCGAAGTCTTGTGCTGAGATAGTCAATTTGTAGCCAGCTTGGGTCGAAAAATACAATGTAAAGAATCTATGCCTAATGATATCCAATTCAATACCAGTGAACACATTAAAATCAAAACCGCGCGACCAAAGTTGATTTTTAAAGTCGAGTTTGGAAAAATGAATACCAAGACCACCTCCGAGGAAAGGATTTACTCTTGATTCTGGGAGAAAATACCGAGTATATGATACACCCAGCAATAGCTTGATCCATTGGATTTTGACCGGGTATACATTATCACCATTTTCTGCATCCCAACTTTCAAAAATAGAAACAGTAAACTTTTCTAGCTTTCCACCATTGTCGTCGAATAAATAAACTGGAATATTCAAAAAATAAAGATGATGGTTTGACTTAAGTTTGGGAATAGATTTTGAATCTAGGAAACTTTGAAGCTTTTCCATCTTGGGATTAAAGTTAAAGTAGCCCGCTTCTACGGAAATTTTGTCAGATTGGCCATCACATTGATTGAGAATAGTCAAAGTAAGGTAGGTGAGAAATACCAATGGACGTAGTAATTTCTCCATCAATCACTGCTCCCTTTACCGCCCTCAATGGCAATTAGATATTTTAAATGGGTGAGGCAATCCATTACACCCTTCCCTGAACGAGGCGCGGGAATTATCCCGATACACTGGGATGCGAGTGAACGTCTTTCCCGATTTTGGTGGATACATTGCTGCATCCAGTGGATTAATAATTCTTTCATGATCACCAATATCAATTCCGAATAGTATAATAAAAATTCGTGACTATGTCAAACATCCCAAATTGCAATTCTCTCAAAAATTTACAATCTTTAAATCCATCACAATGATCAAATAACCAACAACTAAGAACATTATATGAATCGTACTGATGCACTTACACTCTTAAAAGAATACACTAAAAACGAAGCATTGCTTCGACACATGTATGCTGTTGAAGCGGCAATGCGTGCCTATGCTAAAAAATACAACGAAGATGAAGAGAAGTGGTCTGTTGTTGGCTTGTTGCACGACTTCGATTATGAAATGTTTCCAACCGCTCCCGATCATCCGATGAAGGGCTCAGAGATTTTAAAAGAGAGAGGTTATCCCGAAGATGTGCGTCGTGCGATTTTAGGACACGCGACGTATTCGGGTGTTCCCCGCGATACATTAATGGCAAAAGTCCTCTACGCTTGTGATGAGCTATGCGGTTTCATCAGCGCGGTCGCAGTTATCCGCCCGAATAAAATTGCCGATCTTGAAGTTTCTTCCGTCAAGAAAAAATTGAAGGATAAACGATTCGCTGCAAATGTGAGCCGGGAAGATATTACCCAGGGCTGCGAAGAACTGAATGTTCCGATGGATGAACATATCCAGTTTGTAATCGATGCGATGAGAGCTATCTCTGGTGAACTTGGGTTGTAAAGACGTAGGGGGATTCAGGGTGGTAGCCGTAACTTTCAGGTTGCGAACTCGCGACGTTATCGCAGACATAAAGTCTGCGGCTACCATGCGACCAGCAAATGGGTGAAGGTTAAAATCAATTTTTAGAAAAAATCTACCGTAAATCCTAAACCAACCGTTTGCAATCGCTTATTAAAATACTCACCGAACATATGATTGCCTGAATAATAAGCGAGATAAATGCTCGGACCCTTCGAGTACCATCTCCCAAACTTTAATCCAACCTGAATTTGATTCGAACCGATATGCTTTGGCATTCCGTTAACCGATAAATTATAGGCGAGGTATATATTGGTCGGATTGTTGAACACCGAATCAATAATATTATCGAAATAAACTTCGGCACCGCCAAGATATTCGAAACGTTTCAGATCGGTAGGGCGAACGAGGATTGCATATGAGATACCGCCATAATATCGAAGATTGCCGAATGGTTTAGATATCAGGTGGGCTAAGACCAACTCACCAAAATCTTTTGTGAAAGGAATTGGTCCTCGATTGTCGAGCCATGTATTTGTGTTCAGATTGTAATGTCCGTCCACAAGATGTGCACTGTGGTGCAGGATGCGCAACCGAGCTTGGATTTTACTTCTTTCCGACTCCTTGCTGAAAGAAAGATTTCCACCAAAGAAACCATCAATCGCATCGATTTGTAATCGGAGGCCCTGAGCGCCGGTTGTGAAAGCGTATGCGAAAAAATCTATCCCGGTAGAAAGTATTATACCTTTAGCAGGAATCTGAAATCCGAACACGTCTATCGTATTGCCGATATCGACTTTCATCTCACCTGCATCGAGGAATTTAAAAACTCCAATCCGCGGCTCCTGAATATTCGCCCTGAGAGGTGCAAAATTAAGTCCTTCAGGAAGAAAAATAAATCTTGATCGTGGCTGATTTGCCAATTGAGCAGAAGTGCTTGTTGAAATTGTAGAGATCAGCAAAAGGAACAGGGGTATTTTCATTATTGGTTCATAGATTTTGGTCAATATAACGATTTTATAAAATAAATGTGAATTTTCTTGGAACTCAAGAAATATTTTCATAAATTTCCAGAAAATTTTATTATCATTCTGGGACAGGAGATTTAAATATGCATCGGTTATTGATATATCTTGTTGGTCTTATATTCATTTTTGAAATACCAATTTTAGCGCAGGAGGAAGAAGAGATTCCATCCCCGCCTCAGCGTCATGCGCAGGCGAAAATAGGTGGTGCAGGTGGATTCACGCAGAATTTACTTTTTCTTAATCTCGATCCGATAAATGAGATATTGAAAAACTCGAACGCTGCACCGTTCAAGAAAAATCCTATGCTTCTATTGGGGGGACAGGGTTATGGTTACATCATGGTCGTTCCAAATCTCCGTATCGGTGGTTTGGGTGCCGGTGGATCTATGATCCAAAACTCTATAGATACAACTGGTCAAGAATTTGGTGTACCAAGTGTTCGGCGGGATGTTGAGCTTTCTGTTGGATTTGGTGGAGTTACAATTGAGTATGCAATTCCCGTTATCCCTCAACTGGATATTGCACTTGGTCTAATGATTGGAGGTGGCAGTACAAGTATCAAGATGACACGCAATATAAATTCGGATAAAATGTGGGAAAAGGTTTGGGAAGAGTTTGGAAGTGATGTTAGAACTCGACCCACTGATGAATATACTCGAAATCTCTCCGGTTCATTTTTTATCTATCAGCCGTCACTGAACATTGAATACGCTGTATTGAGATGGGTGGGATTACGCCTCGGAGTAAGTTATAATGGGATGATGGTAAATAAATGGACACTTGATGATAAATACGATATCATCGGCGTACCGGATGAAATAAGTGGTAAAGGTATTATGATCAACGGTGGAATTTTTCTTGGAACATTTCTCTATTAGATAATGAAAGTGGGGCTGACTAAAAAGGTCCAGGCTGTCACTCCCGTCCCGATGAACTTCATCGGGATTATCGGGAGTCCAATGTTCAGATTTTGCAAATTTCTGGATTCCCGATTGAAGCATTCGGTAATGACATAAACCTTTTTTACTTTTCAGTCAGCCTCAACTTCTTTCTTACTACATTAACCTAATATTAGGATGGAAGTTGCCGCTTCTTGCCATCCGTCCATTTTATTTTCTGTTAAGAACTTCCTTCAATTTTTCTATAAGAAACTGATTCTGTTCATCTGTACCGATTGTGATTCGCATACAATGCGGCAAACCGAATGCTTTCAGCGGTCGGATAATCACACCGCGTTTAAGTAATCCCTGATAAATCGTTTTGATATCATCCTCGGTTTTCATTGCCACCATAACGAAGTTTGTCTCCGAGGGGACGACTATCAGTCCGAGTTCTCTAAGTGCATTCGCAACAAAAGGCAGACCGCGTGAGTTTAACTCTAATGAGCGGTGAACGAATTTTTTGTCGCGTAATCCTCCTACGGCGGCTGCTTGCGCAAGTGTATTTGGCTCGAATGGTAATTTTACCTTCAGTAGATTAGCGATGAGAGTTTCGTGTGCAAACCCATAACCTATTCGGAGACCGGCAAGTCCATAAATCTTAGAGAATGTACGAAGTGTTATCACATTATCGTAACGATAATGCATCGAATCAGGATAGAGTGGATTATCGTGGGCATATTCAAAATATGCTTCATCCAAAATAATTAGAACACGCTCGGGGACCTTCTTGTAGAAATCATCAAATTCTTGTTTGGTAAATATTGTTCCCGTCGGATTGTTTGGGTTGGCAAGGTAAATGATCTTCGTATGCTCGTTGATCTGTTGGGTGAGTGCATGCAGGTCGTATCTCCAATTACGGTAGGGAACCGTTCGATATCGGACACCGCGTGAACGTGCTAAAACCTGAAAACCGATGAATGCTGCCTCTGTTGTGAGCACTTCATCCTCGTCACAAAGAAAAGTCCTGATGATATTCGACATTATACCGTCCGAGCCATTACCGACAATTACGTTATCAACTTTCAGACTGAATTTTTCTGCAAGGACAATCCGCAGATCGTAACCGCTATTAGGATAGTAATTCAATCCATTGATATGTGTACGAAGTTCTTCAATTGCCATTGGAGATGGACCGAGCGGATTTTCATTCGAAGCTAATTTTACAATATATTTCAATCCGAATTCACGTTTGACTTCCTCAATCGGTTTTCCGGGTTTATATGGCTGGAGGGATTCAATGTACGATGGTACGAGGGGCATAAAACAAATTTTAGTGTTTAGATTAAATATTCTTCCTTTGTAATTGAAAAGATAGCAAACAATCATCTGAAAACCAAAAGAGCCAGTTGCCTCAAAAGAAAAGGTAACCCTGAACTGAAATGCCTCAGGGTGTAGATAACACGGTTAAAAGATGTTGATAACAAGAAAACATAGTACATAATAATAGTTTCTTTCTTTTTTTGCTA
>Ga0315292_10001543_pt1 | contig 12396 bp, 9 predicted proteins | sample YL17G13_0_MG_FD_204029 | JGI IMG/M metagenome (GOLD analysis project Ga0315292, IMG submission 204029) | Sediment microbial communities from Yellowstone Lake, YNP, Wyoming, USA - YL17G13_0 | ecosystem: Environmental > Aquatic > Freshwater > Lake > Sediment | place: USA: Wyoming | collected... | reverse complement strand
TCAAGCCGTTTCTCGACGACCTCGAGTTCGACACGATCTACCACGAGCACCTCTGCTACTTCTCGCTGACCGCGCTGACGCACCTGTTCGCCCGCGCCGGCCTCGAGGTGTTCGACGTCGAGCAGATCCCGATCCACGGCGGCTCGCTGCGTCTGTTCGCCCGCCGCCAGCTCACCGGCAACCCACCGCCCGCACCTGCCGTCGCGGCGCTGCTCATGGAGGAGAAGGAGTGGGGCGTGCTGGACCCCCGGGCCTACCGCGACTTCGGCCGCCGCGTCCTCGCCCTGCGCGACGAGCTGACCGATACGCTGCGGAGGCTGAAGGCGGATGGCGCCCGCATCGCCGCCTACGGCGCGTCGGCCAAGGGCAGCACGCTGCTGAATTTCTCTGGCATCGGCGCGGACGTGCTGGACTACATCGTCGACCGCAGCACCTACAAGCAGGGCCGGTTCGCACCCGGCACGCACCTGCCGATACACGCCCCGGAGCTGCTGCTGCAGGACCGCCCGGACTACGTGCTGCTGCTCACCTGGAACTTCGCCGACGAAATCCTCGCGCAGCAGGACGCTTACCGCCGCGGCGGCGGAAGGTTCATCATCCCGATTCCGCGCGTGCGGATCGTCTGACCGCCTGCCATGTTGTTCATCCCCACGGTTCTTCCGGGCGTACACGTGGTCGAGGTCGAGGCGCAAACCGATGAGCGCGGCCTGTTCGGCCGCACATGGTGCGCCGACGAGGCCCAAGTCCGCAGCCTCTGCCGGCACTTCGCGCAATGCAGCGTCTCGTACAACCGGATCAAAGGCACGCTCCGCGGCCTGCATTTCCAGACCACGCCGCATGCGGAAACGAAGCTCGTCCGCTGCACCGCCGGCGCGATCTTCGACGTCGTCGTGGACCTTCGGCCCACCTCGCCGACGTTCCAGCGCTGGGTCGCCGAAGAACTGACGGCAGAGAACCACCGGGCACTCTACATTCCCGAGGGCTGCGCCCACGGCTTCCAGACGCTGACCGACGGCGCGGAAGTGTTCTACCAGATCACACCCGCCTATCAGCCGGGCTTCTCGTCCGGTGTCCGCTGGGACGATCCCGCCTTCGGCATCCGTTGGCCGGACGGTCCGCGCGCGCTGTCGGAGCGCGACCGCACCTGGCCCGACTTCGCCTCATGAATCGCGTGCTGATCACCGGCGCGCGCGGCTTCATCGGTCGCCACGCGTTGCGGCCGCTGGCGGAGCGCGGCTACGAAATCGTCGCACCGACCTCGGGCGCCCCGTCCAGCGGCGACCCGGTCGTACGCTGGGTTGCCTGCGACCTGCTCGCCGCCGGCGCCGCAGAGAGGCTGATCGCGGAAACGCAGCCCACACATCTGCTGCACCTTGCCTGGTATACCGAACATGGCAGATTCTGGAACGGACGCGAGAACCTGCCGTGGCTTGCGGCCAGCGTGCAACTCGTCGACGCGTTCGCCGCCGCGGGCGGCCGGCGCGCGGTCATCGCCGGTTCGTGCACGGAATACGACTGGTCCGCACCGCAGCCCTGCTGCGAATCCTCCACGCCGCTGCGCCCGCACACGCTGTACGGAACCTGCAAGAAGGCGCTCTTCGAAGTTTCATCCGCCCATGCGGCACTCGCCGGGATCTCGCTGGCCTGGGGTCGCATCTTCCTGTTGCACGGCCCGCACGAGGGAGCCGCGCGGTTCGTGCCGAGCCTGGTTCGCGCGATGCTCGCGGGACGACCCGCCCCCATGACTCACGGCCTGCAGCGGCGCGATTTTCTCCATGTGGCCGACGTCGCGGACGCATTCGCCGCCCTGCTCGACAGTGCCGTGACCGGTCCCGTCAACATCGGTTCCGGCGAACCCGTGCGTCTGCTCGACGTGGCCACGCACATCGCACACCGGCTCGACGGGATCCCGCTCCTGCATGCCGGCGCGCTGCCCGCCCGGCCTGACGATCCCGACGCGCTGTATCCCGACGTGGCCCGTCTGCGCGATGAGGTCGGCTGGGCACCGCACTTTTCGCTGGCCGACGGACTGGACGATTCCATCGCGTGGTGGCGCTCGCAAGACGCCGCGGTGACGGGACCATGACCGGCCGGGCCTTCCGGTGCGTCGCCTGCGGCGGCACGGCATTCTCGCCGCGCTTCACCGGCTGTCGCGACCTCTACCTTGGACATCCGCTGGTCGTTGACTACGCCCGCTGCTCCGCATGCAGCCTCGTCCAGCAACATCCCGTGCCGACCGATCTCGGCGCGCTCTACGCTGACTATCCGATCCACGCGGGCAAGTCCGGCCTGCACGAGTGGTTCCGCCGGGTCGTGCTCAAGGGCGTCTATTTCGATCCGCGCAGCCTGCCGGCGGGTTCGCGCCTGCTCGATTTCGGATGCGGCGACGGCTGGTTCCTCGATTCGATCAAGAAGGCCGGCGTTGGGTGTGAAGGCTACGAGTTCCAGCCCGACCATGCCCGGCGCCTGTCCGCGCAGCTGGGCCTGCCCGTCTTCAGTGAAACGGATCACCTCGCGCGCGAACGCGCGGGTGCATACCAGGCAATCACACTGCACTATGTGCTCGAACACGTGGCCAATCCGCGCGCGACCCTCGCGAGCCTCGCGCCACTGCTCGCGCCGGGCGGGCTGCTCTACATCCTCGTGCCGAACGTCGAATCGTGGGAGGGCCGGCTGTTCGCGCGCCGCTGGCATGGACTCGACCCGCCCCGGCACATCAGCTTCCCCACGCCGTCCGTCATGCAGACGCTGGCCGCCGATGCCGGCCTGCTGCTCGAGACAACACGCTGCGTGGCGTTCCCGAGTACGTCGGCCGCGAGCCTCGTGTCCGTAGTGGCGGGACGCTACCGCCACGCCTTGTACTTGGCCGCGCTGCCCGCGGGCCTGATCCTGTCGCGACTGGCTCCGTCCGGCAGCCTGTCGTACGTGTTGCGTAAAGCCGGACCCACTTCGTTCGCCCAGCCTACTTCGTCGTAGTACCGCGCCGATGAAGTGGGCGAGACTGCGACGCTCGAACAGTGCCCTGCACAGGCACGGCCCCCCGACATCCTGGATGTTCATTTTCCTGGTGATGAGCAACCACCATACCGCGGCATACTCGGAGATCAATTGCGCATGAAGCTTGCAGCCTGGACAGCCAATTCTCCACGAGACATCGTCACGGCGAACCACTCTGGCAAGGCAGGCATCCTGTGATGCGCAGCGAAGGATTGTTCGACAGGCCGATACCACCCGGCATCGTCTGGATACTGGCGACACTTGCGGCGACCGTTCTCGGGCATTGGCTGCAGTCCAGCGCCCATCTCAACCATGATGTTTCCTGGATCGCGCATTCAGCCCGGTGGCTGCTCGAAGGTCGGCGCTTCGGCATTGACGTAATCGACGTCAACCCACCCATGATCTGGTGGCTATCCCTGCCGGCTGCTTTACTCGTGAAGATGCAGGTGGCCAGTGAACCGCTGGCCGTAAGGCTCGTCTTCTGGGCCTACTTCGGCGTCAGCGCTGCGTTGCTGTTCGGCGTCCTCTCCCATCTGGAGCGCCGTGAGCGAGCCGCCTCGATTGGCTGGCGAGTTTCCTTCATCGTCGTCGCCACACTGGCACCGGCGGCCAGTTTCGGGCAACGCGAGTATGTGTCCGTGTTGTTTGCGATGCCCTACCTTGCCGCGGCCGCCCTGCGCCTGCAAGGAACGACGGGCCCCAGCAGGATGGTCTATGCGGCCGTAGGCCTGTTGGCCGGCATAGGCTTCGCGTTCAAGCCTTATTTCCTGGCCGTGCCTCTCCTCGTGGAGGCACTGGTCATCGCCCGACTCGGCTGGCGTTCACTCTTTCGCATCGAGAATCTGATCCTCGGCCTGACGCTCGTTGCCTATGCCCTGCTGATCGTGATCCTGGTGCCACAGTATCTGGAGTTCACGCTCCCCCTGCTGAGGACCATCTACTGGGCCTTCGACACCGCCGATTTCGCCGTCGTCCTTGCAAGGTATAGAGCCGCTTCGGAGCCATTCATCTACGGCGCACTGATTACCTTGCTGGCACGGCGCTGGACGCGGCAGCACTCCGTGCTGCTGCTGGGCGGCGCTGGGTATTCTGTGAGCTATTTCATCCAGTCGAAAGGCTTCGTGTACCACGCGTTCCCCGTCCTGATGTGCGCTTACGCCTTTCTTGGTGTTTCCCTCGCGTCAGGACTGGGCCACGTATGGAACGACCGGCAAACCGTAACCAGGCCGCTCCGGTTTGCACTCGTCTCGAGCATGTTGCTGCTGACATTGCCACCCATCAAGCTGACGCACGATGCCACCGTCGATTGGTACGTTCAATACAACACGACGTGGGGCCGCACCGGGCGCTATCGGGAAGCCATCATTGCGCTCGTCAACCAGCATGCGCCGACACGCCAGTCATACTTCATGGCATTCAGCACCCATCTATACCCAGGGTTTCCGACCGCGTCCTATACCAAAGCGGACTGGTCCAGCAGGTCCGCAACCCAGGGAATCGTCGCAGCCTATGCGCGTCGGGACGAACTGGCAGATCCCGTACTGCAGAAGAAAGTTGTCTCGGCTGCCAACCTGCAGCGGCACATGGTCATCGAGGACTTCGAACTCCGCCCGCCATCAATTGTTTTTGCGGAACGACAACGCCTGCGCTTCGGGATGAACGGCCGTCAGTTTGATGATCTTGCCTTCTATCAGGAAGATCCGCGGTTCAAGCGGATCTGGAGCAACTACGCCGAGCAAGCACCGATTGGACCGCTGAGAGTATTCATTCGTCGCGCAGACGCCACAGGCAACAAGTAGGGTCTTGCTCTCGACGGGACGCCGGCTCAGATCACGCGGTCCACGATGTACCGCGGGCGCCGCTTCGTTTCCATGTAGATCTTGGCAACGTACTCACCGAGGATGCCGATCGAAAGCAGTTGTATTCCGCCCAGAAAATAGATCGGCACAACCGACGACGCCCAGCCGGGCACGACTGCCTTCATCACCAGAGTCCCATAGATGATGAACAGGATCATCAGGAAGCTCAACGCAGAAACCAGGAAGCCAAGCAGCGTGATGAGTCGCAATGGCACGATGCTGAAGGACGTGATGCCTTCCAATGCGAACGACAGCATCCTGCGCAAAGGGTACTTCGAGACGCCGGCAAACCGTTCGGCGCGGTCATACCTGACCGTCACCGCACGATATCCGATCAACGGCACGATTCCTCGCAGGAATACATTCACCTCGCCGTACTGCCGCAACGCATCTACGGCGCGCCGACCGAGCAGGCGGAAGTCGGCGTGGTCGCGCACCAGATCGACTCCCATTCGCCGCATCAGTCCGTAGTACATCAGCGCCGTGTTGCGCTTGAACACGCTGTCCGTCCGGCGCGACTGGCGAACGCCGTAGACGACCTCGGCGCCGCCCATGAACTCGGTCACCATCGACTCTACGACCGACACGTCATCCTGCAAGTCGGCGTCGACGCTGACGATCGCGTCACCCTCCACCGTCAGCAATCCAGCAAGCACGGCGAACTGGTGCCCCCTGTTTCGCGAAAGTTTGATCCCGTGTACCCGGCCATCGGCCGCCGCCAGCGACTCCACCAGCGCCCACGTGCCGTCGGTGCTGCCATCGTCCACGTAGTGAACGCTACTGGTGGCCGTTATCAACTGCTTCCCGCATAGACCCGTCAGCAGTTCCATCAGCCTCCGATTGGTCTCTGGCAGGGACTCCTGCTCATTGAAGCACGGAACCACGATCGCGAGCTGAATTGGCATGGTGCTGCATCCTAAGGCTCATTGACTGTGTGCGGACGGGTCACTTTGAAGACCAGGAGTTTTTGCGTCAGATACGAGAATACCGTGACCGGCACTATTGCCAGTGCGCCGGCGTAATAGGCGTCAAGGCCGAGCCTGATCAGCGACCCGATCAACGCAGTATTCACCAGGTAGATGACGCCCCAGCAGGCCGCGAACCGAAAGATCAGCCGCCCGTCTCGATTGCCGAAGACAAGCGCGCCCTGAGTGCGAAAGCTGACAAGAATTCCCAGCGCGAGCGCCCCGAGACTGGCCGCCGCGTAAGGGAGCCCCGCGTGCAGCAAACACGCGTAGATCGTGTATCCGATGCAGGTATTGAGCGTTCCGACGACCAGGAACCTGACGATCTGATGCCTCATGAACAATGGCGTGACCCAAGCTCGGAACGCGCATCGAGTCGCTCGCCGCGCAAGGCCCGGCCCTGCAGCAACCATCCGGCGAAACGCACGTAGCGGGAAACGTCGTGACTAAGTTGAACCCGCGACTGCAGCCACTGCCCTGCGAAGGTCGATGCCAGAACAGCAGGCGCAGGTGATTCCCCTGGAAATCCAGATAGACGTATTGATGTGCATACGGACTTGCAGGCAAGGCCGCCGGCAACTGGTTTTGAGCATGGGCCGCGCGCGCTTTGTAAGCACGGGCCAGCGAAGCGTACGCGAGCTTGATGTGAAGCCGGGCGCTCTTTGCATCGACTTCGAAGAAGACGGAGTCCTGGCGGGAAGTGCCATTCTCGTCCACTCCCGGTCCGCACGCCCACGCTCGACGTTTCCTAATGGCTGGCGACGGCAACCGTGGCCGCGGCTGTTCTCGTCGCCAGGAACTCTCCCCACTCCTTTTCGATCCTCGGCCAATCGGCAGGCGTGATGCTCACCGCAGGCTTCAACTCGTTGCCGTAGTGATCCACCATGGCGTCCCACAGCCGCTGGGCCTCGGCTGACTCATCTCCTGGCCGGCCCATCAGCAGCCGCCCGCTGCCGGTGGCAAGGTCGAAGAACAGGTACTGATGTGCATCCGGTCCGGCCGGCATCGCCGCCAGCAGGTGGTCCTTCGTGAATGCCGCCCGCTCCTTGTACGCAATCGCGAGAGGCGCATAGCGCGTCCGAATGTGCAGGCGCGCAGTTTGCGGATCGACCTCGAAGAACATGGCGTTCTGCTTGGCGGTTGCGACCTCGTCGACGCCGCCGTTGGGATTCGGCAACACCTTGAGATCCGTTTCCGTGAATCGGATGCGATCCGTTGCCACGGACCGCGCTGCCCCGGGTTCCGAGCGCAGCGCCGGCGCCAGCGACTTGCCGGTCACCGACAGCGGGTCACCCGGCATGCGCAGCAGGTCGAGAATCGTGGGCGCGATGTCCTCGACGGTCGACGCGGCCGCGAGGTCGCGACCGCTGGCCGCAAACGCGGGTTTCGGGCCGAAAGCACGGAAACTCAGCAGCACGTGGTACTGGCTGGGGGACAGCACGCTCTGGCCGTGGCCGAAGTCCACGACCTTCAGCGGAGCGCGCATGCCTTCGACGACCGAGGTCTGCTTGAAGAACGCGTCACTCGGGAGGCCCAATGCCTCGCCATGATCCGACAGGACGACGACGATGGCGTTATCGAGCGCACCCTTGCCGCGCAGCAACGCAACCATCTGGCCGAACATGCTGTCGGCGGTCTGCAAGCCAATCCGGTACATCGGCCGATCGTCGGCGTGCTGCTGTTGCGAGACCCCGAACGGCGTCTCCGACGTGTAGTAGGGCCAGTGGCTCGCGGTGAGATGCGCAATGAACAGCGTCGGCCCGTCAAAAGACACCTCGCGGTCCACGCGCGACAGGTAAGTCCGCGGCTGGAACATCGTGGCGACGCCACGGTTCCCGTAGGAGAAAGGGAACAACAGCTGGCCCAGGCGCGTGTTGATCACCACTGAGGCCAGGGGCAACTCGTTGTACGTGCCGATCAGGAAGTCCGACGCTCCGATGGGGGGCGTCACCACCTGGTCGAAGCCGTAACTCGCGTCGATGTTGGCGTAACGAACCTCGTCGGTCGAATAAATGGTGCGGTACCCGCTGCCGCGCAACACGTCGGCCAGGGTGGGGTTGGCCGCAACGATCCTGCGATCGGCGAGGTTGAACCGCGCTCCCGTCACCGTCGGGCTGCGACCGGTCAGGATGGCAACCCAGGATGAAAACGTGCGTGCGGCCGGGGTGGTCGTTTCCTTGACGACATCCGCCTCGGCGAGGAATCGATCCAGGTTCGGCGTCACGCCGGTGCCACCGAACCGCTTCAGCTGCTCCAGTCGCAAAGAATCGATGCCGAGAATGATGACGTTCGGGTGTGCCTGGTCAGCGCTGGAGATGCCCCCGGAGCGCTCGCTGGCCCAGATCGCCGATCCCAGCCCGAACGCCGCAATCGGCAGTCCAATCGTCAACGCGCGACGCCAGGCGATGGATTGCGATCGTTTCATGGCAACCGCGGCCGCAGAGGCGACAGTGATCACGGCGGCTGTCAGGACCCCGAGATACAGAACCTGACCGATCGCCAGCGGCCCGACGCTCGGGGTGAGTGCATCGTGGTAATAGGCGCCGAGCAAGGTCCTCGGAAACCACAAGGCGTTGTAGACGAGCGTCGCCCCCGCCAGCAGGCAGAACCAGCCGAGGACGATGCGCACGAACTTTTCCCGTGCCGTCGGGAAGATGATCGCGCTGGCGCAGGCCAATACCCACGCGAAGGCCGCAAGAGCCAGGTGAAGGACGATCTGGGCAACCACGAAATAGGCGATCTCGCGGCCAATCTGTCCTGACCAGGCTCCGCCCGACGCCGCTCTCATGACGTCGGTCTCACTGACGCGACTCAGCAAGGTCGCGGCCGACGTATAGGCTGTCGCAGCCAGAAACGCCAGCGACAGCAACGCTGCAAGCAGGAACCCTCGCAACAGGTGGGATCGAGCAGGCAGGAGCGAAAACACCGAACTGCGGACCGGACTCGTCATGCGGAGATTCTTCCCTCAAAGTTGCGCGACTGGCGCAGCGCCGAGCTCGACGTTGCCACCACATTAAAGCATTACGTCACATCGGCGCGCGTTCAGCCATGACGTCGTTCGCATTCTTCGCGCAGTCGATTTGCAGGCGATCGTAATCGCCTTCGCTGCGGAATCGCGTGCGCCGGCATGGCCCCGGAGCGCGCACTGACAGGAATTGGCACTGGCGGACAATAGGTGTCATCCAGCCCTCCGCCATTACCTCGGTACATGCGCTCGATTGCAAGGAACTATCTTTAAAACAATGACTTGGGTACTACCCCCCACGCTGGCACGAAGCTTGCTACTTCTTGGGCGCAGGCACATCGCCGCTGGGTTACCAGGTTTCTACAGGAGTCACTACATGTTGAAGAATATTGCCAAGACAGCCCAGAAGGGCTTCACCCTGATCGAGTTGATGATCGTCGTGGCGATCATCGGCATCCTCGCGGCGATCGCGATCCCGGCGTATCAGGACTACCTGATTCGCTCGCAGGTATCGGAAGGCCTCACCATGGCCGCTGCCGCCAAAGCCGGCGTTTCGGAGTACTACGCAAACAAGGGTTCGTGGCCGGGCAACAATTCCATCGCGGGCATGGGATCGGCGACGACCATCCAGGGTAAGTACGTTGCGTCGATCGAGGTCCTCGGCGGCGGCATCACGATCACCTACGGCAACGAGGCCAATGCGACCAAGTTGTTCGGTGAGACAGTCGGCCTCACCCCGGGTGCGAGCGCAAACGGCGACGTGATCTGGCGTTGCGGCACGGCGCAGGATCCCAGCGGCTGGGCCTCGGCGACCGCGACGGACGCGTCCACGTCACTGCTCGGCAAGTACCTGCCGTCCAGCTGTCGCTGACCTTGACCATCGCACCTCGAGCCTGATGGCTCGGGCGTTCGAACCGAACCCCCGCACCGTGCGGGGGTTCTTTTTTGGGCCCCGCATCACCCCCGGCCGGCGATGCCGTGCGCCAGATCGTGACGCGCGTCGTGATCTGGTCGCCACGCTTTCTGGAGAATACGATTTACTTAATGTTTGAAGGCTCAGACCTTCTCAGGTAACGTGCATAGCAGTCCTCAACTCCGGCCAGGGTTGGCGCACCTAAGTCCATGAACGATTTCGCAATTTCAACCCAGTTCATCCCGAAATCCAGCCTGCAGGGGCTGCCCCAGCGCCTCGTGGCGGACGGCCTGGTCGGCGATACGGCGATGGTCGAGGCGATCGCGGCCGCCAAGGAGCGCCGCGTCAACATCGTTCCTTACCTGGTCGAGTACAACCTCGCGGACGCCCGGGAAATTGCGATTGCGGCGTCCCAGGAGTTCGGCGCCCCCCTCCTCGATCTGGACGCGATCCAGCCGGATCTGGAAACCATCCGGGTCGTCAGCGAAAAGATTCTGCGCAAGCACCGCGTCCTGCCGCTGGTAAAGCGCGGCAAGAAGCTGTTTGTCGCAGTCTCCGACCCGACCAATCTCCACGCCCTCGACGAGGTCAAGTTCGCTACCGGTTTCTCCGTAGAAGCCGTGGTCGTCGAGGAGGACAAGCTCGCCCAGATGCTCGCCCGCTCGCTCGAGCAGGTGGACACCACGATGCCGGAGCTGGCCGGCGACGATTTCGAGATGGACAGTCTCGAGGTCACGGCGGGCGACGACGAAGGCACCGTTGCGGACGACAGGTCGGACGCCGTCGACGACGCGCCGATCGTCCGGTTCGTCAACAAGGTGATGCTCGACGCCATCAAGCGCGGCGCTTCCGACATTCACTTCGAGCCCTACGAGCGTTCCTATCGCATTCGTTTCCGCCTCGACGGCGTGCTGAAGGAAGTGGCCACCCCACCGGTCCAGCTGGCCATCAAGTTGTCGGCGCGCCTCAAAGTCATGTCCCGGCTCGACATTGCCGAACGGCGCGTCCCGCAGGACGGCCGCATCAAGATGAAGATCTCGAAGAACCGGGCGATCGACTTCCGTGTGAGCAGCTGCCCGACGCTCTTCGGCGAAAAGATCGTGATGCGTATCCTCGACCCTTCGAGCGCGATGCTGGGCATCGACGCCCTCGGCTACGAGCCGTTCCAGAAGCAACTCTACCTGGACGCCCTGGCCCGCCCTCACGGCATGATCCTCGTCACGGGACCGACCGGCAGCGGCAAGACGGTGTCGCTCTATACCGGCCTCAACATCCTCAACACCGAGGACAACAACATCTCGACGGCGGAAGACCCCGTCGAAATCATGCTGGCCGGCATCAACCAGGTGAACATCAACCCCAAGGTGGGCCTCACCTTTGCCGGCGCGCTGCGTGCGTTCTTGCGCCAGGACCCGGACATCATCATGGTCGGCGAAATCCGCGACCTCGAGACGGCCGAGATCGCGCTGAAGGCGGCCCAGACAGGCCACCTCGTGCTGTCTACCCTGCATACCAACGATGCCCCCAAGACGTTGACTCGCCTGGTGGACATGGGCGTCAAGCCGTACGCCATCGCCACGTCCGTGAGCCTGATCATCGCCCAGCGCCTCGCCCGGCGCCTGTGCAAGAACTGCAGGGCTCCCATGAAGATCCCGGACGAAGCGCTCCTCAAGGAAGGCTTCACGCGGGAGGAAATCGCGAACGGTATCGAGATTTTCAGCCCCGTGGGTTGCACCCAGTGCACGGACGGGTATAAGGGCCGTACTGGAATCTATGAGGTGATGCCGGTGTCCGAGCAGATCGGGCGCATCATCATGGGTGACGGCAACGTGCTTGACATCAAGGAGCAGGCCGCCCGAGAGGGCGTCTGGGGGCTGCGAAAGGCGGGCCTGAACAAGGTACGCCAGGGCATCACCAGCCTTGATGAACTCAATCAGGTTACGGTCGACTAAAGGACGTCAGGCGGGTAAGCAATGGCTGAAGCAGTCACAGGAAAGCAATTCCCGTTCCTCTGGGAAGGCAAGGACAGGAAGGGCAATCGCGTCAAGGGCCGCGGACTCGCCAAGAGCGAGATGGAGATGCGGTCCGACCTGCGCCGCCAGGGAATCGCCGCATCCAAGGTCAAGAAAGAAAGCCAGCTGTTCAAGAGCGAAGGCAGGGTCAACGCCGAAGACATCGCCATCTTTGCGCGCCAGCTCGCCACCATGCTGACTGCCGGCATCCCGATGGTGCAGGCCTTCGAGATCATCGGCGTCGGCCACGACAAGCCGGCGATGCAGAAGCTGGTCCTGTCGATCAAGTCCGACATCGAGACCGGCAATGCGCTCAACCAGGCGCTCGCCAAGCAACCGCTGTATTTTGACGACCTGTTCGTGAACCTCGTCGAAGCCGGCGAGCATGCGGGCGCCCTCGAGACCGTGCTCGAGAAGATCGCGACCTACAAGGAAAAGACCGAGGCGCTGAAGAAGAAGATCAAGAAGGCGCTGTTCTACCCGGCAGCCGTGCTGGCGGTCGCCATCATCGTGACCGTCGTCCTGCTGATTTTCGTGATTCCGCAGTTCGAAAGCCTCTTCAAGGGCTTCGGCGCCGATCTGCCGGCGTTCACGCAGATGGTCGTCAACATGTCGCGCTGGATGCAGTCAAAGGGCTGGCTGCTCCTGATCATCGTCGGCGGCGCGGCATTCACTTTCGGCTACT
>Ga0315292_10001542_pt1 | contig 12397 bp, 18 predicted proteins | sample YL17G13_0_MG_FD_204029 | JGI IMG/M metagenome (GOLD analysis project Ga0315292, IMG submission 204029) | Sediment microbial communities from Yellowstone Lake, YNP, Wyoming, USA - YL17G13_0 | ecosystem: Environmental > Aquatic > Freshwater > Lake > Sediment | place: USA: Wyoming | collected... | reverse complement strand
AGGCCCGAGGTTGAGCTTCATCGGGGGCATCTTGCAGCCGCTGGCCGTCCAGGTGCCTCCACCCTTCACGCACGCCACGATCTGCGCGCCCACGGGGCCCAGGTTGAGCTTCATCTGCGGCTTCTGAATCGCGGCGACGGCCTCGGCCACCGGGATGAGGTTCTGGTAACCCACCTCCGCGTTGATGTTGAAGAGCGACGCGCGCGTGCCGGGATCTTGCACGGACGCCGTGAACGTGTCCGCGAGCGCCGCCGCCGCCGAGCGCGCGGCGACCTTCAGCAGCTCCACGGGCTGCCCCTGGTACTCCATCGCGAGCATCGCGAGCTTCACCTGATCCATGAACGCGCTCGATGGCGGCGCGTTGAAGCTCGCGGGCATCACCGCGCGCATGTACTTCACGAGCGGATGCGCTTCGTAGTCGCCGAAGAGGTTCGGCATCACATCCTCGGGAGACGAGGCGGCACCCCCGGCGAAGTAGACGAGCCCCGGGATCGGCGGCAGGCCGAGCCCGTGGATCGGCATCGGCCTGTTGAACAGAAACGGGTTGGGCAGCGCAGACAGACCCGACCGCTCGCGACCCGCGCGGCGCATGGCGTAGCTCATGACTTGACAGGCTACCCGAGCGCCCCGTGAGCGTCTAGCTTGGCAGAAACGCGCTCAGCGCTTCGAGTGCGGGCGGTTCTTGCGCAGATCGATGGGGCCCGAGTCGAGCAAGCGCCGCTGCAGCTTCTGCATCTGCTTGGTGAGCTTGGTCTGCTGAGCGTCGACGTCCTTGCCCGCCGTGTCCGCGTTCTGGTGAGCCACGTTGACGACCCCCGTCACGCCGTCGTCGTCTTCGAGCAGCCCGTGCAGGGCCTTGGGCGGCATCGTCTTCGGACGGGTCTCATGACGGAAAGCGCCAGGTTGGCTTCGCTCGATTCCCATGGGCTTCTCCCTCACCGCATCCTGTCGATGAGCATCGACATCGTCTTGTCCACCTCGGCAAACGTAGCCAGGTATTTCCCGTCCCGCTCGATCATCTTATCGGACACCGCGCGCGATTCGTTAACACGCAGCTCGTTTACGCGGGCCAGCTCCACGTCCTTCTCCTTCACGACGCGCGCGTGATAGAGCAACACGATGCCGAGGATGGCCGTCGGCACACCGAAGCGGGTTGCAATGTCGATCCAGGCTTCCATCGTGTCTTTCAGACTACCGTGTCCGCGCAAGTTTTGCACGTGTGCATTGCATTACTTCGCGTGCGCCGTGGGCGGGTGAAAGCCGAGGTAGTACTGCAACCAGTGCGTGATCTTCGAGGGGTTCGTGCAGAGCTTGCTCGACGTGTCGCCGCACAGGTTGCAGTGGTAATGCAGGAACAGCCGCCCGAAGCGGTCACGCTCGGCCGCGTAGACCACGTGCCCGTGCGGCGGCGGCGCCTGCGCCCAGCTCAGCGCGGGATTCACGGCGCGGCCCCGCACCGCACCGATTTGCAGGCGCGCGCCGCTTCCTTGTCGCCCGCTTCGAGCAGGCACGCCGTATGCAAATCCGTCTGCTTCTTCCACTCCGCGTCGCGGCAGACGTCGAGGCAGGACGGCACCTCGCAGCCGATGTCGACGAGGTGCGGACACACGCGCGCGCAGACGTCCCCGCCGTCGTACGTCGGGTGCGGCCCCGCGTCGAACGTGGCAGGCGGCGGCGCCGGGCACCCGGCGCAGGACAGCAGCGCGAAGCAGAGCACCGTGCCGAACACGAGCCCCGGTACGCAGAGGAGGAAGGACCCCCACACCCCGTCGAGGAACGCCCGCGCAAGGCCGCGCCAGCTCGGCTCGAAGGGGCGCCTCACGCTGCCCTCGCGACCGGACCCGCGACGGGTCCGAGCTGCACGGTGCACGGCAACACGTTGCTGGTGCCGGCGAGCCACCGCGCGTCCCCGCGACCGTAGCCCGAGAGGCCCCAGCGGGCCGACCAGGAGTTCTGCCAGATCCACTCGGTCGTGCCGTCGGTCATAGTGTCGTAGCCGCAGATCACGATGTAGTGACCGCCGCCGTCGGGATCGTTGTAGTCCGGCTCGCTGAGCGGACCCGTCGTCGGGTCCCACTCTTCGACGCTGCGTCGCCCGCGCGTGTCGCAGAAGATGCCCGAGCAGACCCAGATCTTGGCGGCGAGGGTCGCGCGCAGCTGCGCCACGTAGTCGCTCGCCATCTCGTCGAGGAAGTGCTCGCCCGGCAGAAGCGTCTGCCGCTCCTCGCCGAGATCGTCGAACATCCCCAGCTCGTCGTTGATCGTCTTGGGATCGACGTCGCTGTTGCGATCGTCGGGCGTGAGCGGACGGCGCGCGCGGATCCCCATCGTGCCGATGGCCTCGATGACGTCGACGGGCATCGCCCCCTCGTCCACGAACTTCGGAAGCTCGCCCTGAAACCCAGGCGGCAGCTTCTTGCTGCGCGCGATCATCCGGACCGCGTCCGCGATCCCCTTCTGACTCGGCACCGCCCGCGGAAACCACGGCGCGAGCTGGACGCCTTGGCCCTTCGCCGTGCCGAAGATGGCGGCCGACGGCGCGTGCGCGTAGCACGTGCTCGTGTGCCCCTGGTCCATGATCCCAGGTCCGTAGGAGCGCAGATCCACGCTCTTGGGCGTCTCGGCGATCGAGATCTTGCGCTCGGCTCCGAAGAGCAGATGGCTCACGGGCTTGCGGCCGTGGGGGCGCGTGTCCTGGATGTGGCCGTAGCCGTTGGGGCCGCCGTGTTTTCTCGCCACGCTCTTACCTCGATCCTCTCACGGCATGCCCGCCTTCTGGCTCGCCTGCCACTCTTCGTACGCCTTCTCCGCCGCCTCGGCGGCCTTCTCGGCGTTCCACCACTTCTCGTCGATGTCGAAGAGCTTCGCGGCCGCGTAGGTCAGCACCGTCACCGCGGTGAGCTGAAGCAGCGTGCGCCGCTCCTTCTCTTCCATGCCCTGCACGAACATGTGCTGGTACGCGGCCCAGCCGATCGCGGCGCCGCCGACGACGCCCATCCCGACCAGCACGAGCTTCTGCTGCTGCTCGTCGAGCGTCGGCATCGCGGACGTCGGAGGAGGCGCGACGCCGAGCGGGAAGCGCGGCGTCATCGGAGCGCCGCCGGGCGCGGCACGCCGCCGTGGAAGCACTGGAGCATGCAGGGGCCGCAGTAGCCGATCGTCTGGCCCGTCACGAGGCCCGCGATGGCGTCCGCGGCCCACTCGATCTGGTCGGCCGAGCGGCGGTGCCACGCGAACGCCCAGTTGGTGCTGGGGGCCGCGTCGTCCCCGCCCGCGCGCGAGCGCGCCCCGGCCTTGCCGAACGTGAACCGCCACGCGGCCGCGCGCGCCTCGTCGCTGTCGCCCACCCAGAGCGCCGCCCCGGGGCCGCCCTTCGGCCACGTGAAGCAGCCAGGGTACGCAAAATCCGCCGCGTGCCCGAACTCGTGCGCGAGGATCGCGACGAGCGTCTCGATGGGCAAGCCGACGATCTCGGGCGCGTAGATCATTGACATGCCCGTGTCGAGCGTCGCCGCGAAGTGCCGCTCAGCGTTGCGCGCCTCGCTCGTGATCACGTACTGGACGCGGCGGAGCCGACTCAGCGGGACGCCGGGCTCCACCTCGAAGCGCGCAAACTCGTCCCGCACCGCATCGAAGTGCGGCTGCAACACGGTGTGCGCGATCTCGTCCTCGTCGACCACGGCAGCCGCCTCTAGCGACGCGCCGCCTGTTGCTGCTGCACCTGCTGGGCGACGTCGCTCGCGATCTTGGCGACGTACTGCTCACCGACCGGATCGATCCAGCGGTTGCGGCGCGCCTTCGCGAGATGGCTCTCGGCCTCCTCGGGCGTGACGAGCGGCGCGATGGGCGTCCGGCAGTGGTTGCACGGGTAGCTCGGCCACCAGGCCTGCTCGCGCGGGCTGTAGGCCCAGGGCACGGGATTCTGCAGGATGTTGGGCTTGCCGTGGAACGCGATGTGGGGCGCCACGTTGTATTTCACCGCCACCAGCTCCGGGTATTCGACGAGGAGCTTCGCGCCGCGACCGCAGCCGCGGCACGCCATCTCGACGACGACGCCCTGCGCCGTCCCGACGGTGCGGGCCGTGTCGAAGTTGATGAGCCCCTGCTCCATCGCGGCCGTGTCGCTGCCGAAGATGCCGTTGTTGCCGTTGATGACGTCCCCGAACCGGTCGAACTCTTCGTCTCTGCTCACGACTTGTCCTCGTCTTTCTTCACTTCGGCGGGCACCGGCACGGGCGCCAGAGGCGTGACCGGCGGCGACGGCGCGAAGAGCCATTTTAGCTTGCCGGGCAGCGCATCGGCGGTGAGCACGCAGAGCCGGTCGACGATCGTCCAGACGGTCTTCTGCCAGCCCGTCATCGACTCGGGATGCGGCCGCGGCGTCACGTTGGCGACGATCCAGAGGATCACGACCAGCGTGACGTACCAGTTGCCCCGGAGCCACGCAACGGCGGATGCGATGTCCATGAGGAGATAGGGTAGACCATTCCCCGAGGGGACGTCTACGTGAACTCGGTCACACGCACGGTCTGGCTGCCCGCCGCGGCGAGGATCCCGCTCACGCTGCCCGTGTACCCGGAGGGCAGCGTGTAAAGGCTGCCGCTCGCGCCGCCGGGGATCTTGAGCGAGTAGTCCGTCGCGGACGCCGTCCCTCCGAGGGAGATCAAGAGATCGACGGGGCCGTCGTTCCAGATGGTCGCGCCCTTGCGCGCGGCGTTCAAGCCGAGGAGCACAACGGCGGCGCCGTTGGTCACGGTGGGCTTCGAGATCGTCGCCCTCGACGGCGGCGTTCCGCCGCCCTGCGCACGAGGATTGAATCGCTGGCTCATGCCGCCACCCCCGCGAAGACGTAGGCCCCGATGTCGGGGAACGCCTGGCCGCTTCCGTTGCCGTAGTAGGTCGAGAAATTCTGGTCCGGAGCCAAAGCGGCAAAGTCCCAGTTTGCGTACGATGTACCGCGCGGATCCTGCTCGTCTCGGTAGACGAAAAGAAGCATCTCGTCGCCCTCGGCCTGCACCTCGTGCACGTTGTAGAAGGGCGTGTTCTGGAACGGATCGAACGCGGGGGCGCCCGGATCGAGGATCCCCTGCTGCACCGCACCCTTGCCGCCGCCAGGAATGAGCGGAGCGAACAGCGTGCCGCAGCGATTCGCGATGTCCTCGGCGTGCAGGTTCACCGTCGCGCGGTCGTCGGTCAGGCCCGGCAGCGCTCCTCCGTTGCTGCCGACGGGCTCCGGCTGCGTGAAGCCGACCGTCTGGAACCCCGCGGCCTTCACGACGCGGTCCTGCTTGCCCGGCGGCGCCGACGTGTCAGGCACGCCCTTGCCCTGCTTCGGGTAGTGGTAGGGCCCGCGCAGCTGCCTGTAATCGAACGTGCTCCGCAGCCGCCACGCGATGGCGTAGCGGTAGGGGATGGCGCTGAGAAGAGGCCCCGCGACGATCGAGGCGATGACGTTGGGCAGCCACAGCACGATGCGCGCGCCCATCGACACGGGCAGCCCGCGCACGAGGTTGGGCGCGTACCCCGGCTTGCCCGCGAGCGGATCGAGCGCGATGCCGCGCTCGGTGAGCGCGATGGGGTTCTGCGTGATGTCCTTGCCCTGGTACACCGCCTCGAAGCCCGCAAACGGCCGGAGGATCTTCGCAATCCCAAACTGCGCGTCCACGAGGACCGTCTGGCCAGCCATGTCGCTATCCCTTCTTCTTGTCGTCGGCCGACGCGCGCGTCTGGTAGAGCACGTACGTCGCGACGCCCGCGCCGATGAGCGCGTAGGTGCCCGAGATGGCCGCCTCGCTGTCGCTCTCCGGAGCCCCGTCGGTGAGGCTCCGCACCGCGCGGATCCCGTTGATGAGCGCGCCACCGTAGAGGCCGCCCGCGATCCCGCCAAACATCCCGCGGTACTTCGCGCCGACCGCCGCGCCGACGCCGACCAGCAAGAGCGAGAGCCCGAGCGCGGCGCTCGTGCGCGTCGGCGGCTCGCCGAGGCCCTTCTTCTTGCCGCCACGCGGAAACGGTCGCGGCGGCGGGTACGGCTGCGTGGCCGCGGGCACGTACTCCGGCTCGGGCGGCGCGTAGCTCGCGAAGGCCGGCGCGTAGGGCGCCGTCGGCAGCGGGAAGGTCACGCTGCCGCTCGTGTCGACGAGCGGCTCGTTGCCGTAGCTCACGGGCTGCTGCACCTGCATCGGCGGCGCCATGGCCTGCGCCGCGGGCGATGCATACGAGGACGAGGACGGCTGCGCGCCGACCTCGTACGCCGCGAGCCCATCGTACGCCGGCATGCCCGCGGGCGCCTCGCCCGGAGCAGGCGGGCCCCAAGAGCCCTCGATGACGTTGCTCGTCATGGCGGCAGTCTACTCGCCCTTGGCTCCAGGATCTAGCAGCGAGAGCGCGCCGGTCGGCGCGGGGGCGGGGACGGGCAGGAGCAGCCCCGCGTCGAGCGGGACGGCCTCCTTGTTGGCGAGGAATTTCCGCACGATGTTGAGGATCTCCTTCGAGCGGTTGGCGCCGTCGTCGCACCGGCCCGACGCGTAGGCGTTCAGGCGCTCGTCGGGGCCGCGCTTCGTGCAGGACGTGATGCTCCTGCGCAGCATGTGCATGCCCACCTTGAAGCAGAGCTTCCGGTCCCCGAACAGCTCCGCCTGCGTGAGGCCCTCGATGCCGTGCGCGCCGCGGATCGTCGTCCCGGCGCCGATCTTGATCTGCATGACGCACGCGCTCATCCCGCCGTCGCAGCGGGTGTCCCGGCCGTTCTTGCCGCGGTAGCAGGGCCCCTTGTCGACGTCGTGCGCGAAGCCGGACTCGTGGTACGCGACCCCGAGGATCGTCGCCGCCGTGAGCGCCCGGCCCTTCTTGCCGCCGAAGAGCGGCTTCACGGACGGATCGTAGACCACCTCGTAGAGGTCCGAGGCGAAGCTCTCGTACCGCGCGAGCTTGTCCGCCTCGGTCTCCTCGTGCCCTGGCAGCTGGTAGGCCGCCGCCAGCCGCGGCGGCGGCGCCGCCTGTACCATGAGGGCCAGCATCCACGCGACGGCAGGGTTCATCATGCCGACCTTGGTCGCACGGTGTGCGCAGGGCGGCAACCGCAAACGGTGCGCCTACACGATTTCGCTTGACACGCGCGCGACTACTTGCACTGCGCGCGGTTGAGGATCTCCAGATCGTGGATGCGCTGGCTGTGCTCGGCGAGCTTCTGCTCCGCGTCGCGCATGTGCTTCTCCATGTCGTCGACCCACACGAGACGGCCCGCATCGGGCGCGGGGGCGGGCTCGCACGCCGGAGCGGGCGCAGGTGGCGCGTGGCGGGCGAAGCTCATCTCGCCGAGGACGCCGAACGCGAGCCCCGCCATGAACGCCATCGCGCCTTCGGCAAAGCGCCGCGCGCTCGGGCTCGGCGACGACACGCTCACCGCGCCCGCCGCCCGAGGTAGCGCGCCCCGAGGTACCCCGCCGCGAGCCCCGCCGCGCCCGCGAGCAGCTTCGGCGCGAGCGCCGTCGCCACGTCGGCCGCGATCTCCGCAGGCGGAGGAGGCGGAGCCGGGATCGGCGCCGACTCGGTCGCGCACGGATCCTTGCCGCCGATGATGACCTTGCCTGCAGGCGGGTACGCGCACACAGCGGGCGTCTCCGGCAGGCTCAGGCCGAGCAGGTAGGGGCTCACGAGAGGGCCGTCGGGGCCCGCGTCGTAGGGCCGCCCCGAGCCCGGCGCGCACGCGGCCGCGCCGAATCCGTTGACCGGAAGATCGCCGCAGAGCGGATTCCAGCGCGCGACGAGGTAGGCGTTCAGGATGGCGGGCAGCACCCCCTCGGCCTGAAAGATGTGGTCGGCCGTGTTGTTGAAGCGGTCGCGGCACGCGGCCTGGATGCGGCCCTGCGGCGAGACGCCCGGATCGCCCCAGCCGAAGCACGAGAAGTTGTTGGCGTTGCGCCGGACGTACCAGCCGTCGTTGAACGACTGCCACACCCACGAAGGCAACGGCGAAGAGCCCGGCGACGTGCGCGCGCTCTTGATGCTCTTGCCCCCCGGGTACACGATGTCGTCCAGCTCCGCCCAGTACGTGGACATGTAGTCCTGCGGGATGCGCGCGAGCACCTCCTGCCAGATGAGCGCGCCCGTCTCCGTCGTCGACGGGAAGGGGGGCTCCACCGACGAGTGCGTGACGACGAGCGTCGGAGCGTTCGGGTCTTTGGTCGCCGCCGCCTGCATCGCGTAGGCGATCCACTTGCCGTAGGACGACGGCAAGAGCCTGCCGCCGACGTAGGAGCCATGGATGCCGTCGAACGCGCCGAGGAAATCGATCTTCTGCGCGTCGCTCGCGTCGAGCACCTGCGAGACGCCCGAGTCGCAGCCGTTGGAAAATCCGATGACCGCGACCCGGCCGATCGTGCCCGAGCCCCCCGCCCTCGCGAACATCCCCGGGATGACCCGACCCTGGCCGTCCTTCAATCCCTGCAGCCAGCTCGCGTACCAGGGGCGCCCCTTGCCCGGCGTCCCGTCCGGGTTGGGCGGCGGCGACGGGACGGGCAGCAAGAGCGGCGGCGTCGTGAAGTTGGCGAGCACGCTCGGGGGCACGCTGCTCAGAAACGAGACGATGAGATCGCGTGCCATGGTGGTTCCTTCTTAAAGCGCTATCTGCACGGTATTGCCCGCGCCGCCCACAGTACCCGTCGGGCCCGATCCCGCGCTGCCAAACGTCTCGACTCCGGTCCCGGTCGCGAGACAGAGCGCCGTCGCGCGACCTCCCGCCCCGCCGGTGCCGCCGTTGCCGTTGGCGCCGGTCCCGATGAGGAGGGCGCCGGTGCCGCCGGTGCCGCCGGAGGCATCGATCGCCGTCGACGCCGAGCTGCCGGTCAACGTGTTGTAGACGACGTAGACCCAGCCGCCTCCCCCGCCCCCGCCACCACCCCCGCCGCCCGCGTTGCCGACCGTCGGGTGAAAGCCGTTGCCGCCGTTGCCGCCGCGCGCGCGAATGGCGCCCGCTGCCGTCGAGGCGCCTCGCGCAATCGTGAACGCCGCGAGGTAGAGCACGCCGCCCGCCGAGCCCCCGGAGCCGCCGCCGCCGCCCGCGTTGGTGCCGTCGCCGCCGCCGCCCGAGCCCCCGGCCGCGCCCGCGCCGCCGAGGAGCATCACCACGGCGCGAAGCAAATCCACCGCCCAGCGACGGATGGAGAGCGCGTTGGCGACGGTGGCGCCCGCGCGCGAAGCCCCGGCTGCGCCCGTGCCGCCCGCGCCCCCGGCCCCGCCTGCTCCCCCTGCGCCCCCATTGGCAGGCGTCTGCGCCGTCGGAGCCGCCGCCTGCACACCCGCACCGGTCGCGCCGCTTCCGCCCGCGCCGCCCGTCCCTGCGGCGCCGACCGTGACCCCCGGCGTCGCCGCCGGAGCCGCTGCGCCCGTGAGCGACGCGGCGTTGTTGCCCGCGGTGCCGTCGATGCTGATCGCGCCCGCGGGAGCGGCAGTGAGATCGAGCGTGGTGATGAAGAGCCGAAACCCGGCCGTCGCGATCTTGGCCGTGCCGGTGATCGTGACGTTGTTGTAGTACGTGTCCTTCGTCAGCGTGGTCGTGCCGCTGCTGATCGTCAGGTTGCCGTCCGACCCTCCCCCGAAGAACAGCTCGTTGGCGTAGTTGGCGTCGCCGTAGCGCTTGGTCGCGAGATCATCGGCGATGACGGGGTCCGCCGCGCGCATCGGCGCGTACGCCGTGTTCGCGGAGTTGCGCGCTTCGAGCGCAGGGCCGCCCGTCGTGATGTTGTTGAAGCCAGCGCCGCCCGGACCTCCGATCTGGAAGAACCCGAGCACCGTGCCGGACACACGCTCAAATAGGCTGGCCATAGGTCAGATCTGCATACTACCGTCTGTTGCGCGCGTGGACGCATTTTCGCGTGGGGCCGCCAAGTCGGCCCCACGCGTCACGCGTCAACTAGGCTTGCGCCAGTGCGTACTCGACGGTGACGAAGCCAGCTCCTGCGCTCGGCGCCCCCGTGATGGTCGTCAGTACAGGCAGCGACGCGCCTCCCCAGCTCGTCCTCTGCGGCGCGTCGTACTCGTTCGCGACGGTGGAGACGTTGTCCGCCGTCGCCTGGAGCAGGGCCGGCGTGCCCGTCTGGCCGACCTCGATGGTGCCGTTCGAGTACGGCGTCGTGATCTTGACTTGGCACCGCAGCACGATGGCTCCCGCGGGGATGTTCGTGACGCTCGGCTGGCTCGCCGAGGTCCCGATGGCGTAGTCGATGACGTAGGCTGCGCCCGCGACCGACGGAGCGATGTTCTGCCAGGTCGTCCCCGTCCAGACGTACTCGTTGTTGGCGTTGAAGACGAAGCTGCCGCCCGTGAGCGCTGCCGTCGTGATGATCGATCCGCCCGTCGTCGGTCCGAGGATCGTGACGTTGCCCACGGATTGGCCATCGTCCCACAGCACGGTGCCCGCGACGTAGGCCGCTGCCGCTCCGGTGCCTGGCGTCGAGACGACGATGAAGTGCTCGGTGCCGCTGTTCGCGATGAGCGCCGAGACGGCGTTGGCCTGCGCGGTGACGATGAGCGGCTTGAAGATCTCGTCGACGTACGCTTTCGTCGTGAAATCGTTGTTGCCGACCGGCGTCGCGCCACGAGCGATGGCGTACGCCGTGTTCGCGGCATTGCGGACTTCGAGCGCAGGGCCGCCCGTCGTCACGTTGTTGAGGCCGGCGCCCGCGGGGCCACCCACCTGGAAGAAGTTGCCTACGATGCCTGCGAGGCGCTGAAAGAGACCCATGACGCATTACCTCCTGATTGTGTAAAAGATCAGCCCAGCACCTTGCGTGGCTGTGCCCGGAACGACGATGAGCTGCAGGAAGTCCGGAGCGGACAACGGGTGCAGCTCGCTGTTGTCGTACGTGTTGGCCACCCCCACCGTGACCTCGCCTGGCGCGAAGAGCAGATTGGGGTTCGTGGTCGTGCCCCAGCGAAGGTTGGCCCCGACGCCATTGAACTGCGTCGTGATGAGCACGGCGGCGCGATCGATGAGGTCCCCCGCCAGGGTCGCCTGCAGCAACAGAGCGCCGGACAGGTACGTGAAGGGCACGCGCTTGGCGTAGCCGAGCCCGATGAGCTGCTGCTTGTCCGCAGCCGTCATCGCGCCGTCGGCCAGCGCCGTCACCGGCGTGATGCCGATCACGGGGTTCGCGGCGGTGCCGGTGTCCACGATGGGCGCCGTCACGCTGACGGAGGCCACGCCGCCGCCCCCTCCGCCCGCCTGGCGGATCCAGCGCGCGAGCAGAGCGCCGGACGCGGGTGCGCCCGGGAGCGGCGCGATGACGTTGACGCCGACGGGCGCGCCGCTCGACTTTTCGAGCGTCCAGTAGTCGCCCTCGGTCTCGACCCACGCGTTCGCGCCCTCGGCGATCTCCGCGACGTACACCGTCGCGAGCGCGCCGAGGGTCGGTACCGTGATGTCGGGTCGGATCATGCCTCTCGGCTAGCCTCGTGCTGGGATGAGCGCGCCAAAACGCCCCATCCTACTACGGACGCGCGCCCCGTTTGCGAGATTCGCTTCCGTGGCGCGCTGGGCCCCCTTTCAGAAATTGATCGTCCACTCCACGTCGCTCGTGTCGAGCACGTTCACGGTCCCATCGGCCAAAGCCGCGCGCGGCTTGAATGAGCCCGCCGCGCCAAGCACGCGATCCGCTACCGGCGCGAAAAGCGAGATCGTGAGATTGCCCGCGCCGGGAACGGGGCGGAGGAAATCCACGCGGATCGTACTGGACCCCCGGAGGCCCGGCGCCGAGATGGCAGCGTGCGTGCCCGCGACGAGGGTAGCGCGCCCCTTGAGAATGCCGCCCATGACGGCCTGCGGATCAAACGCGGGGGCTCCCGCCTGTGGCGTGAGAATGACCGAGGTATCGTAGTTGAAGGCGATCACCCCCGCTCCGGTGAAAGCTCCCGCTTCGATCGTCGTTCCGGTGAACGCCTGGATCGTGAGAAACGCCAACGCCGGTGTGTCGCAGAATCCCGGCCCGATGTAGGAGCCGTTTGTGACGAGCATCAGGATCTGGTCGCCGGCGGCCTGCTGCACCATGGTCAACGGCGGTAACTTCAGAATCAGCGCACCTCCCGTCACCTCAAACGCAGCCGTCGCCGTGTCGAAGCCAAGCGAGTTGACCGCCGTCCCGTGGCAAAGGATCTGCAACTGCTGCCCGTTTCCGTCGACCTTGCGGATATTTCGGAGCTGCGAGCCGTCCGTGATGTCGAACTGTTGGAACGAGGTCCCGGCGGGTACGAGGGTCGCGCGCCCCTGGAAATCGTGAATGCCCGCCGGAATGACGGAAGGGGCCGCCGTCGTGTCGATCGCGATCGTCACGGGGCCGCTAGTCCCGTTGAAAACGCGCATCAGATCCACCCAGTTGTTGACCATGCCCGCCGGAAGCGG
>Ga0315292_10001541_pt1 | contig 12397 bp, 10 predicted proteins | sample YL17G13_0_MG_FD_204029 | JGI IMG/M metagenome (GOLD analysis project Ga0315292, IMG submission 204029) | Sediment microbial communities from Yellowstone Lake, YNP, Wyoming, USA - YL17G13_0 | ecosystem: Environmental > Aquatic > Freshwater > Lake > Sediment | place: USA: Wyoming | collected... | reverse complement strand
CGGAATTTTCAAGACAGCTAACTGCTTGTTTCGGTTGAAGGAAGGCGAAGAAACGTAACGCGCTTTTCCGGCGGCGACCGAACCTCCCTCGCCGACCGAGCCCATACCGAACCTTGCTGGGCCGGCCGACCGAACCCCGGCGCGGGGGCCATGTGGGTCAACGGCTTACGCGCATCGTGACCGAGCGGCGACCGAACCCTGCAGCTGAAACGCAGGCCCGCACGATTTCAACTCGGGCTACCCGGATCCGCCAGAGTCGAAATTCGGTAGCCCATCGCTCGGTAACCGCGCTGCCGCTTCTCCCACATTCTCCGGAGTGACGGGTGCCCCGTGTCGACGAAATCGACGATTCGAACGTCGGCCTTGTTGTCATGCTCGCGGTGAAGACGGCCAACGTATTGCTGCAGGGTCCCCTTCCACGAAATGGGCATGGCCAGCACCAGCGTGTCCAGTGGCGGATGGTCGAAACCTTCGCCGACGAGCTTGCCTGTTGCCAGGAGAATACGAGGCGCCTCTGGCGGCAGTTGGTCGAGTTGCGCGATGACCACCGCCCGCTGCTTTCTGGACATGCGTCCATGCAGCACAAATATTGGCATGAGTTTTTCCAGCAGCGCACGCTCGATTGCATTCAGATGGTCCATACGCTCGGTCAGCACAAGCACCTTGCGGCCTTGCCGATAGGCCTCGCTGGCTTCCATGGCAACACCTTCCGTGCGCAGAGAGTCGTTCGCGAGTCTGCGAAAAACATCTTGAATCCCGGCCTCAGGCGGGACGTCAACCTCTCTGTCACAGATGTGGGGTACCACCTCCAACACGTTGGGCGCCCCTGCCGGATTCGTCGCCTTGTGGCGAATTGGTCCGCACTGCATGAAGATGATGGGCTGCTGACCGTCCCGACGGACCGGAGTCGCTGTCAACCCAAGCACGTATTTCGCCTTCACTCGTTTCAATATGGCGTCGAAAGAAGACGCGCCGACGTGATGGCATTCGTCGACGACGACATGCCCGTAGTTTTCAACAATAGGGTTGACTTCGCCCTGCCGGGCAAGCGCCTGCATCACTGCGATGTCAATCTTTCCGGTGGGCTTTCTCTTGCCACCACCAACGGTGCCGACCATACCCTTGGCGCCGCTCAGGAAGGTCTGCAACCGCTCTTGCCACTGCCGGAGCAGTTCGGTCCTATGTACCAACACGAGCGTATTTACGCTGCGTCGCGCAATCATTGCGGCAGCCGTGACTGTCTTGCCAAATGCAGTCGGAGCGCAGAGAACGCCGGTGTCATGCCGCAACATTTCCGCAATTGCATACTCCTGATCCTGACGAAGCTCGCCGACGAAATTGACCTCTATCGGTTCGCCGGGATGTCGCTCGTCGCGCAGGTCGCAGCGGATGTCGTTGGCTTTCAGCAGGTCGCGGACGGCATCGAGGCAACCTCGTGGTAGCGCGATGTGTTGCGGATAGTTCTCAGCACTTCCGATTACGCGTGGTTTGTCCCACACCGACATTCGCATCGCCTGCGCCCGATAAAACTCTGGATTCTGGAATGCAGCGAGCCGTATCAGCCGATTCGCCAGCGATTGCGGCAGTTCGGACTTATCGAAATAAATAAGATTCGCCAAAGTCACGGTCAGAGACTTTGGCATCCCGCCCATCAGCTTTTTGTTCGCGACCGCAGTGCGCCTCCATGGCGTCGCGAGGTCCTCGTTGTCGATGAAAGTCACGTCGAGCGGGTGCGCCCCGCCCGTCGCTCGCAATATCGTGGGTTCGATATCTTGCGGCGACATCAGCATGATCGACCCCAAGTAGGACCACTGGTCAGAATACGGAACCAGATCCGAATCGACGAACACGCTCCCGCCTTGTTCTCGTGACCTCTTCTGCAATGGCAGAGCGATCAGGTTGCCAAACCCGCCCTTGGGCATCGCATCCTGGTTCGGGAACAGCCGGTCGTAGGATTCGAGCCTGAGTTGCCGGGTACTTGCACACGTGTGACTGAGGATAGCCGTGCCGAGGCGCCGGGCATCACGTGCCTGCACCCGACTGGCGAAGAATATCCATGCATGTGCGCCTCGGCCGGACCTGGAAATTTCCATTGCGACGGGAACGCCAAGCTCGTCACACGCCCGCTTGAAGGCCTGGACATCGTCGCGCCACTCGGCCTCGTCGAAGTCGACTGCGAGGAAGTGGCAGGTGTCGTCCTCCAGCAAGGGATAAACACCGACCGTGTGCAAGCCCGCAAGATGGTCGTAGACGACCGAATCCGACAACGGGATCAGTGAGCGGTTGAGGCAATCAGCACACTTAACGCGTGGCTTTTCACAAATTCCGGGCCGCCATTCGTTGGCGCACGCAGGTGCGTAGCCGGACTTTCCGCTCGCCTTGCTCTCCCAACGGACGGGGTAGACATCCGTGCGACCTCGAAACAGGCGCCGGAACAAATCGACCTTTTGTTCGGCGGATAGGCGAGACAGCTCTGGCTCGCGGACCGTCGGCGCTAGCTCTGACGGCGGTCGCCACTCAATCCCGTGATTTTCCAACAACGCTATTAGACGGGCATTCTCCGCACGTAACTCATCCGGAGATCGTGTCCCCGGGGCTTCGTCTTCAACTGGTAATTGCTCAGGCGACTTCAAGCAGCGCGTCAGGATTCCGATCGGCAACCATCAGCAGCGTGCGAGCTGCTCCTGACGGGGCGCGGCGGCCCTGCTCCCAGTCCTGCAGAGTGCGTACCGAAACACCAAGAAGTACCGCAAAAGGTGCCTGCGACAAGCCAGTCCTCCCACGGATGCTTGCGACGTCGGGAACGTTGATGACGCGACCGTGCTCGCCGCTTTTGAGTTCTCTCAATCCGTCCAGGATTTCCTGTCCGATATTTGGCTTAGCTTTAGCCATCTTCCACTTCCTGCCGAATTCGCCTGATCAGGGTTGTCGGAATGTCTTCGGCCACATTCTTTCGACACACCTGCGTCGGCGAGCAGCATGGGTCAGCGCGGTCGCTGCAAGCCCTTGCCAGCAGGCTGCTCCACCATCTGACCCTCGACGAACTTATGCAAAACGCTCGACACAAGCGTCTGATACGGCAAGCCCTCGGCCAGCGCCCGCTTCTGCAGCGCGCGCAGATCCCTGGAGGAGATGCGGATGTTGATCCGGCTGTCTTTGGTGAAGGTTGCTTCGGCCACTTTGCGATGGCGCGCCAACTCGCGGGAGCGATTCTTCACCGACTTCAACTTGCCGGATTCGAACGCCTCAAGAATCTCCTGTTCATCTGCATCAAGTTTGTTCATCGGATTCACCCAAGTACTGTCTGGTGGCCTTGCGGCTCGGAATGATCGTCTTCAGGAAGATCTCGGTCTCGGATTCAACGAAAGGCACGAGGTATGCGTAGCCCTCGATCAGGACCACGGATATCCTCTGCCCCGGATAGCGCTGCTGATTCGGGTGCTCGAGCAGGTCCACCTCGTCGCCAGCTTCAATGTGAAACACCACGTCCTCGAACGAAACGCCGCGCTCGCGTTTCAGCGTGTCGTTCTTGGCGGGATCCCAAGCGTAATGCTTCACCGGCAAATGATACCAAAGTGTGTGCCGTTTGTACTCAGGCTGCGCTTGGCGTTCGGGCGGCCGTGCGGGCGATTCGTCAGGTCCTGGGCGCGGCGGTGCGGATTTCGTTCGCGCGTACCAATAGTCCGCGGGTCACCCGATTTCGGGGCAAAATGACACCCGTTAGTCCGCGGGTGAGCCCGAACACTCAAGTAAATCAAACACTTGGAAGTGGTGGCCGGGGACGGAATCGAACCATCGACACGCGGATTTTCAAGACAACTGAGAGACCGGTTCGGTGCGAGTAAGCCGAAGAAGCGCGACGACTTATTTCGCGCCCGACCGAACCGCCCCGCCCGACCGAGCCTATTCCGAACCAGGCGGGGCCCCGTCGACCGAACTCCGGCGCGGTGGCCATGCGCGCCAACGAGTTGCGCGCATCGCGACCGAACGCGGACCGAACCGGGGCGCGGTTACGGAGCCGGTGGGGCTGGGGAACCTGGAAATCTGGCGAACCTGAAAACGTCGCGAACGATTTCATCTTAGATAATCCGAGCATCGTGTTTAAAGACGAAAGCGACACTAGCGTAAAGCTGAGACGCTCTTCAGGACATTAACAGTGACAATCTGCGTTGCCTTGACCGCTGATGCTCGAATCGCACTTCGCGCAGGAATGAATAATTATGGAAGGCTTGGGCTCTTCGGGTTGTGCCGATGGCCAATTCGATCCATTGCTCGAACCTCCACCTCCATTCGATTTGCGGGTTTCGGAAACATTCACACAAGTTTTTCTCTTGTTCGATTGAGCTTGATTGATAACGCTGCGCATACCCCTGATCGTTTCATCTTTCCAATCGGCCGGGCACGGCATCCGTTCGGTCATTCGGATCGACAATTCCGCACATCGGATCAACTCGTTGAGCGAACCGCAAATGCTATTGCTTGACTGACCCGGACTACAAGCACGTTGAAATTCATCAGTTGCGATGCGCTGGGCTCTAGCGCACTCGGCGGTATACATCGCCTCTTCTCCCCGACCACTGGGGAACCCACTCGCGCCCATTGGCACCGTTCTTCGTGTGTCTATCGAACTAGACCCATCAGATGTCGGCCCTCCAGCATAAGACGCTCTGCCCGCCGACGCGGATAACGCGTTTGCGAAAGCTGATCCTTCGCCTCCATATGGCGATGATCCCCCTCCAAATGGAGATGGCTCACTTCCAAATGGCGAAGCGGGCGCGTCATTCGGGCTGTCGGGCAAAAGCTCGTTTCGTGCACCCGAAGTTCCTGATCCGGCAGAAACGGCGGCCGCATTTGTGTCCCTATTTGGGTTTGAGGTGTCTTCGATGCGCCTGGCCTGCCGAGGATCAGTGGCACTGCAATCTCCGTATTTCACCCAGCGACGCTTTTCACAACGATACCGCGTAACGCCGTTGCAGACCTCTGCGCCATCGGCGTAATAGTTCATGCGGACCGCAGAGACTCCGAGCGATGCATCGTGCTCAATGGATGGTCTCGTAAAGAAACTACATTCACGGCCCGTTGCGTCAGTCGCACCGTCAGCCAACGAACCATTGTCGCCCGCACCGGTCGTTGGAGCGAAGCTTGTGGCAGCGCCCCCTTTAATCACCGAGCCTGCAACTTGACCCGTTGAGCGTGCATTAGAGCCACTGGGCGTCCCTACCGAGGCGCCTGGGTCTCCGCTAACACCTTGCGCCGCCAATTGCGGTGCGCCAGCCCCCGATGATGAGCTGGCTGCCGCGCTTACCTTCGTGGCGGGAGCCTCGTTTGATGATCGAGAGACGCTGCCCCCGACAAAGCCACTGCTGTTCGCTGTCGTCCTGTTTGTCGACATCACACCTGCTGTCGCAACTGGCGTCGTTTCCATCTCGACGCCCTTGGGATTATCGGGTAGATCTGCGAATTGCCGTAGGCCATATTTATCAACGCAAATATAGCTGTCGCCCTGGAACCGACCGGCCACTTTCTTCATACCCTCGGCACACACGAGTCGACTGTCGAATTCGGCTACGAGCCTTCGTTCTTCAAGCGAGCAGCGCCCCCAGCCACTATCTGGATCGCACTTGCTAGCAGCCACCCGCAGCGCATCTAACAATTCGTAGCACGCATCGTCGGCTCGAACTAAGCCTTTGGGACAGCCCTTACTTGAGACTTCGTTCAAATTGCTGGTATAGCTGTTCTGATTCGATGTCGCTCTCTTTTCGCTGGAATTCGATTTCAATAGGCCATTGCATAGATCAATGTCGGTTGAGCCCGGGTCCCATGGAGCATGTCGGCTGCACACGGTAACGAGAATCGAGACGACGGCTGTAGCCCTGCGCCCAAAGTCATCCTGAATCTCATAGTCAAATCGATCACTGACCGGCGGCGTTCCGGTCCACCAGTCGGGTCGCTGGTATCGAATGCAGGTTCCGCCTTTTGAGACAGTGGCTGTGCCGGCTGGCGTTACAGTAAGTCCAACTCTTGTGACTCTTACCCGATCGAGGCTCACGCCTGGGTTAACGTCGTTATTCCGAACGGGCAAGCAAACATCCACATCCCTCTGCGAATCGAGCATGACCTTATCGTTTGCGGCGTTAAGCGCATCTGGTCTCTGACAGAACTCTTTCAGTCCAATTTCTGTTTTTTCTCGGAATCGCACTTGGGCCGCCGACAAAGCTGCTTGGCTCTTGGCAATCTCCCTGTCCAATCGATCAAGAGAAGCCTTTAATTCGTTTCGGTACTCGTCAAATTCCTTATCGGTTTTCGACCAGTCGAGAAGGCCAGTAATTAATGCCCCGAAGGGCTTTGCATATCCGGGCACCACATCGCCGACCTCGGCGGCCATATACGCTGCCCTGAAATTCTCTCCCTCTTTCAAGTGATTTGTGAATTCCACCGCATTCTTAGGACCGGTTACGTATTTATAGGCAGTGCCGACGCCGGTTGGATTGACATACTCGGAGATTGCCAAGAAGAGATCCGCCGAGATTTTTAGCGCATGTAGCTTGTCGGCAACGGCCTTAGCCTCGTCGCTATACGCCGGCGCACCCCACCACGTCGTTTCTTTGAGCAGCGCCTCTTTTTGCGCTCGGAAATCGGTAGCGGCCTCCGTAAGAGCTGTCGCTACTTTGTATGTTCTTTCCCGGTCCCTTTGCCACACCTCGGCAAACTCTCTAGGACAACCACTGGTCTCCACCTTCTGGAGCATTTCAAAGTCTTGACGTAGGTAGTTGCTGTCGAACGGCGCGCGCGATTCGGCGGTTAGCGCTGATCGAGATGGCGTAAGACCTAGGACCACAATTGCGATCGAATTCAGCAATGATGCCTTTTTTGGAATCATACGAAGGTGTCCAGCTAGCGATCCGGAACCTCTGACTTACGGCTTAGTCACGGCGCGCACACGATTGTGAGCGCGCCCCCACGAAACTTAGCCGCCGCTGACAGCTTTGTCTGGTTCTGACCGGACTGAGCACTGCTTATGCATGTATTGCTGCAACAGAATGTCCCTTCGGCGCTGGTAGCTGTCTCGAACCTCCCGTTTTTCCGCGACCGTGTCCCGTTCACTGCTCGCCATTAGTGAATTAGCCCAAGTAGCCGCTCCAAGGTACGAGCCTATCGACGCGACAGTTTCGTTGGTCTTGGCAGCCGTCTTTGCAGACTCCATTTCCTGGGTGAGGGCAGAAACAACGCGCTCTGACTCGAAGATTTGAGACTGCAATGCTGAGCAATCTAAAGTGTCGTCACCGACTTGGATCGCCTGAACTGTCTTAATTTCCGGCTGTGCGGGGGTCGATGAGCAACCCGCCAACAGGCCACAGGTAAAAATACTGGCACAAACGAATACTCCGACTTGACTGTACATTTTTTCGATCTCCCTGAACTGTTAGAACCTGAGCACTGTACCCAACGTCATTGCTTGCTCATTTTTGATGACATTTCTCTGGAGCAAATGACACCACCGAAGACAAAGCCGACGCCGGTCTTCTCTATCCCGGGTAGTTGCCTAACCGCACCAGGCACGTCGGAACAAGACCCGACTGCGTCACCACACTGGTAACACGGACATCAACGACAACTTTGCGCGAAACGGTTGCGGCACTCACGTCGGTTAGAGCCGTTAAAGCCCGAGCACACCATGCGGGGTGAGTGCGATTGTTGTAAACCGGCGTGCAATTCTGACCAGGGGAGATGCGGACGATTTCTTGGACTACTTGAAGGGGTAGTTCATGTATTCATACGAAGAACGACTTCGAGCTGTTCGTCTGTACATCAAGCTCGGCAGACGGGTCAGGGTGACCATTCGGCAACTCGGCTACCCGACCAAGAACGCCCTCAAGAGCTGGCATCGGGAGTTCGAGCAGCACCTCGACCTTCCGACCGGCTACGCTCGCGGACCGAAGTATTCCAACGTGCAGAAGGAAGTTGCGGCTCGGCACTACCTTGACAACGGACGCTGCCTCGCAGCAACGATCAGGGCTCTGGGTTCCCCCTCGAGGAAGCTGCTTTCCGCTTGGGTCAACGAGCTGGATCCGCAGGCTGGAGTGCGCGTCGTTGGACCATCCCGGGAATTTTCCCCAGAGGTGAAGCAAGCGGCGGTCATCGCGCTGTGCCTGCGTCAAGCAAGTGCGGAGTCAGTGGCGCGAGAACTGGGCGTGTCGCGGCCAACACTGTACAACTGGAAGGACCGGCTACTCGGTCACGACGCACCCTCATCCATGAAGCAAAAGAAGCATTCCCCGCCCGACTCGGGACGAGCGGAGCTGGAGCAACAGCTCGAGGTCCTGCGGCGGGATATTCGGCGCCTGCAACTCGAGCAAGACCTGCTGAAGAAGGCGAACGAACTCCTAAAAAAAGACCTGGGCATCGACCAGCGGCTCCTGACGAATCGGGAGAAGACGCGGCTGGTTGATGCCCTGCGATCGACTTACACACTGACCGAGCTGCTGCGAGCAGTCGGCATGCCGCGCAGTTCCTGCTTCTACCATCGCGCGCGGCGCGACGTGGCGGACAAGCACGCCGAGGTGCGCTGCGTCATGACCGATATCTTCGAGCGCAACTACCGGTGCTATGGCTATCGCAGGATGCAGGCCTCGCTAGCAAAGGCGTCCGTGAACCTCTCCGAGAAGGTGGTTCGGCGCCTCATGAAGCAGCAGAGTCTGGTCCCCGTCGTGCGCGGTCGTCGTCGATACCGCTCGTACATGGGCGAGATCAGCCCCGCTCCGGACAACCTGCTCAACCGCGACTTCAGCTCGAGTGCGCCAAACGAAAAATGGCTCACCGACATCACCGAGTTCCAGATCCCGGCCGGCAAGGTCTATCTCTCGCCCATGATCGACTGCTTCGACGGCATGGTCGTGAGCTGGTCGATCGGTACACGGCCGGATGCCGAACTGGTGAACACGATGCTGGATGCAGCCATCGAGACCGTAACCGGCGGCAACGATCGGCCCGTGGTGCACTCGGATCGTGGCGGTCACTACCGTTGGCCTGGCTGGCTCTCCCGGATCGCAGAGGCCCAACTCGTTCGCTCAATGTCACGCAAGGCGTGCTCGCCAGACAACGCTGCCTGCGAAGGCTTCTTCGGTCGCCTGAAGAACGAGTTGTTCTACTCGCGCGACTGGCTGTCCACAACCATCGAGGAGTTCGTCGCGGCTTTGGACGCCTACCTGCGCTGGTACAACGAGGCGCGGATTAAAATCTCGCTGGGCTCCCGTAGCCCGGTCGAGCATCGCAGGAACTTGGGAATAGCCGCATAACCAGTCCAAGATTTACGCCGCATCTCCCAACCCCTCGCGCGCATCAACCGGCGCGGCCCACCCCGATTCCAGGCGGGTATTTCCCGCAACCTACCCCCGGCCCGGAGACCCTTCATCCGGAGTTACCCTCAACGCCCACAGGCCAGCGCGCGAACCAGACATAAGCCCGACATTGGCTCGGCGACGCCCGCCTCACCCGCGCCCGATCTCCTGCAGCGCCGGCCGCGATCTGCTCGATCTGCAGGGCATCGATGACATCGCCATCATTCGACCCGGCGAGTGCTGGCGATGCACCACCGGCGTCGAGTGAGCCGCAATGAGCAGGCTGTTGAAATCATCGTTTCAACAGCCTGCATGCCTCAATCACACACCTGTTCCCACGCCCCATCGACACACCGCCCGATGCGACAACCAACACTCGGAATCGGCTTGATGCCGCAGGACAACCCGGGATTCTGATCGCAGACCTGCTCCCAGGCGCCGTCGACACAACGCCCGATCCGGCAGCCCACCGACGGAATCGGCTTGATCCCGCAGATCAAATTTTGGGCCGACGCGAAACTCGACAGCGCCGGCACTCCCACCACGATCAACAGACACCTGAGCCACGCGTTCATTGCGGTTCCCTCCATCCTGCGATCTTCTCCCTCTGCAGGCTCACGGCACGAGCCCGCCGACGCCGATCGCGAATCGAGCAGTGCATTGACAAATTAGCTCGCGGGCGTGGGTCGGCGCGTATTGCCCCATGACGCCACGACAACGCCCACTGCATTTCTGGTTGCAGTTTTCCACGGCACCGAATACCCGCTTGTCAGGGCGAAAAGAAGTTAACTTGTCGGTACCGGGACGCGCGAAATCGAGGCGTCGAGCTGGCGCGGCAGCGCCAATCAAGGGAGGCGGCAAGGTCATGGGTAAGTCTTTGCATTTATGGATCGTCCTGTTGGCGAGCAGTGCGTTCATCGCGGGATGCGGCCGCTCCGCGCCGCCGCCTGGCGACGGCACGACGGCAGACGCGGAGGAAGCGGTAGCTGCAGCGGACGACGAGGGTGACGACGACACCACCGGTGATCCATGCACCCTGTTGGCGGTGGCCGAAGTGGAAGCCGCGATCGGGACGCTCGCCGGCCCGCCGTTTCTGGAGGGCCCCCGCGGATTCGATTTCTGTGTGTACGAAACGCGCGACCTGCGCTCGCTCAAGCTGAAGGTTGGCTGGAGCGGCGGTGCGGCGGACCTGCGCATGATGGGGTTACCGGCCGCGATGGCGGGTAATGCCGGACTGCGTGGCCAGTTGCCTCTGCCCGACGGCGTCACGGTCGCGGGCGAGTGGGACGAGGCCAAGGCGCTCAACTGCTGCGAGATCAGTGCGCTTCTCGGGGATCAGCTGGTCACGATCGATTTCATGAACACCCGCCTGACGTCGCAGCAGGGCGTGGCGCTGTTGAATCGCGCACTGCAGCGACTGTCGGAGCCGCTCAAGAATATCCGCGGTCGCGCCGGCAATGACGCCGCTTCGCAGCGTCAGGCCTCTCGGGACGGTCGCCCCAAGCCGGTACCCGCCTGTCAATTGGTGACCCTGGCCGATGCCACGAAACTGCTGGGAGAAGTCGAAGTCATGCCGGTCGACAACGAGCAGCAATGTCAGTACAGCGCCAAAGGTCGAGCCGAAGGGATCCATTTCTCCGTCGCCTGGGACGGCGGCTATCGGGCTTTTCGGGAGGACGGCGAGATGGCGGGAAAGGTCTTCAAGGGACTGCTGGGCGACATGGCCAAGAACCCTGAAGACGTGAAGTCACAGGAGTATCCGGGCCCGTGGGAACAGGCGGACCAGATCGGAACCGACTTCCAGGCGGTGCGCAAGGACGTCAGGATGAGTGTCGATGTCCGCGGCACGAGCGAGCAGAACGCGCGGACCGTCGTCAGCCAGGCGATGCAGCGCGTGCAGTGGCCACCCTGACGCAGGGCGACCAGGAATTGGAGTACAACAGGCGTTGGGGTCATGAGGGGGCGGCGTCATGCGCGTTGAATCCTGGGCAGCCGGCGCACTGGCCGTCTTCGCACTCGCTTTGTCCGGCTGCAGCCCGAAGCACGCTCCCGCGCCCGTCAGCGGCACTGTCCCGGCTCAGCCGGCGCCAGCGTCGCCGTCGACGGACGGTCCCATCGTGCTGCTCGCCGGCGATCCGGCCGCACTGAAGCGCTACCTGCAAACCGTCCAGGAGGTCAAACCGATCCACTTCGACGTCGAGTGGAATCCAGACGTCGTGGCCGTCGATCGGGCCACCGCCATCCGCACGCTGCTCTCCGTCTCGCCCGACGGCACCCGTTTCGCCTTTGTCGGCACGGATCCTGCGCTCGACGCGCTCGCACCCGGCAAGATCCTGTTCCTGTGGGGCGTCGCCCTGCGCCGCGTCACGCTCGTCCAGCGCGATGGCGATCACCTGACGGTCGTGACAGCCGGTGTCAGTCTTCCGGAGGCGTTTCGCCAGGCAGATATCGAGTTCGACTACCCGATTCCCTCCACGGCACCGATCGTCGTCCCGCACGAACAGGCCGAGGCCGCCCAGCCCACCGCCATGGCCCCGACCGACGAGCCGCAATTCATGCGTGTCGCCGACACCACGACCGAACCACCCAGCGCCCCGCCCCCCGCGCCTGCGGCACCCGAAGTGGTTTTCGATCTTGGACTCAACACCTACAAGGTCAGCGGCTACCACGGCTTCGACATCGACGCGAAGTACGGCCCGCAAGGCGACGGCATCGTGTTTTCGCTCGAGGCCCGTCTTCACCAGGACGACCTCGACGACTCAGGCCCGGAGATGACCGACAACCCGCGCAAGGACATGGAAGCCGCCAGCAAGGCCGGGCGCGACGCCAACGCCAAGGCGCTGCGCAACATGCAGGACAAATCCGACGCGCAGAAGCGGGCGGACGAGAAATTGCGCCAGAACGAGATCAGCGACGGCTACAAGAAGACGGCCAAGGACGGGCCCCTGGGTCCGCTCAAGGGCAAGACGCGCGATCTCTTCAAGATCGGCTCCAGCCAGTGGGATCTGCGGCTGCGTGCCGCGGGCACGTTTCACGGCACTTCGACCAACAACGGCCTC
>Ga0315292_10001539_pt1 | contig 12398 bp, 17 predicted proteins | sample YL17G13_0_MG_FD_204029 | JGI IMG/M metagenome (GOLD analysis project Ga0315292, IMG submission 204029) | Sediment microbial communities from Yellowstone Lake, YNP, Wyoming, USA - YL17G13_0 | ecosystem: Environmental > Aquatic > Freshwater > Lake > Sediment | place: USA: Wyoming | collected... | reverse complement strand
CGGAACCCGAGATGACCACGACCGCGAGCTGCGCGACGGCGGTGATCCCGAGCACGAGGAGCGATAGCTTCAGCGCACGGATCCCGCGCGCGTCGCCGGTCAGCGCGTCGTCGATCGAGTCGCCCGGGTCGTGGCTGTGGCCGACGAACGCCCCGGCGAAGCGTCGAAGCCGACCCTCTGGGTGGTCGTGACCCTGTGGGTGGTCGTGACCCTGCGGCTCGTCGGGCGCGTGCTCGTGAGCTTCGTCGTGCGAGCGGGATGACTCGGTCATCTGGCCTCGTTCGGGACGCTGAATCGTTGGGGCGGACGTCGACCGCAGTCTATCGTTCGTCCTGGTCCGGACCGGCACACCCCTGTGTCCGAGCCGGGCACCTGGCGGCGAATACGTCGCGTCATCATATACTTGAGCGGTGACTCAAGTGTTTGCCTCGCACGTGTTTGCCTCCGAGATCGATGGCGACGCCTGCTCCGTCGCGTGCCTCCACCCGGAGACCATCCGGCCGCTCCTGGGACGATCGCTGGGCAGCGAGGGCGCGCGGTCCGTCGGCGACCTGTTCGCCACCCTCGCCGATCCATCGCGGGCGAGGATCGTCCATCTGCTCGCGATCAGCCCCGACGAGCTGTGCGTCTGCGACATCGCGCTGGTGCTGGGGATGAGCGTTTCCGCACTCTCGCACCAGCTCCGGTTCCTGCGCGAGCGCGGCGCGGTGGAGCGGCGCAAGGCCGGGCGGATCGTCCACTACCGGCTCGTCGACGACCACCTCCGCGAGTTGGTCCTGGGCGCAGCGACCCACGTCGCGGAGGGCCGCTGATGCCCCACGCCCACACGTCGGCCGCCGCCGCCCATCGCGGCCGCCTCATCGCGGTGCTGTGCCTCAGCCTGACGATCCTCGTCATCGAGGTGATCGGCGGAATCGCGGCGAACAGCCTCGCCCTCCTCGCCGACGCCGGGCACATGCTCACCGACGTGGCCGGGGTCGGGATGGCGCTGCTGGCGATCTGGTTCGCCGGGCGAAGCCCGACGAACGGGCGGACGTTCGGCTACCTCCGCGTCGAGATCCTCGCGGCGGCGGCGAACGCGGTGCTCCTCTTCGGGGTTGCGGCCTTCATCCTGGTCGAGGCGTGGCGCCGGCTGTCCGAGCCGCCCGAGATCGCGTCGGGCCTGATGCTCGCGGTGGCCCTCCTCGGCCTCGCCGCCAACGCCGTATCCCTGTTCCTCTTGCGCGACGCCCAGCGCGAGAGCCTCAACATGCGGGGGGCCTACCTGGAGGTCATGGGCGACTTCGCGGGATCGGCCGCCGTCATCGTCGCCGCGCTGGTCATCGCCCTCACCGGTTGGACGACCGCCGACGCCGTGGCCTCGGCGCTCATCGGGCTGCTCATCCTGCCCCGCACGTTCGCTTTGCTCCGCGAAGCCACGGACGTGCTCCTCGAAGCGACCCCGAAGGGCGTCAACATGGATCACGTGCGCCAGCACATCCTCGACGCGCCCGGCGTGGTCGACTGCCACGACCTGCACGCCTGGACGATCACCTCCGGGATGAACGTGGTCTCGGCTCACGTCACCCTTGCCGAGGGGGCCGATGGGGCAGCGACGCTCGATGCCCTGTGCGCCTGCCTGTCGGACGACTTCGACATCGAGCACTCGACCTTCCAACTCGAGATGGTCGATCGCCGGCGCGTCGAAGAACGGAGCCACGCATGACCGCCGCGCTCGCATCCCGCCCCGCCCTCCTGCGCCGGGCACTCCGACTCGAATACCTGACCGTCGGCTGGAACCTCGTCGAAGGCACCATCGCCATCGCGGCAGCGACCGCATCGGGTTCGGTCGCTCTGCTCGGGTTCGGCATCGACTCGTTCGTCGAATCCGCCTCGGGCTCGGTCATGATCTGGCGGCTCCTCGCCGAGCGGAATGCCGATGCGGATGATGGGGAACGGATCGAGCAGGTCGAACGGCGAGCCCAGAAGCTCGTGGCGGCATCGCTCATCCTGCTCGCCGCCTACATCGCCTGGGACTCGATCACGTCGATCCTTGCCGGGGATCGCCCGCAGCCGTCGCTCGTCGGGATCCTGCTCGCGATTGCATCGCTCTCGGTCATGTGGTGGCTGGCGCGCGAGAAGCGCCGCGTCGGCACCGCGCTCGGGAGTCGGGCGATGACCGCCGACGCGTTCCAGACCGACGCCTGCTTCTGGCTGTCGCTATTCCTGCTCGTCGGGATCGGCGCGAACGCCCTCTTCGGCTGGTGGTGGGCCGACCCGCTGGCCGCCCTGGGCATGACGTTCTTCATCGGCCGCGAGGCGCTCGAAGCATGGCGAGGCGAGGACGACGATTGACGGCGACCTGACCGTCGAGACGCTGACTCCGGGATCAGGACGGCGGCAGGGCCGTGTCGGTCCCGGGGGCCGCCCCGCCGCCGAAGGTCGCATCCACCGCTGCCCGGATCTGGCCCATCGTCTTCCCGTCCAGGATCATCTGGCTGGCGAGGTTCGCGGTCTTGACGCAGATGTCGCAGAAGGAGCCGTGCTTCTCGAAGGCGAATGCGCCGGTCTCCCGCCGCTGGAAGAAGCAATCGAGGTTGCTGCGGTGGCCCATCCCGCCGCACCCGCAGTAGCAGGGGAGCCACTGGAGCACGTCCGGCCGGGCAAGGGCAAATGCGTACGCGCTCCGCCCGTCGGCGGAGAGCGCCTCCACGAACGCGGGTCGGGCATTCCAGGCCGAGGTGACCTCGTCGCCGGTTGGCATTCGCATGTCACCGATCGGCACCTGGGGCTTCGACGGCGACGCGGCGTCCGTCGTGGCCGGAGTAGGGGCTGCGGTTACGGAGTCCGCCTGCGTGCCTGCACAGCCTGATACGGAGCCGCCCAGGGCCAGCACGATGACGAACACCGGGGCAAGGGCGCGGAGCCTGATGCTGGCGCGGGGAGGGGTGGGGACGCGCGGGGTGATCACGGATCGGCTCCTTGGCTGACGCCTCACTGATGGTCGTCGACCGCGTGGCATGCCGGTTCAAGGGGCAAGGCTCGATGAGCCCGCACGCGGTACATGCCACGCGGTCTGGGACCAGACACCTGCCGCGATTGTGGTTCGCGCGTCGGCCGCCTTCTATCCATCGATCTGTAGGTTCGTCGCCCGAGGAAGCATGACCAACGAGGGAGGGCGGCCGGCACGATCTATCGGCTGATACCTCGGCCGGGGGAGGTGATGCACGGGAGCGCTCGGTGGTCCGATCAGGGTCGATCAGTCGCGGAGCGGCCGAGCGCGCCCAGGGGCGCCCGCTGCCTTGAACGCGGGTCAAGGTCAAGCCCGAATCTCGAGCGTGCGACAATCGGCCCGTGGCCATCCTCCAGTCGCTTGTCCTGTTCGTCGTGGCCGCATTCGCCGAGATCGGTGGCGCCTGGCTCGTCTGGCAGGGCGTCCGGGAGCAGCGCGGCATCCTCTTCGTCGGGCTCGGGATCATGGCCCTTGCCGCCTACGGGTTCATCGCGACACTCCAGCCCGATGCCCACTTCGGGCGCATCCTCGCCGCGTACGGCGGGATCTTCATCGCCGGGTCGCTCGCGTGGGGCGTCGTCGTCGACGGCTTCCGTCCCGATCGCTGGGACCTCATCGGCGCGGCGATCTGCCTGGTCGGGGTCGCGGTGCTCATGTACGCTCCGCGACCGGTCGGCTCATAGTTCGCCGACTGACGGGCGCGGGCTCATATCGCGGCGAGGCGATCGAGGACCTCGTCGATCTCGGCCCCGGTGGTCATGCGCCCGAGGGTGAGGCGGACCGCACCCATCCCGACGACAGGCGCCACGCCCATGGCCCGCAGCACGGGCGAGAGCTCCACCGAGTCGGCATGGCAGGCTGCCCCCGTCGAGGCCGCGACGCCGTCGAGGGCGGCCAGGACGTCCGCGCCGACCCGGCCGACGAACGAGACGTTGAGGGTATTCGGCAGGCGCTCGGTCGGATGGCCGTTGAGGACGACATCGACCCCGAACCGGGCCCGCAGCCCTTCCCAGAGCCGATCCCGCAGGCGGCGGGTCTCCTCGAGCGGGTGAAGGTCGGACGCGAGCTCGCAGGCCGCGCCGAGCGCCGCCGCGAGAAGGACGCTCTCCGTCCCGGCTCGCCGCCCGGATTCGTGGCCGGCCCCGTGGATCAGCGGCTCGAGAGCGACACCGCGCCGGACGTAGAGGGCTCCGACGCCTTTGGGCGCGTAGAGCTTGTGCCCCGCGATGGTGAGGAGGTCGGCGCCCAGCTCGTCCACGCGGACGGGGATCTTGCCGACCGACTGGGCGGCGTCGGTGTGGACGAGGACGCCGTGCGCGTGGGCGATCGCGGCGATCTCTGCGACGGGTTCGATGGTCCCCACCTCGTTGTTCGCGTGCATCACGCTCACCAGGATCGTCCGGGGCGTGATCGCCCGACGGATGTCCTCCGGGTCGACCATCCCGGTCCCGTCGACCGGCACGACGGTCACCCGGGCACCGAAGCGCTCCAGGAATCGGAGCGGCCCCAGGATCGCCGGGTGTTCGACCGCCGTCGTGACGACGTGGTCGCCGCGCCCCTTGAGGGCAAAGAAGACGCCCTTCAGGGCGAGGTTGTCCGCCTCGCTGCCGCCGCTCGTGAAGACGATCTCATCGGGGCTGCTGCCGAGGAGCTCTGCCACCTGGGCGCGGGCCCGGTCGAGCAGCGCGTGCGCTTCCCGGCCGCCCGCGTGCGTCGCGGACGGGTTCGCGTGCGGGCCATCGAGGAGCGGCCGCATCACCGCGGCGACGCGCGGGTCGATGGGCGTGCTCGCGTTATAGTCGAGGTAGATGGGGCGGGCCGACTCGTTCATGCCGGTCGCGACCCGGAGGCCACGGGCAGTCCGGCGAGCCGCCACTCGGGAAAGCCGTCCTCGAGCCGGCGGGCGCGTCGTCCGGCGCGTCGAAGCAGCGTGACGCCCTGCGGCGCGAGCGCGCAGTACGGGCCCCGGCAGTAGGCGACGATCTCGACGCCGGCCGGGAGCTCTGCCAGGTGCGCCTCGAGCTCGGCGAGCGGGATCGAGATCGCCCCCGCGATGTGCCCGGCCTCATACTCGTCGGCCGGTCGGAGGTCCACCACGACGGCGTCACCCGACCGGACCCGGGCCAGGAGCTCGGCCCTGCTCACCGCTTCCATCGGCTCGCCCATGTAGGCGCGCGCGGCCCGCTCCGCGTCGGCGATCCGCCCGGTCGCCACGGAGCGAACTGCCGCGAGCAGCTCGTAGACGTCGTCCCCGGCCAGGCGGTAGAGGATCCGCGTGCCGTCACGGCGCGATACGAGCAGGCCCGCGCGACGCAGCCCCTGGAGGTGGGCCGACGCCAGGCCGACGGAGATGCCCGCCCGGGCCGCGAGGACCTCGACGCTCCGCTCCCCCTGGGCGAGGAGGTCGAGGATCTCGACGCGGTGCGGGTTGGCAAGGGCGCGACCGATCCGGGCGAACTGCTCGTGCAGCTCGTCCTTGGCGGCGCGGTCGGGGGCGATCGCCCCTGTTCGGTCCGCTCGCACGTGGTGCGCCTCCGGGTCGTCGGCTGGCCTCGTGGCTGCTATTCTAAGACTCATTGGAATATACATTGGGACGCCCCGCCATGAAGATCCTGATCATCGTCAACGATCCCGCGTACGGCAACGAACGGACCTACAACGGACTGCGACTGGGCCTCTCACTCGCCAAGTCCGAGGACGTCGAGCTCCGGGTCTTCCTGATGGGCGATGCGGTCACGGCTGCCAAGCCGCGCCAGAAGACCGCCGATGGCTACTACAACCTCGAGCGGATGCTCAAGGGCCTGTCGCCGAAGGGGATCGCCGTGGGGGCCTGCGGGACCTGCATCGACGCGCGCGGCATGACGGACGAGCCCCTCGTCGAAGGCGTCCACCGGTCCACGATGGCCGAGCTCACGACCTGGACGATCTGGGCCGACAAGGTGATCACCTTCTGATGAAGCCACGAACCGTCCTCGTCCTCGGCGGCGGGGTCGGCGGGCTCGTGACAGCCAACGAGCTCGCCCGGCTCCTCGAGCCATCGGATCGGATCGTCGTCATCGAGCGCGAACGGCGGCACCTCTTCCAGCCCTCGCTCCTGTGGATGATGGTCGGCCGTCGGCGGCGCGAGCAGATCGAGCGCCCGTTGCGCGAGCTCCTGCATCCTCGCATCGAGCTCGTCGAGGCCGAGGTGCGCTCGATCGACCCGGTCGCGCGTCGTGTCGAGACGACGGCCGGGACCTACACCGGCGACGCGCTCGTCGTCGCGCTCGGAGCCGCGCCCGACGGGGACGCAGTCCCCGGCTACCGCCAGGCGGCACTCGACATCTTCTCGCTCGACGGCGCCGCTGCCTGCGCGGGCGCGCTCTCGGCGTTCCGCGGCGGCCGTGTCGTTGTCGTCGTCGCGGGCCTGCCCTACAAGTGCCCCGCCGCACCCTACGAGGCGGCGCTCCTGCTCGATGACGAGCTGCGCCGCCGGGGCATCCGCGAGCACTCCGAGATCGACGTCTACAGCCCGGAGGCCGCACCGATGCCGGTCGCGGGCCCAGCCATGGGCGCAGCGGTCGTCGGCCTCCTCGAAGCGAAGGGGATCCGGTTCCATCCGGGAAGTCGCGTCCAGCGGTTCGAGCCGGGCAGCCGCGAGCTCGTCCTGGCCGACGAGAGCCGCGTCGGATATGACCTCCTGGCGGGCATCGCGCCCCATCGGGCGCCGGCGGTGGTGCTCGAGTCCGCGCTGGCTGGCGACACGGGCTGGATCCCGGTCGACCGCGCCACCCTCGAAACCCGCCATCCCGGCGTCCACGCGATCGGCGACGTGACGACGATCACGCTGGCGAACGGCAAGCCGCTACCCCGCGCCGGCGTCTTCGCCCACGGCGAGGGCCTCGTCGTCGCCCGCAGGATCGCCGCCACGCTCTCCGGGCGAGAGGCGCCCAACACCTTCGATGGCGTCGGCTACTGCTGGGTCGAGGCCGGGGCCGGACGTGCCGCGTTCGCCGTCGGCGAGTTCTTCGCGGAGCCGAACCCGACACTCGACCTGCGCGCGCCGGGGCGGGCGTGGCATGCCGGCAAGGTGCTTTTCGAGCGCTCATGGGTCGGCGGTCGCCTGGAGCGGCGACTGGCGGGCGCGGGTCTCGCTGTCGGCAGCCGCCTCCTGGGCGTCGAGGCATCCAGCTGAAGGGCGTGCGGCGCGTTCGGCGCCGGCGGCGTCGTCAGGAGGGCTCGCCGCCGGCGATGTAGTAGATCGTCTCGTTGGTGATCACGCCCGCGGTCATCCGGAGGACCGAGACGCCGGTCGCGCGGGTGACATGCTGGCTGGGGCAGGGCGCAATGCTGGTGTTGCACCACGTATAGGTCCAGCTGACGACCGCTCCGTCCTCCCCGACGAGCACGACGGCCGGGTCGATCGCCAACTGCTCATACCCGAAGACCTCCGCGTACGTCGCCTGGACGCCGGCCCGATCGGGCCGGTGCTCGGGCGGGTCGTCGAACGTGCCGTCGGGCGCGTAGAGGGCCGCGAGGCGCGCGGCGTCCCTCGCCTGGGCCGCCTCGACCCACGCGTCGGCGGTGGCGCGGTTGAGCGCGACCGAATCCATCGAGGTGGTCGGCCGCGGCGGCGGCGTCGCGGCCGACAGGGGTGCCGGCGTCGCGGCGGGTGTCCCGCAGGCCGCGACCGCCAGAAGAACGACGATGGCAACCGCGAGGACGCTCCCGCTTGAAGACCCGCGGACAGTCGGCGTGCGACACATGGCCAGCCTCCCTGAGAGCCCCGCTCCGCGCCGCTGTCGTCGCGTCGCGTTGCCTGGACCGGCGCGGAGGACGCCGTGACACGCCGTCGGGGAGCGTGGAGCACCGTGCGCCGCCCGGCAAGGGTCATTGCGCCCGTCGCAGCGGGGCGGGTCGGTCGGCGGCGCGCTCGGCTCGTTGCTCGCGGGAGTGTCATTCACATTTCCAGAGGAGCGACCTCGACAAGGGCTTGGGCAACCCCATCTCAGACGATCCCCGAAGGTCTGGGCGGAGCCGGTCGCCCGGTTGCCGTCGGCTTCGTGCGTGAACCACGCCGGCAGGCCGAGCGAACGAGCGCCCAGGGAGGAATCGTTTCGATGAGGTGCACGGCCCGCGGGGATGGGCGCCGCTTCGCGCTTCGCATGCCCAGCGAATGTGAATGGGATTCCCGCGGCCCCGGGGGGCGCGTGCCTACCGGCGCCGTCGCCGGTGTTGCGCCTTTCCGCGATCTGCCCGACTCTGCGCGGATGGGATCGATCCAGCAGCCGCGAATCCTCGTCGTCGACGACGAGGCGCCCATCGTCGACCTCGTGCGCGGCTACCTCGAGCGCGAGGGGTTCGAGGTCGCGTCAGCCGCGGACGGGCCCGCGGGCCTGGAAGCCGTCCGCGTCGGCACTCCCGACGTGGTGATCCTGGACGTGATGCTGCCCGGCCTCGACGGCATCGAGGTCTGCCGCCAGTTGCGCACGTTCTCGGATGCGTACGTGCTGATGCTCACGGCCCGGGGCGAGGAGATCGACCGGATCATGGGCCTCACGGTCGGGGCCGACGACTACCTCGTGAAGCCGTTCTCGCCCCGCGAGCTCGTGGCCCGCGTCAAGGCGCTCCTCCGGCGGCCGCGCGTCGACGCCTCGCCGACGGCGGCGGGCCCGCCCGGACTCGAGATCGACGAGGCGAAGCGCTCGGTTCGGGTGGATGGCCGCGCCGTCGACCTGACCACCCTCGAGTTCGACCTCCTCGCCGTCCTCGCCCGCGACCCCGGCGTGGTGATCCGCCGTCAGGCGCTCCTCGATCGCATCTGGGGGATCGACTTCGTGGCCGATGACCACCTCGTGGACGTCCACGTGGCGAACCTGCGCCGCAAGCTCGGTGACGACCCGGCGCATCCCCGCTTCGTGGAGACGGTGCGGGGCGTCGGCTATCGCCTCCGCGAGGCCGGCTGATGGCATTCCCCCGCTCGCTCCGGGCCCGCCTGCTCCTCGCCTTCCTGGTCGTCGTCGGGGCGACTCTCGGCACCGTCGCCGTGGCCACCCTCCTCGTCGGACCCGGCTACTTCGCGGAGGCGATGGGCCACCTCCCGGGCGACCCGATGGGCGAAGCGATGGGCGAAGCGACGCAGGCGGCGTTCGAGGATGCGATGGAGCGCGCGCTCATCGCGGCGACCGTCATCGCCATCGTCAGCGCCGCCGTGGTCAGCCTCGCGGTCGCGGCACGGATCGCGGGCCCCGTCGGGACGATGGCTGCGGCCGCGCGACGCGTCGCCGGCGGCCACTACGCGGAACGCGTGCCCGCCGCCGACCCGGATGAGCTGGGCGAGCTGGCGACCTCCTTCAACGAGATGGCAAGCTCGCTCGAGGCGACGGAGCGCCGCCGGATCCAGCTCGTCGGCGACGTGGCGCACGAGCTCCGGACACCGCTCACAACGCTCGACGGGTACCTCGAGGGCCTCGAGGACGGGGTGATCGCGCCGTCAGACGCGACGTGGCGGCTGCTCCGGGCCGAGACGGGACGCCTGACCCGGATGGTCAACGATCTCTCCGAGCTGTGGCGGGCCGAGGCGCGCCAGCTCCCGCTGCGGATCGAGGATGTCGACGTCGCGGCCGTTTCCGGCGAGGTCGTCGACCGATTCCGCCCCCTGGCTGCGCCGCGCGGCATCGACCTCGAGCTCCTCGTCGAGCCGGCAACGGCCCGCGCGGATCGCGATCGCGTCGCCCAGGTGCTCGCCAACTACCTGTCGAACGCGCTCCGGCATGCGCCGGACGGCTCGGTCGTCACCGTGGCCACTTCCACCGCCGACGGGCAGGTCACGGTCACTGTCACCGACCGGGGTCCAGGTCTGGCGCCCGACCAGCTGGAGGCCGTCTTCGAGCGCTTCTACCGGATCGACGCCGCGCGCAGCCGCGCGTCCGGTGGGTCGGGGATCGGCCTGGCGATCGTGCGCGCCATCGCCGGCGCGATGGATGGACTTGCCTGGGCGGAGAGCGGCGGTCCCGGGAAGGGCGCCACGTTCGTGCTGGAGCTGCCCGCGGCCTGAGCGATGTCGCCCCAGCCCGGGGCCCGGCTCCTCGGCCCGGGGGCACCGCTTGACGGGATCTTGAGGAAGGCTTGCCGCGCCCTTCGTGGTGTCGTGATGCCGGAGCCGGATCCTCGTGACAGGCCGGTTGCGTCCCCGGACCGGCGCGATGCACGAGGAGTCGATCCGATGATGACCGGCTGGACGATGGGCCTGGACGGGTGGCTCTGGATGGGCGCCTGGATCCTGGCTCTCGTCGGGATGGTCTGGCTCCTCGTCCGTGCACCCGCCCGGCGTCCCGAGCGCGACGAGGCCCTCGAAGTCCTGCGCGTCCGTCTCGCCCGCGGCGAGATCACACCCGACGAATTCGAGCGGGCCCGAAGCCTGCTCGAGACCGAGATCCCCAGGAGGACCACACCGTGACCCGTCGCCCCTTCCGACTCGCCGCCACCATCGCCGTGGCCGGCATGCTCGCCCTTCCCGCCGCAACCCTCGCCGCGGATCCGGCATTGACGGCCCCTCCCGCGACCGTCGTCGCCTGGCAGGAGCACCTCGCCCATATGCGGACCATGGGCCCGAACCTTGGCGCCCACGTCGGCGACTGCATCGGGATGCACGGCTCGATGGCCGGCCAGCTGGGTCCCAACGGGATGATGGTCCAGGGCATGGGCGCCATGATGGGTGAGGGCCGGTAGCCATGGTCACCAGGGCGGCGCGCCGTACCCGCGGCGCGCCTCGGCCCACGACGGTCGAGCGGCTCCGGCCGTTCCTCTTCGCCGCCGTGGTCGTCGGGGTCCTCGCCGCCGGTGCCTACCTCGCGTTCGGAGACTTCCTCAACCGCGGAGGCGGAGCGACCGCGGGCGCCATCGACGTCCAGAGCTCCATGGCCGGCTTCACGCCGTCCGAGATCAAGGTCAAGGCCGGGACCACCGTCACCCTCGACTGGTGGACCCAGGACGCCGCCGTGCACCTCGATGGCGGCGTTCACACGATGGTCTCAACCGAGCTCGGCCTGCGCGAGGAATTGCCGGCCGAGAGCCGCCGGGCCGTGGTCTGGCAGGTCCCGAGCAAGCCGGGCACGTATGACGTCTGGTGCGAGTCGTGCTGCGGCGGCAAGGAGGCCCCCCAGATGCACGGCACGATCGTGATCGAGGCCTGACCTCGTGAGCTCGTCCACCGCGACCTCCACCGCGGCCGAACCGGGTCCCGCGCGAGCAGCCCCCAATGCGGCGTCCGTCCCCGAGACGCGCCTGATCCTCGGCCTTCCGCGGCCGGCCGCGATCCTAGGAGCGATGCTGCTGACGGTCGGCGTCCTGGCCACCGGCTACGTCATGGCCGTCCCGTTCGACACCGCAGCCTTCGGCGGGCTCACCGTGCCCACCGTGCTGCTGTCCGGCGTGGCCGACGGCTTCAACCCCTGCGCCTTCGCGTTGCTCGTGCTGTTCGCGACCTACACGCTCACGCTCGTGAACTCCGTGACCTCCGATGGCTCGCCCACCCTGGCTGCTCGGCGCCGGCTGCTCGGCGCGGGCTCGCTCTATGTCGGGGCGGTCTGGATCACCTACTTCGTCATCGGCCTCGGCCTGCTCAGCTTCCTCGGCTGGCTGGGGCGCGACCACCTCGTGACGCGGGTCGCGGTGATCGTCGCCCTGATCATGGCCCTCTGGATGCTGAAGGATGTACTCCTCCCCGGCGTCGGGCCATCGATGATGGCCCCGGCCGGCACGCACGGCCGGATGCAGCGGGCGATGGAGCGCGGCGGCCTGGCCGGGATGCTCATTGCGGGGGTCCTGGTCGGGATCTGCACGGTGCCCTGCTCGGGCGCGATCTACCTCGACATCGTGGCCGTCCTCCACGCCTCGGGCGGCGGGCTTACGGGCATCGCCCTCTTGGCCCTCTACAACATCGCCTTCATCGTCCCGCTCCTCGCGCTCCTGCTCGCGGTCAGCGACCGGCGGGTCCTGGGGCAGCTGGGGCGCTGGAACCGCTCCAACTCGCCCTGGATCAAGACGGGCCTCGCGCTCGCGGTGATCGCCATGAGCTTCGGCCTCATGGTGTCGCTATGAGCAGCACGAGCGCGGACACGGGACTCGAGACGATCCGCTTCCCCGTTGCCGGGATGACCTGCGTGTCGTGTGTCGGCCACATCGAACATGCCGTGCGGACCATCGAGGGAGTCCGTCGAGTCCGCGTCGATCTCCGGCGCGAGACGGCGACCGTCAGCCGCGAGCCTGCGTTGGTGTCGAACGCGGCGCTCGCGGCGGCGGTCGAGGCAGCCGGGTACCAGCCGGACCTCTCGGCGGCCGTCGCCGTCCCGGCGGACGAGGCCCGCAACTGGCTTGCCCGCCTCCTCGGGCGCTGAACCACCGAGCGGCGCAGACGTCGCATCCA
>Ga0315292_10001536_pt1 | contig 12418 bp, 9 predicted proteins | sample YL17G13_0_MG_FD_204029 | JGI IMG/M metagenome (GOLD analysis project Ga0315292, IMG submission 204029) | Sediment microbial communities from Yellowstone Lake, YNP, Wyoming, USA - YL17G13_0 | ecosystem: Environmental > Aquatic > Freshwater > Lake > Sediment | place: USA: Wyoming | collected... | reverse complement strand
CGAATGCAGACGTCTAAGTTACTTTTGGGCCAAGCTTTTGTCATAGAACCATACTCTCACCGCAAAGACGCAGAGAACGCAGAGGCGGAAGTTGTTTTTGCTTTCCGCTGAAGTAGCGGAAAGCAAAAAGAGCTTCTCCCTATTCGGGTAACTTGTTTACGACGCGAACGACCCCGTTCTTCATCACCGGCACATTGAAATTCAGTATCAATCCAAGGTGAAGACCGGACAGTTTAAGATAAGTCAAAAGCTGTGCCCTGTGAATTGGCTCGATATTCTCGCAAGATTTCAATTCCAGAATGATCTCCTTCTCGACAACAAGGTCCAACCTATATCCGCACTCCAGATTCTTTCCTTTGTACGTCACAGTGAGCGGTTTCTGCCTTTCAAAGGACATTCCCTGAAGATCGAGTTCGTGATATAAGCACTCTTCGTAAACGGATTCAAGCAACCCTGGGCCAAGAGCCCTGTGTACCTCTATAGCAGCGCCAATAATCTTACTGCTCAGTTCGCTAATATCCATGCTTGCTCCAATTAAACGAATTTCGTGAGGCTTTTTCCCTTGCCGGTCTCTTACCGGCAAGGGAAAACAACTTTCTACTCTGCGCTCTTAGCGTCTCTGCGGTGAATGTGCTTTTATCCTTCCAGTGCCTTCTGGGCGGCCATGTAGCCCGTTGCGATTTCAATTCCTTCCCTTGATTTTTCATGAATACAATGATGGTGGGCCAGAATTGAACCTGCAATCCAAACATTTTCCAATACCAGATCTCCTCTTTTATCAACCGGCCGAAGGGATGAATCAGTCAAAAGGCCGGCTTGATGAACCGGGTGCGAGAGATTGTTGAAAAAGGATTTTTGGAACCACTCCTCCCGTTCCTTGGGTTGAGAGACTGGAAGACCTAAGATAGATTCAAAGATCTTCTCCTGATCGGCCACCAATCCCCCTCCGATGAAACGGCCTGTAGCAAGAATATAGCGGTCGGAAGAATAAGAGCTGAGAATAGGGGGGTTGAGAACGTCAACCCCTTCGCACTTCTTGTCTTTTAGAAGAACTTTGGAAATGGAATGGCCTAAGAGGAAAGTGGTGCCCCTCTCGATCAACCATTCTTTAAAGCGGTTGAAAATCCTTATCCCCGGAATGGATGGAGGAAGCGTAGGAATTTCAAAAACCTCTGCGTTGATGATCTCCTCCAGACCCTTCTTCACCTTGAAAGGGTTTTGAATTCCTAAGATGGCTGGAAGGCCAACCTTGGTTTGGCCATGAAGTTGTTTTTTGATCTCCTTGCCAATGGTTTCTCTGAATGATTCTTTTTCCATTAACCTTGCAAGGGCAGTTGCAGTGATTTCACGATAAAAGGGTTCGGGGAGAGGGAGGGTGACTCCCCGGCAGTTTAATTGGTTGGCAACATACTCTGCATAAAAATCTTTGAAGCCTTTAAAACCAACAATAAGGAGATCTCCTTCTTTGAGAGAGGTTCCGGCGACCATTGTCACGGGAATGAGATACGTGGGTCGGAGCGTTCCCACACCGGTGGGGATTAAGCTATTTCCATCCCCGGCGGCTTCGAAAGAGTAAGGAGGCTGGAATAGAGAAATAAATGAAGAGAGGGCTTCTTCAATTCTTTCTAATCCCACTTTTGAATAAGGGTGTTCGGGATGATCTTTCACCCATTGGGAAAGACCGTTTCTTATCCCGGTACCAAGTGGACCACTGACTTGTTCTTGGGTGAATTGGTCCTCTGGTACGGGATGTTCGCCCCAATGGGTCTTAGTATCAACATCAGGGGTTTGCCTATGGGGCTCCATATTCATTGTCTCTGGAAGGCTCCCCAGGACATCGATCGTATTTGAGAAGAGGCTAAGAGAACCCATTCCCTTTCCAATGATAAGGATCCTCTTGCCCATTTCAGTAGCCGTTTTAGCGGCCATCAGACCGGAGAGCCCCATCCCAATCACAATGAGATCGTAATGCATGGATTCCTCCCCCCCTCCCTAACCCTCCCCCTCGAGGGGGGAGGGGAGGGTGGGGGTGAGATTAAAGATTCCTTTGTAGATCGATTCGATCAACTCTTCCTCTTTGATGGATGTCCCCCAAAGAATAGGTCGAATCCCCTTCCACCTTTCCTCAAGAAATTCTTTCAATATTTTATTGGAGTTATTCTCCACCATTCCCAAGTCGTGCATGACCCCGAGAAGGCGATAGATACAAAAACCTCCCTGGCATGTCCCTTTAGCGAGACGTGTTCGATGAAGGAGATCTCGAAGGTCTTTTAACTTCCTTTCTTTCAAAAAGTCCTCCACTTCTTCCCTTGCAATCATCTCACAATCGCACAAGATCTCCCCACGATCAGCAGAAATGGACTGACTGATCTTTCTCAGTCGGTCTATTAGTCTCGAAGGATGGTCTGCACCGGGAAGGGGTCTCATGTGAGTCGAACAGGAGACATCGATTCCCATCTTTTGACAGATGAGGTCAGAAGTTTTTTCTGCCATTAACCGATAGGTCACCAATTTTCCTCCAGTGATCGTGATCAAATTTTTCAAACCATCTCTCTTCTCATGATCGATCAAGGCAAACCCCCGAGTGATGGCTCGGTCATTCCCCTTCTCTTCGGATTGAAACAGAGGCCTGATGCCCGCATAGGCCCGGATGAGTCGAGCTTCTTTGATGGCAGGGATCATCTTCGATGTTTCCTTGATTAAAAGGGAAACTTCCGCAGAGGTGACTTCAAAATTTTCGACCTCTTCGGAACGGAGGGACGTAGTCCCTAAAATGGATACTGTATCATTGGGCACTATGATGTCGCCATCTGAAGGGCGTCGGCACCGGTTGATGACCCTTTGATTGAGCCTCTGGTTCGTGATGAGCATGGTTCCTTTGGAAAGGGCCATATCGATGTGAAGGCCGGCGAGTTTCAAAAATTGGTTCGCCCAAGCTCCAGTGGCATTGATGAGATAGGAGGCATCGACGGAATATGCCTCTCCATGCAGGAGGTCTTTTGCCGTGATCCCCCTCACTCTGTCTCCATTCAAAATGAGGGAGGTCGTTTCTGTATGGAGGAGGAATTTTGCCCCATGATTCTCTGCATCCCTGACATTTTCCAAAATTAAGGTGAAAGGATCAATCGCGCCATCCGGAACCTTCACAGCGCTAAGGAGTCCGGGATTGAGTTCTGGCTCCAACGCCAGAGCCTCATCGCGTGAGCAAAGGGTGGCTGGAATTTCTGCCTCTTCACAACCCCGAAGAAACTGATCCCTAAAATCGAGACCATCTTCTGGAAGGGAAATGAAGAGACCCTCTGTCTCTTCAATACAATGAGGGGCTATTCTTCTGAGAATACTATTTTCAGCCATGCATTCCTGCGCAGCCCCAGGGTCGGATACGGCATACCTTCCGCCGCTGTGGAAGAGGCCATGATTTCGTCCAGAGGCACCCGATGCGAAATCTCCCTTTTCAATTAGAATGGAAGGGATCCCTCTCAACGATAAATCCCTTGAGATTCCGACTCCGGTCGCACCGCCACCGATGATCAATACCTCTGTTTTTATATCCATTTGAGGTTCCTAGTGTGGTAAATCTAACACTTCTTTACATTAATTCCGAAGTCGTCATTCCCGTGAAAGCGGGAATCCAGCTTAGAAACAGTGGATCCCCCGTATCAAGTACGGGGCAGGCTTAGTCAAGCCCGGAATGACAAACAAAGGGAAAGGATTTATGACTCACTACACTGGAATATTATAACAGACACGCTAAATAAATCGATAAGTAACGAATGACCAAGTACCAATAACCAAATAATAACCAAAATTTCAATGACCAAAACCCTAAACGAAGGCTTATAAAAATGAATTTTGGTTATTTGGATGTTGGGTCATTGGAATTTATTTGGTAATTGGAATTTGATTATTGGTAACACTTTAGCGCTTTGAAAAAGCCTTAATAAAATCCCTCCCCACCTCCCTTTGCCAAAGGGAGGAGAAATACCTCCCCCTTTGAAAAAGGGGGATTGAGGGGGATTTGAGATATTACGATATCTTGATCAGACCTCTTTTTCAAAAAACTAAAGTGTTACGATTATTGGAATTTATCGTTTAGGTTGCCTTCATCACAATGCTGCAGATAATGTTAGCCGCCTCATCCGTTCGATCCGCAGCATTGCTGAGGTGTCGGTAGATTTCCCTCATCTTCAGCATATAAACCGTATTGGTTCTTTTGAAGAGATCGGCGAGGGCAGTATGATAGGCCTTCTCCATGGCATTCTCATAAGACTTGGCTTTGACGGCACGTTCCATGGCGATGTTGGGATAAGTTTCCAAAATCTTGACTGCATCACTGATCTCACGGGCTGCTTTTCTCAGGATGTCCACCATTTCTTGGACATGTTCTTCAGAAGCGACTTCATAAATCTCCATTTCATCCACAGTCGAATTAGCATAGTCGACGATATCATCGATCGCCCTTGAAAGGGCATAGATATCCTCTCGATCCATTGGGGTGACGAATGTTTTGTGGAGTTCTTCGACAAGAATCCTTCGGAGTTCATCAGCCTCCCTCTCAATGTCCTTCACCCGTTTGGCATTCTCCCAATTTCGGTTTTCGACAAAAACCCCCAAGGCATCAATCCCTTCAAGGGTCTTGGTGGCCTGGTCCGAAAGCATCTTGTAGAAATTCACCTCTTTTGCAAAGATCCGATCTTTTAAACCCAACTTCTCTTTTCTCCCATTAAAACCAGCTCATCCCATTCCTTCGAGTTGTGGAATTGCCTATTTTTTAACGAGATTCCGTTGATTTGTCAAGGAAAAGGACCAACGATCTAGTAGAGACGCATTAAATCATATTACCCCCCCCTCAAGGCTGATCCTGGTACACACTGGACACAGGGGGTGTGATAATAGCTTTTTACAATGTCATGTAACCCGATTGTAAAAATCAATTAGTTTTCAACTTGTTACTCTCCCCTCCCTCGACGGGAGGGGATTAAGGGGAGGGTGAAAGACAGCCATTTTGTCCACCCCCACCCCATGCACCACGTAGGGTGCATGACTGTCCTGAACCTTACATGGTTCAGGGCTCACCCTCCCCCATCGAAGGGGGAGGGGATAATTTGTTGTTATTACAAGAGATTTTCATACCCCCTGTGTCAAGTGCGTGTAAAGCTCAGCCCTCAAGGGGGGAGGGGAGGGTGGGGGTGAATGTGATTTTATTTAGTGCGTTTGTATTCGGATCTTTGAGTCCGTTTCATACGCCCTGTGCGAATATGTTATCCAGAATCTCAGTTGTCTTGAATACTAAAACTTGACTTTTTCCAGTGATCGAATAGAATGAAGTCGTTTTCAAGTCGATTTTTTCATTGAGGATTCTATCCAAAACCCCTCCATTGATAATGGGGGGCTATTTTAAGAACTGGAATGGAGTTCATTATGGTCGAGATTCTGAAAGAGAGGCATCCCCTCCTCGATTTGATTCAAGTGGCCTTTATCATCACCGATATCCATTCAAAGATCCTCTACACTAATCGATACACGGAGCATCTCTTCGGTTATCAAAGAGGGGAGATGGAAGGGCAACGGATTAGGGTCCTTTTCTTGGAAGAAGACTTGACCTACTTCCTGCCCAACATCATCTACCTCACGCTTTACAAAAATGGTTTCGAAGGGGAAGCACTTTTAAGACAGAAAGATGGGACAAAAATCTTCGTTCACCTCTCTTCCAATTCTTTCAAGGAAGAAGGAGAAGTTTTTTTAACTTTTTCCTTACAGGAAATTCAGCGATTGAAGAAACTGGAAAGGGAGAGACTCGAAATGGAGCGCTGGAAGAGCCTCGGGATGATGGTGGAAGAGATCGCTCATCAGATTCGAAATCCTATTGTCTCCATCGGAGGATATGCGCAGCGCCTGCTGAAAACACTTCCACCTTCTCAAAAAAGTAAATCCTATTGCGATGAAATTCTCCGAGGGACGAGGAGGCTGGAAAAGATGGTTCAGCGGATTGAGGAATATATCCTGCTCCCGATGCCTGCTTTTCAAAAAGAGAATATTCAGGAAGTAGTGAAGGCAGCCCTTCAAGGGTTTTCTGAGGAGGCGATAGAGAAGAGGATTTTCTTCAATTTAGAAACAGGGGGGTTAGAAGGGGACGGAAATCTCTTCATCGATAAGAACTTGGTGATAAGGGCCCTTGCTCACATTTTGAATAACAGCATCGAGGCTCTCACACAGAGGCCATTGGGGAAAAAACGGATGACCGTAAATGTGGCCCTTTTGGGGAACGGAGAGGGGATAGAGATCTCTATCTCTGATAAAGGGGAGGGAATTTCAAAAAAGAACCTCCATCACATTTTCGAGCCTTTTTTTTCCACCCGCCCCGATCAAGTTGGATTAGGATTGACCTTTGCCAAAAAAGTGGTGGAGGAACATGGAGGGGGAATTTGGGTGGAGAGCCGGTTGAAGAGAGGGACGACAGTCACCATCACTTTTCCGAAGGATCGGCGCCGGCAAGTACGCCGGGAATTAATCTCACCAGAAACCACGGGAAGAAGGGATGGATGAGGAGATCCGCCAGTTGCAAAAAAACAATATCGAAACCGGGCGGGGGTACTGAAAAAGCCTTGCAGCGGCACCTTTGGGAGTTAGCTGCATGCGTCTCCAGGCAAAACCGGGACTTCACGTAAAGTGAGATCCTCTGTAACCCTTCATTTACGAAAAATCCGCAATTGCAAGGGTTTGGAAGTATCCCTGCCCGGGTTTGATATTGCAACATCTGGGTAGAATCGTTCCATTCTTTCTTCGTTCCACTTACCATTATTTTTCATCCGCCTACGCAGGAGACCACGCTTGCGCGCCGAAGCGCTACAGCGTGCAGGCACGGGCTTGCCCGTGGCGCTCCATTCTCTCCTTGCTGATTCATCTTCCTCTGCAATTCAGACGCTGGACTTCAGACTTTAGACCCCAGACTTTTCTATATAGGAAATTAACCCTTGAAGTGTTCTCAAACCTTTCTCTTCGTGTAATCTCTGGCCATTTCCTTCCCTTCAGTCTGATGTCTGAAGTCTATGGTCTAATGTCTGAATCACGGATCTTCCTCCCAAGGGTTGACATCTCTGCTTTACAGGTTAAAATAGGAATGAGCTTGAAATGAAGGGTTTTTGTCAGGCTGTCCTTTATAACGAGGCGCAATATGGAAAAGGAATTGATGGAAGTTAAAGTGATGGGCATCGTGGTGGATCCCAAGGCTTCGAACCCTGTGGTCGTCTTGGTGGACCTTGCAGGACAGAAGGCCTTGCCGATCTGGATTGGAGTCTTTGAAGCGGAAGCCATTTCAAGAGGTCTCGAAGATGTGGTGACGCTTCGTCCGATGACGCACGATCTGATGAAACAAATCTTAGATACATTTCAGGCATCCCTCTCTCGGGTGGTTATTAATGACTTAAAGGAAAATACCTTTTACGCCAACCTTTATCTTGACGTTGATGGGAGGGAGCTCATTTTGGATAGCCGTCCCAGCGATGCGATCGCTCTTGCGGTAAGGGTGAAGGCCCCTATTTTCGTCTCGGAATCGGTGGTTTCGGCGACGAAACAATTGGGACTTTTTGCTTCCAATCTCCTGGAGGAGCAGGATGACCTGAAATCCATCATTGAGGGTATGAAACCGGAAGACTTCGGAAAATTTAAAATGTAAGTGCAACTCTGATTGACCTTATATATATTTGGGGTCACATTTACCCTGAGCATAACGAAGGGTCTCATCACATCCCCCATCTGAATTTGCCTGTATCTTTCCAGCTAATTGGCATGACTAATCTCCTTTGATAGACCACTCTTGAGTTGGTTTTTTGACAAAAAAATAATCTAATTTTGACAGTTTGTCATTTTATTGGTTTAAATTTTGACTTCGGATTTTATTTAAATAACTATTTTATATTTAAAAATCAAATGGTTATAAGTGAGGAATCTTCATTGTTTCTCTTGGCATATATTTTGCTGTTAAATTTAAACAAATCAAATAAATTGGAGGCAATTCGATGTCTTTAATAGAAAAAGATCTCGTGTTAACCACCGAAGAGGCGATTGAGTATTTGAAAATTTCGAAACCAACATTTCTTAAATATATTCATCTCGGAAGGATTAAAGCGATCAAAGCGGGAAAGGGGTGGAGGATTCTTCATTCTGAGTTAATTCGATTCTTGAAGGGAGATGAGAATTAATGATTGAGCGAATTAAGAAAAGTCTGACATTGAAATGGTTGATTTTCTCGATCCTTTTAGCAACCATCCCATTAGCCATTGCAGGTTTCAGTATTATTCAAATCTATCAAGAGAATTTGAAGAAATCGGTCATTACGATAGAAAAAGAAAAGGCCAATATGGTGGTTGAGAGAACACAGGCCTTTTTTGAAAAGGTCGTCAGCAACCTAGTTTTTTTGGCAAGAGATGAAAATTTTAGAAAAGGTAGTCTCTCCCACACGAAAGGACATTTGGAAAGTCTTCTTTATCAACACGATTACCTCGTAGAATTGACTCTACTGAATGAAAAAGGGCAGGAGACTCTTAAGGTCTCAAAATATGGAGTGGCGAAGCCGTCTGATCTGAAAAGCCAATCGAAGAGCGAGATGTTTGGAAAGGCTTCAAAAGGAAAGACTTATTACGGAGAATTTTATCTCACCTCAGATATCGTACCCACAATGGTGATTACAGTTCCTATCGAAGAATATAAAGGGGAACCGGTCGGTGTATTAAATACGAAGATTCATCTCCGATATTTATGGAATTTGCTTCCGCAAACTCAGATCGGGAAAAGAGGTTCCACGTATGTGGTGGATCAAGAAGGGAATCTGATAGCCCATCCTGATACGAGGCGCGTTCTATTGGGCTTAAACGTGAGACATCTTCCAATGGTTCATCAGGTCGTTGCCGGAAAGGAAGGAAGTTTAGAGTTTGAGCATCCAGAAGGGGGGAGGTATTTGGTGGTCTATAAACCCATCAAGGAGTTAGGATGGGGTGTGATTGTCCAGGTTCCGGTGGAAGAAGCTTATGGGCCTCTTCGACAGGTTGCCAATACTGCCCTTCAATGGATTCTAATTGCCCTAACCATTGCGATCATTTTCAGTCTCCTCTTAACAAGGAAATTAACCCATCCCATAAAACAGTTATCTGCTCAGATGGCAAGAGTTTCCCAGGGGAATTTAGATGTTCATATCGTGCCCACCACAAGGGATGATGAAATAGGGGTTCTTACAGAATCCTTCAATCAAATGATTCGGGATCTGAAAAGGTCTCAAGAGATTTTGAAAGAAGCAGAAGAGAAGTATCGAAAAATATTTGAAGGTTCAAAGGATATGGTTTTCATCACCTCCTTCGATGGAAAGTTTGCCGATGTCAATCCGGCGGGGGTAGAGATGCTGGGTTATGAAAATAAGGAAGAACTATTTGGAATTGTTTCGAAAGATACTTACTTTAACCCGCAGGAACGGGAGAGATTTCAGAATGAAATGACCAAAGATGGGTTTGTTAAAGATTTTGAAATCAAACTAAAAAGAAAAGATGGGGCTCCAATTGATTGCCTCATTACTGCAACCGCGAGGAAGGATGAGGAAGACCATATCATTGGTTATGAAGGGATCATTAAAGACATTTCAGCTCGGAAAAAGATGGAAGAAGACCTCTTACAAAGAGCAGGGGAACTCCAGACCCTTCATGACCTGAGTGTTTTAATTAATCAGACCTTAGATCTGGAAAAGGTTTTACCGGTTGCCTTAGAGAAGGCATTGAGTCTCACAGGTTTCGAGATGGGAGCCATTCATCTTCTGAACGAAGATGAAGAAATCTTAGAACTAAAATTTGACAACGGACAACCACCTATTTTGACTGAAAATGCAAAGACTTTTAAAGTCGGTGAAGGGGTTGCCGGGAAAGTCGTTCAATTAAAGCGACCGATCATCCTCTCCGTCGATGAATATCCAACCCCTCGGATTATTCCGTTTCTAAAAGAGGAGGGGGTTCAAACATTGATGAGCATTCCTCTCCTGGCAAAAGAAAAAGCAATAGGTGCGATTACCCTCTTGAGTCGTTCCCCCCGTGCTTTAACCCAAAGGGAAGTCAATCTGTTGGAAAGCCTTGGAAATCAGATCGGGCTCGCCCTTGAAAATGCCCAACTCTTTGAAGAGACGAAAAAGAGGCTGAATGAAATAACCATCCTTTATGAAATTATGAAGATCTCTGCCTCTTCGTTAAACTTAGATAAGATGTTGAAAGAGATCATCAATAGTCTGGATAATTTCTTTAAGTTTGAAGCATTAGGTATCTTATTGGTGGATGAAACTACAAAAAGATTGTTGCCCCATCCCGCTTCTTATAAAGAACTTACATTGAAGAGTATTGGAAAACTTGGGCTCTGTGTGGGTAAAGGTATTACTGGTTGGGTTGCTGAGACTGGAGAATCTCTCTTAGTGAACGATGTTAGAAAAGATTTAAGGTATATTAGTGGCGATGAGGAGATACGTTCTGAAATGTGTGCGCCTCTAAAAATAAAAATAGGACAGAAGGTTATCGGAGTGATCGATGCACAGGGCAGAGAATTAAACGCCTTTTCAGAGGATGATCTCCGCTTGCTCACCATCGCTGGAGGACAATTAGCCACCCTCATTGAAAACATCCACCTTTATGAGGAGATTAAGCAATCAGAAGAAAAATATAGGACAGTTGTGGAAGGCGCTCTTGATGGGGTTTTAGTGGTGGGGGAGGATTACCAAGTTAAATATGTCAATGAGAGACTGGCAGAGATCTTGGGATATACCAAGGAGGAATTAATCGGGACGGATTTTCGAAATTATCTGGATGATGAGAGCAAGCAATTGGTGACCGATCGATATGTCCGGAGGCAGAGGGGGGAAGAGGTGCCTCCTCGATATGAGTTCAACGTTCTTCGAAAAGACGGGGAGATAAGGAATGTGGAGATCAGTTCCACAGTGATAAAGGATTTGAAAGAAAATGTGAACACCATTGCCTTCCTTAAGGACATTAGCGAAAAGAAAAGGATGGAAGAACAGTTGCTTCAAACAGAAAAACTCCGTGCCCTGGGTGAGATGGCCAGTGGTGTGGCCCACGATTTTAACAACGCCCTGGCGGCCATCCTCGGGAACACTCAATTGCTCCTTTATACCGCTAAAGATGAGGAGCTAAGGGAAACTCTCCAGACAATCGAAAAGGTGTCCAAGGATGCCGCTCAGACTGTGCGACGGCTTCAAGACTTCACAAGGAAGAAGGTCCGTCAGGAACTCTTTAAGCTGGATGTCAACCCCATTGTTAAGGATGCGATGGAGATCACCAAGCCAAAGTGGAAGGATGAAGCCCAGGGGAGGGGAATCCATATTGAAATGGTCTCAAATTTTGAGGAAGTCCCTCCTGTAGGAGGAAATGCCTCTGAATTAAGGGAAGTCGTTTCTAATATCATCTTCAATGCTATTGAGGCAATGTCGAAGGGGGGAAAGATTGTAATTCGAACCTTTCGGAGAAAAGAGGAGGTATTTATCCGGATTTCCGACACAGGGACAGGGATGACCGAGGAGGTGATGAGAAAGGTTTTTGAGCCATTTTTTACAACAAAACCATTCAGCAATACAGGATTAGGGTTAAGCATGTCTTATGGAATTATCAAGCGATTTGGGGGAGAGATCGACGTTGAAAGCAGTATCGGAAAGGGAACAACCTTCACCATCTCTTTGCCCATTGGGGTGAGGGGAGAAGAAGAGGCGCTCCCTCCTTCCTTAATCATCAAAGAGGGGAGTAAGGCTAAAATCCTGGTGATCGATGATGAAGAATCTGTCAGAAGTGTGCTCTCACGTATCCTCTCTCAAGTCAACCATCAGGTCACTGTAGCAGAAAACGGGGAAGAGGGCATTCGGCTATTTAAAGAGAAGGAGTTCGATATTGTCTTAACCGACCTGGGAATGCCCGGTATGTCAGGATGGGAGGTTTGTAGGGCGATTAAAAAGATGAGTCCCAGAACACCGGTGGGAATGATTACTGGGTGGGGAATGGAAGTCGGTCAAGACAAAATGAAGGAATGTGAGCTTGATTTCTTAATCTCCAAGCCTTTTAACCTTAGTCAGATTTTAAGCGTGTTGGATGAAACCGTACAATCGAAAGGAAGTAAGGAAGCATCCCCAATTCCGTGAAATGAGCAGAGGAAGACAGACCGGACTTCGAAAGTTTTAGAAATGCGGTCATTTGACAGGTGAGGGGTAACTTTCGTATTTACCCCGTTAGAAATAATGCCCCGCTGCTCTGCAGCGGGGTTACCCATTAAAAGGCACCTGTCAAGAGAAAAAAGTAGTCCGTAAGCAAGAAGAAGCGTTTTTTTTGAGGAGAAGATGCGGCTGCGAGAATGGGCCCTTCTTTAGCTCGTCGGAGCAGCCGCCACCTTA
>Ga0315292_10001535_pt1 | contig 12419 bp, 4 predicted proteins | sample YL17G13_0_MG_FD_204029 | JGI IMG/M metagenome (GOLD analysis project Ga0315292, IMG submission 204029) | Sediment microbial communities from Yellowstone Lake, YNP, Wyoming, USA - YL17G13_0 | ecosystem: Environmental > Aquatic > Freshwater > Lake > Sediment | place: USA: Wyoming | collected... | reverse complement strand
GTGACCTCGATGCCGTCGCTCTCGATGGCGGCGACGGGCACGGTCTTCACGAGCGTGTGTTCGTGCGGGCGGCCAGGTGCGCCTTCGCGGGGGTAGACGCGAAACTGGTTCGCCTGCTGATCGGAGACGAGAATGTAGCCGGTGCCGTCGGTGACCTTGTAGATCGAGATGCCTTCGTGATCGCCCGCGAACCCGCTCGTGGCGAAGCGCGCGAGTTCCCTGTTCGCGTCGGGCGCGTCGGGATCGGCCGCGTACTTGCGGACCCCGACCGTTTCATCAGCGTAGTAGACGTAGCCGAGCTCCGCGTCGACGGCGATGGCTTCGATTTCCTTCCTGCCGCTGTAGGCGCCGAAACTGCGGACCCGTGTCATCGTCACGTGGCCGGTGCCGTCGTCGGCGAGCCGGTACTGGCCGATGTAGCCGGTGAGCGGGCCGGCCTTGCCGCCCACGAACGCGAACATCGCGCCGTCGCGCGCCCGCCGGTAGAGCGCGATGCCCATCGGCGCGCGGTTCGTGTCGCCGTCGAACACGACGAGGTCACCCTTGTCGACCGAGGTCATGCCGGGCAGCGAGAACACCCGGAGCCGCTGTCGATCGCGCTCGGTGGTGACGGCGATGTCGGTGGGGCAACGCCGCGGGGGCACGGACGCAGTTCCCCCAGGGGGACACAGCGCGCGCATTGCGGTGGAGGGTCTCGGGGAGCAGCGCAATCACGAGCGTCGCCAGGATCAAGCCTTGGGCCGCCTGCGCATGTGTGTGCTGCAGGCGGCCGAGTGTGAGGAGTTGCGTGTGGCGTTTGAATGCCCGTTCGATCTGCCAGCGTACCCGGCAGCGTCCCAGCACGTCCGGGGCCGCGAGCACCGCGACGGGCAGCGTCGTGAAGACCATCACGAAGTGCGCGGCTCCCAGCGATCGGAGGTCGTCGCGATCCGCGAGCAACACGTCCCCTTTCCGCATCGGGGTGCGTTCGAGTCGTTTCCCGCCGTGGACGTTTGTCAGTTCGCACCAGTCACACGTGGCAGCCGACCCCGACGTCAAGAACGAGGTCAACGCGTCTGGGGCCGGACCCTCTGTCGCGGCCCGGTCGCCTCCGTGCTCGACGCGGACATCCAGGGGATACTTCGACGCCATCGTCCGAGAGCAACTCATCGCGTTGGTGGAGAGACGGTTTGGGGACGGCAGCCTCCTGCGACTGATTCGGAAGTGGCTGCACGTCGGGGTGCTGGAAGCCGGGCGCCTGCTCATCACGGGCACGGGACAGGGGCAGGTCAGTTCGCCCCTGCTCGCGAACATCTGCCTTCACGACGTCCTCGACGAATGGTTCGAGCAGGTGGTGAGGCCGTGCCAGCGACGTTCGACTTCCTCGGCTTCACACACATACGGCCGCCCGACGACCTACCATGGTCTGTGGCAGTGTTACCGGGTGGTGCGACGGCTCTGGAGGAAGTGGCTGGACCGGCGACGGCCCGACTACGGCGACGCTACACGGGCACGAAGCCGGACACGGCGGATACAGCCAGGAGCCAACCTACGGTCAGGTCGTGGCCTCTCCTACTCGGAGGAGCGCGCCGCCTGCCCGGCGGGCGCCTCCCATTCGAGCCTCGCGATCCACGCCAGGGCCTTGTTTCTGAGCGCTGACGCCTCCCGCGCACTGGCGGCGTCGCCGGCGCGCCGGATCTGGGAAACCCGGCGATCGAACGCGGAAATCAGTGCGTGCCGTTCGCGAAGAAGGCGGGCGGAATCGTGCGCCACTGTCGCGCCTCAGCCTCGGGACGGGAACTCCCGGAGAGTGCGTTGGTGAGGCGGACGGCCGGAACGGCCGCAGATCTCAGGAAAGCGTGGTGCCTGCTCAGCAGGCGCCCGGTGCGGCCGTGACGGCGCCGATTCGGTGCTCGCCTCCTGAAGCCCAGAGGTACAATTACAAACTGTGGCGGTGTCACCCATCGACCGACCATCGGCACGCTGGCGTGTCGGCCCGTTCTGTGCGGGCGCGATCGCCTGCGCGTGCGTGGCAAGCGCCCTGGCGGTGGGTGACGGGGCGCCGGGCGCGCGCGCGGCCGCAGGCGCCGCGCCGGGCGCGTCACAGGATGCGTCGCAAGACGCCACGCTGCCGCAGCGCCTCACGAGCGAAGACACCCGGCACAAGATCATCCTCCGGCCCGACGAGCAGGCGCTGTACGTTCGCCTGACACGGAGCGGGGCCGTGGTGCACGACGTCGACTACGGCAGCTACCGACTGCTCGTGGTCGACGAGCGGCTCGTGGGAGGGCGACGCGCGTTTGTCGATCTCGGGACCGCGGCGCGCGACGAGCAGAACCTCATCGGATTCAGCGGGGCCGTGCTCGATACCACACGCCCGCGCGCGACGGCCCGCCGGCTTCCCCCGGCCCTGCGTCAGGCAGAGGCGGAGGACGCCGCCGCGCCCGACTCCGGACGGCGCCGCGTGGATCTCACGCAGACCGGCGACGGCGCGGTGCCGCTCGCGCCTGGGCTCGCCACGCCCGGCTCACTGTTCGTGGTGCAGTTGATCGGGCCGGTGAAGGACGAGTGGCTCGAGGCTGTTCGGGCGACGGGCGCCACCATCGTCGCCTATGTCCCCGCCAACGCGTACGTGGTCCGCGCGCGAGGCGCCGCGGTCCAGGCCCTGCGGGCGCTGCGCCGAGCGTCGGCGTTCGTACAGTTCATCGGGCGCTTCGAGCCGGGGTACCGCCTGTCGCCGCCTCTGCGTGACCTCGCCGAGACGGCCGAGGCCACCTCCGGCGGCGCGCCGCCAATCGACGTCACCGTGCAGGTCACGATGGGCACCGAATCGGCGGAGACGCTGCAGGCGTTGCGGTCGATCGCCATCGGGCCGATCAGGTCGCACCGCGTGCTGGACTACCTGAATGTGGCCATGCGCGTTTCCCGTTCGCGCCTCACGGAGCTGGCGCAGCTCGATGGCGTGTTCGCCGTGGACGAGCGTCGCGAGCGGCGACGGCTGGATGAAGTCCAGGGGATGATCTTCGCCAACCGGATCGGCAGCGATGGACGCGCCACGGGGCCCGGCTATCTCGCGTGGCTGGCCGCCAAGGGCTTCGCGTCGGCGCAGTTCGGTTCGTTCGTCGTCAATATCGTCGACGATGCGACATCCCTCCAGGGCCATCCCGACATCGCCTCGGGCCGCGTCGCGTTCGAGTTGAATCCCAGCGGACAGTCGGGCGCGCAGGCCGGGCACGGCTTCTTTAACGCGCACATCGCGGGCGGCATGAACGACTCCACGGGGTCCGCGTACCAGGACGCCTCGGGCTACCACTACGGCCTCGGGATCGCGCCGTTCGCGCGCGTCGGGGCGACGGCCGTGTTCGGGCCCGGATCGACGACCGCGACGGCATACGAGTCCGACGCGTACGCGCTTGGCGCGCGCATCTCGAGCAACTCGTGGGGGTACGACGCCACGCGGTACAACGTCGACGCGCAGGAAGTGGACGCCATCGTGCGCGATGCCCAGCGCAGCGTGGCCGGGCAGCAGCCGATGGTGATGGTCTTCGCGGCCGGCAACGACGGCGCGCGGGTCGGCGCCGGCAGCGTGAAGAGCCCGGCGACGGCCAAGAACGTGATCGCCGTGGGGGCGTCGGAGAACGATCGGCCCACCGGCACCGATGGCTGCGGCCGGATCGATTCGGACGCGGACAACGCGAACGATCTCGCGCCGTCGTCGAGCCGCGGCCCGGTCAACAGCGCGGGCGGGGATGGCCGGTTCAAGCCCGATCTTGTCGCGCCGGGCGTGCACCTGCAGGCGGGCGTGCCGCAGTCTGGTTACGACGTTGCTGATTCCGGGTTGTGCGACGCCTATTGGCCGTCGGGGCAGACGCTGTACTCGTGGTCGAGCGGCACGTCCCACGCGACACCCGCTGTTGCGGGGGCCGCGGCGCTCGTCTACCAGTACTTCCTGAATCGCGGATGGAGCGCGCCGAGCCCTGCCATGGTGAAAGCGCAGTTGATGAACTCGGCGCGTTACCTCACCGGCCGGGACGGCAACGACACGCTGCCATCGAACGCGCAGGGGATGGGCCGGATCGATCTGGAACGCGCCTTCGACGGCGGCGATCGGATCCTTGTCGATCAGTCCGTGACGTTCGGCGCGTCGGGCGAGACCTATCAGCGCGCCGGCCTGGTGTCGTCCAGCGCCGAGCCGGTCCGCATCACGCTGGCGTGGACGGATGCGCCGGGCCCGACGGTTGGCGCGCCGTGGGTCAACGATCTCGATCTCGAAGTGACGGTCAACGGCACAACCTACAAGGGCAACGTGTTCTCCGGCGCGGCCTCGGTGGCCGGCGGCGTGGCCGACGGGAAGAACAACGTGGAGTCGGTGTTCCTGCCTGCCGGCGTGACGGGTACCGTGACGATCCGCGTCGTCGCCATCAACATCGCGGGCGATGGCGTGCCCGGCACCAGCGACGGCACGGACCAGGACTTCGCGCTGGTGGCGCAGAACGTCAATCCCTCGGCTGCCGTCAGCAGCGTCGCGGTGAGCCCCGACCTCGCGTCACCTCAGATGGTCGGCACGGTTGTCACGATGACGGCGTCGGCGACGGGCGGCACGGCCCCGCTGGCCTACAAGTGGTGGGTGTTCGACGGGACGACGTGGTCGAACGTGCGCGACTGGAGCGCGGAACGCACGTTCGCGTGGACGCTGCCGGCGGCGGGTGCGTCTCAGTTCGGTGTGTGGGCGCGCAGCGCGGGCCAGACCGCGGACACGGCGGAGGCGATCGCGGTCGTGCCGTACACCGTGTCGGCGGCGCCTGCGGGACCGACGGTGACGGGCGTCGTGCCGAACTACGGACCGGTCGAGGGCGGGACGGCCGTCACGATCGTCGGGGCTGGATTCAACACCGGCGCGACCGTACGCATCGGCGGCGTGCCGGCGACGGCGGTGGTCGTCCCGGACGCGACGAGCCTCACCGCGACCACCGGCGCGCACGCGTCGGGTACGGCGGATGTTGTCGTCACCAACGTCGGCGGGAGTCCGGGGACGCTGACGAACGGATTCGCCTACGTGGCGGCCGCCGGCAGCGAGCACCCCGCGGACCGGAACGGTGACGTGCGCCTCGGCATCAACGAAGTCACCGCGTATGGCGCGGCATGGAAACTCGGCCACCCGTGGCCGATGGCGCCCGTGCCCATTCCCGTTGGCTATGTGACGCGGGCCGGGTACCTCTGGCGGGTTGGCGAGACGTACCGCCTGGACGCCGGCGATTGCCCGTCGTGCTGGGTGTCCACCGTCGCGACGCCTGCACGCCTGCGAACGCTGGCGAGCGAGGCGGCGGCGATCGCCACCCTGCGCGTCCTGCCGGCCACGGCCGCACCGGGTGCGGCGCTGATGGTGACGATCGAGCTGACGCTCTCGGCAGGTGTGACCGATGTCGTCATCGACGAGACGCCGCCGGCCGGATGGACGGTCGACCAGGTGTCGGCGGATGGCATGTGGGACGCGGCGCGTGCGCGTGTGCGGTTGGGACCGTTCGGCGATGCGGCGCCGCGGACGCTGACGTATCGGGTGACGCCGCGGTCTGACGCGGCGGGCGAGGCCATCTTCATCGGCGTCGCCACGTCCGGCGTACTCGCCGTGCCGATCGGAGGAACGATCTCGCTGACGGTGGTGCCCCGGCGTTAGCGCTTGCCTGTCGGCGCGCGCGCGGTTCTCTCGAGTTCGTCGATGCCCGCGCGAATCGCCGGGACCTGCGCGTCGGTGGACGGTGCCACGGCGAGGTACCGGCGCCACAGATCGATGCCCCTGCGCGCCGCGTCCGGCCGTTTCTCCACGAGGCGGCTGTAGGCGATCCCGAGGTTCTTGTAGTAATACGGCGGCGTCTCCGGATTGTCCGCCAGCAGTCGCTCGATGATGGCGGCGGCCTCTTCGAAGAGCGCGAGGTTGCCGGGCGTTGCGATCCCCTGCGTCAGCATCGTGAACGCGCGGCGGTGCCGCGACTCCCAGTAGTCGTCCCAGGCTACGCGCTCCCAGCTGTCGGAGGCGGGATCCGGATTGGAACCTGGCCTGAACACCGGCAGCCCCGCGCCGCTCGTGCGCGTCCACTCTGCGAAATCGACCGGCGCGTTTGTCGGAAGCACGCGGTCGCAGGTGCCGTGCGGCCACAACTGGTAGACGCCCTCCAGGCTGGTCTCGCCATCCTTCACGCCTCCGCAGATGAACACCGGGTGCGCGCCGATGTTGGCGTCGACCAGCTGCCGCAGCGAGTAAGCGCCCGGGTCGCTGACGTGAAAGTGCGTGCCCGGCAGCACCACGTCGGGCATCAACTGCGCCACCTGCCGCTTCATCCACCGGTACGTGAGCATTTCCTGGTCGAGCATGCGCACGTCGGGACGGAACTGCTCGCCCGCCTGCAGGTAGCGGGCGCTGTTGAGAATGAGATCGCCGCGCGTGATCAGGAGGGCCTTCGCCGGCACGGCGCGCAGCATCGACTCGGCGAAGTCATGAACCACCCAGTTCTGGCGCTGGTCGAGGCCGCGACCGTTCACGCCGATCTGCAACGCGACCAGTACGATCGACGCGGCGGCCGCGATCCGCGTCCTCGCATTCGTCAGCGCCGCCAGTCCGAGCCCGGCCCACGCGCACACGATGAGGGTCGGCACCTGCCAGAAGCGGCTGACGACGCCGTGGATGAGCGGCCGATCCATCGGCAGGTTGGCGAGGCCGTGGAAGACGCCCAGGTAGGTCACCAACGCGAGCGCCGACACGCCGAGCGCCGCGCGCGTGTGCCGGTCCCGCAATCCGAGCACCAGGCCGACGACACCCAGTGGCGCGCCGATCCAGAGCAACTGCCTGAGCGCGTCACGCCCGTAGTACGCCAGCTGCTGCCGCATATCGATCCGTCGTGTGAACAGGTCGCCGCCCAGCTTGAACGTGCCGTAGTCTGTGCGCAGCAGATGCACCAGGAATCCGTCGAGCGTTGTCTGATCGCCCCAACTGGCCGGCGACGGCGTCGCAGACGCCAGCGGCAGGTACGCGTATGGCAGGAGGCCGGCCGCACCGCATGCCGCCAACGTCAGCCACCGGCGCGGACTGATCCACGCCGTGCGCGTGTGCCACACCAGCGCCGCGATCACGACGCCGCTGATGAACACGGACGTGTGGTGGTTGGACAGGCTGAGGCCGGCGACGAAGGCGACGGCGTACACGAGGCGTACATGCCGGCTCCGCCACGCCCGCGCGGCGAGGTAGAGCAGCAGCGCCACGAAGAGGTTGTTCAACGGGAACACCTCGGCCCCGGTGGCGTGCAGCCACACCGTGGGAGAGAACGCGAACAACCCTCCCGCGAGCAGTCCCGCCCAGGGAGTCCGTGTCCACTCGCCGACCAGGAGCGCGAGCAGCCACACGGCCGCCGCATCGCAGACGGCCGAGAACGCGTTGACGCGCCACGCCAGCGATCCGACGGGCAGCCATGTGAACGGCTTCGACAACAGGACAAACAGCGGATAGCCCGACGGGTGCGGGACGCCGAGCGTGTGCGTGGCGACGATCATCTCGCCGCTGTCGCCGCCAGGTACGCTCGGGTAGAGCGTCCAGAGAAAGATCGCCAGCGCGGCGACGGCGATCGCGACAGCTGTGGCGCGGACGGCGACGGTGGGCGGCTCCGACGGGTCAATCGGCGGCAGCAGCGGCCGAGCTTCCGTGGGCGCCGCTGTTGCGGGTCTGTTCCTGTGACGATGTCGAGCCACGAGGGATCTCCGAGGCGTGCGCGTGACGGTCGCCGGCCTTCGGGTCGTGAGCTTAGCACGCTCGTCTTCCTCATCCGCTCGCGAATCGACGCGATGCCAGGTGACGACCGTGAGTTTCGAGCCCCGCGCGGGCAACGAGCATCGGAAGCACCTTGGTGCCGAGCCCGATCGGTTTACCTCCAAACTCGGATGGAATCTACGACTCGTTCGATACGCGATGTTGAGAATCTGAACCAGCACAGCAACTGCTGGTCAGGTCGGTACGGAAGAAGGCGCGGCGCGGCAAGTTGTACGCGACCACCATCGATCCGTGCCTGAGCTTGTTCGACTGGGCGCCGTTTCGCTCGACCACAGCGGCGGTGAAGCTCCACACGTTGCTCGATCTGCGGGGCTCGATTCCGGCGTTCATCCACATCAGCGACGGCAAGCTGCACGATCTCCATGTCCTGGACATCCTGCCCGTGGAAGCTCGCGCCTTCTACGTGATGGACCGCGGCTACCTGGGCTTCGAGCAGTGGGACGCGATGCACCACGCCACAATCACCTCATGCGCCGGAACCGTCTCCACAGTTCATCTTCTGTAAGAAACGCTGACAACTCCGATCCAAGCCCTATTAATGCCATGGGTTCTTTGATTCCAGCGTCTTCCATCCATGCTGGACGTCCATTTCAGGGATGAGAGTGTCGGAGCGCTTTACATGTTTCAGCATCAGGCTTCACGGTTCTTGACCAGAACCAGCCTGATCACAGAAAAATGTCTTGCCGTAAGACATATCTATGCAATGAGTTACGGTGTTTCACTGCAAAGTTCAAGCGCCATACCTGAATGGTGGCTCAGCGATTGCGCACCCTGAGCTGTCCTCCTTGGACTAGATGGGGTATCCGTCTGACTGCTGTGTCTGGACAATGCAGGGGGGCCCACGCGGCCGCCGTCCTCCGATCTCCATATTGGGCGGGATGATCCGTCCAACTCCTCAGATTCGTGGCTGGTTCACGGACGAAGCGGCAGGTTGCGACCATCTGGGTGGCCTCGCAGGTCGGCCTGCACCCGCAAGGCACTCCGCCCGTGGCGCAATACCAATTCGTCGAGGTTACAGCACTCAGATGGATGCCCCCTTGGCACATTGGCGTGAAGGTGGTCGGCGACAACACTACGCGCGGGCGGTGGTGTGGACCTTGAGGAATTCGGGTTCCGCCAGCCCGTGACCGTGCCGCCGACCAGGAGTTCGACGAAGGCCGAGCTGCTGGGCATCTTTCGGTCTGACGCTTTGCTGCGGCGGTAAGAGAGACTCGCAGCGGGACCCGACTTCTCGAGGCGCGTGCTCTTCTCGGTCGTTCATCCAGACGCGAGGCCATTGATGCGCTGTACCGCGCTGTTTCGGGCCGTCGTCGGCAGCCTGCTGCTCACCCTGTCGGTCCTGCCGGCGGCGGGCCAGACGACGGGGTCGATCAGCGGCACCGTGACAGCAGGTGGGGCTCCGGCGCCCTGGGTGTATGTCTACGCGTACGACACGACCGGCGCGAGCACCGGCCTATCTGGTTACACGAACAGTTCGGGGCGGTACACGATCACGGGGTTGTCGACGGGCACCTACTACCTGAAGACGTCGTCGTCGCCGTCGGGGTATTTCAACCAGATCTACAACGGCGTGAACTGCGGTACCACGTGCCCGGCGGTGACGACGGGGGCCAGTGTTGCGGTCACGCAGGGGGCGACGACTTCGGCGATCGACTTCGTGCTTGCGCAGAACACGTGGATCACTGGGACGGTCACGGCGAGTGGCGCGCCGGTGGCGTCGGTGACGGTGGCGGCCTATACGGCGGGAGGCACGGCGGTGGGCGTGTCCGGGCTGACGAACAGTTCGGGGCAGTACCGGATCACCGGACTGCCCACCGGAAGCGTCTACGTGCGGACCTCGAATCAGCAGAGCTACGTGGACCAGGCGTATCCGGGCACGCAGTGTCCACGCGGCAGTTGTGCAGCTGCGACCGGAATGGCCGTCTGGGTCACAGACGGGCAGATGCATTCTGGGATCGACTTCGCTCTCGTGCAGGGGAGTTCGATCAGCGGCACGGTGACGGCAGGCGGGTCGCCGGCTTCCGACGTGTCGGTGGCAGCGTACGACGCCAGCGGGAATGCGATAGGCTCGGCCGTCCTGTCCAGCAGCTCCGGGTACACGATCAGTGGCTTGACAGCGGGTACCTACTACCTCGGGACCACCGATTTGCCGTTGCGGTATTCCGGCTACCTCAACCAGATCTACAGCGGTGTGAACTGCGCGACCTACTCGTGCCCGGCGGTGACGACCGGGACTGGCGTGAATGTGGTGGCGGGTGCTGCAACGTCCGCAGTCAACTTCGCTCTGGAGCAAAGCGGCTGGATTCACGGCACGGTGACGATCGGCGGGGCGCCGGCGCCTTCGGTGTATGTCTACGCGTCTGACACGACCGGAGCGAGGGCCGGCCGGTCCGGGTACACCGACAGCTTGGGGCAGTACACCGTAACGGGGTTGTCGACGAGTACCTACTACGTGAGGACGGACTCGGCGCCGTCGGGGTACCTTAACCAGATCTACAGCGGGCTGAACTGCGGAACAACGTGCCCGACGGTGACGACCGGCACAGGCATCGGCGTTACGGTTGGTCGCACGTCTCTGGGCATTGATCTCGCCCTGGTTCAGTCCGGGACGGTTAGTGGAACGGTGACCGCCGGAGGACTCCCGGCCACATCGGCTGCGATCAACGTGTACGACGCCAGTGGGACGGTTATTGGATCGACGGGCTACCCGAACAGCACGGGATTGTATTCGATCACGGGCCTGCCTCCAGGGACCTACTACGTCAGAACGACCTACGCATCGTCCGGGTACTTGAACCAGATCTACAACGGGGTGAACTGCGGCGCGTCCTCCTGTCCGGCGCTGACGACGGGGACGGCCGTAACGGTGACGTCGGGCGGGACTTCTTCAGGGATCGACTTCGTCCTCGCGCAGAGCAGCGGCTGGATCCGCGGGACCGTGACGGCGCTCGGCGCGCCAGTGTCTTCGGTGTATGTCTACGCATACGACACGAGCGGAGCTAGAGCCGGCACGGAGGGGTACACGAACAGTTCGGGGCGGTACACCATCACGGGGCTGTCGTCGGGTACCTATTATGTGAAGACCGCGTACGTCCCGTATGGGTATTTCGAGCAAGTCTACAGCGGGGTGAACTGCGGGACAGCGTGCCCGGCGGTCACGACGGGAACCGGGGTGGCTGTGATATTTGGGGCGACGACGGCGGCCATCGATTTTCCGCTGGCCCAGTCCGGGACGATTAGCGGAACGGTGACCGCCGGCGGCGCCCCCGCCACGTCGACTGTCATCAACGTCTACGACGCCAGCGGGAATGTGTTCGGTTCGACCGTCTACACGAACAACGCCGGACTGTACTCGATGCCGGGCCTGCCTCCAGGCACCTACTACGTCAGGACGGCGTCCGCGCCGTCTGGCTACTTCCACCAGATCTACAACGGGGTGAACTGCGGCACGACGTGTCCGGCGGTGACGACGGGGGCGGGCGTGACCGTGTCGTCGGGAGGGACGGCCTCGGGGATCAACTTCGTCCTCGCCCAGAGCAGCGGCTGGATCCGCGGTACCGTGACGGCCGGTGGGGCGCCGGCGGCCTGGGTGTATGTCTACGCGTACGACACGAGCGGCGCGAGCACCGGCCTGTCTGGTTACACGAACAGTTCGGGGCAGTACACCCTGATGGGGTTGTCGACAGGCACCTACTACGTGAAGACGGAGTCGGTGCCGTCGGGGTACGTCAACCAGATCTACAGCGGCGTGAACTGCGGCGCTACGTGCCCGGTCGTGACGACGGGTACCGGTGTGGGCGTGACATCGGGGGCGACCTCGTCGGGGGTTGATTTCGCACTGGCCCAGCCCGGGACAATCGCTGGGACGGTGACCGCCGGAGGAACCCCCGCCACGTCGACTGCCATCAACGTATACGACGCCAGTGGGAGTGTAGTCGGCCCAAACGTATGGACCAACAGCGCCGGAGTGTACTCGATGCCGGGCCTGCCTCCAGGCACCTACTACGTCAAGACTTCCTACGCGCCATCGGGGTACTTCAACCAAATCTACAGCGGGGTGAACTGCGGCGCGTCCTCCTGTCCTTCAGTCACGACGGGAACGGCGGTGACCGTCACGTCGGGAGGGACAGCGTCGGGGATCAACTTCGTCCTCGCGCAGAGCAGCGGCTGGATCAAGGGGACCGTGACCGCGGGTGGGGCGCCGGCGTCCTCGGTGTCTGTCCAGGTGTATGACACAAGCGGAACCGAGGTGAACTGGACGAGCACGAACAGCGCGGGTGTCTACACGATCACAGGACTGCAGACGGGCAGCTATTACGTGAGGACGGCCTACTCGCCATCGGGGTACCTCGACCAGATCTACAACGGCGTAGACTGCGCGACCTACTCGTGTCCCGCAGTGACAACGGGCACCGGTGTGGGCGTGACGCAGGGAGCGACGACCTCGGGGATCGACTTCGCGCTCGTACAAACCGGCTGGATCACCGGGACCGTCACAGCCGGCGGCGCGCCCGTGGCGTCGGTGACGGTGGGCGCCTACACAGCAGGCGGCGCGCCCGTGGGCGCGTCCAGCGTCACGGACAGTGCCGGACACTACCGGATCACAGGACTGCCCACGGGCAGC
>Ga0315292_10001533_pt1 | contig 12423 bp, 8 predicted proteins | sample YL17G13_0_MG_FD_204029 | JGI IMG/M metagenome (GOLD analysis project Ga0315292, IMG submission 204029) | Sediment microbial communities from Yellowstone Lake, YNP, Wyoming, USA - YL17G13_0 | ecosystem: Environmental > Aquatic > Freshwater > Lake > Sediment | place: USA: Wyoming | collected... | reverse complement strand
ATGCGGCGTCACCAGTGAGACGACGTCCGGGAAGTCGATCTTGAACTTCGTCAGCGTCGCCATCGTCGGAATGCCGTTGGGCGTCCAGCCGCGGCGCGCGTAGACGGCGTCCACCAGTTGGTTGTACCGGTCCGTGCGCCACGTGCGGTGCAGCTGCATCTTCTCCTCGGTCGTCTTGCCCTCGGGGTCGACGCCGACAATCTCCTTCAACTGCTTGTCGTAGCGCTCCGCGCGTGATTCGTACTCGGCCTTCGTCACCGGGCCCATCGCGCGGTACGGCGGCATGTCGAACTCGCGCGTGCCCTGGCCCATGCGCAGGTTGAAGACGCGCTGGAAGTTGTAGACGGACTCGGACTGCTCGATGAGGCTCTTGCGGTCGAGCGGCTTGCCGGTGATGCCGGTGTAGAGCGCCAGGTAGTTGTCGACGTGCGCCGGCACCTTGGCGGCCTCGGGCCCCGGGTACTTCTCGTGGTTGTCCGGCGGTTCGATGTCGTTCCACGGCAGCTTGCACAGGCCCTGCAGGCCGAACCACGTCCGGAACAGCGGGAAGTAGTGCAGCGCCTCGGCCTTGTCCGCGAACGTCGGGATCTGGTTGTTCACCATGTCCATGAAGATGAGCCACGCCTCGTCGTGCTGCGGGCCCTTGTTGGCGAGCGCGTAGCCGCCCTGCTGCGCCAGCGACTCCTTGGACATGTACTGCGAGATCTCGAGGCCCTTGATCTGCATCCCGATGTCCATGATGAACTGCGGGTCGCCCCAGCCGTTCTTGATGAACAGCTGCTGCATGTGGCGCACGCCCTTGCCAACCAGGACGCCGAAGCCTTCGCCGCGCCACATCTGGTGGAGCATCTCCACCTCGGACTCGCCGTTCCCCCACGTGAGGTCGAGCCCACCGGTCCGCTCCGCGTTCAGGATGCCCTTCTCCCAGCACTCCATGACGAACGCGCAGGCCGTGCCGTAGGAGATGGTGTCGATGCCGTAGGTGTCGCAGTAGAAGTTCACTTCAAGCAGCCAGTCCGGATCGAACAGGCCGCAGTTGGACGCGAGGCCGCCCACGTTCTCGTATTCGGGGCCGTCCACCGTGACGATGTCGCCGCGGTAGGGGCCCGTGCGGACGTGATGGCCGTCGGCCGCCTTCGAGCATGCGAGGCCGCAGCCGTACCAGCAGCGATCGGGGACCGCCTGCGTGAAGCGCTTGTCCCACACCGTCGAGTCGATCTTCGGCGTGTCGACGTGTTTGCCGTACTGGAAGTTATGCACCGGCAGCAGGTCGTACGCGTCCATCGTCTCGACCAGGTGCGCGGTGCCCTGGCGCCGCATCCGGCACTGCTCGTCGTCGTGGTCGTGGATTTCCTGGTTGATGATCTTCCCGACCTTGATGACCGCCGGCAGGTCGTCGGCGTTGTTCAGATTCGCGCCCATCTTCGGCCCGCGGATGACCAGCGCCTTGAGCTTCTTGTCGCGGAAGACCGTGCCCGTGCCGCCTCGGCCGGCCTGCTTGAGGCGCACCGCGCCGCGCTTCGGGTCGTACCAGGAGAAGTTCAGGCAGCCCATCCAGGCCGACTCGGCCGCCTTGCCCGCCGAGACCACCGACACGTTCTGGAAGTCCTTCTGATCAGCCGCGTACATGTGGGTGAAGAGTTCGGCGGCGATGTGGCTGTCGGACGTTTCCTCCGGCGCTTCCTCGATCGTGATGAGGCCGGCCGGGCCGTCGATGATCACGACGACGTCGGCCTTCGCCTTGCCGCGAATCTCCAGCGCGTCGAAGCCGCAGAACTTGAGCAGCGGTCCGAAATAGCCGCCCACGTTGCAGTCGATGGGGATGCCCGTCATCGGGGAGAGCGTCACGACCAGAGACTTGCCGGAGCCGGCGTACTGCGGGTTTCCCGCGATCGGGCCCGGGCTGATGATGATCGCGTTCTCCGGGTCGTTCCACTTCGTCTGCGGCGTGATCGCCTGCCAGAGGTAGTAGAGGCCAAAACCCCGGCCGCCGGTGAAGATATCGATCATCTCGTCGGTGATCGGCTTTTCCGTCACCGTCATCGTGTCGAGATCGATGAACAGCGTGCGCTTCGTGTACCCCTTCACCGGCAGGCTCGCCGTGAACGGCACCTGGAGAATCCGCGTATGCGCCGCCTTCAGCGCCGGCACGTTCTCGGTATAGGTGGTGCGGACTTTGTAGTCGTAGGTGACCGACATGACCGTCTCCTCTGGCGTGGGTGAGGCGGGGCAAACGAGCCGGGGCAGAGTCCCGGACAGTCTACCACGGGCCAGAAGGCGGCCCGGGAACGGCCCGGAGACGTCCGAGGGCGCGCTGGATGGTGGTCGCGACAGTGAGCGAACTGCGGCCGTCTCTGGATAGGAGGCCAGGATTCGGTGTCGCCTCCGGTCGTCGGCCGGGGCTTGAGCCCCGCCCTACACCTTAGTACGGCACCGATCCCCGGTTTCTCAGCTACGGTTTGCGGGTCGTCACACGAAGGGCGCCGATCAACTCGTCGCCGATGGGACGGCCCAGCACGAGGATGCGGTCCCGAACGGCGATTGCCGAGCAGCGCTGCCCTTCGAAGACCGTCCGCTCGAACGTGCGGACGATTCGATCGTTGACCCTCAGCCCGATGTTCGGGCACGTTCCCCTGATGGCCGTGACCACGCCCTCGAACCGCGCGGCCTCGACCGCGAGCTCGATCGCGAAGATCATCTCGCCGTCCCTGCCTCCCGGCAACGCGCCGGTCCCGACGGCGCTATCCCAGACCGCTGGTAACGGACTGGCCTGGGAGTCGGCTGATGTTGGCGACACGGGGGCCGGAGCGGGAGTGCTGCCACTGCAGGCCGCAGCCGCCAGCGCCGAGACGACGAGCACGACGATGCCGAGGTACGGATTGCGCATGTCAGGGACCTCCTCATCAACGCCCGGGGACGACCCGCGCTCCGCGCAAGCCTACCACGGGGCGCCCGTCCGCCGCCCACCTGCCGTTACGGAGGCCGGCGTCCGGCGTGCTCTTTGGGGAGCGCCGGGCGTTGGCGTCGGGCCCAGGTGTCGAGGGTGTCGGTGCGCGCTTGACATGCCGCAAGACGAGGCGGTAGCGTGGCACCGTTCACCCGACAACCCCTGTCAAGCGGCCTGCCGCCGCGTGGCGGCACCGCCCCTGCATTCTGAGGAGGATCCATGGTCCCCATCACCACGTTGTGGCTGCCGATCGTCCTGTCCGCCGTCATCGCGTTCATCGCCAGTTCCGTGTTCCACATGGTGCTGCCGCACCACAAGAGCGACTACCGCAAGCTCCCGCATGAAGCCGACATCATGGCGGCCATGCGCAAGGCCGGCATCACTCCCGGCGATTACCTGATGCCGCACGGCGGCTCGCCGTCGGCGATGAAGGATCCGGCGTTCATGGAGAAGTACAACAAGGGGCCGGTGGCGATGATGACCGTGATGAAGAGCGGCCCGCCGGCGATGGGCGGGCAGTTGGCCCAGTGGTTCGTCTACTGCCTGGTCGTCAGCGTGTTCGCGGCGTATATCGCCGGCCGGGCCCTCGGGCCGGGCGCGCATTACCTGGCGGTGTTCCGCTTCGCCGGGTGCACGGCGTTCATCGGGTATTCGCTGGCGACCTGGCAGGACTCGATCTGGTTCAAGCGTGCCTGGAGCACGACAATCAAGAACACCATCGACGGGCTGGTGTACGGTCTGCTGACCGCCGGCACGTTCGGCTGGCTCTGGCCCCGCTGAACGCGCATTGTTCCCAAGCTCACGTGATCGGCGCATCACCGCGTGGGGTCCGGCTTCCGCCTCCGCGCGAAGCGCTTCGGCGAGACTCGCCGGAGCCTTGGCGAAGGCGGTCAGCCGGACCCTGCCGGGCGCTGGCTCCCTTCGACTTTGCTCAGGGCAGGAAAGCCAGCGCCCACGGCGTGATAATGACGCATCCGAAGCGGGGCCAGGGTAGGATGAGGCCGTCCTGTTCCGGGAGGATCCATGCGACGTGCGCTGGTCATGACGATGTGCCTGGGGCTGCTGGCCGCCGGTTGCGGCAAGGGGCCGAAGGCGGCGGATGCGGCGGCGGTCCGTGAGGCGATTACGGCCGTGAACGATGAGTTTCTCGGCTGTTTCGAAGACGGCGGCGATGGCGAGTGCATCGCGTCGTTCTTCTCGGAGGAGGGGCAGCAACTGCTGAGCAACACGCCGGCGCAGGCCGGTCCGGAGGCAATCCGGCGCTTCTGGCGCCAGGCCCTCGGCTGGGGGCAGTGGGAAGTTGGCCTCAATTCCCTGATGATCGAGCCGAGCGAGCCGCTCGCCATCGAGCGAGGCCGCTACACGATTCGATTCACGGCGGGCCCGGGCGCGCCGCCGGGGAGGCCCAGTACCGAGGACCGCGGGACGTACCTCGTGCACTGGCGCCACGATCCGGACGGCAAGTGGCGGATCGCCGCACAGGCGTTCATCAGCGAGAACCCGGCGCGCATCGTCGCGGCGCCGCCGCAGGCGCCGAAGCCGGCTCCGGACCCCGACCCCGACAAGCAGTAGAGGGCCGGCGGGGACGGGCGTGAGCCCGGTCGCTTGTGTAGTCCGGGCCTTCCGCCTCGGCGCGAAGCGCTCCGGCGAGACTCGCCGAAGCCTTGGCGAAGGGGGTCAGGCCCGGCGTGCGCGCGCCAGCGCGGCCAGCGCCGCGCCCAGGTGCGGGTGCGCGTCGAAGCGCGCGACGAAGTCCGATTCGCGGCGCCCGCCCTTCGCCCGGATGATCTCCACCAGCGCGCGCTTCTCGGCCGCGCTCCACCCGTCGATCTCCGCAAGCAGCGCGACGACCGGCGCCCAGCGCTCCCAGAACAGGCGGGCACCTGCCGGCAGCCGCCGCCACGCCACGCCGCCCAGGCGGTACGCGGCCTCGTCGGCCAGCGCCTCGGTCGCCAGTTCCCGATCAGATCCGAAACGGGCGGCGATGGCGGCGCTCACCTTGAGTCCGATCGCATCGACGGGGATCGCACCGATCACGTCGCGGCGTTGCGGGCCAATCTGGAGGAACAGGTTGGCGCGAACCAGTTCGCGCAGCGTGGCCTCGCTCGTGCGGTAGCCCGCGCGCTGCCGGACGCGGTCCGCCTCGCGCGTGGCCAGCGCCGCCGTCTTGCGATCCCAGGGCAGAAACCCGAGCTTGTAGTAGAACCACCACGCGCCCGACTCGATACCTTCCTCGTTCTCGTGTCCTACCTGGTACGGGTCGATCGTGAACGTGTCGGCCCCGAACAGCGCGTGGATGGTTGCCAGCATCCGCGCGTAGACCCACGCCGACTCGCCGCCGCGGAACGTCTCGAAGACGTTGTAGGCGACCTCGGACGAGCGCCAGAGGGCGCTGAAGAGGGCGTAGCCGATCGGCACGCCGTTGCGCATCGTGAGAATGCCATACACCGCGTCGAACAGCAGCCGCTGTTCCGGCTCGACGCCGATGCAGAAGAACTCCAGGCCGTCACCGCAGTCGACGAGACGGGCGTCGCCAAGATTCGCCGCGGTGAAGGTGTAGAGATCGCGGCTGCGCGTCACCATCGAGGCGCGCGCGAGATCCAGGTACGCCGCGGCCTGCGCCTCGCCGAGTACGCGGATGCGCCTGGGCGGAATCAGGAGTTCCGCGCGCAGATCGGGCCTAATCGTCCGCAGCGGCCGCTCCTGGGTGCTGACCGCCCGTCCGGTCATCCGCGCGCCGGTCCGCCTCGGTGTCGTCTCGCCAGGCGCGATCCGGACCGTGAGGCCGAGTTCGTCGTAGAGATACTCCGCGGTCAGGCCGCGCACGGGGAGCGCTTCGCTGCGCCGGATGACGAATGCCGCATCCGTCTCGCGCCCCCGCAGCCGGTCGAGCCACGCCCGGCCTTCGAGCGGCGGCTCGTCGAACACCGGGCGCTCGCTCCACAGGCTGAACAGGTGCAGCCGTGTATCGAGCGCCGCGGCGTTGCCGAGATCGTCCCACTCAATCGTCAGGCGATCGCCCCAGTGTTCGGCCAGCCAGCGCGCGGTCGAGAACCCGAACGGATAGACGATGTCGGTGCCCGAGATGCCGGAGTTGACGAGCATGTCCGCCACACGCCGAAGGTCCTGCCGGTGATGGAACGTGCGCAGTTGCCGATCGACTTCGGCAAACACGTGCGCATCGTCCGGGTAGGCGTGCAGGAAGCAGAGCAGTTCGTGCAGCAGCCTGACCTGGTCGGGCGTGCGAAACCGTGCGCGGCACGCGGCGCGGACGAGCGCCAGGCGGGCCGGACCGCTCCCGGGCCCGTAGGTGGTTTTCATCGTCGCAAGGCGATTCAGGGCGATTGTTGGATTCATGGGCGATGCACGCTGCGCCTTTCGGAATCCGGCTCCCTTCGACTTCGCTCAGGGCAGGAAAGGCGGATTCCACGACTGAACGTAGCCTGGGACGGTCGCGTGACGGTCGTGGGTGCCGGCTTCCGCCTTCGCGAACGCTTCGACGGACGCGCCGTGGCCTTGGCGGAGGCGGTCAGCCAGCACCTGATTCCCGCCAGCATACACGACTGTGGTGCGCCTGGCGCTCGCGTGCGGCGCCCGCGCCGGCCGGTTGCCGCCGCGGTTGTACAATGCCGTCCCATGCGACTGGCCAGCCTGATCTCGGCGGTGGATCTGCATGCCTGCGGCGAACCCGGCCGCGTCATCACCGGCGGCGTGCTCGACGTGCCGGGCGAGACGATGTTCGCCAAGATGAAGTACCTGGAGCAGCACGCGGACGGCCTGCGCAAGCGGATGCTCCGGGAGCCGCGGGGGTACCCCGCCGCCAACTGCAACCTCATCCTGCCGCCGACGCGGCCCGGGGCGCACGCCGGGTTCGTGATCATGGAGCAGGTCGAATACCCGCCCATGTCCGGCACCAACACGATCTGCGTGACCACGGCGCTGCTCGAGACCGGCATGCTGCCGATGGAGGAGCCGTTCACCGATCTCGTCCTCGAGGCGCCCGCGGGCCTGGTGGGCGTGCGGGCCGAGTGCGCGAACGGCAAGGTGACGAAGGTCACGTTCCGCAACGTGCCGGCGTTCGCCGTGCATCTGGACAGGCCCGTCGAGGTGCCGCACCTCGGGACCGTGACGGTCGACGTGGCCTGGGGCGGCATGTTCTACGTCATCGCGGACGCGACGCAGTTCGGCCTGCGCCTCACGCCCGACCAGGGCCGCGACATCGCGCGCATCGGCGAGATGATCAAGGCCGCGACGCAGGAGCAGTGGCCGGTCGTCCATCCGGACAACCCGGAGATCGCCGGCGTCAGCATCGCGCAGCTCTCCGGGCCGCCGCACGATTCCGCCCACCACCGACGCAACGCGGTCATCGTCTCGACCGGACAGCTCGACTGGGACCGGCCCGCCACCTGGACCGGCGCGCTCGACCGTTCGCCGTGCGGCACCGGGACGTGCGCGAAGATGGCCGTGCTGCACGCCAAGGGGCAACTCGGTCTGCAGCAGGACTTCCACCACGAGGGCGTGCTCGGCACGGTCTTCACCGGCCGGCTGGTCGAGGAGACGAATGTCGGGCCCTACGCGGCCGTGGTGCCGACGCTCAGCGGCCGGGCGTGGATCACCGGCTTCGCCCAGTACGTGCTCGATCCGGAGGATCCGTTCCCCGAAGGCTTCACCGTGGGCGACATCTGGGGCTAACTCCTGGGGTCAGAGTCGACATTCGGCGGTGGGGGGAGAGTCGACATTCGAAATCAGGCCGGTTCACGGGGATTTCAGTCGTGATGTCGACTCTGACCCCACCGGAAGCCCACCGGAGTTCTTGATTCGAACACCTGTGGCGGGATCCCCGGGACCCTCCCTGTAGTCCAAATAACAGGGCTAACTCAGGGAGACTCAGATCCATGGCAGACAAGAAGATTATCGCGGTTGTAGGCGCCACCGGCGCGCAGGGCGGCGGACTGGTGCGGGCGATCATGGCCGATCCGGCCAGCGGGTTCACCGCCCGCGCCATTACCAGGGACGTCAACTCGGACAAGGCGAAGGCGCTTGCGGCACTCGGCGCGGAGGTCGTGGCGGCGAACGTCGATGATCCGGCGAGCCTGGCGAAGGCGTTTGCCGGCGCGCACGGCGCGTTCTGCGTGACCTTCTTCTGGGATCACTTCTCGCCCGAGAAGGAGATGGCCCAGGCGAAGGCGATGGCGGATGCGGCGAAGGCGGCGGGCGTGCAGCACGTCGTCTGGTCGACGCTCGAAGACACCCGCAAGTGGGTGCCGCTCACCGACGACCGGATGCCGACGCTGCAGGGCAAGTACAAGGTGCCCCACTTCGACGCGAAGGGGGAGTCGAACCAGTACTTCATAGAGTCCGGCGTGCCGGCGACGCTCCTGCTGACTTCCTTCTACTGGGACAATTTCATTGCCTTCGGCATGGGCCCGAAGAAGGGGCCCGACGGCGTGTCCGGCATCACATTGCCGATGGGCGACAAGAAACTGCCGGGCATTGCCGCCGAGGATATCGGCCGATGCGCGTTTGGCGTCTTCACGCAGGGGGCGGCGCTGGCCGGGAAGACGGTGGGCATCGCCGGCGATCATCTGACCGGCGCGCAGATGGCCGCGGCGCTCGGCAAGGCGCTCGGCCAGCCTGTCCGCTACAACGACGTGCCGCCCGAGGTGTACCGCGGGTTCGGGTTCCCGGGCGCGGACGACCTGGGCAACATGTTCCAGTTCAACCGCGACTTCGCGGCGGACTTTTGCGGCGCGCGCAGCCTGGATCAGTCGCGCGCGCTGAACCCGGCGCTGCAGAGCTTCGAGATGTGGCTCACCCGCAACGCCAGCCGCATCCCGCTCGAATAGCGGCCGTCGTCGGCAGGGTCTGCGGGACACCCGTCCCATTGGCCCTGCCGGCCGTTCTCCGCGCGCCTACGGCCGTTTCGCGACGCGCATGGCGTCCTCGATCTCCTTGACGGTGCGCGGAATGCCCGCCGTGAGGTTCTCGCAGCCGGTCTCGGTAATCAGCACCGTGTCCTCGACGCGGACGCCCAGGTCCTCCCCGGGCCACGTCATGTACGGCTCGTTGGCGAACACCATCCCGGCCTTGAGCACCTGCGGACTCCCGCCCACGTCGTGCGTGGCCATGCCGACGAAATGGCCGAACCCGCCCCGCATCCGCGTGAAGTAGTCCTTCGTGAGATCGAACCCCTGCTTCGTGAGGATGTCCTCGACTTCCTTGCGGCACTGTTCGAGAGTCAACCCCGGGCGGTAGACCTTCAGGTTGGCCACGTGCACGGCGAGCGAGGCCTCGTAGACCTCCCGCTGGCGCAAAGTGAACCTGCCGTTGGCCGGGAACGACGTCGTGATGTCGATGTCGTAGTAGTCGAGATCGGGCCCGGCGTCGACCACGAGGAAGTCGCCGTCCTTCAGTTGACGATCGTGGCGGGCGTAGTGGACGTACGGGTGGTTCTCGCCCGACGAGATGATCACGCCGTACGCGCTCTCCTGCGCGCCTTCCTTTTCGAAGACGAAGTTCACGACCGCCGATAGCTCGTACTCCAGCTTGCCCGGCCGCGCTGCCTTGAGCAGCTCCGTGTGGGCCTTCACGCCGATGCGCCCGGCCCGGCGCAGCACCTCGATCTCGGCGGGTGACTTGATCGTCCGCAGCTCCCAGATGATCGGCGAGCAGTCTCGCAGCTCCACCTGCGGAAACCGCTCCCTGAACAGCTTCACGAACTGCAGCTCGCGGGTCAGCCGCCCGTCCCAGGGATTCAGCGTCGTGTTCTGCTGCAGCGTGCGGAGCTTCTCGTTGCTCGCTTCCCGGAAGAGCTCCTCGGGCCGGAAGCACGTGTAGACGACCTTCGAGCGCGTGGCGATGCCGAGGAGCAGCGTGTCCAGCATCTCGATCGGCACGACACGCTCGATGCCGGTGTACCCGGCGGGATTCTTCACCAGTTCGGCGCTGATGCCCTCGGCGCGCGCCGCCTCGACGGTGGAGGTGAAGAGGAGGGTGCTCGTCTTCTGCGCGCCGTCCACGATGAGCACGGCGTTCGGAATCTCGGCGCCCGTGAGATACATGAAGTCGTTGTTCTGGGCGTAGCGGAAGTAGCTGGCGGACGGCTGCGCTCCCCGGATGACGGCCACGCCGTCGGGGATGAGCGCCATCAACCGCGACCGCCGCGCGGCATACTCGGCGTTGTCGAAGCGGGGCTGCGCGGAAATCGGCGTGGCGCACAGGACGACCGCCGCGCACGCCCACACGAGTCTCATCGGTTGCGATCGCATCGAGAACCTCCTACGGGTGGGACCATTCTATCGCCTTCGCAGTGGGGTCAGACTCGAACTGGTGTCATCCACGGTTTCCGTGGAGACCAGTTCGAGTCTGACCCCAATGCTCTATGCGCGCAGCAGGGCCACCACGCGGTCCAGCATGTTCGGCGTGAAGACGCCGCCGGCCTCCAGCACCCCCCGGCAGCCGACCACGGCGTCGGCGATCTCCAGGAACGTCAGCGGCACCCGGTTCTCCAAGGCGACCTGGCCCTGCGCGGTCACCGCCGTGCGGGCCAGACGCGCCTCCAAGTCCGTCATGCCGTGCCCGGCGACGAACGCCTGCGCGATGCCCGCCAGCAGCAGGTGGGGGTGGGCAGAGCCGTCGGGCAGGCGGAACTCGATCGTCCCCGGCGCGGTGGGCCGCCCGCGCTCATCGGTCGGGATGATCGGAATGCGGACGAGCGCCTTGCGGTTGTAGCGGCCCCAGGTCACGGTGCCTGGCGCCTCCTTCCCCTGGCTGAGGCGCACGAACGAATCGCGGCTGCGGTTGCCGAAGGCCATCATGGCCGCGCCGTGCTCCACCAGCCCGCCGATGAGCCAGGTGGCGGAGGGCGTCAGGCTGCCGTCCGGCGCGGTGTGCGCCAGGTACTCCGCGCCCGACTTCGGCGCAAAGTGGAAGTGCAGGCCGCTGCCCGCGTGGCCCTTGCGCGCCATCGGCGCGAAGCTGCACAGCATGCCCGCGCGCTGCGCGAGGTTGCGCAGCACCCACTGCGTCAGCACGACCGCGTCGGCGGCCTCCGGCAGCGGGCGCAGCCAGAGCTCGATCTCGTGCTGTTCCCACACGCGCGAGTCGGCGGCGTCGGCCTCGACGTACCCGACCTCGGCGTGGCCGTACTTCACCGCCACGCCCATCTCCGCCAGGTGCACCAGTGCCTTGCGCCGCAAGGCCTCGCCGAAGACGAACGGCGAGCTCGCGTGGTACCCGCGCTCGTTGGCGCCGTACGCCTCGGCGTCGCCGAGGCGCGTCCCGAGGAAGAACTCGATCTCGCCCAGCGCGTGCAACTCGACGCTGGTTTCCGCCACGAGCCGCGCGTAGGCGGCCCGCACCATGGTGTCGGGCGACTCGGCCAGCGGCGCGCCCTGGCGGTTGTAGTGGCTGCAGAGGACGGCCAGCGTGGGCTCGGGCGCGAACGGATCGAGGAACGCGCTTGACAGCCGCGGGCGCATCACGATGTCGGAGGCGCCGACGGGGATGCCGAGGTCGCCGAACAGGCTCGATCCGTCGGCGCGCTCGCCGCCGGTCAGCACGTCGACCAGATGCGCGGCGTCGCGCGGGACGAAGTCCAGCGTCTTGAGCCAGCCGTCGCCGCCGACGTGCATCAGCGACAGCACGCGGATCTGGCGATCGCGCACGAACGACACGATGTCGTCCACGGACCACGCCGAGGGCGGCTTGCCAATCTGACGATGGAGGGTCTGGGCCGGGTCGCGGCGTTCGGGCGACGGGGATGCCGGTGAGGATGCGGTGTCAGACATGAAGCGGACTCCGGGAATGAAAGGACCAGGGCACCCGTATCTTATCCCGTACCGCGAACGCCGCTGGACCAGCCAGAACTGGTCGCCCGGTGGCGCACCCGCCGCGGCCGCAGCTTCGGGTATGATGGGGGCGCCCCGTCCGGCGGGCGTCACCCCACGCCCGGTTTCAGGCGCCTGCACGCGCGCCCGCATCGCATCGGCTGCACACCATGAAGGTATCGATCATTCTCGGGCATCCCACACCCGGCAGCTTCAACCACGCGATTGTCGCGACGGCCGAGGCTGCGCTGCGGGCGAACGGCCACGACGTCATCACGCACGATCTCTACCGCGAGCGGTTCGACCCGGTCATGCTGTCGGCGGAGATTCCCAAGGACGCCGTGCTGCCGCCGGAGATCGAACGGCACTGCCAGGAGATTGGCGAGGCGGACGGCATCATCCTCGTCCACCCGAACTACTGGAGCGCCCCGCCGGCCATCCTGCGCGGATGGGTGGACCGCGTGCTGCGGCCGGGCCGCGCGTACAACTTCGTGCCCGACGGCCAGGGCGGCGCCAAACCCGTGGGCCTGCTCAAGGCGTCGGTCGGCCTCGTGTTCACGACCGCGAACACGCCGCACGAGAAGGAGGTCGCGCTGTTCGGCGATCCCCTGGAGATTCACTGGCTGAAGGTGGTGTTCGGTCTGTGCG
>Ga0315292_10001531_pt1 | contig 12431 bp, 8 predicted proteins | sample YL17G13_0_MG_FD_204029 | JGI IMG/M metagenome (GOLD analysis project Ga0315292, IMG submission 204029) | Sediment microbial communities from Yellowstone Lake, YNP, Wyoming, USA - YL17G13_0 | ecosystem: Environmental > Aquatic > Freshwater > Lake > Sediment | place: USA: Wyoming | collected... | reverse complement strand
TTCTTCAAGAAAATTTAGTGGTGTTTTTCAAAATGCTCAATTGATACGAGAAAGGACTCGCTTTGGCTAAAAAATCCAAGAAAAAGATATTTGTTCCTACTTTTTCCTGTCCGGAAATTTTGAATTTGTTCAAGGCCCGCAAGGGCCAGGAGATCACTTTTGCCGAGATCGCCCGGGCTCTCGAGGCGGCCTCCTCGCAGAGGAAGGATTTACACCGGGCTTTGCAAGAACTGATCGCCGAGAGGAAGATTGTCAGACTCGACCGCCGGCATTATTGCCTTCCCCCGCCTGCCAAGGTCATCGTGGGTCGGGTTCAAGCCCACCGGGATGGATACGGCTTTCTGGTTCCCGAGGACTCCGGCTTGCCGGATATCTTTCTGGGAAAGCGGGAGGTGCGCGACCTCATGCACCGCGACCGGGTGGCCCTTCACCTGGACAAGAAAGGGCAGGCCCGCACGCACGCCCCCCGGACGCTCGAAGTTCTCGAGCGGGCCCACCATCGCGTTGTCGGGCGGTATGAGGCCGGACAAAAATACGATCGGGTCATCCCGGATGATTACCGGCTCGTTCAAGAAATCCGCATCCCCAAAAGAGCTGTGGGCGGAGCCACTGCGAACCAGATTGTCCTCGCCGAAATCACCCGGTATCCGACCCAAAAGGAAGGACCGGAGGGGAAAATTCTCAAGGTCCTCGGGGACCCCGATGACCCCCGCCTCGACTCAGAGATTATCATTCACAAGTACGACCTGCCGGACGCGTTCTCTCCAGCGGTCATGCAGGATGCTTCGGCGATTCCCCCGGAAATCTCCGGGGAAGAAATTGCCTCCCGGGTAGACCTGAGAGGTCAGAACTTCTTCACCGTGGACGGAGAGACGGCCCGTGACTTTGACGATGCCATCGCGATTTCTCGCCCGGAAGGGGGGCATCTGCGACTCCGGGTGGCCATCGCCGACGTCAGCCATTATGTAAAAGAAGGGTCGAACCTGGATAAAGAAGCTTTCCGCCGGGGGACCAGCGTTTATTTCCCGGAGCGCGCCCTGCCCATGCTGCCGCCCCATCTCTCCACCGGAATCTGCAGCCTGAATCCTGCCGAAGACCGGCTCTGCCTGACCGCGGACATGGAATTTGGTCGCCAGGGCCAGATGATCGAGGCCCGTTTTTATCCCAGCGTGATCCACAGCCAAGCCCGCCTCACCTACACCCTGGTGAAAGAAATGCTCGTTGCGGGTGACCGGGAGATCATCGCCCGCCATCCCTCCGTTTACCAAGACCTTCGGACCATGGGCGAGCTGTGTGCGGCGCTTCGAGGCCGCAGGATGGAGCGGGGCTCCATCGACTTTGATTTACCCGAGCCCGAAGTTGTCCTGGATATCCAGGGGCAGATCGAGGAGATTGTCCGGGCGGAACGCCACATCGGCCATCAGCTTATCGAAGAGTTTATGATCGCCACCAACGAAGCTGTAGCTAGGTTCCTCTCCCAAGAAGGAAGCCCGGCACTGCACCGCGTGCACGAGCCGCCGGACGCGAAAAAAATGGAGGAATTTAAAGAATTCGTCGCCCACCTGGGCTATCGGTTCTCCCCCAGGGGAAAACTTCGGCCGAAAAGTTTCCAGCAACTTCTGGAGGAAGCACGGGGGAAGCCCGAAGAGAAGTCCGTAAATTATCTGCTCCTGCGCTCCATGAAACAGGCCCATTATTCGGAGAAAGGCCTGGGCCATTTCGCTCTGGCCTCGGCCCATTACCTGCATTTTACTTCTCCCATTCGTCGCTACCCGGACCTGGTCGTCCATCGGATTCTTAAAGAACTGCTCCAGCCCGGCAAAATGAAGGAAAAGCGCCGCCAGCGCTGGGAAAATAGGCTTCCGGAGATTGCCGAGCATTCCTCCCAGCGCGAACGGGTGGCCATGGAGGCCGAACGGGAGGTCGTGGAGCGCAAAAAAGTGCAGTTCATGAGAGACAAGGTGGGCCAGGAATTCAACGGGTATATCTCAGGAGTCCTCCCCTTCGGGATCTTCGTGGAGCTGGAGGGTTTTTTCATCGAAGGGCTGGTCCACCTGACCCGGCTGCCGCAGGACCGCTACCAGTTCTTGGAGAGGAAGCACGTGCTCATAGGCGAACGCAGCCGGATGACTTTCCGTCTCGGGGATCGGGTGAGAGTAAGGGTGGATGCGGCTAACCTGGAGCGCAGACAGGTTGATTTTAGCCTCGTCCAATGATAATGATATAAAAGAATCATGGAGATCATTCGCAGAGAAAAGGATCTTAAGCGGTCTTTCGAAAACCCGGTCCTGACCATCGGCAATTTCGACGGCGTGCATCTGGGGCACCAGCACATCTTCCGGCTGGTCGAGGAGAAAGCCAGAGAGATTAGCGGCGAATCCATCGTTTACACCTTTGAGCCCCATCCGGTGGCGGTACTGGCCCCGGAACATAAGCCCCTGCTCATTACCCCCCTGGAAGAAAAGCTCCGGCTGATCGCGGAGCAGGGAATGGACGTGGCCATCCTGGCCAATTTCTCCGACAAGTTTGCCAGCCAGACACCCGAGGATTTTGTCAAGACCATTCTTTATGATCAGATCAAGATCCGCCAGCTCTATGTCGGGCACGACTATACTTTCGGCAAGGACCGCAGGGGGAACATCGCCCTGCTGAAGGAGATGGGCAGAAAGCTCGGGTTCAACGTGGAAGTGGTTGAGGCCGTGCGGGTCGGGGGGATGGTTGTCTCCAGCACGCTCATCCGGGAACTCATCCAGAAAGGGGAATTGCGCGAGGCGGCCAGGCTCTTGGGACGAAATTACCTTCTCTACGGCCAGGTCACCCACGGCCACGGACGGGGGAGCAAGAAGCTGGGATTTCCCACGGCCAACTTAAAACCTGCCGGGGCGCTATTGCCCAAACCCGGGATTTACGCGGTCCGGGCAATCTTTGAGGGGAAAAGATACCCGGCTGTGGCCAACCTGGGCTGGAACCCAACGTTCCATGATCAGAAGTTTTCCATAGAAGTGCATATCCTCGACTTCAATCAGGACATCTACGGACAACCCTTGCGGGTCGAATTCGTGGAACGCCTGCGCGACGAAGCCACCTTCCGCGGCCCCGAGGAATTGGTGACCCAGATCAAAAAGGACATCGCCCAGGCCAAAAAGGTTTTGCCGGTGGACGACCCCAAAGCTATCTGAAACCAGGGGATTCGCAGAAAACACAAGGGTAAGGAACAGCGGAATAATGGAATGATGGAAAGATGGAAGAGTGGAACAATGGGAGAATGCAATAATAGAATGACGGAATAATGGAACAAGGGAAAAAGGGAATAATGGGCAAAACTTTTCTCAACCGCCTTCTCTCATTACCTCAACATTCCATCATTCCAATATTCCAGCATTTCAATATTCCACTATTCCAATATTCCATATTTTTGGTTGCGGCTAGGCCGCAGTGTGGCCTCTGTGATCAGTTCTTGAGGAAACCAAATTACCGCAAAGGAGCGAATCATGGCATTCACACTCGGACCGAGAAGAGGGATCTACATTGATATCATCCAGGCGATGAAGACGGAAGAGAAGCGGTCTTCTGCGGAGGAAGTAAAGCACTTCGAAACGTTTGACCTGCTCTACCGTTCCTTATGCACCCTGCTTTATAACTATGTACCTACATCCGGCCATCCAGGCGGGTCGATTTCGTCGGGACGGATGGTTGCCGGTATCGTTTTCGATGCCATGGACTACGACGTATCCAATCCTGACCGGGATGACGCGGATATCCTTTCCTACGCCGCCGGGCACAAAGCGCTGGGGCTCTATGCCATGTGGGCACTGCGCAACGAGGTGATGCGGATCAGCGCGCCCGAACTTCTGCCCCGGGATGAAAGATACCAGCTGCGGCTGGAAGATCTTCTGGGATTTCGCCGGAACCCGATCACCAAAACCCCACTCTTCCTGAAATTTAAGGTCAAGCCGCTGGACGGCCACCCCACGCCGGCCACACCCTTCGTGCGGCTCTCTACCGGCGCATCGGGCGTGGGGTTGGCATCGTCGATCGGCCTCGCCCTGGGCGCCATGGATTATTACGAGGATGTGCCCCGCGTACATATCGTGGAAGGGGAGGGAGGCATGACTCCCGGCCGCGCCAGCGAAGCTCTGGCCGCAGCCGGGACCGCTTCTCTAAAAAATGCCATCCTCCACGTGGACTGGAACCAAGCCTCGATTGACAGTAACCGCGTCTGCCGTGAGGGCGATATTCCCGGGGACTACGTCCAGTGGAATCCGGTGGAATTGGTTTACCTGCATGACTGGAACGCGATTTTTGTGCCCGATGGGACGGATTTCGAGCAGATCTTCGCCGCCCAACGGGCCGCCTCGACGATTGCGAACAGCCAGCCCACGGCGATCGTTTATCGCACGAAGAAAGGGTGGCAGTATGGCATCGAAGGGAAGGCATCCCACGGGGCCGGCCACAACCTCTGCGTCGACGGGTTTTATCGGGCGCTCCAGCCGCTGCTCGACAGGGTGGGGGGTACACTTCCGCGCTGCGAGGCCGGCCACCAACGCTGCGGGATCGGGAAGGATAAGGAGGTCGTGGAGGAATGTTTCTGGGAGGCCCTGGGGACCATACGGGGGGCGCTGCTGGGGAATCGGTCGACAGTGGAATTTTTCGCCCGGAGACTCCGGGAGGCGCGGGACCGCCTGAACAGTCGAAACCGCAAACCACGCCGAAGGGGTGTGCCGTCCATCAAGGCCATATTCGATGCGGCAGCGCAGACCGAGGGTTCCATTCCCAAAGAATTGATTTTGGCCCCGGGAAAGTCAACCACGCTGCGCGGGGAATTAGGCCGGGTGCTCGGCTATTATAACCAAATCAGCAACGGCGCGATATTGGCGGCGGCCGCGGACCTGCTGGGTTCGACCAGCGTGAATGCGGCCGCCCAGGGATTTCCGGATGGATACTACAATGCCGAGACGAACCCCGGAGCGCGGTTGCTTTCAATCGGCGGAATTTGCGAGGATGCCATGGCCGGGATTCTCTCCGGCCTATCCACCCGTGGACACCATATCGGAGTCGGGTCGTCCTATGGCGCATTCATCGCTCCCCTAGGACACATTGCCTCTCGGCTGCATGGAATCGGCAACCAGGCCCGGCGGGCGATTGCCCCAGAGCCATACCGGCCGATGGTATTGATCTGCGCCCATGCCGGCGTCAAAACCGGAGAGGATGGGCCCACCCACGCCGACCCCCAGGCCCTGCAGCTTCTCCAGGGGAACTTTCCGCCGGGCATCCTGGTCACGCTGACCCCCTGGGATCCCCAGGAGATTTGGACCTTGATGTCAGCCGCCCTGGCCAAACGACCGGCGGTGATCGCGCCGTTTGTCACTCGGCCTACGGAAAGGGTCCTCGACCGGAAGGCCCTGGGTCTTGCCCCGGCCACGGCGGCCGCATCGGGCGTCTATCTCCTCCTCCGGGCGGAAAAAAAGAGTCGGGGGACCATTGTGCTCCAGGGCAGTGAAGTAGGTTACGCTTTTGTCGATGGAGCAATGCCTCTTTTGGAAAAAGAAGGAATCGACCTGGACGTGTATTACGTGGCCAGCGCCGAACTGTTCGACCTTCTGCCCCGTCCGGTCCAGGAACAAATATATCCGGAAGCCCGGGCCAGGGAAGCGATGGGCATCACCGGCTTTACCCTGCCGACGATGGACCGCTGGGTCCGCTCCGACCACGGACGTACGAGGACGCTTCATCCCTTTCAGAAAGGCCATTATCTTGGAAGCGGGCAGGCAGATATGGTGTTGGCGGAGGCGGGGCTCGACGGCGAAGGCCAGTTCGAGGCGATTCGGCGGTACGTAAAGGAAAGATAGAAATCAGGTTACAAGTTTAAATTTAATAGGACGCAGATTTTCGCAGATGAACACAGATAATCATTTTCTTTCGCCTATCCTGATAATCCGAATTCATCCGTGGCCAAAAAGCAATTTCCTATACAATCAAGTTAAGACTCGTAACCTGTTTTTCATGCCAGGAAAGCGGCGAGCTTGGCCATCCCTTCTTTGATTAGCGGAATCTCGATTCCCGAGTAGGCGAAACGCACGTACTGCACGGTCTCTCCGGGCAGCGGGCGGCCGAAATGGCGCCGCGTACAAAAGCTTACCCCAATCTCATCCAGGCACAACTTGCGGAACTCTTCAACGTCCTGAATACCCTTGCGTCGCATCGCTCCGGTGACGTTGGGAAAGAGGTAGAAGGTAGCCTCGGGTTTGAAGCACTTGATGCCGGGGATGGCGTTTAGCTTTTCGATCAGCAAGTCGCGCCGCTCCTTGAGGGTCGCGATAATAGAATTGGGTCCCTCCAGGCTACCCTGAAGGCCTGCCAGGGCCGCGTACTGGACGAAATGGTTCGAGCACGATTCATCGTTTACGTTAATCTTGGAAATGTGCTCGACGAACTTTACCGGGCCGATGGCCGCACCCAGCCGCCATCCCGTCATCGCAAACTTCTTGCTGAAGGTATACAGAATAACCGTCCGTTCGACCATGCCCGGCAGGCTGGCGATACTCATCGGCTCGCCGCTGTACCGGATGTCGAAGTAAGCCTCATCGGCAAGCACGAAGAGGTCGCTCTTCACCGCAAGCCTGGCCAGCTCCTCCATCTCTTCTTTCGGCGAGGAGGCTCCGGTGGGATTCTGATAATTGTTGTAGATGAGTATTTTGGCTCCCGCCCGAATCCCGGCGCGGATCGCGTCCAGGTCGAGGATGAAACCATCTCTCCCTTCCTTATAGCCGTAAGGGACGCCCACGCCGCCGTGGAATTCAATCTGCGATTCATAGATCGGGTACCCTGGGTTTGGATAGAGCACCTGGTTTCCCGGGTTCATGGCCACCATGATGAATTTACCGATGGTGGGTTTACCGCCGGGTTGAATCGAAACGTTGTCAGCCGCGTAATTCAGCTTGCGCGCAGCGCCGACATCTTTGGCCAGCGCCTCCCGAAGCTCGGGAATGCCGGCCGTCGGGGCGTATCCCGTCTTCCCTTTTTTCATGGCCTCGACGGCGGCGTCCATCACCACCGGCAAGGTGAGGATGTTCAGGTCCCCCAGGTGAAAGGGATAGATTTTCTTGCCCTGCCGGGCGAGCTGGCTGGCCTCGAGCGATACGGCAAAAGCAGTCTCCGTCCCGATGCGGCTCATCCGTTCGGCAATCGGAATGGTCATTGGTAACCCTCCGTTATAGGATCGTAGATCTCGACAATTTTGATGATCTCGTAAAAAGTCAAAAATGACCCCTCTCCCTCGACGGGAGAGGGTTGGGGTGAGGGTGAAGAATCGATAAATCCCAGCAGGTTTTCTACCCCCTCCCCTTCATCCCCTCCCGCCAGGGGAGGGGGCATTCTTCTTTTCGCGAGATCACCAATTTTAGCATAGAAGAAAATGTTCTTTAACAAGAAAATGCCTCAAACCATGGCAAACGGCCACTTTATCCGAAAACAATTTGTTTGGCGAATCATCTACCTTTATAATGAAACGTACAGCTACATCCCAGGGAAGTTTTAGGAAGAATAATGGCTCAGTGTAGATTATGCCGTGCTGCCTCTAGCACCATCTCCAAAGAACTCGGTGTGTGCCTGAATTGTATCCGGCAAAGACCTGAGGATGCCCTGCCGATGGCCATGCGGGCTCATAAGAAGAGCAGGGCCGCCTTCCGGCTTCCTCATGAGCCACCCAAGGACTCTCATGGGATTCCCTGCAAGATCTGCGTGAATGAATGCCGGATTCCCGAAGGGGGGTTGGGATATTGTGGACTTCGGAAGAATGACGGAGGAACACTTACCGGTGTCTCGCCGGAAGAAGGGAAACTCTCGTGGTACCATGACCCCCTGCCCACAAACTGCGTTGGCGACTGGGTATGTCCCGGGGCAACGGGCGTGGGTTTTCCAGAATATGCTCACTCTTCCGGGCCAGAGTATGGATACAAGAATCTCGCCGTATTCTTCCACGCCTGCACCTTCAATTGCCTCTTTTGCCAGAACTGGCACTTCCGGGAAGAGACCTTGAGGCCCCGTAAAACCCCAGTAAGGGGACTTGTCTCCGATGTCGATGAAAGGACATCCTGTATCTGCTACTTCGGGGGAGACCCGGCATCTCAGCTGCCCTTCGCTCTGGAGGCGTCGAGAAAAGCCCTTGAGGTGAGGAAAGAGAAAATCCTGAGGATATGCTGGGAAACGAACGGCTCGATGCATGCGGGCCTGCTCGAGGAGATGATCGAACTTTCCCGGAACTCCGGCGGCTGTATAAAATTCGATTTAAAAGCCTGGGATGAAAACCTGCACATTGCCTTGACGGGGATTACCAACAAGAAAACGATAGAGAACTTTTTAAAGGTGGGTGAAAAAATCAGAAGAAGACCCATCCCTCCTCTTTTAATCGCCAGCACCCTCCTTGTACCTGGATACATAGACGAAGAGGAGGTCAAGTCGCTTGCCCAGTTCATCGCTTCGATCAGTCCTGACATTCCCTACAGTTTGCTGGCCTTCCATCCCCATTTTTACATGTTGGACATGCCCTTAACCCAAAAGTCAATGGCCCAAAGATGCCTGGAAGCCGCCCGGGAAGCAGGGCTTAAAAATGTCAGGATCGGCAATCTCCACCTGCTCGGGTAGCAGGATTTTCTCGCAGATGAAAGATGCTATACACAACGACATACATTTTCTGCTCTTCGTCATTCCGGGCTTGACCCGGAATCCAGTGTCTTTCTGGATTCCCGCTTTCGCGGGAATGACTTGCCCTGTTGCTATTAATGTCGTCAGGTATAAAAACCTTAGAATTTGATTCTCTAAATTTTGCACTTTGAATTGAAGTTGAGGCAAGTTTTCAGTGGGCTAACCTTTTACAAATCCTTCGACCCGCGAAAAAAGACCCATAATGACAGCCAACGAGAAAGCAGACAGTGGAAACTATTCTTCAACGGAAGGTATCATCTCTTGGGCCAATTAGTCTCTCTTAGGGGAAGGCCACAAATAGGACATCTTGAACTGCTTCTTAACCTCCAAGAGAGCCTCTTCCAGGATTGAAGGTTGGGGAGGGGAGAGGGAAAAAGAAAATAAGCATTTATTCACATCGTCGCTGTCGGCTTCGGGAGCCATCAGCTTTTCCAACAAAAAGGGGAGGGAAATAAGGAAACGGTAAGATTCGTCTATTTGGCGGAACTTCTCTGGCTGGAACTCGGGCGGGTAACGGCGAACCATTCGCTGGTAGGCCTGCTCGATTTCTTCTGTGCGGGCCGAAGGGGGAAGGTTCAATAGGGTCAGCGCTTCTTCCCGGGTCATCTTGCACCCCTCCTCCCGATTCTCTGCTTATAATGGATGAGGTGATTCATGATTTTTTCCCTGAGCGCGTGAACTCGGCTTTCTCCGTCGGGCAGTCTTTCTCCCAGCAGATTGCTTATCCGGAGCAGGAGATTCCCTTCCGTCACAGTTGGCTTTCTTCTTAAGAGAATATCCGTCAGTTTTTCCAGAGTCTCCAGACTGGCCGTTTTCAAACCTTCGAATCTTTCTTCTAAAAAGAGGAAATAAGTTTTCTCCATTTCGCCCAGAATCTCTTCGACGGATAGGGGGAGAAATGAATCCTCAGAAAATTTCTGGGCCAGAAGAGTTTTCCCCTGGTGCTTTTCCAGTTCCGGGATAAACCAGTCCAGTTTCTTTTCCCTCTCATACCTTAGATTCAGGTAGCGTTGGAACCCTTTTTCGGTGAAATAACCTTCGGGAAAACAGGCGAGATATTCCTGCAATGCAGAAAAGGACGGGTAGGTCTTAAGCTTAGCCAGTTCGCGGCGCCAGGCGTAATAACCTATTTTCAAATCCTCTACGCTCATCTCGTAAAGGAAGGAAAGGGGTCCCCGGAATTTTCGGCTGACCGCATGGATGATGAGGAAAATCTCGAGTTCTTCCCGGATCCTTCCGACCAGGGCCGGCATAAAGGTAGCTTCCATCCCGCCAATGTCCAATAACGCCCTCAAATAGCCGACTTCGGGGAGAATAAGCTCGGGGAAAGAGTCGAGAACCCATAAGATGTCCGTTTCGGTCGGGCCGTTTTGACCCTTCAAGGAATCTTGCGCTTGCTTTTGCATATCCCGGTCCTGAATCTTTTCCGCTAGGATAAGGCATAGGACGGCAATTTTCCCATTCCCCAACCCGATGGCCGCCATGGGTCGCAAAAGGTCCATCAACTGCCCCAAATCATCTGGATCCGTCCAAAGCAAGGGGAGATCTTTGAGGACCGAAGAGGCCATGACCTGGGCAAGCTCGCGTCTCTCGCGCTCCGGAAGGCTTTCCTGGCGGGCGGCGAGATCGGTAAGCAAGCTCTGGTAGAGCTGTCGAAACTGGTCGTAGTATTCATCCCCTGCCCCTTTTTGCAAAGGGGACCGCATCCGACCCACCAGCGCTGCTTTCTCTTCCAGGGAACCCCCTGAGATTTTAGCCAGGTAAGAGCGATCTAAATCCGAGAGAGTTGCATTCGCTCCCAGAAGGTGCTTCTGGAGTTCTTCCCCTTTCTCCCCCGCTGCCTTCAGAAACATAAAAGGCATGGAAGAAGCCACTCTCAACAGAATAGGCACGGCTTCTTTTTCCACCCCTTCCCGGAAGAAGGAATGGACCTGAAAAAGGAAGGGATAAAAGAGGATCTCCTGAAGCGGCAGGGCGAGGACACCCGAGAGTTCTTTAAGGAGGCGGTCTGCGTCTGCCACCTTCTTCAGGATTTCCGATCCCAACCTTCTCCGCCCCCTCGTTTTTCGGTTCAACCGGCGTACTCCGTCAAATTTAGATCCCAGGTCAGTGAGAACCGTTGCCAGCTCAGTTCCCCCGACGAAGGAAGCCAGGCTGCTGTAAAACTTGGGGGTCACTTTCTCCGGGTGATGGAGAAAGGCGGCGAGGAGACTCCTGATTTTCTTTTCGGGAAAGAAATCGTCCTGCCAGGATAGGGCCTTTTGCCGGAGGGACTCTGCGGGGAAGGTCAGATTTCTCAGGGCGGTAAGGTCGCTCCGCACCTCCTTGCCCGCGACAAAATCACGGAGCAACAGGAGACATCGAAAATCTGGGAGGGATGGGTATTTCTTTATGGATGGAAGGCGGGTCCAAAATTCCTGAAGGTTGGCCGGGAGACGGAGAGCCCTTTTAACCAGGCCATTCCAGGCTTCTTGTTCCTCCCGGGGGTAGTTCCGGTGAAGATTTTCCTTTTCCACCAGAGCGAGCCATTCCCAGTTGCGGCCCGTGCGCCAATACTTGTCCAACTCCTTTCTTAATCTTTTTTCCTGCTTGCTCAATCAGCTTCCAATTCTTCCTCGGCCTCTTCTATCAGTTCCAGCACCCGGTCTTCCAGGTCATCTATGTCCCGGTCCTCGCTCTGCCCTCTCAGAGCTCTTTCGTAATCGCGGGAAAGCCGGTCCAGCTCCTGGCGAAGCTCCTGCGGCAATTGCTCTTCCTGGATCAGGCGCCGGGACTTTTCCAGGATATAGTTCAAAACTTCCGGTCCCTCAACTTCCCTTTCTTTTTGCAGGACTCTTTTCTTGCGGACATCCAGGGTCACCTCTTGGCGATTTTCTGCCCCCTTTTGGTCTATGGTAACGTGGACTACCCCTTCTTTGTCATAGGCGAATTCCACGGTGACGGGGGAATGGGCCGGAGCCGGGTTCAGGGAAAAATAAAATTGACCCACTCGGGTATTTTCACGGCAGGATGCACTCTCCCCCTGGTAGACCTCCACCTCCACACCTCCCTGATTTGCCGTCAGGGTGTAATAGACTTCCGCCTTGCGCACCGGGACTTTCGTGTTCCGCGGGATAATGATGGAAAAATAGTCGGCGTCCCCGGTTTCCCGATCGATGGTATCGATGGTTTTCACTCCCAAAGAATGGGCGGTGACGTCCAGAAGGATATGACCCAAGGGCTCCCCGGCAATGAGGCCCCTTTGCACGGCCGCTCCTAAAGCGACGCAGAGGTCCGGGTCGATGGAATGATGGATGGGCCGGCCGAAAACCTCTGCCAGCCGCCGCTTTACCAGAGGAGTGCGGGTAGCTCCCCCCACCAGGATGATTTTCCCGATATCGGAGGAAGAAAGATTGGCCTCTTTCAGAGCCTCCTCCACTTTCAGGATCGTTTTCTCTACCAGGTCCGCAATCATCTCTTCGTATTCTCTGCGGCTTACCTCCAGGTCCAGGTTTACCGGTTGGCCGTTAACGCTGGTCACGGCGATCTCCTGGACCCGGACGTAAGGGGCATCGGAAAGGTCTATTTTAGTCTTTTCCGCAATATCCTTTAGCCGGACCTGGAAAGCTCTAGGGCTGCCCGAAATATCATGGCCGGTCTTTTCCTTCAGATGGCGCAGGAAGGAATTGGACAGCCTTTCGTCGAAATCATCTCCTCCCAGGACGGTGTCGCCACAGGAAGCGAGAACC
>Ga0315292_10001529_pt1 | contig 12438 bp, 7 predicted proteins | sample YL17G13_0_MG_FD_204029 | JGI IMG/M metagenome (GOLD analysis project Ga0315292, IMG submission 204029) | Sediment microbial communities from Yellowstone Lake, YNP, Wyoming, USA - YL17G13_0 | ecosystem: Environmental > Aquatic > Freshwater > Lake > Sediment | place: USA: Wyoming | collected... | reverse complement strand
TGGAATAAACACACGTCCTCCAGCGTTGTTGCCTGTACAGGTTCAATGAATCGGTCGCCGCAATCGACACGACTGCGGCAGGGCTGCACGAGACTGGAGAAATGCGATGACGACAACTAATGCCCGATACGTAAGGTTGCTCATGGGCCTGGCCCTCGGTGCACTGTCAGCCACGGCCCTTGTTGCTTGCGGAGGTGGCGGTGGCGACGGTGGCGGCAGCACCTCTGCCAAGAATGGAACCATCAGTGGTACGGCGACCAAAGGTCCGCTGAGCGGAGCAACTGTTCGGGCCTTCGCCATCAACAATGGAATCAAAGGCAGTCAGCTCGGATCCGCTCAGACCGACGCCGGCGGTAACTTCGCAATGACGGTCGCTGCGTACTCCGGCCCGATGATGCTGCAGTTGCATGGCGGGTCATACATGGATGAAGCCACTGGCACGCGCATGAACTTGCTCGATGCCGACGACATGACCTGCGTCGTTCCGTCGGTCAGTATCACGGCGGACTCTACCGTGACAGGCATCCAGGTCACGCCGCTGACTTCGATGGCGCAGGACTGGGCCGAGCATATGGCCGGCGGCATGACGGCGACGAATATCTCAACGGCCAACATGCGGATCGGCGCTGCCTACATGGGCTCGGGCATGGACATCGTCATGACGCACCCCATTGACCCGACCGTGGTCGGATCCGCCAACGGCGCGAGCATCGACGCCAAGAACTACGGAATGATGCTGGCCGCAATTTCGCAGGAAGCCCACCAGCTCGGAATGACGTCGTCGTCCTCCGCCATGGTCACTGCGATGCACAACGATGCCGAGGACGGAGCCATGGACGGGACGATGAGTGGCACTCCGATCAACATGAGCGGGATGGGCGGCATGATGGGCGGCGGCAACATGATGCCCGCGGCCGGCAGCGGCGAACTGGCCACCGCAATGGCGATGTTCATCAATGGCCCGATGAACCGCTCGGGTGTGACCAGCGTTGCCGAGATGCAGGCGCTCATGGACCAGCTCCATCAGTTGCACAACTCCGGCGGTCATCTCTGACATGGGTGTCGGACTTCCAATAAGAACGGCCGGCGCAACGCCGGCCAGGCTTGTGGCAGGCCATCGCATCTGGGTCGTGGGAGGCTGCTGATGGATCGTCGCCGTTTCATCGTGCTCGGCACCGCCGGGTCCGTCGCGGTTCTCACCGGTTGCGGCGGTGGAGGTGGAGGTGGAGGAGGGGCGTCGATGCCGGGGATGGCCAGTAGTCCACCGCCGGTGATCCCACCCACCATCCCACTGGTCACTGGATTGACGAAGGGACAGCCGCTCGCGGAGCTTCCGCGACTCGCTAACACCAGCGCGACCGCGGGCGCATTTGAAGCGACGCTGGTTGCCGAGCGCACCAATGTCGCGTTGCTGCCGGACACGACCACGGAGTTCTGGAGCTACAACAGCGAAGTGCCGGGCCCGCTGATCGACGTCTTCGAAGGTGACACGGCACGGATTCGTCTGGAGAACCGCTTGCCGCAAGAGACGACGGTTCACTGGCACGGACTGCCGGTGCCTCCCGAGCAGGATGGCAATCCGATGGACCCGATCGCGCCTGGCAGCAGTCGCACCTATGAGTTCACGCTGCCGGTGGGCAGCGCCGGCACGTACTGGTACCACCCGCACACGCACGAGCACACGGCCGAGCAGGTGTTCCGCGGCATGGCCGGGCTGTTCATTGTCCGCTCGCGAACCGATCCGGTGCCCGCCGGCATCGACGAGAAACTGCTTGTCATTTCCGATCTACGCCTGGCGTCGGACGGCTCCATTCCGGCGAACACGGCGATGGACTGGCAAAACGGCCGCGAGGGCAACTACCTGCTCGTGAACGGGCAGTACCAGCCCACGCTCGGCATCAACCCGGGGCAGAGCCAGCGCTGGCGGATCCTGAACGCCACGAATTCGCGATACCTGCGCCTCAGCCTCGATCAGCACAGCTTCACGCTGATCGGCACGGACGGCGGGCTGCTCGCCGCGCCGGTGCCCGGGGTCGCCGAGATCCTGCTCGCGCCCGCGCAACGCGTCGAGGTGATCGTGACGGCCGGGCTGACCGCCGGCGCCTCGGCCACGCTGCGGAGCCTGCCCTATGATCGCGGTTCGATGGGCATGGGCATGATGGGCAGCGGCGCGTCGACGATTCCGCTGCTGTCCGTCCGTTACTCGCAGTCTGCCGTCCTGCCGGTCGCCATGCCGACCGCACTGCGCCCGCTCGCGCCGCTCGGCGCACCCGTGGCGTACAAGCACCTCGTCCTGTCCTCGGGCATCGGGATGGGCATGATGAGCGCAGGGGGCATGATGCAATTCCTGATCGACGGCAGGAGCTTCGACCCCACGCGCGTGGACCTCACGAGCCGCGTCGACCAGGTGGAACAGTGGACCGTCGAGAACCGCTCGAGCATGGACCACCCGTTTCATCTGCATGGGACGCAGTTCCAGGTCGTAAGCCGCGCGCGTGGCGGCGCCACGATCCCGGAACCGACGCTCGCATGGCGGGACGTCGTCAATGTGGCGGCCTTCGAGAGCGTGGTCTTCAAGGTGGAGCAATCGCAGCTCGGCAGACGGATGTACCACTGTCACATTCTCGAGCACGAGGACCAGGGAATGATGGGTGTGCTCGAGGTCCTTGCCTGAAGTTATCCGTAAGCTCTGATCGTGCCGAGTTTCAACCAGGGGCGCCGTTCCGAACACTGCGTGACGCGCTTCTGTTGCGCTGAAGAGAAACCGGCAGATTGGTCCTGCAAATGCAATTGACTCATTCGGACAACGTCACGCTTGTAGGACTCCGTCCGACATCGCCCGACACCGACAGCGGAGCGCGTTGTCACGCGCTGCTCGTCGGGTAGGCTCTGACCAAAGCCGAAGACGCGGAGGCACGTGCAAACCCCCGTTCTGGTCCGGAGCAGGACCGCGACGAGCGGGACGAACACGAAAGTGCGTGCAAGCGATGAATGCCCGGCATCGAGAGGTCAGGCAGCGGCGAGGGACACCCGCGTGCGGTCAGTGACCACGCGTCGATCCGGATCGATCGCGAACCAGCACGCCGCCGAGACGAACGCGAACACGGCGCCGATCACGAACGTCGCATTCCAGTTGCCGGCGCCCGAAAGCGCGCCGACGATCGGGGCCGACACGATGCCGGCGAAGTTGCCGCCCGTGTTGAGCACACCAGTTGCGGCACCCGTGTCGGACCGTGCGATACGCATCGTCGCGGCCCAGTAAGCGCCTTCGTTCAGTTCGATCATGAAGAACGTCGCCATCAGTGCGAGCACGGCCGCATACGGCGCCGACACGCTGATTGCCACGAGCAGCAGCAATCCCGCGAGCGGCATCGAGATCATCGGCACCAGCCGGTAGCCCCAGCGATAGCCGATCCGGGTCGCTAAGCCATCCGAAAGGTATCCGCCGATCCCCGCACCGATGCCCGCGCCAATCCAGGGCAGCATGCCCGCGAAGCCGCTCTCCAGGCCGGTGAAGTCGCGCTCCTGCACCAGGTACAGGAACGACCACGTGCCGAGCAGGTAGAAAACGTAGTTGAGGCAGAAGTACGAGAACGTCAGCAGTTGCACGTCGCGCTGGACGACGATCTGCCGCATGCGAGCAAGCGTCATCGGCGCCGGCTTCGCCATATCGCGTTCGTCGAGGTCCGCGAGCTCGGCCGGCGTGACTTTCGGATGCTCCTTTGGAGTGTCGCGTCCGTACCAGGCCCAGGCCGCGGTGAGCAGCACGGCAGGCAGGGCGATCCACAGCAGCGCGCCTTGCCAGCCGTAATGCGCGGTGAGGATCACGATCAGGGGCGCAGTCATCGCGCCGCCGATGTTCATGCCGAGCGAGATGGTGCCGTTGGTGACGGCCCACTGGCGCTGCGGAAACCAGGTCTGCGACACGGCCGCGACCATCGGAAACACGGGACCCTGCGAAAACCCGAGCAGGCCCTGTGCCGCGAGCAACGCGATGAACAGCGCCGTGCCGGCGAGCACGACCGGCGCGAGCGGCGTGGCGATGGTGGCGACGAGTCCGACGACGCCGACGACCGTGTACGTGATGCGCGCGCCGTACCGCTGGCCCAGGATACCGCCCGGCAACTGCGCGAGCGCGTAACACGTGGCGAACGCAGCATTGAGCCAGCCGATCTGCATCTGCGACAGATGCAGGTCCGGCATGATGTTCTGCGCCGCGACGCCGAGGCTCGTGCGCTGCACGTAGGACAGCATCGCGAAGCCGCACAGGAACAGGAAGATGGTCCAGCGAACCTTCACGCGTCACCTCCGCGAATGCGCTGGACGTCAGCCACGCAGTTTCGAGCCGGTCGGATCGTAGGGCGGTGCGGGTAGGATCCGGGCCGCACGCGGTTTACCCAGGATCGTGACCGACAGCGTGTCGGTCGTCTCGCACCACTCGGTGTCGACGTACGCGAGCGCAAGGCTTTGCCGCACGTAGTGACCATACGCCCCGGAGGTGACGTAGCCGATGCGCTTGTCGCCGTGATGGACCGGCTCATAGCCCGTGGCGTCGGCTTCGGGGGACTCAACCCGCAGCAGCACCAGCTTCATCGCGGGTCCTGCCGCTTGCGCGGCCAGGAACGCGTCGCGCCCGATAAAATCGCCCTTGTCCGCCGCGACGAAGCGCTCGAGACCCGCCATTGCCGGCGTGACGGACGTGGAGAACTCGAGCGACCAGACGCCGTAGCCCTTTTCGAGCCGCAGGCTGTCCTGCGCGCGCATGCCAATCGGGCGCATGCCGAGTGGCGTGCCGGCCGCCATCAGCGCCTGCCAGAGCACGTGCTGTTGCGCAGCGCGAACGTTGATTTCGTAACCGAGTTCGCCGGTGAGCGAGAGGCGCGCCACCACCGCGGACGTCGGCCCGACATCGATGCTGGCGCAACCCATGAACGGAAGGCCGCGATCGGAGACGTCGCTGCTCGTGAGCGCGGCCAGGATCGCGCGCGACCGGGGTCCCGACAGCGAAAACCCGAGCCAGCTCTCCGAGAGGTTCTCGATCTCCACACCCGCCGCGGGCAGGTGATCGCGGAACCAGCGCAGGTGCCACTCCTGCAGGTAGTACGACCCGACGAGCCAGTAGCGATCCTCGTCGAGCCTCGTCACGGTGAGATCGCCCATCAGGCGGCCCGCGAGGTTCAGCATCGGTGCGAGACGGATGCGCCCCACGGCAGGCATGCGCGCAGCGAGCAGGTGGTCGAGCCATTTTCCCGCACCGGCTCCACGCACTTCGTAGCGCGCATACACGCCTGTATCCAGCAGCCCCGCCGCGTTGCGGGTCGCCGCGACTTCCGCCGCGACGAATCGATCGGCGGCGGGCCGTCGCAACGTCGGCGGATCGACGAAGTCCGGCTCGCCCGTCGCGAAATACTGCGGCGATTCCATGCCCCAGACCACGCCGAAGCACGCACCCAGCGCCTGCTGCGCCGCGTAGCTCGGCGTCGTCTTGAGCGGCCTTCCAGCGGGCAGTTCTTCGTTGGGGTAGGCGATGACGAAGCGTCGCGCGTAGAACTGCGCCGTCGTGTCGCGCAGGTAGCGGTCGTCGGCTGCAAACTTGCCGTAACGCGCGACGTCCATGCCGAAGATGTCGGTGCCGGGGTCGCCCTCGACCATCCATTCCGCCAGCACCTTGCCGATTGCGCCGCCCTGCGAGAATCCCCCCATGCAGCCGCACGCCGCCCAGAAATTGCGCAAGCCCGGGACCGGGCCGACCAGCGGATTGCCATCGGGCGTGAACGTGAACGCTCCGTTGACCCACTTGCGGATGCCGGCGCGCTGCAGCGACGGGAAGCGCGAGAAGCCGATCAGCAACTCGGGGCTGATGCGATCGATGTCCTCGGGCAGCAGTTCCATGCCGTAGTCCCACTCGGCGCCCTCGGTCTGCCAGTGCCGCGGATTGCGTTCGTACACGCCGAGGATTACGCCCTTGCGCTCCTGCTGCAGGTACGTGAATCCCTCGAGGTCCGTCACGCACGGCATCTCGTCCGCGCGTGCCAGCAACTCCGGCAGGTCTTCCGTGATGAGGTAGTGGTGCTGCATAGGCGTGAGCGGCAGGTCCACGCCCACCATGCGGCCGACACGACGTGCCCACAATCCGCCGGCATTGACCACGTGCTCGGCGACGATCGTTCCCTGCTCGGTCTCGACCAGCCAGCCGTCGGCGTGCGGCTGCAGTCCCGTCACGCGGTTGCGCAGGATCACGTCCGCGCCACGCTTGCGCGCCGCAATGGCGAACGCATGCGTCGTGCCGTGCGGATCGACTGCGCCTTCGTGCGGGTCGAAGAGACCGCCCAGCAGTCCGCTGGGGTCGACGATCGGGCACTCCGCGACGATTTCATCGGGTGAGGCGAGTCGCGCCTCGATGCCGAGCGTCTGGTAGACCGCGAACTCCGACTGCAGCCATTCCCAGCGCTCGGGCGTCGTCGCGATGCTGTAGCCGCCTGGCATGTGCATGCCGACGCTCTGGCCGCTCTCGGCCTCGATCTCGCGGTACAACTTGATCGTGTACGCCTGCAGCGCCGCGATGTGCGGGTCGTCGTTGATGGCGTGGAACCCGGCTGCCGCGTGCCAGGTTGATCCGGCCGTCAGTTCGGCGCGCTCGATCAACGCGACGTCGCCCCAGCCCTTGCGCGTGAGGTGATACAGAACGCTGGCCCCGACGATGCCACCGCCGATCACGACGACGCGATAGTGACTCTTCATCGACTGCTATTCCTCGTCGAGGCTGTCCGACAGCACCGCGCGGCGCTCGCGTATGAATTGTTGCAGGGCCTCGTCGATCACGGGATCGAGACCAGGATCTTCGTAGTCGGCGAGCATGCGCTTCCAGACCGCGTTCGCGCGCTGCTCGGCGCTCAGGCTGCCTTCGCTCGACCACTGCTCGTACGACGAGTAGTCGGCGATGGCCGACTGGTGAAACGCCGCTTCGAAGTTTTCCTGCGTATGCGCGCAACCGAGAAAGTGCCCGCCCGGACCGACTTCACGGATGGCATCGAGTGCCTGCCCGCGCGGGCTCAAGTCCATGCCGCCTGCCAGCGCCTGCATCATCGCCAGCTGGTCGACGTCCATGACAAATTTCTCGTACCCCGCGACCAGCCCGCCTTCGAGCCAGCCGGCCGCATGCGTGACGAGGTTGACGCCCGCGAGCAGGGTGGGCAGCAGCGTGTGCGCGCTTTCGTAGCCAGCCTGCGCATCGGCAATCTTCGACGAGCAGAGCGAGCCGCCGCTGCGACAGGGCACGCCGAGCCGTCGCGCCAGCTGCGCCGTGGCGAAGATCATCTGCGTGGCCTCCGCCGTGCCGAACGTCGGCGCGCCGGTGCGCATCGAGATGGCGCCGACAAACGAGCCCATGATCACTGGGGCGCCCGGTCGCACCAGCTGCGTCAGCGCCATGCCCGCCAGGGTTTCGGCCAGCAGTTCCGCCATGCAGCCGGCGGGTGTCACGGGTCCCATCGCTCCGGCGAGGACGGCGGGCACGATGATCGTGCCCTGGTTGCGCGACGCGAAGGCGCGCAGTGCGCCGAGCATGCGGCCGTCGAAAGTCAGGGGTGAATTCGAATTGATGTTGCCGAGCAGGACGCAGTTGGCGTCGATGAAGTCCTGGCCGAACAGGATGCCGGCCATGCGCACGGCGTCAGCGGCGTGTCCCGGCGTTTCGGGGGTGCCCTCGCAGCCCTGGTCGCTGTAGCGGAAGAAGGCGTACTGGACGTCGAGGTGGCGCTTGCCTTCGGGCACATCCATCGGCTCGACCATGCAGCCGCCGGAGAAATGGATCGCCGGTGCGACGTGGGCGAGCTTGATGAAGTTGTGCAGGTCGGCGAGCGTGCCGTAGCGGCGGCCGCCGTCGAGGTCCGTCACGAAGGGCGGGCCGCCGACCGGCGAGAACACCGTTGCGTCCCCACCGAAGCGCACGCTGCGCGCCGGGTTTCTCGCGTGCAACGTGAATTCGCGCGGCGCGGTGCGCAGCAGCTGCCGTGCGAGGCCGCGAGGAATCCGGACGCGTTCGCCCTGCACGTCGGCCCCTGCCTCGCGCCACAGGCGCAGCGACTCCGGGTCGCGCCGGAATTCGATCCCGATTTCCTCGAGGATCGTCTCGGCGTTGGCTTCGATGATCTCCACGGCCTCGCTGTCCAACAGCTCGACCGTGGGAATGCGGCGGCGGATGTAGGGAAGCTTCTCGGCCGCGCGGTGCGAACGGGCTGCGCGTCGTGCTTCGCGGTTGCCGGTGCGGCCGGCGCGGTTGATCGTGGACGTGTCGCTCAAGGGCGCGCTCGCGTTCGTGTGCGGCCGGCGGCCGTCGTGCGTTGATATATAACACTTGCGACGGTGCAGGTTGAGCGGGCCGCGCCGTCGCCGGCTCGTGTCGCAACTGGTGACGTCGATCGTCAGGTCGAACGCTTCTGCCGCAGCTCCGTCCGCACGCTCGAGTACTCGAGCCCGAAGGCCTCGGTGAACGACCGGGGCATCTCATCGCTGCCGACGGCTTGCTGGGTGAGCAAGCGGTAGAACTCGGAGTAGTGCTCCCAGTACTTGGGACGCGGATCCTGTCCCGGTGCGAGCTGGCGCGCGCGGCCCTGCTCGAACTGGTCCGCGACGTTGGCAGGCGAAAGCTGGCCGATAACGGCGTCGAGCCCGGCCTTCATGCCGGCGGCGAGTGCCGTCTCGTGATCGCGCATCTCCTGCAGCACGTCGCGCAGGGAGTCGACCGGACCCGCGAACAGCCGGCCATGCGATTCGAAAAGTCGCTGCAAGGCCTGCTCGATGCTGGTCGACGAACGGAGCGGGTTGCTGCTGTTGCCCGGTGGCACTGGCACGGCCGACACGGCCGCGCCCACGGCGCCTGACGCACGTGCACGCAGGATGTCGTTGATGCCGACGGCCGTCTCGCGCAGCAACTGACCGGCGACCAGCGGCAGCATGGCCTGGGCTTCGGGCGAGAGCGTGGTCGGATCGATGCCGGCGCCGCGACAAAAGGCCTGCACGGCCGAACGCAGGTCCGCCCACGTGCTGGCTTGCTGGTGAAACGGGATCGAGCGCTCACGGGCTTCGACACGCGTCTTGCGTCGCGCCAGTGCGTCCTCGAGTTCCTCGCGTGGAATCCGCCGCGTGCTCAGCGCCCAGTCCTGGTTGCCAGGTACTGGTGCGGCCGGCCCGGCTGTCGTGGTCGGGGCGGGTGCGTCAGTCTCGACCGGGTCCGCGCCCGGCACTACGGAATCGATCCGTCCCGTGCGCGTCGGATCGAAGGTGCTCTCGCCGAGCGTCGCTACGGAGCGCTGCAGCGTCTCGAGCAGGTTCGCTCGTGCCTCTGCGTTCAGGCGCACGCCGAATGCGTTGCCTACCGGGAGCGAGCCGCTCTCGCTGACATCGCGCGGTTTGAACAGGCTGTCGAGGTCGAGACTGTGGCCGATGTCGGAATCCAGGTGCTTCGCGGCGGAATGCTCGTCGCCCGTCGAGGGCAGGAAATCGATGCGATTGTCGACGCTGACCAGGATGTCGTAGTCCCCCACGCGCAGCCGATCGCCATCGTGCAGTTCGACACGACCGGTGGCCGCAGCGGGATCCTCTCCGTCGTTGACGAAGACGCCATTCGTGCTGGTGTCGACCAGCCAGTACTTGCCGCCGTGAAACCGCACTTCGAAGTGGTGGCCGGAGACCACGCGGCGCGGATCGGGCAGGATCCAGTCGTTGCCCGGCGCACGGCCGACCGTCCCGCCGTTGACGCCGAAGACGCGGGACCGGTTCTCGCCGAGTTCACGGTAATGTTCGCTGATGACGCGAAGTTTGATGGCCATGTTGTTGCTGGCGCTGGCTGCCTGATGCCTCCAGTTTGTCCCGTCGACCGGCTGGAAGGCGCTGACGCTGGTCCGCCACCCTTGTAATATGGACCGACCCTAACACGCAAGGCGGGCCGGCCTCATGGCCACCAGTCACATTTTCAAGGTCATTTTCCACAATCAGGGCAAGGTCTTCGAGATCTACGCCCGCAAGGTGGGCCATGGCGCGATGTTCGGCTTCATCGAGGTCGAGGAACTGATCTTTGGCGAGAAGTCGACGGTCCTCGTCGACCCCTCCGAGGAGAAGATCCAGACCGAATTCGCCGGGGTGAAACGCACTTATCTGCCGCTGCACTCGGTGATCCGCATCGACGAGGTGCGCAAGTCGGGGATCGCCAAGGTGTCAGCGGCGGATTCCGCCTCGAATGTCGCCCAGTTTCCGTTCCCTGTGTACACCCCGCCGGGCGGTCCCGGCAACCGCGAAAAGTAGAGCAGCGGCGCGGCCTTACGCCCCCGCGCGCTGGCCCGGACCCGCCTGCTCCGGTATCATTCCCGGCTCACTTTTGACCAGCGGCCGCCCTCGCTCATGCTCACTTTCAGCGGCGCTCCCGCGCTCTCGGATTTCCGGCTCGAAAAGGTGCTCGCGGCCGTCTGCGAACGGGTCCCGCACGTCGCGGCGGTCGACACCCGTTATGTCCACTTCGTCGAAGTCGCAGCGCCGCTGTCGGACGAACAGCGCACCGTCGTCGAGGCGCTGCTGCGGTACGGCCCGTCGACTCACGCTGGCGCACCCCGGGGCGAGTTGCTGCTGGTCGTGCCGCGCTTCGGTACCGTGTCGCCCTGGTCGTCGAAAGCGACCGACATCGCCCACGTCTGCGGCCTGACTGTCGTCACTCGTATCGAGCGCGGAGTCGCCTACTACATCGGGTCGTCACAACCGCTGAGCCAGGCCGACCGTGCGGCGATCGCCACGGTCATCCACGATCGCATGACCGAGAACGTGCTCGATTCGCTCGACGCGGCGGAGGGCTTGTTCGCGCACCACGCGCCGCAACCGCTCGCGATCGTGCCGGTGCTGGCGCAGGGCAGGGCGGCACTCGAGCGCGCCAATGCCGAACTCGGCCTCGCGCTGTCCGACGACGAAATCGATTACCTGGTCACGGCGTTCACGGAGCAGCTGCGGCGCGACCCGAGCGACGTCGAACTCATGATGTTCGCGCAGGCCAACTCCGAGCACTGCCGGCACAAGATCTTCAACGCGGACTGGATCGTCGATGGCAAGCGCAGCGAAAAGTCGCTGTTCGGCATGATCCGCAACACGCACCGCGTCAGCCCGCAGGGCGTGCTGTCGGCGTACCGCGACAACGCGGCCGTCATCGAAGGCTGGCCGGGCCGGCGCTGGTTCGCGCAGGCCGGTGACGGCAACTACGAGGGCTCGGACGAGCCGATCGACATCCTGATGAAGGTGGAGACGCACAACCACCCGACAGCGATTTCGCCGTTTCCGGGCGCGGCCACCGGCTCCGGCGGCGAGATTCGGGATGAAGGCGCAACCGGCCGCGGCTCGAAGCCGAAAGCCGGTCTCGTCGGGTTCTCGGTGTCGAACCTGCGCATTCCCGGTTTCGAACAGCCGTGGGAGCAGGATTTCGGCAAGCCCGAACGCATCGTGCCGGCGCTGCAGATCATGCTCGATGGCCCGCTCGGCGCCGCTGCGTTCAACAACGAATTCGGCCGGCCCAACATCTACGGCTACTTCCGCACGTTCGAGCAGCAGGTCGAAATCCCGGGGCGCTCGTCGCTGCGCGGCTATCACAAGCCGATCATGATCGCGGGCGGTCTCGGCAACATTCGCCGCTCGCACGTCGAAAAGGCCCCTGTCGTCCCGGGCGCCAAGATCGTCGTGCTCGGCGGCCCGTCGATGCTGATCGGCCTCGGCGGCGGCGCAGCGTCGTCGATGGGCGCGGGCTCCAGCTCGGCGGACCTCGATTTCGCGTCGGTGCAGCGCGGCAATCCCGAGATGCAGCGTCGCGCGCAGGAAGTCATCGATGCCTGCTGGGCCATGGGCGACGAGAACCCGATCCTGCTCATCCACGACGTGGGTGCCGGCGGCCTCTCCAACGCGATCCCGGAATCGGTGTACTTCGGCACGACCGGCGGCCGCATCGACCTGCGCAAGATCCTGAGCGACGAGCCGGGCATGTCGCCGCTCGAACTCTGGTGCAACGAATCGCAGGAACGCTACGTGCTGGTGATCGCGGCGGAGCAACTCGCCGCATTCGGCGCGCTCTGCGATCGTGAGCGCTGCCCGTTCGCCGTGGTCGGCGACGTCACCGACGATGCGGTGCTGCACGTGGACGATCCGCAGTTCGGCAACGCGCCGGTCGACATGCCGCTCGAGACGCTGCTCGGCAAGCCGCCGAAAATGACGCGTGACGTGCGGCGGATGCCGCACGCGGGCGACGGTTTCACGGCCAGGGACGTGACTGACGTGCGTGAAGCGGCGCTGCGCGTGCTGAGCCTGCCGACCGTCGCGGACAAGACGTTCCTGATCACGATCGGCGACCGCTCGGTCGGCGGCATGATCAGCCGCGATCCGCTGGTCGGTCCGTGGCAGGTCGCGGTGAGC
>Ga0315292_10001527_pt1 | contig 12439 bp, 11 predicted proteins | sample YL17G13_0_MG_FD_204029 | JGI IMG/M metagenome (GOLD analysis project Ga0315292, IMG submission 204029) | Sediment microbial communities from Yellowstone Lake, YNP, Wyoming, USA - YL17G13_0 | ecosystem: Environmental > Aquatic > Freshwater > Lake > Sediment | place: USA: Wyoming | collected... | reverse complement strand
GACCGACTCGGCCTCCAGGCGGACGGTGCAAGGATCACGGCCGAGAGCGCGGGGGAAGCGTGCCGCAACGCCCGGATCGCGCTCGCCACCTGCGAGGAGACGGAGCGTCTCGGCCGCGGGGGGCCAGCTGCGCGGGAGCTCCTCGCCCCGGCCTCGGTGGTCGCCCGCGCCACCCCGGCGCCGATGCCCGATCCTGCGCCCCCCGGGCCAGACCCGGAGCGCGGCCCCGACTCCTCGACCCCCGGCATCGCGGGCATCGCCGCAAGCGTGGGCGTCGCCGCGAGCGCGGGCATCGCTGCGGGCGCGAGCGCCGACGCCGAACCCGCCGTCCTGCCGCTGCTGGCCGGGGATCGCGACGTCCTGCGGCGGATCGCCGCGACCCTCGCGGAGGGCGACGCCGAGGCAGAGGGGAGGTGGCAGGGCCGGCTGGCCGCCCTCGTCGACGCCGTCCGCGCGCGGGCGATCGACGGCGCGGCGCTGACCTTCCCCGGCGACGGCTTCTGGGCCCAGTACACCCAGGTCCAGGGCCGCGAGATCGCCGCCGCGCTCGCCGCGCTGGGCTACCGCTACGACGGGCGCGACGGCTTCGCCGACGGGCGCGTCCCCGGCCAGCGGGAGCTCTCGCTGGCCATCGGCTACGTGGGCCAGGACCCTGGGCGGATCCGGATCTGGCCCTCGGAGGCGGAGCTGCTCCACCTCTACGCGGGCGTCGAGGTCGATGCCGGGCGCTTCGTCGCCGAGGCGGCGGGCGAGCTGACGCTGGGCGACATGATCGACCTCCTGGGGCGCCGCGCCGAGGAGCTCAGCGACCTGTGGAACGCCTGGGGCCGCGTCCGCCCACTCCTCCTCAGCCCGGCCTGACCCGCGGCCGGAACCGCTGCGGCGTCAATCCCGGCCTGACCCGCGGCCGGAACCGCGGCGGCATCAGGCCGCGCCGCCCTCGTGCGGTCCCTCGCCGGGATCGTCGTCGATCACGATGACCCGGAAGGCCTCGGCGGCGACGCCGATCGGCTCGCCCTCCTCGGCAGCCCAGGCCCGGATCCGCGCCTCGAGCCCGTCGGGGTCGGCAACCTGGCTGGCATGGCAGCGCAGCGCGGCGACCTTGCGGTCGAGCGTCGCGGCCACGGCCACCCAGGCGGTCGGCGCGTTCGGCCAGAAGAGGTAGAGCCGGCGCACGGCGTGGGCGGGGAGCCCGGTCCGGGCCAGCCACGGGAAGGCCATCGGGTTTCGTGCCGCCGGGAAGACGGCATCGACCGCGGCGATCCCCGCAGCGCGATGGTCGGCGTGGTTGACACCGGCTCCCGCGTAGAAGAGGACCTCCGGGTCGTGGGTCAGGACGGCGTCCGGCCGGAAGCGCCGGATCTCGCGGACCAGGAGCTCGCGGAGCGGAAGCTCGTTGGCGATGGCCCCGTCCGGCTGATGGAGGAAGACGACCTCGTCGTAGCCCACGATCGCGGCGGCCCGGCCCTGCTCCTGCTCGCGGGTCCCGGCGAGGACGAGGGGGTCGGCATCGGGATCCTCGCCGCCCTGGTCCCCGGAGGTGCAGCAGACGAGGCGGCCGATCGAGCCGGCGTCGATCCAGGCGGCGGCGGTGGCGGCCGGCCCGAAGTCGGCGTCGTCCGGGTGTGCGGCGATCACGAGGAAGCGTGCCGGCCGCCACGCGTCGGCCGCCGGGCGCTCGCCCGCGGGCGGGGGCGCCGGCGTCACGGCGCGGCGGTCCCGCCCGCGAACGCGGTGTGTCGGGCGGGCTGGCGATCTGTCGTCCATGGGGCGTCTGGTCACCGCGGATCTATGCTCCCGAAGGCCGGTTTCCTTCTCGGCAAGAATGTACTGTTCGCACCTGAGGCGTCGCTCGTATCCCCCCACGAGCGAGGCCTCCTTTCATGCCCGCCGCTTGGTCCGGGCGGCGGCGAGGGTCGATACCACGTCCTCGGCGTGGCCCTCGGCCGTCACCTTCGGCCAGGCATGGGCGATCCGCCCGTCCGGCGCCACCAGGAAGGTCGAGCGCTGGATCCCCATGGAGGTCTTCCCGTCCTTCGTCTTCTCGGCCCAGGCCCCGTATGCCTCGGCGGTCGCGTGGTCCTCGTCGGACAGGAGCGGGAAGGTGAGCTGGAACTTCGCGCGGAATCGACCGTGGCTCGCGGCGTCGTCGGGGCTGATCCCCCAGACCGTGGCCCCGGCCGCGATGAGCTCGTCGCCGAGATCGCGGAAGGCGCAGGCCTCCACGGTGCAGCCGGGCGTGTCGTCCTTTGGATAGAAGTAGACGACGGTCCAGGCGCGCTGGTCCGAGAGGCGGTGGACGGCGCCGGTCTCGTCGGCGAGGGCGAAATCGGGGGCCGGATCGCCGGCCGCGGGCATCGCGGGCATGCGCTGAGGCTACCGCAGCGCGACGATCCCCGCGAGGACGACGAGGCCCGCGAGGACGACCACGGCGTCCAGCGCCGCCCAGCGGACTTCGCGGTAGCGGGTGCGCCCGGGCGCGGAGAAGCCGCGCGCGTCCATCGCCAGCGCGAGCCGATCGCCCCGGCGGATCGCCAGGACGAGGAGCCCGACGAGGACCCGGGGATGCCAGCTGGCCCGGAGCCCGCGCATGCGGCGGGCTTCGCGGAGGGCGACGAGATCCTCGGCCAGCCACGGGATGGCCTGCAGCGCGGCAAGCGCGCCGTAGGCGAAACGCTCGGGCAGGCGGCCCTGCTGGACGAGGGCGTCGGTGAGGTGCGTCGGGTCGGTGATGCGGCCCCACGCGACCCCCACGGCGACGATCGCGACGACGCGCAGGCCGAGGGCCAGGCCTGCCGCGAGCGCCGGCTCGGTGAGGCGCAGCGGCCCGAGCGCCAGGACGACGGTCGCGGCCGGGTCGGCGTTCGCCGGGGACAGGAGGGCGTTGAAGAAGCCGACCGACAGGGCCGCGAGCCAGAGCGGCGCCAGCCCGCGGGCCAGGTCGGCGGGCGGGACGCGGCCCAGGGTGAGGGCGGCGGCGATGGCCACCGCAGCGACCAGCAGCGGGGGCCGCAGGTCGGTCGTCGTGGCGAGGGCCAGGAGCCAGGCGATCGCGATCGCCAGGGTGGCCAGCGGGTTGGCCCGGCCGAGCAGGCTCGTCGCGACGCGATCGGCCCGGCCCGGGACCGCGATCACGGCAGGCCCTCCACGGTCCGGCCGCCGGCCAGGCGGACCACCCGGCCGGCGAGGTCGGCGGCGAACCGGAGGTCGTGGGTGGCTGCCACCACTGCCGTACCGTCCTCGACCCGCGCGCGAACGAGGGCAAGGAGGCCCTCGTAGCCGCGGCGATCCTGGCCGAACGTCGGCTCGTCGAGCACCAGGAGCCCGGGCCGGCGAACCAGCTGGCAGGCCAGCGAGTGCCGCCGCTGCTCCCCGCCCGACAGGGTGAACGGGTTCCGCGAGCCGAACCGCCCCAGCTCGAGGCCCAGCGCGGCGGCGACATCCCCCGCCCGGGTCCGCTCGTCGGGCGTCAGCCCGAGAAGGAGGTCGCCCTCCACCGTGGCCGCCAGGAACGACCGTTCCGGATCCTGGGTCACGTAGCCGGCGAGGCGTGCGAGGTCCCGGGGCGCGACCCGCGACGGGTCGCGGCCGCCGACGCGCACCGTTCCGCGGGTCGGGCGCAAGAGGCCCACCAGGAGCCGCGCCGCGGTCGACTTGCCGCTGCCGTTCGGGCCGAGGAGCGCGACCCCGGTGCCCGGCTCGATTGCCAGGTCCAGGCCGGCCAGGACGCCGATTCCGCGCTCGAAGGCGAAGTCGACGTCCCGGGCCTCGGCGAGCGCCGGACCCGGCCGGGCCGACGCCGTGGCGGGCAGGAGCGGCATCGGCTCGTCGGGCAGCCAGATGCCGGCCGCCTGCAGCGCCGGGCGATGCCGGGTCAGCAGCTCCGCCGGCGCGCCGAGCGCCAGGGGCGTCCCATCCGCGGCAAGCGCGAGGACCAGGTCGGCAAGAGGCCACGCGAGGTCCGCCCGGTGCTCCACCAGGACGATGGTCGCGGTTCGGGCCCTGTGGACCGTCGCCAGCCGCTCGGCGAAGGCGAGGGCCCCGGGTGGATCGAGGTTGGCCGTCGGCTCGTCGAGGACCAGGAGGCCGGGATGGGGCGCGAAGGCGCCGGCCAGGGCCAGGCGCTGTTGTTCGCCGCCGGAGAGCCGGGCAGTCCGGCGCCGCTCGAACCCCGCGAGACCGGCCTGCGCGAGCGCGGCGGGCACCCGGGCGCGCATCGCCGGCGGGGGCCAGCCGCGGCCCTCCAGCCCGAACGCGACGTCGTCCTCCGCGCGCTCCATGACGAGCTGGCTGGCGGGGTCCTGGAAGACCACCCCGATGCGGGCCACGAGCGCGCCGGACTCGCTGCCGCCAACCGGGATCCCGTCGAGCTCGAGCAGCCCGCCCAGGCGGCCCGGCGCCGACCACGGCACGAGGCCGGCGACTGCCCGGGCGAGGGTGCTCTTGCCGGAGCCCGATGGGCCGACGACCAGCAGGGACGACCCGGGAGCGAGGTCGAGCGAGATTCCCGCCACGGCCGGCGCGGTGCGGCCCGGGTAGGTGACGGACAGGTCGCGGGCAACGACCGCAACCGGTCCGGATCCCGGGATCGCCGCGCCGCTCAGGTGGGCGATCCCTCCGGGCCGTCGAAGCCCTCGAGGACGCCCGCGTCGCGAAGGGCCCGGGCCAGGAAGAGCGAGCCGCCCGCGACGACGACGATGCCCGAGAGGGCCATGAGCACGCCGACCAGCAGCTGGGTCTCGACGTCGACGGCCGCGAAATAGAAGGCCCAGTCGAGCAGCCACGCCGCGACGGCCGCGAGGACGCCGGCCGCCACGACCACCGGCCACGTGAAGACGCGGTAGCGGGTGGCCAGGAACGGGATCTCTGCGGCGAGCCCCTGCACGACGCCGTACAGGAGGACGATCACACCCCACTGGGATCCGAGGATCGCCGACACCGAGGCGGCCACGACCTCGGCGAAGACGCCGGCGCCCGGCCGCCGGATGACGAGCGGGGCGAGGACGGCGGGGATCAGCCACGGCCCGTAGAGCAGGTTCTGGAGCGGGCCCAGGAAGGCGAGAGCCGGCCACACGACGTTTCCCCACGCCCAGAAGACGACGCCGAACGCGACGCCGATCACCGCGGTCACCACGACGTCGCGGGTTCGCCAGCCGGCGCGGGCCCCGGGGTCGGCGGTCGGTGTGGCCGAGCTCATCGGGCTCCGTCCGGGCTGCGCGTCTCGACGATCAGCAGGCGGCCGGCGCGCAGCTCGACGTGCGCCTCCGGGCCCGATCGGACGTTGGAGAGGCCGCGCGCTGGGCCCAGGCGGAGTGGCTCGTCGCGAAGTGGGTAGGCAAGACCCGCGGTCGTGACGCCGCTGGCATCGACGCCGAAGGGGAAGAGCGAAACGAGGTCGCCGGGCGCCCCGGCGAGGCGGGCCGCGGCAGGCGCGGCCGTGGCGTCGAGGAGCCGGACCCGGGTCGCCGCATCCACGAGGACGGCGATCCGCCCGTCCAGCGCGGGGTGGGCCAGCAGCCACGCGTTCGCCAGGGCGTGGTCGAAGCGCGGACCTCCCAGGGCGCCGAGGATCGTGAGGCGCGTCGCGCCGCGGGCGACCGCCGCGACGACCGCCAGCTCGAGGTCGGATTCGTCCTTCGCCACAACCGCCAGCTCGAGCGGGATCCCTGCGGCCCGGACCGCGGCCAGCCCGGCCGGCCCGAGCGAATCCCCGTCGCCGACGACGAGGTCGGGGGCCAGGCCCGCCGCGAGCGCCTTCGTCGCGCCGCCGTCGGCGGCCACGACCAGGCCGGCGCCCGCGTCCCATCCCGGCCACGCCGCGTCGAGGGCGGCCCGGCCGGGCACGTCGCCGTCGCCGACGAGGATCGCGTGCAGGTCGGGGTCGCCGCTCACGGAATCGAAACGCCTCCGCTGGATGGGAGGGAGGCGTCGTCTGGACTCCCTTCGCCGGCATGACCCGGATCAGGTTCCGAGGGTCTGCGGGTGGTCCCCGCACTCTCAGCGCCGCAGCGGCGCTCCCCTGTCCCACTCTTCTGTTCGGCCGGTCTCCGCCCGGCCCGTCCGAGTCTACACCCGGGCGGCGTCTACACCCGTGCCGCGAGGAGCCGGTCGACCCAGGCCGCCACGGAGGGGGCCGTCTCGGCGGCCCCGGCGGCCCGCAGGGCGGCGTCGTCGCCGAGGACGGAATCGATGCCGACGGCGTGGGCCCCGGCCGCCCGGGCCATGCGCATGTCGTCGAGCGCGTCGCCGACGTAGGCGGTGCCCGCGGCGCCGGGACCCAGCCCGAGCTCGCGGATCGCCCGGAGGAGCGGCGCCGGGTGCGGCTTCGCCTCGGGCATGTCGTCGCCGTGCACCCGGACCGGCAGGAGCCGCTCCAGCCCATGGCGGCGAAGCTGCGCCCCCACGTTGTCGCGCTGGCCGGCCGTGACGAGGGCCAGGGGATAGCCGGCGGCGTGGAGCCGCTCCAGGGCCTCGGCGGCGCCGGGCAGCAGGTCCGCCTCGTCGCGCCCCCGGTAGGCCGCCCACCAGCGGCGGCCGGCCTCCTCGATGACCTCGGCCGGCAGGTCGATCGAGCGGTACAGGGCCCGCCAGTCGGGCGTCCAGAGCCGGCAGTAGTCGTCCCACGTCAGGCGCAGCCCGAAGCCCGCGACCACCTCCTCGGTGGCCAGGAACATCAGGTGGAGGGTGTCGGCCAGGGTGCCGTCCCAGTCGAAGACGATTGCGCGCATCGCGCGAATCGTAGACCGCGCGCGGCCGGATGCGCCGGCGGCCGATGCTAGACTCGCGGCCGTGCCCGATCTCCCAGATCCCGGCGGCCTCGATCCCGCCGTCCGCCGCGTCGTCGAGGCGGCGGCCCGGAAGGGCGTCGACCTGCGCGTCGTCGTCCTCGACGCAACCTCGCACACGGCCGAGGACGCGGCGCGCGCGCTCGGCGTGGAGCTGGGCCAGATCGTGAAGTCGCTCGTCTTCGTGGCGCCCCGCGAGGATGCGGGCCACGAGCCCGTCCTGTGCCTGGTCGCCGGAACGAACCGGGTGGACGTCGCGCGCCTGGCGGCGGTCGTGGGGGAGCCGGCGATCCGGCGCGCCACGGCGCGCGAGGCCCGGGACCTGACGGGATTCACGATCGGGGGCATCCCGCCGGTCGGTCACGCCCATGCGGTGCGGGTGGTGATGGACCCCGACCTGGGCCGCCACCGCGAGGTCTGGGCGGCAGCGGGCACCGACCGGGCGGTCTTCCCGGTTGCGCCGGCCGCGCTCCGGGCCCTGACGAACGCGGTGGTGGCGCCGATCGCCGACACGGCCGTCGCTCCGTTCGCCGCCCCTGTGCTGCCGGCCGATCCCGGCGCGTGACGGCGGACCCGCGCCAGGAGGTCGTCGCCTTCCCGGGCGGGATCCGGGCCCGCTTCCGCTGGGCGGGCACCGGGCAGGGAGACGCGGTCTTCGCCCTGAGCGAGACGGGCGGCGCGCTGCACGACTACGGGGCCCGGGTCTCCCCGACCTTCGAGCGGCTCTGCCGGGCCGAGCTGCGGGTGGAGAGCCCGGGCGGAACGTGGGCGGCGCGGCTCGCGTCGCCGATCTTCGACACGCCGGCGGGTCTCGCCTGGGACACGGCAGGCCTGCTCGTCGTCGCCTACGGCTTCGCGACCTACGGCCTGGAGGCGCGCACGGGCGAGCTGCGCTGGCTCCACCGGTCCGGTTCGCCGCTGGTCGCGGTCCTCGGCTCGTCGCGCCTGGACCACGTGATCGTACAGGCCGAGATCGAGACCTTCGCCGTGGAGGCCGACGGAGGGGTCCGCTGGCGGGTGGCGCATTCGGACGTGGTGGCCGAGGCCGAGCTCGTCGGCGGCCGGCTCATCCTCTCGAGCTACGGCGGCCTGATCAGCGCGCTGGACCCGGAGACGGGGCGCGTGGTCGGCTGACCGCGGCCGGCGGCGGGGATGGAGGGACCGCGGACCCGACCGCCCCTCCCGGCCCGGCGCCGCGGTGGACGACCTGTGGACAACGCGCACCGGATCCTCCGATTCCGTGGACGGCGGCCGTTGACCGGGACGACCCGCGGCCGGTAGCGTGGATGTCGACCCGGAGGGGTCATGAGCTCGCTAATGGCGGAGGCTCCGGCCGAGGCCCACGCGACGCGGAGGTTCCTCCGGGTCGCTTGCTGCCCGGCGCTGCTACCATCCCTCGCCGTGACCCCCCTCGTCGTGATCATCGTCGGCCTTGCCGCGATCGCGATCGGCACGCTCCTGTTGCGGACCTACGGCCCCCGCATGCGCGTCGGCCGCCTCCTGGCCGTGACGCCGTCGGTCGGCATCGGCGAGGCCCGCGAGCTGGCGGCCGCCGGCGCGCGGCGCTATGTGCGGGTGGTCGGTCGCCTCGACGCCGACGACGAGTTCCCGGACGAGAACGAGCGCCCGCTCGTCTTCCGGCGGCGCCGCCTGGAGACCCGTCGCGGCCGCGGCTGGCGCCTCCTCGACGAGCGCCTGGAGACGGTTCCCTTCCGCATAGGCGTGGGCCTCGACGAGATCGACGTCGACGCCGGCGCCCTCGACGTGGGGCTCGTCACGCTCGTCCGCGAGTCCGTGGGGACCGTGGCCGAGGCGGCGGGAGCGCTGGAGCCCGGGGTGCGTGCAGGGTTGGCCGCGAGCGCGGTTGTCCGGCTGCGGATCGAGCTGCTCTCGTCGGTGGAGCACGCGACGGTCCTCGGCGTGCCGGTCGCCACGGCCGACGGACGGGTCGCGATCACCGCCGGCACCGGACGCCCGCTGGTCGTCTGCACGCTGGAGCAGGACGAGGCGATGCGAGTTCTCGCGGAGGGTGGACGCGCGCGCCCCGTGGCCGCGGCGATCGCCCTGGGCGGCGGGCTGCTGGGGCTCGCCATCGGAATGGCGTGGGCCCTCCTCGCGGGCGCCCTCGGATGACGCGGCCATGACGCGCGTGCCCGGCGATGGGCCGGCCGGCAGCGCCGGGCGTACGGGTTCCGCACGACGCTGGATCATGGCGGCGGCCTGCGCCGCCCTGGCGGTCCTCGCGAGCGCGACGGCCGCTCTCGGCGTCGATCCGACGGCATCGCCCGCCGCCGGCGGCGACGTCCGCACCAATCCGGCGGCGCCGGGGCTCGTCGGCGATCCGCTCTTCGCGCTCCTCGGCGTGGCAGTCGTCGGGCTCCTGGCCGTGGCCGTCACCCTGGCCGCGGTGCGCCTGACCGCCCGCCGCTAGGTCGCCCCGCCGCGGAGCGGTGGCGCCGCCCTGCGCCGTCGCGCCAGGCGGCCGCTGCGAAGCGCACCGGGCCCCGGGACCTTTTGCCTATTGGCAAGAACTGTGAAGTCGTCGAGATTCGCATCGTCAACCTCAGCGATCCTCCATTCGATGGTGCCCGGGCAGGCCGGCGCCGGGCCCGGAGGACCGAGCAGGCGGGGGAAACGATCACGCAGCTCGCGCCTCGTCCGTCCGACGCGACCCTCACGGTCGCGAAGGCGGCCCGCCTCCTGGGCGTCCACCCCAACACGATCCGGGCGTGGAGCGACCAGGGGCGGCTGCGGTTCTACCGGATCAACCAGCGCGGCGATCGGCGCTATCGCCTCGACGACCTCCAGGGCTTCCTCGCGGCCGCCGAGCAGCCCGCACCCGCGACGGGGATCGGCCGCGGCCTTGCCGGCGGACCCCCGCGGCCGATCCCGTCGATCGGTGCGCAGCTCGTCGAGCTGCGCACCCGCCCGACCGAGCGACCGGCTCCGGCAGCCGGCTCGCTCGACGCCGGCGAGGCGGCCCGGCGCGACCGGTCGCTTCGCCTCGTGGTCCGCGACGGCCCGGCGGTCGAGCCGTCGCCGCACGGCTCCGAACTCGAGCCGTCGCCCGACGGCCCGGCGGTCGAGCCGTCGCCGCTCGTCCTGTCCCCCTCGGCCCCGTTCGACGTCGCGCGACGCCTGGTCGAGGTGGACCTGCTGGGCCGCCTGGCCGACCTGATCGCGTCGGGGCGGAGCCTCGCCGAGATCGCCGCCGTGGCCGTCGACCTCCTCCACGGTCGCGCCGCCCACGACCTCGCCGTGGTGCTGGAGCGACGCGACGGCCGCCTGACACCCGTGGCCGCTCGCGGCGAGGGCGCCGATCGGCTGAGCTGGACGGCGGAGTCGGCGGGCCTCCCCGCCCGCGCCCTGGCCGCACCGGGACCCGTCGGCGAAAGCGGGGCCCCGGGGCGCGACTGGCTGCCGCTGGGCCACCGCCTGCCCGCGCGCCTCGCCGTCGCCATCCCGGGAGGCTCCGGCCGGCCCTGGGGGGTCCTGGTCACCGCCGACGAGACGCCCCCGGCCGGTCTCGGCGAGCTGGAGACGTTCCTCGTGGCCGTCGCCCGGCAGCTCGGCGTCGCCGCGTACGCGGACCGGCTGCGCGCGGAGACGTCCACCCAGCTCCATCGGGCCGAGGCCCTGCGCCGGATCGCCACCGATATCGGGAGCAAAGTCGACGTCGGGCAGATCCTGGCGGGAGTCGTGGACCATGCCCGGGTGCTGTTCGGCGGCGACCGGGCCGCGGTCTTCCTGCGCCGTCCCGACGGACGGCTGACGGCCGAGGTCACGCGCGGCCTGTCGGAGGCCTATCTCGATGCCGTCCGGGACTTCCCCGTCCCCTCGCTCCCCGCCGAGGCGGCCGCGACCCGGCGGCCCCTCTTCGCGACCCGCTACCGCGACGATCCGCGCGCGGCGGACGTCCGCTCGGCCGTGGTGCAGGAGGGGTTCGACACCATCTGCGCTGCGCCGCTCCACGACGATGCCGACCTGCTCGGCCTTCTCATCGTCTACCACGACCGATCCCACGCCTGGGCCGACGAGGAGCTGGCCACCCTGGCAGGGTTCGCGGCCCAGGCGACGACCGCCATCAAGAACGCCCAGAACTACGAGCGGATGGCGACCTGGGCGGCCCACCTCCAGTCCATCCAGCAGCTGGGCGCGCGCCTGGCCCACCTCACCACCGAGAGCGAGATCGGGGCCGCCATCGCGAACGAGCTGGACCAGCTGATCCAGTACCACAACGTGCGGGTCTACCGGCTCCGACCGGACGGCTGGATGATCCCGGTCGCGATGCGCGGGCTCGTCGGCGAGTTCCACGACGAGACGCCCGACCAGCTCCGCACTCGCCTCGGCCAGGGGATCACGGGGTGGGTGGCCGAGCACTGCGTCCCGCAGAACATCCCGGACGCCGCCCACGATCCGCGGGCCCTGACGATCCCGGGAACAGACGAAGACCTGGACGAGTCGATGCTCCTGGCGCCCCTCGTCTTCGAGGAGCGCGTCCTGGGCGTGATCGTCCTTTCCAAGCTGGGCCTGCGCCAGTTCAGCGACGACGACCTGCGGCTCCTCGTCATCTACGCCGCCATCGCCGCGCAGGCCATCGCCAACGCGGACGCGACGGCGCAGCTGCGCCAGCAGTCGATCCGCCTCGAGCGCCGCCTCGCCGGCCAGCGCGCCCTCCTCGAGATCACGGGCTCGATCCTCGGCACGCTCGACCTGCGGCGGGTCCTCGACGAGGTGGCGGACCGTCTCGCCGCGATCGTGCGCTGGGACAACATCTCCATCGAGTGGGTGGACCCGGCAACCGGGGTGCTCAGGCCCCTGATGGCCCGGGGCATCCACGCCGACGAGTACAGCCAGCCGTGGGAGCCGGGCGAGGAGGGGCTGGCGACCTGGGTCGTCGCCCACGGCGAGCCCCAGCTCGTCCCCGACGAGCTGCGCGACCCGCGGATCCGCCAGTTCGAATCGACCGGGGACGTCGAGGGCAGCCTCATCTGCGTGCCGCTCCACGGTCGGGACGGGGTCGGCGGCGTGGTGTCGCTCGAACGCTTCGGGATCGAGGAGCGCTTCGACGCGGACGACTTCGAGCTGGTCCAGCTCTTCGCCGCGCAGACGTCGATCGCCATCCGCAACGCCGAGGCGTACCGGGCCCTGGAGATCGAGGCCCAGACCGACGACCTGACCGGCCTCCTCAACCAGGGCACCTTCGCCGAGTGGCTGGCGCGGAGCGTCGAGACGCGCGAGCGCTTCGGGATCCTGATGCTGGATCTCGACGAGTTCAAGAACGTGAACGACCGGCTGGGCCACCAGGCCGGCGACGATCTCCTGCGTTCGGTCGCCGCCGCCATCAAGGGCGCCTGCCTTCGCGACTCAGACCGGGTCTTCCGCTACGGCGGCGACGAGTTCACGGTCATCTGTCCGGCGACGGACGCAACCGGGACGATCGTCCTGGCCGAGCGCATCCGGGCGGGCCTCAACGCGATCGCCCTCGACTGGGGGCGGCGGCGCGGCGGCGGGCACGTGTCCGCCTCGATCGGCGTGGCCACGTATCCCGAGTTCGGGCCGAGCGCCGACGAGGTGCTCCTCGCCGCGGACCGGGCCTGCTTCGTCGCGAAGCGGCGCGGCCGCGACCAGATCGCCACGGCCGAGGAAGGCCT
>Ga0315292_10001525_pt1 | contig 12445 bp, 14 predicted proteins | sample YL17G13_0_MG_FD_204029 | JGI IMG/M metagenome (GOLD analysis project Ga0315292, IMG submission 204029) | Sediment microbial communities from Yellowstone Lake, YNP, Wyoming, USA - YL17G13_0 | ecosystem: Environmental > Aquatic > Freshwater > Lake > Sediment | place: USA: Wyoming | collected... | reverse complement strand
AGGCGTCGATTGCCAGCCAAGACTTGGAGAGTCTGGAAATGTCTGTGCAGGCGATCGATCAGGCATTGATACGGCTGGCAAAGGTTTCCGCTCATCTCGCGGGGCGGCCTATGTTGCCGGGTGATGACAACGCCTGGGGCTGTCTGGCTGATGCCATGCGCCAGGCCTTGGTCCTAGCCGAACAGAATCGCGAGCAGATTCAGCGGTGGATCGGTCAGACACAAGACACCTTGGCGCATATGAGCAGGGGGGGACAAGCTGTGAATGGATACGCCGCGTCAGGAATACCGGACGGCGCAGAATTTCTCAGCGCACGAGGGTAAGCGAGCGCAGGTCGAGGTGGTCGGATGGCTGAAGTCCGAAGGCTGAAGGCTGAAGGTTTGGGATTGAAGCTCGGAACACTTCAACCTTCAGTCTTTTGCCCTTTCTCACGTAGCTGTCACGAACGACGTAGGAAGAACCATGGGCATTGAATTCAGCCAGATCCATAACCTGGTTCGCACCTATCAGCGGATCTTACAGGTACCGACGAGCCAGTCATCTCACGAAGACAAGGACGTTGCAGAGGTAGAGGATCGAGTGTCGATCTCGCCGGAAGCGAGAGCACAGAAAGAGCCATCCCGAACGGATCCGACATCGGGAGGAGTTCATGAACAGGACAAGGAGCGTCCGATATGAGCAGGCAAGCAAGTTCTGACTACGCCGATCCCATTACCGGTCGCGCCTCCACGCCCCCCAAGAAAGAGGATCGACGGCCCTGCCTGTTCGTCGCGGGCCATGCCGCTTTTCAGCGCAAAGCAGTCTGGACACGTCTTGAAGCATCGGGGAATCGTGTCTGTCGGTTTACCGGACCGGCTACGCTTCTCGCCGCGATTGGATCCACATCTCCCGATGCGATTTTCTGCGAAGTGGCCGCCGTGCCCGAGCCGGCTTTCGAATTATTGAACCGATTGGCTGGTTTGGAAAGCGACGCCTGTGTGATCCTGATTGGGCCTGACCTCGGCGCCGAACAGGTGGCGCGATGTCTACGGGACGGCGCATTTGACTATCTGACGGTGTCCGCACCCGCACCGCGAGTGATGGATTCACTGCAGCGGGGGCTCATCAATCGGCAGGCCTTTCAATCCGTACGCGATCTCTCCAGACAGCTCGCACAGGTGAATGCCTCCTTGGCGGGCGAACGGGATGTCCTTCGGCAATGGAGTGTGAAACTGTCGCGGCTCAATCACCTGACGCAATCTTTGGCGGGCTCATTGAAGAGCGAGTCCATTGCCCGATCCCTGTTCAACGGCCTCGCCGGCCTCGTCCCGGTGGATGTGATCGGACTCGGCCGGCCCGATCCCCATCGTGTCTGGACCTGGTCTCGATCGACGGCCTATGAGTCCCGGGAACAACGAGTGCGAGCAGATCTCCTCAGCCGATTCACCCCCAACGCGGCACCGATCTTTCAGCCCGATGCACAGGTGCTTCGGCTGTCAGGCGATCTCCCGGTATCCTGGCAGTCTTCGCCTCTTCCGCGCGAGTCGACTCTGCCAGGTGATCGCGCAGTCATGACGATCCCGCTAACCATCATGCCGAATAGAGAGGGGCTGTTGTATGTCGAACGGCAGCAGGGGAGCTTCTCAGAATCCGAGCTTCAACTGTTGGCGATGGTCGGCACGTCGCTGTCCCTGGCACTCCACAACGCCGCCATTCATCAGCAAATTCAGGATCTCGCCGCGCACGATGGTTTGACCGGATTGCTGAACCGTCGCGCACTTGAAGAGGTGCTGTCACGGGAACTCAAAGCCAGTACCCGCTATCGCGCACCGGCTTGCCTGATACTGATCGATGTGGATTTCTTCAAGCGAGTGAACGATCTCTTCGGACATGTGGGGGGAGACGCGGTATTGAAATCCGTGGCGGCGATGATTCAACAGGCGGTGCGGGATACCGATTCAGTGGGCCGGTACGGGGGCGAAGAGTTCGGGATTGTGTTGCCTCATACCGATCTCGATCGTGCCGCGGTGCTTGCGGAACGGCTGCGGAACCAGATCGAACAGCACGAGTTCGACGTGGACGGAGGGTGCGTGAGGATCACCGTCAGCATGGGCATTGCACAGATCCAGGACCGGACTATCAGTTCGGTGCCAGAATGGATGGCCGCAGCGGATGCGGCTCTCTACGAGGCCAAGGGAGGCGGGCGTAATGGTGTCGTGATTCATACGCCGGGCGTTGAGGCTGTGTCAGTAGGCTGAGGCCAGGTTGAGCAAGACTCCGACTAGTCGGATCAGCCTCGACCTCGATCTCACCCATGACGGTCTACTGGTGCGGTGGGGTTTTTTAGCATTCTGATAGAGGACCGTCGATGATGCCAACATCTGTGCAGACCAACATGCCACGATCTGATGAACGGAGGGAATGGCTTCGGATCGATGATCGGGTACTCCTGGAATATCGGCTCATTTCAGAGCCGGGAGATGAGGTTGCACCAAGTCTCCTTCCTGCAAGCGACCAGGCTATTGCGGCCGCTATTCAGAAACCGGCGGCCGACTTCTTTGCGCAGCAGGGCGAACATCTGGCGCATTCACCGTTGCTTCCCTGGATGATGAAAGTGGACTGGCTGCTGGAAGTGATCATCAAAACGCTTGCGCAGATGCATCCTGGAGGAGTGCCTATTGCCCAGATCGCCGATGTCAATCTCAGCGGCGGCGGCATCGGATTTATTGCTCAGCGAGGCTTTGCCATCGATGACAAACTGAGTATCAAAGTCGTGCTCCCGCCTTTCACCCCGATCAATGCGACGGCGCGGGTCATCCGGTCAATGCCGGCGAAAGAGGGCGCCGGATATGACATCGCGACCGAATTTGTCGGGCTCTCGCTCAATGATCAGGAACATCTCATCCGCCATATTCTTCAAACGCAGGCAGAGCGGCTTCGCGCCCGACGCAACAAATAAAGCTGGAAGGCTGCCGTGCGAGACTGGCGGGACGAGCGAGACGGATGAGAGTTCAACGTTCGACGTTTTCGAAACTTCGAACCCGGAACCTCGAACCGCGCTTCACACGTTACAGTCTGTAGCCTGCTGATTTTCCCTGCCATCTGTTCGCGCGATTAGCGCGAAGCGATGTTCCGACAACCTCGAACTTCGAATCGTGAACCTTGAACCCTCTTTTCCCGCCCGTCTCGTTTGTCCCGCGCGAGTATCGCTTAAGTTCTGTTCATGGCGGACCGATATTACATCCATCATGAATAGCACTATGGCAGCAACAACTCAGATGATCGTGGATGGTGCTGCATCAACGGATAACGAGATTTTAACCGTCATGGATGTGGCCCGGTTTCTCCGGGTACCGAAGTCGACGGTCTATAAACTCGCGCGGCTCGGGGAGTTGCCGGCTTCCAAAATCGGGAAGCATTGGCGCTTTCTCCGACGCGATATCCACCAGTGGATGCATAGCCGCTCTTCGCAGGGATAGCCCGCTGTTAACCGGCAGCTGCCGTTCGACTGCGAGCCAACCCGTGCGGGCATGCGCAGGCGATCGGCCGGCCATGGCCGGACGGTTGTCCACGGCGTGCGCCCCTGTCCTGGCGTCGACTGCATGTTGGCGATCGCACCGTTCATGGTGTGCCGCCAACCGAAGTCGACTCATTCGCAACAAGGAGGACCGTCCAATGCCAGCAGATCCCGCCATGAAGATTCTCGTCGTGGACGATATGTCGACGATGCGGAGAATCGTCAAAAACATTCTTAAGCAACTGGGGTATGCCAACGTCGAGGAAGCTGAAAACGGGCAGGAGGGCCTGACAAAACTCCAGGGAGGGGGTTTCGGCTTCGTCATTTCAGATTGGAACATGCCGGTGATGACCGGCATCGATATGTTGCGAGCTGTCCGCGCTGACGAGGCGATCAAGAAGATTCCCGTGTTGATGGTCACGGCGGAAGCGCAGCAGGAAAATCTAATAGAGGCCGTCAAGGCCGGTGTCAGCAACTACATCGTCAAGCCGTTCACGGCCGAAACGCTGCAAGAAAAAATCAATAAGATTTTCCCGTAAGGAGCGCACAATGGCGGATACCAACGGTCATCTCTATGCGGAGCTCGGCGATCTCGCACGGTACCTTGATACGACGTTGCGGAAGCTCGACGATGCGGGCGCGCCGCTGACGACCATGTCGGCGCAGTTGCCTCAAGCAGCCACACACCTGGAAGGGCTGACGAAGCTGACCGAAGAGGGGACGCATGAAGTCATGCGCTTGACGGAGGAACTGCAAGATAGCCATGCCATTGTCCTTGGTCAATTGCGTAAGGCTCTGATGGCGGTGGATAACAACGAGAATACGCCTTGTGTCGCCTGCTTGCTCCGCGAGTCGCAGCAATTGGTGGCGCAGGAGGACAAACAGCTTATCGGCAGCCGTGACCGCCTGGCCGGGACGCTGACCAAGGTCGCCGAGACGCTGACCAAAGGCCAGACCGGTGGCTGTGTCGCCTGTACGTTGACCCAATCCATCCACTCGTTATCACAAGACGATAAACGGCTGATTGAGATCATGACGGCCTTGTCGTTCCAGGATCTCGTGGCGCAGCGGGTCAAGAAACTAACGACCATCGTCCACGATGTTGAACGGAAGTTGCTGGAGCTGGTCGTGGTATTCGGACTCAAGCACGAGAACGCCACGCCGGAGATCAAGACCGACGCGACCGACATGCTGAAGCAATTGAAGGCCACGAACGAGACCGCGATGAAGCAAAACCTGGTCGACGATATTCTTGGAAAATTCGGGTTTAACTAGCGGGGGTCGGGGGGATGGGGTAACGGGGCATGGGGGTAATGGGATAGAAGGGATAGCGGGGTAGAAGTTGCAGGCCGTGATCTCATAACTGCCTTACCCCCGTCCCAATATCCCGATACCCCGCTACTTCTTATCACTCCCCCCCCACGACCGGATCACCCTGAACTCGTAGGATAGGGCACTGTGGATATTGCGACCATTCTAGGAATCGTTCTCGCACTCGGCTCCATCGTTGGAGGCCAGGCCCTCGAAGGAGGCCATCTCGGCTCCATTATGCAGCTCACCGCCTTCATCATCGTGATGGGCGGAACTATCGGGGCGGTCTGTGTGCAGAATCCCCTGTCCGTCGTGTTGAAGGGGATCTCGATGATCAGCCTTGGCATCATCAACCCGAAGCATGACAACAAAGGTACCATTAAGACCATCCTTGATCTGGCGACCGTGTCTCGCAAGCAAGGGCTGCTGGCGCTCGAAGGCAAGCTCAAAGATATCCATGACCCGTTCTTTCGTAAAGGCGTGCAATTGATTGTCGACGGGACAGATCCCAAGGTCGTGCATGAGATCCTGGAGATCGACGTCGAACATCAGGAAGAAGAAGGCCTCAACGCGGCAAAGGTCTGGGAGGCCGCAGGCGGCTATGCACCGACCGTCGGCATCATCGGAGCGGTCCTCGGGCTGATTCACGTCATGGAGAATCTGGCCGACCCGTCCAAGCTCGGCGGCGGTATCGCGGTGGCATTCGTCGCGACGGTGTACGGTGTGGCCGCCGCCAATCTGTTCTTTCTTCCGCTCGCCAGCAAGATGAAGTTCAAGATCAAGGAAGAAGCGGGCTCGCGGATGATGGTCATTATGGGGCTGGTGGGGTTGGCGCAAGGCGAGAATCCGCGCCTCTTGCAGGAAAAACTCGAGGGATTTTTGCCGGAATCGGAACGCACGAAAGAAGCGAAGAAGTAGGGGCATGGGTAGGGGGTAAGGGATAAGGGGGCAACGGGGTAATGGGATAGAAGGGATAGCGGGGTAGAAGTGACAGACCGTAATCCCTTTATCCCGACTACCCCATTACCCCCATGCCCCCTACATCCCATTCAAGAGCTATGTCGAAGAAAAAACACGAAGAACACGAAAATCACGAGCGCTGGTTGGTGTCTTACGCCGACTTCATCACGCTGCTCTTTGCGTTCTTTGTCGTCATGTACTCGATTTCATCGGTGAACGAAGGCAAGTTTCGAACGGTGAGCGAGTCCATCAAGGCAGCCTTAAATCCTATCGTCAGTACGCCGTCTGCCCCAACGCCGTTTCAAGTCGGTGCCAACAAGCAGTCGACCATCGTGCCCAATGTGATCCCCTCAAGGGATATGGCGGTCAGACGTCTGCGTTTGGCTCTGAAGGCGCTCCAGTCGTCTGCACGAATCGAGCCCATCCAGGTGACCGAGCCGGGAGAGAGCACCATTGTCCTCTCGCTTCCGGAGCTGGTCTTGTTCGAGAGTGGGGCCGCGGTGCTCCGGCCCGAGGCGCTCCCATTTTTACAGACATTAGCCGAGGTGCTGGTCGAACTCGACCGTCAGGTCAAAGTGCAAGGTCATACGGACAATGTGCCGATCCGGTCGGCGCAATTTCCCTCGAATTGGGAACTCTCCGCGATGCGAGCGGTGATGGTCGTGCGGGCCCTGGGCGAATTGTACGGGGTGCCGATGCAGAACCTGTCGGCTGTCGGGTATGCCGATTCGAGACCGGTCGTCGCCAATACGACGCCAGAAAATCGAGCGAAGAATCGTCGAGTGGAAATCGTCGTCTTGGAACGCAAGCGGGCACTCTTGCCGGATGAAGCTGCTGAAGCTCCGGAGCCGGCGAATGAGGGAAATAATGCCGGGTCAGCCGAGACAGATTCTGCCGTGATGGGGTCGGAACAGGCACCCGTCGTAACTGGTTTGCACGCTCCATCTCAGACTGAAATGCCAGCGATTAAGTCTGGTCAGTAGGCACCGATAAGATAACATTACGGCCTGTTCTTTACGTACGGTCAGGCTCGATGCAGGAGATGCCATCAGATGGGAAACGCAAACCAGACCTACACTCCGATGACGGATCTGACGATATTTGAAGCGGCGGATTTTCGATTCTCGCTGATCGCCCTTCTGTTGCAGGATGTGCCGGTCACCGTGGATTTGACTCATGTACACCAAATCGACTGCTCCTGTCTGCAAGTCCTGTTGGCCGCTCACCGTTCCGGGCACCTGACTGTGGCTGGTATCTCCGAGTCGTTCCGGCAGAAGGCAATGCAGTTGGGGTGCGGCGAACTTGTTGGCCACTGACTGAAACATGCGTGCAGGGGAGGTTATGGAGCAAGCGCTGACGGGGACCGCCTTGGCTTTGGTGCTAGGAGCAGGACTGGGAATGGTGGCGACTCTCTGGTGGAGTCGTGCAACCAGGAGTCGTGAACGGCAGGCAGTCGAGGCCACGATGCAGAAGCAGATCGCACAACTCGAATTGACCAAATATTCATGGGAGCAGTTTGCGTCGCATGCCGTTCCCTTGATCCCGATTCTGACACGCCAGATCATGACCGTCATCGAACAAACAGAACAGGCCGCGTTGGACCTCATCCTCAAGATTCGTTCGATCTCTGAACGGGCACAGAAGCAGGCGGCCTATGCCGGTTCATCCGCGCGCGGGATGGGGCCGACGCAGGATACCCGGAGCGAGGCGGAGAAACTGTCGGCCGATGTGTCGCGCATCGTCATGGCGATGCAGTTCCAGGACATGACCAAGCAGAAACTCGAGCACGTCGCGCAACCCCTCTTACAGATGAAGACGTATATGGAGTCGTTGGTAGCAAACCCGACCGACCCGGAACTCGCGAAAGCGCTCAATCTGCTTGAAGAAGTGGAGCGGAGCTACACCATGGAGACCGAGCGAACGGCGCACCGGCATGCCATGGAGGGGCGCGGGCATGTCGGCATTCCTGGCGCATCAGCCACTGAAGAAGAAGATCAGAACGTCACGCTCTTTTAGCCTGGAGGCTTCGGTATGGGACAGACAGTGATGGTCGTAGACGACTCAAAAACGATGCGGGATATGGTGACCTATACCTTAACCAGCGCCGGCTTTCAGGTTGTGCAGGCCGGCGACGGCAAAGAGGCGGTCGGTAAGCTGTCGAGCGGATCTAAACCTGCGTTGGTCGTCACCGACCTCAATATGCCGGAGATGGACGGGATCACCTTAATTAAGGAAATTCGCAAGATGCCGTCGCTCAAGTTCACGCCGATCCTCATGCTGACCACCGAATCGTCCGATCAAAAAAAAGCCGAAGGGCGTGCGGCCGGCGCGACCGGATGGATCGTGAAGCCATTCAATCCGGATCAGTTTCTCAAGATCGTGAAGAAGGTGTTGCCAGCTTAACCAAAGTGAAGGGTGATCTGTGATGTGTGAACAGTCTGATCTCGCGCACATGCCAGGCCACTCGTCACGTATCACGCATCACAGGAAGTCATTATGAGCGACGATTTCGCGCAATTTAACGCCGCATTTTTCGAAGAAGCCGCCGAGCACATGGCGGTGATCGAAGCCGGCCTGCTTGATCTTGAACAGCATCCAGCCGATCTCGATCTGCTCAATAAGATTTTCCGCTCCGCCCACTCCATCAAGGGCGTTGCGGGGATGTTGGGGTTCACGCCTGTCGCACAGTTCACTCATAAGATGGAGACGCTGCTTGACCAGCTTCGGAATGGCCGCATCGCGGTCACCCAGCCAGTGACCGACTTGTTGCTGCAATCGACAGATTGCCTCAAGACGTTGATTGAGGCTGCACAGAACGAAACTATAGTGGATGAAGCCATGGTGCGTCCGCTCGAAGTGCAATTGGAAGCAGCCTCCACGGCCGGCGCGCCTTCGGCTGCCGAGCCGGCGCGAGGCGAGGGGCAAGGGGCAAGCGGCACGGATCATACCTCGTCCCCTGTAGCCTCAACCTCAGCCTCTCCCGCTGCCTCTTTCCCCTCGCCCCTGGCCTCAAGCCCTACGCCTGCGAAGCATCGATTCGCCATCCACTGGGCGCCTCCGCCATTTCTTTTTCAGCGCGGATTAGACCCTCAGCAGATCTTTAAGGAGCTGGGCGATCTAGGCACCGTCACCGGCATACAACTGGATAGCAGCCATTTGCCGGATCTGGCCGTCATGGATCCTGAACAGTTCTACCTCGCTTGGACCTTTTCGTTGGAGACGACCAAGAGTAAAGAGGTCGTTGAAGGCGTGTTTGAGTTTATCCGGGAAGACAGCGTGCTCACCATTGAAGAGCACGCGCAAGGCCAGGGGCAAGAGGCAAGCGGCGATGCGAAAGAGGCTATGCCTTCCCCCCTCGCCTCTAGCCCCTCGCCTCTCGCCGTGAGCGAGAGCGAACCCAAGCCCCTTGGCGAGATCCTCGTCGAGACTGGAGTCGTGTCGCGTGCAACGTTGGACCACGCACTCGCGCAACAGAAGCGCGTTGGCGAGATCTTGATCGAACAGCATGCAGCCACCCCGCAGCAGATCTCCCAGGCGCTGCAGAAGCAACAAGAGGGAGCTGTGCACCATGCCAAGAAGGGGGCTGACACTGCCTCCATCCGCGTCGACACCTCCAAGATCGATAAACTTATCAACCTGGTCGGCGAGTTGGTCATTACGCAGTCGATGCTCAGCGATCTGAGCGCGCGTTTCGAGATGACGCAGGTGCCGGTGCTGCTTGAACGGATTGCACAGCTCGAACGCAATACACGGGAAATCCAGGAACGGGTCATGGGCATCCGTATGCTGCCCATCGGCAGTGCCTTCAGCCGGTTCCCCCGCCTAGTCAGAGATCTGTCTGGAAAATCCGGCAAGAAAATTCAGCTGGTCCTCTCCGGCGAGGAAACCGAGCTGGACAAGACTGTCATCGAGTCCATCACCGATCCGTTGACTCACCTGGTCAGAAACTCAGCCGATCATGGATTGGAAGGGCCTGAAGAGCGGCTTGCCGCCGGCAAGGACGAGCAGGGCACGATCCACCTGAACGCCTTTCATGAAGGCGGCAACATCAGTATCACGGTGGCCGACGATGGGCGGGGCTTGAACCGGGACAAGATTCTGGCCAAGGCCATCAAGTCGGGACTCATTGGTGAGCAGGACAAATTCACGGACGATCAGATCTGGCCCCTCATCTTCAAGCCGGGCTTCTCCACGGCGGAGAAGGTCACCGACGTGTCGGGCCGCGGCGTCGGCATGGATGTCGTGAAGCGTAACATCGAGTCCCTGGGCGGGACCGTGAGCATCAAAACGGCGACCGGCACCGGCACCACCTTCACGCTCAAATTGCCGCTAACCCTCGCCATCATCGAAGGAATGACGATCCGGGTTGGCCACGAAACCTATATCCTCCCGATGCTGTCGATCGTGGAATCCATTCAGCCAAAGGCCGATACGGTAAAGACCATTGTGGGCAAAGGCGAGGTCATGAACGTCCGGGGTACCTACCATCCCATGATGCGTCTCTACGAGGTGTTCGATCTGGAACCGGAGCACAAGGACCCGGCCAAGGCCATCCTCCTCATTCTGGAAACAGAAGGAGAACGTGTGGCCGTCATGGTGGACGAAATTCTCGGTCAGCAGCAGGTGGTAATCAAGAGCATGGAACAGAACTTCCGTAAGGTCGAAGGGATCGCGGGCGCGACGATTCTGGGCGATGGCACCGTCGGCTTCATCCTGGATGTCCGGGGTCTGTTGGTGTTGGCGAGACAGGGAGTGCCGGTCGCAGCGTAAATCGCGCTGGTCTCTCTGGTTGGTCTGGCTCAACCCAACAAACCAGATAGACCGAATAGGCCAGCCAGACTGGATAGACCAGATAAACCGGAAGGAGAACACCATGGCCACAGCAGTCGAGACAGCCAAAAAAGAATCGGTGCAGCAGGTCGGGGTCGAGACGGACGGGAACCAGTTCCTGACCTTTCAACTCGGCGACGAGCTCTACGGCGTCGATATTCTGCGGGTGCAGGAGATCAAGGGGTACACGACCGTGACCAAGATCCCCAACACGCCCGACTACATCAAGGGTGTGCTGAACCTCCGGGGCACCATTGTGCCGATCGTCGAACTCCGGACCACGTTCGGCATGCCGACGATCGACTACACGATGTTCACCGTCATCGTCGTGGTCGTCGTGCGGGATCGCATCATGGGGCTGGTGGTGGATTCCGTATCGGATGTCCTCACGATCAGCAAGAAGGACATTCAAGCGCCGCCGGAGTTCGGCGCCAAAGTGGATGTGAGCGTGTTGAGCGGCATCGGGAAATCCGGCGACAAGCTCGTGTCACTGCTCGATATCGACCGGCTGCTCATCGATCCGGCTATCACGGAGACCGTGGTCGCCGCAGCCTAACCGTGTGACGAGTGATACGTGATGAGTGATCGGTGATGTCCACAACGGACAGGTTCAACTGAGCGGCTGTAAGGGAGACAGTATGGGATTGAATGTGGAGTTATTGGAGCAGAGTTTTAAACTGGTCGCGCCGAAAGCCGATGCGCTGGTCGAGCGCTTCTATGAGCGCCTCTTCCAGAAGTATCCGGCCGTCAAGCCCCTCTTCAAACAGGCTTCGATGGCGGACCAGAAAAAGAAGCTCCTGGCCTCCCTCGTCCTCGTCATTCAAAACCTGCGTAAGCCGGACAAACTGACGGAGGCCCTCCAGGCGATGGGCGCCCGCCATGTCGACTATGGCACGCTGCCCGCTCATTACGACGCCGTCGGCGAAAACCTGCTCGCCGTGCTCGCGGAATTTGCCGGTCCGGCTTGGACACCGGCGGTCAAAGAGGCCTGGACAGAGGCTCTCAGCGCCATCAAGGCCATCATGCTGCAAGGCGCGTCCAGCCATCACGGCGGCGTCAGCCGTCCCGCCGGCACGCAGCAGCGGCTCTTACACATGGTAAGCCAATCATCAGAGAAGGGGCTTCCTATGTTCACCTGGTTTAGCAATCTGAAGACGATGTGGAAGTTGATGGCGGGCTTTGCCCTCATGGGCGCGATCATGTGTGTGCTGGGATGGGTCGCGAGTCAGGGACTGCTGGCGCTTGGTGAGAGCTTGCGCGTGGTGTATGAGGATTACACCGTTGCCGGTACGGACCTTGCCAGTGTCGCAAGTAATCTAAATCGGACCAGGACCAACGACTTCCTGGCTCTTGATGCCTCCACGAAAGAGGAATTTGAGAAGGTGGTGTCGCGAGATGCTGAGATTACAGCGTCGGTGAAAAAGCCGCTTGAAGCCTATGCGGCGACAGTGCTCCGGGTATCGAAAACCGGTAGAGATGAGGCGAAGGATCTCCAGAAGTTTCGTGATGCGTATGCGGTGTATGTTGCGGCGTCAGACCTCTCGTATGAAGCCCTCAGACAATCCTGGAACGCACAGACGAAGTTAGAGATGAACACGCTGCGCGCTAAGGCGCGCACCATCACGACCCAAAATACTGGGCCGAAAATGGAAACGACGATTGTCGCTTTGAATGAGCTGGTCGCCACCGTTAAAGAGGTGGCCAAGGACATGAACGATGCAGGGAGGGCGACGGCGGCGAATGCGCTGTTCACCCTGGCTGTCGGTACGGCGACGGCGATGGCGTTCGGGCTCCTCCTGGGCTGGCTGATTGGCCGCCTCCTGTCCCGGAACTTGAACAATGTGCTCA
>Ga0315292_10001522_pt1 | contig 12457 bp, 11 predicted proteins | sample YL17G13_0_MG_FD_204029 | JGI IMG/M metagenome (GOLD analysis project Ga0315292, IMG submission 204029) | Sediment microbial communities from Yellowstone Lake, YNP, Wyoming, USA - YL17G13_0 | ecosystem: Environmental > Aquatic > Freshwater > Lake > Sediment | place: USA: Wyoming | collected... | reverse complement strand
TCGGTGTAGGCATCGTGGGTGTCGGCCTCGCCGGTCAGCGCCTCGGTGCGCCGATCGAGGCCGGCCGAGGCCTCGGCCACCCCGGTGCGCCGGGCCAGGTAGTCGAGCAGGGTCTCCCCCGGAAAAGCGTCGGGCTCCTGCGGCAGGAAGCCGACGGTGAGCCCCTTCGGGGCCCGCTCGACCCGCCCCGAGTCCGGCGGCTCGAGGCCGGCCAGCGTTCGGAGCAGGGTGGACTTGCCGACCCCGTTGGGGCCTACGATGCCGACCCGGTCACGGGCCTCGACCACCAGCGACACCTCGTCGAGCACGACCTGGCCACCGAACGATCGCGACACCGCCGCCACTCGCAACATGGCTCCGACCCTACGCCCGCGGGTCGGGTCTCGATCAGGTCTCGATCAGAACGGTGACCGGCCCGTCGTTGACCAGCTCGACGGCCATGTCGGCCCGGAACCGGCCGGTGGCGACGGTGGCACCTCGGGCCCGCGCCGATCTGACCGACCACGATCTCGCTCCCACCGTCCCGCACCGTCACCTCCGCCCTCGTCACCCGCTGCACCAGTGCTCGCATCCGTCGATCCCCGCACCGATCGTGGCGTCGTAAGGTCGGCGGATGCTCGCCGTCATGTGCCAGGAGATCGGTCCACCGTCAGGTCTCGTCGTAGCCGAGGTCGACCCGCCGTCGTCCCGGCCGGGCCAGGTCGTGATCACCGTCGAAGCCGCCGGGGTCAACTACGTCGACGCCCTGTTCGTGCAGGGCCGCTACCAGATCAAGCCGGCGCCGCCGTTCACGCCCGGCAGCGAGATCGCCGGCACGGTCCGCGAAGTGGGCGAGGGGGTCGAAGGCGTGGCCGTCGGCGATCGGGTGCTCGCCATGTGCGGCCTCGGGGGCTTCGCCGAGCAGGTCGCGGTGTCGGCCGCGTCGGTGTCGGTGCTGCCGGCCGGGCTCGACAGCGCCCGGGCCGCCACCTTCACCCAGAGCTACTGCACGGCGTTGTTCGCCCTGCGGGACCGGGCGCACCTGCAGCCGGGCGAGACGGTGCTCGTGCTCGGGGCCGGCGGCGGGGTGGGCCTGGCCTCGGTCGACGTCGCCGTGGCGCTGGGCGGCCGGGCCATCGGCGCGGCCTCGACGGCCGCCAAGCGGGCCGCGGCCCAGGCGGCCGGAGCCGCCGCCGTGCTCGACACCACGACCGAGGCGGTCAAGGACCGGGCCCGGGCGCTGGCGACCGATCTCGCCGGCGAGCCCCGCACCGGCGTCGACCTCGTGATCGACCCGGTCGGGGGCGATCTGGCCGAGCCGGCGCTGCGGGCCCTGGGCGAGGGCGGCCGGTACGTCGTGATCGGTTTCGCCGCGGGGCCGATCCCGTCTCTGCCCCTCAATCAGGTGCTGCTGCGCAATCGCACCGTCGTCGGCGTCGACTGGGGAGCCTGGGCGATGCAGCACGGCCGCGAGCAGCAGGAACTGCTCGGATCCCTGCTCACGATGGTCGAATCCGGGCGACTGCACCCGGCGGCGCCGACGACCTACCCCCTTGCCGGGGTGGCCGAGGCCCTCGACGACCTGCTGAACCGCCGGGTCGTGGGCAAAGTCGCCCTCGTCCCCTGACGACCTCCCGACCATCGGCCGTGACCCTTGTCACAGGGCCAGTCTCGCCCGACGGCTCTACTTGACCGGCCGGTCGGGGGCAATGAGACTTGCGACCTTATGCCCCCCGTCGAGACCCGCGTCCCATCCGATTCCGGACCCCGGGAAGACGAGCCGCTGAGCATCGCCTACCTGACCTATCGGGGCAAGCCCCACGTCGGCGGTCAGGGCGTCTACACCCGCCACCTCACGAAGGCGCTGGTCGATCTCGGCCACCACGTCGAGGTGCTGGGCGGCCAGCCCTACCCCATCCTCGACGACCGGGTGCCGCTGCACGAGCTGCCCAGCCTCGACATCTACAACGACCACTTCCCCATGCGGATGCCGGGCATCTGGGAGCTCAAGTCGCTCGGTGACTGGGTCGAGGTCACCGCCTTCTCGTTCGGCACCTTCCCCGAGCCGCTGGCGTTCAGCGTGCGCGCCGCCCAGTACCTGAAGGGCCGGGTCAACGACTTCGACCTCGTCCAGGACAACCAGTGCCTCGGCTACGGGCTGCTCGCCATGGAGCGGATGGGCCTGCCGGTGCTGGCCACGATCCACCACCCCATCACCGTCGACCGGCGCCTCGAGATGGAGCACGCCGAGACGCGTTGGCAGCGCCTGTCGAAAGCCCGCTGGTATGCCTTCACCAAGATGCAGACCCGCGTGGCGTCGCGCATGCCGCGCATCATCACGGTGTCGCAGAACTCGCGTGATGACATCGCCGCCGACCACGAGGTGCCGATCGATCGGCTGCACGTCGTGCCCGTCGGGGTCGACCAGAACATCTTCCGGCCCCTCCCCGGTGTCACGCGCGTCCCCGGGCGGCTGATCACCACGGCCAGCGCCGACGTGACCATGAAGGGGCTGCGCTACCTGCTCGAGGCCCTGGCCAAGCTGCGCACCGAACGCGAAGTGTCGCTCGTGGTCATCGGACGCGAGAAGGAGGGCGGCCCGTCGTCGCGCCTGCTCGACGAGCTCGGCCTGCGCGACATCGTCGAGTTCGTCACCGGCGTGCCCGAGGAGCGCATCATCGAGCTCTATTCCGAGGCCGAGGTCGCCGTGGTGCCCTCGCTCTACGAGGGTTTCTCGCTGCCCGCCATCGAGGCCATGTCGTGTGGTGTGCCCCTGGTCGCCACGTCGGGTGGCGCGCTGCCCGAGGTCGTCGGCGCCGACAACGACACCGCCCTCGTCGTGCCCCCCGGCGACTCGCAGGCCCTGGCCGCCAAGATCGCCCTCGCCCTGGACGACCCGCCGTTGCGCGATCGCATCGGTGCGGCCGGCCGCCAGCGGGTGATCGAGCGCTGGACCTGGCTCCACACCGCCAACGGCACCGTCGAGCACTACCGGGCGCTGCTGGCCGAGACGGCCGACATCCAGAGCCGCCGACCGGGTGGCGCCCACGCCGCGCCCCGCTTCTCGAAGGTCCCCCCGGTCGCCATGCCCACCGCCACCGCCACCGCCACGACGTCGGCCACCGGCACCACCGGGGCCGGCTGACCGATGCTGACCGTCGAATACGACAAGCTCGGCCTGCGACCCGGCGACCTGCTGCTCGACCTGGGCTGCGGCTTCGGACGTCACGCCTTCGAGGGCTTTCGGCGCGGCGCCCGGGTGATCGCCTGTGACATGGCCACCGACGAGCTGGTCGAGGTGCAGGCCCTGTTCGGGGCCATGGTCGAAGCCGGCGAGGCCCCGCCGAGTGCCCTGGGTGCCGGCGTCAGCGGTGACGCCACCCGCCTGCCGTTTCCCGACGACACGTTCGACCGCATCATCGCCAGCGAGGTCATGGAACACATCCCCGACGACCTCGGGGCGCTCGACGAGCTCACCCGGGTGCTGCGACCGGGCGGCACGATGGCCGTCACCATCCCGGCGTGGCTGCCCGAGAAGATCTGCTGGGCACTGAGCGACGAGTACCACGCCCCGTTCGTCGAGGGTGGCCATGTGCGCATCTACACCGAGGACGAGCTGCGTTCGAAGATGCGCGGCGCCGGCTTGCAGGACGGCTCCACCCATCACGCCCACGCGCTCCACGCCCCGTACTGGTGGCTCAAGTGCGCGGTCGGCCCGACCAACGACGACTTCCCGCTCGTGAAGCTCTACAACCGCCTGCTCGTGTGGGACATCACGAAGAAGCCGGCGGTCACCCGCATCGCCGAGCAGGTGCTGAACCCGGTGCTCGGCAAGAGCCTCGTGGTCTACGCGACCAAGCCGATCGCCGGGGTGGCGTCGGCACGCGCCGCTCGACGGGAGCCCGCCGATGCCTTTGCTTGAGGTTCCGGGCATCCTGAGCGCCGACCAGCTGCACGCGACGGTCGAGGCCATCGCCGAGCTGCAGCTCCCCAACGGCATGATCCCCTGGTTCCCGGGTGGGCATGCCGACCCGTGGAACCACGTCGAGGCGGCGATGGCGCTGGCCATCGGCGGACGTCGAGGCGACGCGGAGCGGGCCTACCAGTGGCTCGTCGACCTGCAGCGGCCCGACGGCTCGTGGCACCAGTACTACCTCGAGGACTCGATCGAGCAGGACAAGCTCGACGCCAACGTCATCGCCTATGTGGCGACCGGCGTGTGGCACCACCACCTGCTCTTCGTCGACGACGGCTTCCTCGAGGAGATGTGGCCGACCGTCGAGGCGGCGATCGACTTCGTGCTCGACCTCCAGACGCCACGCGGTGAGATCCTGTGGGCCCGCCACGCCGACGGCACCCCCTGGTCGTTCGCCCTGTTGACCGGTTCGTCGAGCATCTGCCACAGCCTGCGCTGCGCCATCGCCCTGGCCGACCACCTCGGCCACGACCGCCCCGACTGGGAGCTCAGCGCGTCCCGTCTCGGCACGGTGATCGCCGCCCACACCGCCGGCGACCTGCCCGACGCCTTCGCCCCCAAGCACCGCTGGGCGATGGACTGGTACTACCCCGTCATGGCCGGTGTGCTGGTCGGCGACATCGGCCTCGAGCGCCTCGAGTCCCGTCGCGACGTCTTCCTGGTCGACGGCATGGGTGTGCGCTGCGTGAGCGACCGCCCATGGGTCACCGCCGCCGAGACCTGCGAATGCCTGCTCGCCTACCTCAGCTTGGGCGAGCGCGACACGGCCCTCGAGCTGTTCGGTTGGGCCCAGCAGTTGCGCGACGACGACGGCCACTACTTCACCGGCATCGTGTTTCCCGAGATGGTGCACTTCCCCGGCAACGAGCGCTCGACCTACACGGCGGCGTCGATCGTGCTCGCCGCCGACGCCCTCGCCGGCACGACCCCGGCCTCGCAGCTGTTCGTCGACCATGCCGCCCTGCCGGCCCTGCTGGGCGCCGATCACGAGGACGTCTCCGCCGACCCCGGTCGCGACTGACGACATCGGCCGCTCGGTCCCCCTTCCGGACCGGAGCAGCACCTACGCTCTCCCTCGGTTCAGTTCCCGGACAGCGGCCGACGTGGAGGCACCGATGGAGAGCTACAAGGGCAGGATCCTGTTGGCCGAGATGATCGGCACGTTCGTGCTGGTGCTCGGCGGCTGTGGCACGGCCGTGCTCGCCGGCAGCGCGACCTTCGTCGGCACCCTCGGCGTCGCACTCGCCTTCGGCCTCACCCTGTTGTGCATGGCGTACGCGATCGGTGGCATCTCGGGCTGTCACATCAACCCGGCCGTCACCCTCGGGATGATCGTCGCCAAGAAGTGCAAGCCGGCCGACGCGCCCTACTACGTGGGCGGCCAACTGATCGGCGGCATCTGCGCCGGCGCCGTGATCTTCGGCATCGCCGTGAGCCAGGCCGGGGCCACCGCCAAGTCGGTGCGGGCCACCGGGTTCGCGTCCAACGGGTTCGGCATCGATTCCCTCGGTTCCCCCGGCCACTACAAGCTGGTCGCGGCCATCCTCGTCGAGATCGTGCTCACCGCCCTGCTCGTCTTCGTGGTCGCGAGCACCTTCCACAAGAGCTTCCCCACCGGGTTCGGTGGGGTGGCCGTCGGCCTGGTGCTCACCCTGATCCACCTCATCAGCATCCCGGTCGACAACACCTCGGTGAACCCGGCCCGCTCGATCGCCGTGGCCGTCTTCGCCGGTGGGGACGCCCTCAAGCAGCTCTGGGTGTTCATCATCTTTCCGCTCGTCGGCGGGGCGATCGGCGCCTTGATGTGGCGCCTGCTGGCCGGCGAGGACGAGGTCGTCGCCGAAGAGGGCGACGCGGTCCGCTACGACTGAGCGTCGCCCGTCCGGCGCAGCACCCGCAATGATCCCACGGCGCGTTCCTCGGTGAACGCCCCCGATTCGAGCGCCCGGCAGTAGATCTCGACCGGCGGCCGGCCGCCGTCGGCCGGGTCGGGGAACACGTCGTGGATCACCAGCAGGCCGCCCGGCTCGATGTGGGGCACCCAGGTCTCGTAGTCACGGTGGGCCGGGTCGTGGCCGTGACCGCCGTCGATGAACAGCAAGGCCAGGGGGATGGCCCAGTAGCGCCCGACCGTGGGCGAGTCGCCGACGAGGGCGACCACCGCGCCTTCGAGGCCGGCGGCGAAGATGGTGTGACGGAAACGGGGCAGCGTGTCGATGCGACCGACCTCGGGGTCGACCAGGTCGGGCTCGTGCCATTCCCAGCCGGGCTGGTTCTCCTCGCTGCCGCGGTGATGGTCGAGCGCGAAGAGCACGGTGCCGCGCTCGAGCGCGGCGGTGCCCAGGTAGACCGCCGACTTGCCGCAGTAGCTGCCGATCTCGAGCATCGCCGAACCATCGGCGGGCACCGACGCGGCGGCCTCGTACAGGGCGATGCCTTCGTCGGGGGGCATGAAGCCGCGGGCGTGCTGGGCGTGGGCCTGTTGGGTGGGGTCCACGGGCGCTACCGGTCCGGGTTGGCGCGCCGGCTGGCGGCGGCCGCCTCGGCGGCGGCCAGCTTCTCGGGGCCTTCGACGGCCTCGATGAAGTCCTGACCGACGAGCTCTTCGGCCAGTTCGGGGTTCTGCTCGAACAGCTTCTCCATCAGGAAGAAGCGGATCACCCAGAGCACGCCGAACGAGGCCATGTTGACGAGGTTGGGCAGCAACTTCTGGATGGTCGTCAGGTCGGACGCTTCGCCGTTCGTGCCGGTGATGTAGGCGGCGAGGGCGACCATGGCCGTCGAGAAGACGAAGCCGATGGCCACGAAGATCCAGAACGGCAGGACCTCCTTGCGGAAGTGGCTCTTGCCCGACTTGCCCCAGACCCAGCGGCGGCTCAGGTAGTAGGCGGGAAAGGCGCTGACCAGCACCGACGCGGCGTTGGCCAGGGCCGACGGCCAGTGCAGGATCGAGTGCGTGATCAGCAGCAGGCCCTGGCCGACGATCACGTTCACCACCGACACCGCGCTGTAGCGGACGCCCTTGCTCTTGATCGATTCGAACACGCTCGACGCCGACGGAGACATTGTCACGAAACTAATCGCGGCGGGCTCCCCCGTGACAGTCACGGCGTCGGTGGTGCTCAGTCGGGCGGGAAGCGGTTGGCCCGGGCGATTCGCCCGAGCCACTGGCCACTCGGCTTGACCACGCGCTGCTGGGTGGCGCGGTCGACCTCGACGATGCCGAACCGGGGGCCGTACCCGAAGGCCCACTCGAAGTTGTCGAGGCAACTCCAGTACGTGTAGCCCCGCACGTCGATGCCGTCGGCGAGGCAGTCGAGCACACCCTCGAGGGCGGCGGTCACATAGGCCACCCGTTGCTCGTCGTCGTCGGTGCCGATGCCGTTCTCGGTCACGATTACGGGCACGTGGTCGGTGACCTCCCACGCCCGGCGGATGGTCGCGGCGAGCGCCTCGGGCCAGTACTCATACCCCATGCCCAGCACCTCGACGCCCTCCTCGGGCGGCAGATTGCCCTCGGGACCGATCTGGGTGCGGCTGTAGGTCTGCACCCCGATGAAATCGTCGCCCCCGCAGGCCTCGAGGTAGACGTCCTCGGCGTAGCGGCGGACGGTGTCGCGCATCTCGACGGCGGCTGGATCGTCGGCCGGCATGGCCTGGTAGTCGCTCATCGACAGCGTGAGTCCCACCGGGAAGTCGCCCGGTCCGGCCTTGATCGCTTCGTACGCCCGACGGTGCGCAGCCACGAAGTTGTCGATCGATGCGAGCCACAGCTCGCGGTCGATGATGCCCGGGGGGAACACGCCGACCTGATAGCCGATGTAGCCGACCACGTTGGGCTCGTTGATGGTGCAGGCCCGGGTGATGAGATCACCGAGATGGCCGGTGGCGACCTCACAGAACCGGGTGAAGCGGTCGACGATCTTGGCGCCGGCCCAGCCGTCGTCGGTCGTCGCCCAACGGGGCGTGGTGAAGTGGTGGAACGTGACGGTGGCGTCGATGCCGTGCTCGAGACAAGCGGCGCACATGCGGCGGTAGTGCTCGAGGGCGGCGACCGAGAACTGCCCCTCTTCGGGCTCGATGCGGCTCCATTCGATCGAGAAGCGGTAGCTGTTGAAGCCGAGCTCCTTCAGCAGGCGGATGTCGTCGGGGTACCGGTGGTAGTGGTCGCAGGCGTCACCGCTCGGTTCGACGCAGACCGTGTCGGGGCGCTGCTCCCAGTCCCACCAGTCGTTGTTGACGTTGTTGCCCTCGACCTGGTGCGCGGCGGTGGCCGTGCCCCATCGGAACCCCTCGGGGAATGTGCGTGCCATGACCGGCGACCCTACTGCGGGCCGGCGATCGGGACCGTCTGCGAGACTGACGCCCATGCAGCAAGCCGTCGACGACCTGATCACCCTGCTCGACCTCGAGGCCATCGAGGTCAACCTGTTCCGGGGCATCAGCCCCGACGTCGAGGCCCAGCGGGTGTTCGGCGGTCAGGTCGCCGGGCAGGCCCTCGTGGCGGCGGCCCGCACCGTCGACGACGACCGCAGCGTGCACTCGTTGCACGGCTATTTCCTGCGGCCGGGCGACCCGACGGTGCCGATCCTGTACGAGGTCGACCGCATCCGTGACGGCCGCTCGTTCACCACCCGCCGGGTCGTGGCCATCCAGCACGGCCGGGCCATCTTCAACCTGCAGGTGTCGTTCCATGTGCACGAGCAGGGGTTCGAGCACGAGGCCCCCATGCCCCAGGGCGTGGCCGACCCCGAGACGCTGCCCGACTTCAAGGAGCGATGGCAGCCGTGGGCCGAGACGTTGGGCGACTGGTACGACCGCGACCGGCCGATCGACACCCGCACCGTCGACTGGCAGCCCCTCGACCGCACCCGGCCCCTGCCGCCCCACCAGAACGTGTGGCTGCGGGCCGATGGCCGCCTGCCCGACGACCCGGTGCTGCACGCGTGCATCATCACCTATGCGTCCGACATGACGCTGCTCGACACCACGCTGTTGCCACACGCGGTGGGTGCCGTCGAGAAGGACGTGGCCATGGCTAGCCTCGATCACGCCATGTGGTTCCACCGCCCGTTCCGCGCCGACGAATGGCTGCTCTACGCCCAGGACACGCCCTCGGCCTCGGGGGCCCGAGGCATCGCCCGGGGGTCGATCTACACCCGCGAGGGCCACCTGGCCGTCACCGTGGTGCAGGAAGGCCTGATCCGGGTCAACCGTTGATCGCACGTCGGCTGATCACCCTCGGTCTCGCCGCCGCGCTCGTCGCCACCGCTTCGGCCTGCGCCTCCGACACCGGCGGTCGCCGAGCGGCCGGCACGGCGACCAACACTTCGGCCCCGACCGGCGTGGCGCCGGGGCCGACCATCGGCGATCCCGGTCCGGGACCGGTCACGATCGCCGGGGTCGAACTGCGTCTCGAGCAGATCGCCAAGCTCGACACGCCGGTCGCCCTCGTGCCGCGGCCGGGCACCGACGACCTGTACGTCGCCGAGCAGGGCGGCAAGGTGCGCATCGTGCGGGTCGAACGCACCATCGACGCCAAGACGAACTTCGTCACCCGCACCTCGTACTCGGTCGAGCCCGTGATCGTGCTCGACCTGAGCGACCTCACCGACCCCGCCGGCGAGCAGGGCCTGCTCGGCATCGTCTTTTCGAGCGACGGCCAACGCCTCTTCGTCGACTACACCGACCACGACGGCAACTCCCACATCGTCGAGTACCCGATGACCGGCGACCGGGCCGACGGCCGCAACCCTCGCGAACTGCTCGTCGTGCAACAGCCGTTCCCGAACCACAACGGCGGCAGCCTTGCGATCGGCCCCGACGGCTTCCTCTACATCGGCTTCGGCGACGGTGGCAGCCGCGGCGACCCCAACGGCAACGGCCAGAACAGAGACGTGCTGCTCGGCAAGATCCTGCGGATCGACCCCGATAGCCGCAGCGGCGACCGCCCCTACGGCATTCCCGACGGCAACCCCTTCGCCCACGGTGGCGGCGCCCCCGAGGTGTGGCTGTACGGCGTGCGCAACCCGTGGCGATTCTCGTTCGATCGCGACAACCTGTGGATCGGTGACGTCGGTCAGAACCTGATCGAAGAAGTCGATCTTCTCCGGCCGACCAGCAACCCCGAGGCCGGCAGCCCCGACGCCGAAGCCGGCCGGGGCGCCAACCTGGGCTGGAACCACATGGAGGGATCGCAACCCTTCGAAGGGGGCACGGCCCCGGCCGGCGCGATCGCGCCCCTCTTCGACTACCCCCACACCGGCGGCAACTGCTCGGTCACCGGCGGCTTCGTCTATCGGGGCCAGGCGATCCCCGCACTGACAGGCGTGTACGTGTTCGGCGACTACTGCGTCGGTGAGCTGCGAGGTCTGCTCCAACGCAACGGCACGAAGCTCGACGAGCGGTCGCTCGGTGTCACCGTCGGTCAGGGGCTCACCTCGTTCGGGCAGGACAACGACGGTGAGCTCTACGTGCTGAACAGCTCCGGCCCGGTCCTGAGAATCGGACCGGCATGAGCGAACGGGGCAGAATGTGGTGATGGCCGATGCGAGCGTGACGACCGCCGTCACCGTGACCCCACCGGGGGCGTCGATCCGCGCCACGCGCTGGCGCGGCGGCATCCGGCTCTATACCCACCACGAGGTCTACTGGTGGATCGAGATCGGCATCGTGCTCATCTTCGACCTGATCTACGAATCGGTCCGCAACCTCAACCAGAGCGGCGCCCAGCACGCGTACGACAACGCCCTGCGGGTGATCGGCTGGCAGAAGGCGATCGGCATCTACCACGAGGAGACCATGCAGCGCTGGGCGCTGCAGTACGAGTGGTTGATCGTCGCCGCCAACTACTTCTACAGCTCCGTCTACGTCTTCGCCACGGTCTTCGCCCTGGTCTTCCTGTACCGGCGGGTGCCCGACGACTACCCCCTGTGGCGCAACACCCTGCTCATCGGCACGCTGCTGGGCCTGGTCGGGTTCGCCCTGTTCCCGCTGATGCCACCCCGGCTGCTCGACACCGTGACCGGTCACCCGGCGTACGGCTACGTCGACACTCTCGTGCGGTACCGCACGTTCTGGTCGTTCGACTCCGAGGCCATGAAGTCGATCTCGAACCAGTACGCGGCGATGCCCAGCCTGCACTGCGGGTGGGCGCTGTGGGGCTGCGCCGTCTTCCTGCCGCGGGTGCACTCGTGGTGGGCCAAGACCCTCGCCGTGCTCTACCCCGTCGTCACCATCCTGGTGGTCGTAGTCACCGCCAACCACTACCTGCTCGATGCCGTCGGCGGGGCGTTCATCTTCCTCGTCGGCTACCTCATCGCCCGGGCCATCACGCGGGCCGGTCGGGTCCACCATCCCCGGCGGGCGGCCGCGCTCGCCGCCAAAGCGGGCGAGGTGGCGTCAGCAGAACCAGGGTCGTGAGAAGCCCGCCCGCGGGGTGGGGCGACACCTCGCAATCGGCGCCGAAGAGTCAGATGAGCTCGCTGTCGGCGAGGACGTGCACCAGCGCCGGGCCGGGATGGGCCAGGGCGCGGGCGAGCGCCTCCTCGAGCTGATCAGCCCGCTCCACCCGCATGCCGAGCGCGCCGCAGATGCGCGCATACTCGGCGAAGTCGGGATTGTGCAACGAGGTCTGCCACACGTCGAAGTCGGCGGCGCGCTGCTCCTTGGCGATCTTTCCCAGCATGGAGTTGTCGAGCAGGACGTGGGTGATGTTCATGTCGTACTTCACCGCAGTCGTGAGCTCGGCGAGGTACTGACCGAAGCCCCCGTCACCGGTCACGGCCACGATCTGGCGGTCCGGCGCCGCCGCCCAGGCCCCCATGGCGGCCGGAAAGCCGAAGCCGATCGAGCCGAGGTATCCCGACATGAGCACGGACTGGGCGGTGCACTCGAAGTAGCGACCGAAGGAATAGGTGTTGTTCCCCACGTCGACAGCCACCACGGCATCGGTGTCGACGGCTGCCGACAGCGAGGCAAAGAGGGCAGCCGAGCCGATCCCGTGACCCCGGTCGTCGAGGGCCCGGCGCTTCTTCTCGGCCCGCCAGATGGCCCAGCGCTCGGCGACGTCGGCCCGCTGGTCGGCTCGCTCCACCGTCGGCGGTTCCATCGGGGGTCCGGACGGACCCAGCCGGCGTCGCAGCAGATCGGCGGTGACACCGACATGGCCCAGCACCGGCACCGCGACCGGATGGAACCGACCGAGGGCCATCGGGTCGAAGTCGACCTGGATGATCGGCTTGTACGACGCGATCCCGGTGTGGTTCGAGAAGCTCGCCCCGAACACGACCAGGAGATCGCTCTCGTTCATCAGCCAGCTGGCGACCGGCGTGCCGCTGCGGCCGAGCACACCGGCGCCCAGCGGATGGCGGTCGGAGATCTGCCCCTTGGCCTTGAAGGTGGTCAGCACCGGGGCGCCGAGCGCTTCGGCGAGGTCGACGATCGCCGGCATGTCGAAGCGGGCACCGTGGCCGACCACCACCACTGGGCGGCGGGCGCCGG
>Ga0315292_10001521_pt1 | contig 12457 bp, 12 predicted proteins | sample YL17G13_0_MG_FD_204029 | JGI IMG/M metagenome (GOLD analysis project Ga0315292, IMG submission 204029) | Sediment microbial communities from Yellowstone Lake, YNP, Wyoming, USA - YL17G13_0 | ecosystem: Environmental > Aquatic > Freshwater > Lake > Sediment | place: USA: Wyoming | collected... | reverse complement strand
GGCCCGCTGTCAAGGGGGGGAGCCCCGGATCGAGCGTGATATACTGAAGCGTTTCCAGGGCTTTCTGAATCTCGCACTGTCAGGCGTCCGGCCGGGCGGGTGGTCCGCCATGCCGGCCGTCGCGTGCTGTTTCACGCAGGAATCGACCCATGTCTTCGCCGTCCGCCGTCAACGACCAGCCGGCCACCGCCACGCCGGCAGAGGTCGTCAACGACTTCAGCATCCAGGTGGCCACCGTGAACGGGTCGGGCAGCCAGACCGCCAACCTCGTGCTCATCCGGTCGCTCTTCCAGATGGGCATCCCGGTGTCGGGCAAGAACCTGTTCCCGTCGAACATCGCCGGCCTGCCGACGTGGTACACGATCCGGGCGAACACGCGGGGCTACATCGCCCGCAAGAAGGAAATCGACCTGCTGGTGGCGATGAACCCCGAAACTGCCCGGGAGGACGTCCTCGCCCTCGATCCCGGCGCCGCCGTCATCTACGATCAACCGCTCACGCTCGACCAGGTGCGCCAGGACCTGATCTTCTACCCGGTGCCGTTCGACGAGCTGGTCAAGCCGATCTGCCCCGACGCCAAGCTGCGCCGCCTCGTGCGGAACATGATCTACGACGGCGTCCTCTCGCGGCTCCTCGGCATCGAGATGGCCGAACTGGAGAAGGCGCTCGCCAGGCAGCTGGGCAAGAAGGCGAAGGCCGTCGCGCTCAACCAGGCCGCGCTGCACGCCGGGTACGACTTCGCGGATCAGAAGCTCACCAAGCGCGACCCGTTCCGCGTCGAGCGCATGCACGCGACGGCAGGCAAGATCCTCATCGAGGCCAACGCCGCCGTCGCCATCGGCGCGATGATGGCCGGCGTCACCGTCGTGACGTGGTATCCGATCACGCCCTCGTCGACGGTGTGCGAAACGCTCATCGACTACATGAAGCAGTACCGGGTCGACAAGGCCACCGGCAAGGCGACCTTCGCGATCGTGCAGGCCGAGGACGAGCTGGCGTCGATCGGGATGGCGCTCGGGGCCGGCTGGGCGGGCGCCCGCTCGATGACGTCGACGTCGGGCCCGGGGATTTCCCTGATGTCCGAGTTCGTCGGCCTCGGCTACTACACGGAAGTGCCGGCGGTCATCGTCAACGTGCAGCGACTCGGGCCGTCCACGGGCCTGCCGACCCGCACGGCGCAGGGCGACATCCTCTCGACCGCCATCCTGTCGCACGGCGACACGAAGCACATCATGCTGATCCCGGCGTCGCCCGAGGAATGCTACGAGTTCACGATGCAGGCGTTCGACCTGGCCGAGCGGTTCCAGACGCCGGTGTTCGTGATGACCGACCTCGACCTGGGCATGAACACCTGGATGTCCGACGGGTTCGCGTATCCCACGAAACCCCTGGATCGGGGCAAGCGCCTCGACGCGGAGACGCTCACGCGCCTCGGCGACTGGGGCCGCTACACGGACGTGGACGGCGACGGCATCGCCTGGCGCACCGTGCCCGGCGATGGCCTGCCGGCCTACTTCAACCGCGGCTCCGGCCACAACGCCCGCGGCCAGTACAGCGAGCGCGCGGAGGACTACACGAACAACGTCGAGCGGCTCGCGCGAAAGTTCGAGACCGCCCGCGGCTGGGTGCCGGCCGAGGCCGTCGAGATCGACCCCGAGGCCGGGATCGCCATCATCGCCTACGGCACCAGCCACTGGGCCGCGCAAGAGGCGCGCGACCAGCTGACGGCCGAGGCCGGCGTGAAGACATCCTACATGCGCCTGCGCGCCTACCCCTTCACGGCGGAGGTCGAGCAGTTCATCGACCGCTACCAGCGCGTGTACGTCGTCGAGCAGAACCGCGACGCCCAGATGCTCAGCCTCCTGAAACTCGACCTGGCGCCCGGCCAGATCGGCAGGCTCCGGAGCGTGCTCTATTACTCCGGGCTGCCCATCGACGCGCGGACGATTTCCGACGAGATCCTGGCTCAGGAAGCGGAAGGGAAGCAGGACCGATCATGACCACGGCGACACCAGCGGCCCCGGCACCGGGGAAGAAAGTCAACCGCATCAACCTCGAGCTCGCGGTCTACCGCGGCGGCAAGACCACGCTGTGCGCGGGGTGCGGGCACAACGCGATTTCCGAGCGCATCGTCGAAGCCTACTTCGAGATGGGCGTCGATCCCGCGCGCGTCATCAAGCTCTCGGGCATCGGCTGTTCGAGCAAGAGCCCGGCGTATTTCCTCGGCGGATCGCACGGCTTCAACTCCGTGCACGGCCGGATGCCGGCGGTGGCGACCGGGGCGATGCTGGCGAACAGGACGCTGATGCCGATCGGCGTCAGCGGCGACGGCGACACCGGCGCGATCGGCGCCGGGCAGTTCGTCCACCTGATGCGCCGCAACCTCCCGATCATCTACATCGTCGAGAACAACGGCTGCTACGGCCTGACCAAGGGCCAGTTGTCGCCGACGGCCGATCTCGGGTCGACGCTGAAGAACGGCGTGGTCAACGACCTGCCGCCGATGGACCTGTGCGCGCTGGCCATTCAACTGGGCGCGACCTTCGTCGCGCGGTCGTTCTCGGGCGACAAGAAGCAGCTGTCGGCGCTGCTGAAGGCGGCCATCGCCCATCGCGGGACCGTGCTGCTCGACGTGCTCTCGCCGTGCGTGACCTTCAACGATCACGAGGGATCGACCAAGAGCTACGCCTACGTGAAGGAACACGACGAAGCGCTGGGCGAGATCACGTTCGTGCCGTTCTTCGAGGACATCTCGGTCGAGTACGAGGCCGGCTCGTCCACCGAGGTGAAGATGCACGACGGGTCGACGGTGATCCTGAAGAAGCTCGACGAGCACTACAACCCGCAGGACAAGCTGGCCGCGCTCACGTTGCTGCACCAGACGCAGGCGAAAGGCGAGTTTGCCACCGGACTGCTCTACATCGACGCCGGACGGCCGGATTTCCTCGAGTTGCTGAACGTCGTGGACACGCCGCTGTCGATGCTGACCCAGGCCCAGGTCCGGCCCGGACCGGAGGTCCTGGACGAGATCATGGAGCGGCTCAGGTAGGAACTAGCGCCTAGCGCCTAGCCCCTACCCCTGCGACTCGTCGATCTCCGCCCCGAAGACGTCCTCGGCGATGGCGACTTCGTCGGCGGGCCAGCCCGTGTCGTCCAGGGCTGCGCCGTGGACGTTGCCCTGCTGTGGTTCGCCGGGGCGGTCGCCTTCGAGGGTGCCTTTCGCGGCGTACTGATCGCGGTGGGCGGGCGGATGCATCATCGGTGCATGAATCATGGCGGTCTCCACGGCGCCCAGGTGCGCCGTCATCGATGGCCGTAGCTTACACCCAACCGAAAAGGTGCCTGGCACCTTTTTGGGACTGTGCCCGTTTCGGGGCTGGACGGGGCACGCGGTATAATCAGGGGATATGGAACGTACATTTGCCATCATCAAGCCCGACGCCGTGGGGAAGCAGCACGCCGGCGCCATCATGGCCCGCATCGAAGCGGCCGGCTTCACCATCCGGGCCATGCGCAGGATGTGGCTCTCCCAGGCGCAGGCTGAAGGGTTCTACGCTGTCCACCGCGGCAAGGGTTTCTTCTCGAGCCTGACCGAGTTCATGTCGTCCGGCCCGGTCATCGTCATGGCCCTCGAGGCCGACGGGGCCATCAGGAAGTGGCGCGACCTGATGGGCGCCACCGACCCGGCCAAGGCGGCGCCCGGCACGCTGCGCGCGGAGTTCGGCAGCAGCATCGGCGAGAACGCGACCCACGGCTCGGATGCGCCCGAGACGGCCGCCTTCGAACTCGGCTACTTTTTCGCGGGCGTCGAACTCGTCTGACGCCGCCGCAGGGAAGGACCGGACGCTGGCGTTCGCCAAGTTCCTGGTGCTCTTCGGGCTCCTCATCGCAGCGGCGGGCGTGCTGCTGTGGTGGGGTGTGCCCGTGGGGAGGCTGCCGGGCGACCTGGTGATCCGGCGCGGCTCGTTTTCGTTTTACCTGCCCATCACGACGTCCATCCTGGTGAGCATTCTGCTGACGCTGCTCATGGCCGTGTTCAAGCGGTGAGCGCGGCGCCACGGGGCGTGAAGGACGACTGACCGTCATGATTCCAGCCATCCGGGGAACCCACGACATTCTGCCCGGCGAGGTCGAGCGCTGGCAGCGGGTCGAGTCCGTCTCACGCCGCCTGTTCGAGCGCTACGGGTACGCCGAGGTGCGCACCCCGATCATCGAGCGCGAGGAACTGTTCGCCAAGGGCACCGGCGAGACCACCGACATTGTCCAGAAGGAGATGTACGCGTTCACCGACAAGGGCGGCGAGCGCATCACGCTCCGGCCCGAGGCGACGCCCAGCCTCGTGCGGGCGTTTGTCGAACACAGCCTCGAGCAGTCGATGGCGGCGCCGAAGATCTACCTGTTCGGCCCGATGTTCCGCTACGAGCGGCCGCAGAAGGGGCGCTACCGGCAGTTCCATCAACTCGACGTCGAAGTGTTCGGCGTCTCCGACCCGGCGATCGACGCTGAGGTGCTCGATCTGGCCTGGGCGCTGGTGACGGAGCTGGGGATCGTCGACGTCGAGCTGGTCGTGAACTCGGTCGGCTGCCCGGCGTGCCGGCCCGCCTTCGCCGAGGCCCTCGTCAAGGCGCTTGGCGAGGACGTCGGCACGCTCTGCGGTGACTGCCAGCGCCGCGCGATCACGAACCCCCTCCGGATTTTCGACTGCAAGGTACCGCAGGATCAGCCGATCATCGACCGCCTGCCGCACGCGGCCGACTACCTGTGCCAGGCGTGCCGGACGCATTTCGCCACCGTCGAGAAGCACCTGGCCGTCTTCGGGATCCCGTATCGCGTGTCGCACCGGCTCGTGCGCGGGCTGGATTATTACACGCGGACCACCTTCGAGATTCTCGCAGGCTCCATCGGCGCGCAGAACGCCATTCTGGGCGGCGGGCGGTACGATGGCCTCGTCAAGCAGCTCGGCGGGCCCGACCGCGTGGGCATCGGCTTTGCCGCCGGCATCGAGCGCCTCGTGCTCGCGATGCCGGCGTCCGCCGGCCCCCGCCCGCGCACGGCGTTCTTCGTCGCGTCGATGGGCGAGCCCGCGCGCGACGCCGCGATTGCGCTCTTGCGCGACCTGCGCCGCGCCGGCGTCGAGGCGCACATGGAGTACGAAGGGCGCAGCATCAAGTCGCAGATGAAGCGCGCGGACCGCCTCAAGGCGGCCTACGCGCTGATTCTCGGCGAGGACGAACTCGCCCGGGGCGTGGTGACCGTGAAGGACATGCGCGCGGGCGCACAGGCCCAGGTCGGGCGCGACGCGATTCTCGAATACTGCCGGGCCCGTGCGGCCGGCGGCCAGGAGTAGCAGGACCGTGGTGGACAAACTCGGCGACTGGGCGCGCACCGACACGTGCGGCGATCTGCGCGCGTCGCACACTGGCCAGGACGTGTTGCTCCTCGGCTGGGTGCACAAGCTGCGCGACCTCGGGCATCTCGTCTTCATCGACGTGCGCGACCGCTACGGCGTGACCCAGGTCGTCGTGGACGGTGACGCCCTGCGCGATCGCGCGAAGCACCTGCGCGGCGAGTTCGTCATCGGCGTGCGGGGCCAGGTCCGCGCCCGCGCGCCCGAGGCCCTCAACCCGAAGATGCCGACCGGCGAGATCGAGGTGCAGGCCGTCGAGCTGAAGGTGCTGAGCGAGGCCCGCGTGCCGCCCTTCGTCATCGCCGACGATGTGGCCGCGTCCGATGAACTGCGCCTGAAGTACCGCTACCTCGACCTGCGCCGGCCCGTGCTCCAGGCCAACCTCGGCTTGCGCCACCGCGTGACGATGGCCGTGCGGAAGTACTTCGACGCGCAGCGGTTCTGGGAAATCGAGACGCCGGTGCTCACCAAGTCCACGCCGGAAGGGGCGCGCGACTATCTCGTGCCGAGCCGCGTCCACCCGGGCGAGTTCTATGCGCTCCCGCAGTCGCCGCAGATTTTCAAGCAGCTCCTCATGGTGTCGGGCACGGATCGGTACTTCCAGATCGTGAAGTGCTTCCGGGACGAGGACCTGCGCGCCGACCGGCAGCCCGAGTTCACCCAGATCGACGTCGAGATGTCCTTCGCCACGCGCGAGCTGGTGTGGGCGACGATCGAGCCGCTCATGCGGGAGGTCTTCGCGGTCACCGGCCGCGACATTGCCATCCCGTTCGCCCGGATGTCCTACGCGGACGCCCTCGCGAAGTACGGCTCCGACAAGCCCGACCTGCGTGTCGGGATGGTGATCGCCGACCTGTCGCCGGTGTTCGCCGCCTCGTCGTTCAGCGTCTTCAGGGACGCGGTGGCCGGCGGCGGGGCGGTACGCGGCTTCGTCGTGCCGGGCGGCGCCGCCTTCTCGCGCAAACAGCTCGACACGCTGGCAGCGGAGGCGAAGGCGCAGGGCGCCGGCGGCCTCGTGTGGGCCCGCCGCCACGCCGACGCCGTCCAGAGCTCCGCGCTCAAGGCCGCGGGCGAGGACACCATTCGCGCGGCCATGGAACAGGCCGGCGCGGGCGCATCGGACCTCCTCCTGATGGCGTGCGGCGGCGCCGCCGCCACGTCGACGGTCCTCGGGTACCTGCGCCTCCACATCGCCCGCGAGCAGGGCTGGCTCAAGACCGACGACTTCGCCTTCACGTGGGTCACCGATTTCCCGCTGCTCGAGTGGGACGCGCAGGAGCAGCGCTGGTCCGCGATGCACCACCCGTTCACGTCGCCCATCGAGGCGCACATGGACCGGATGGAGGATCGGCCGGGCGAGGTGCTCGCCCAAGGCTACGACCTCGTGTTGAACGGCAGCGAGATCGGCGGCGGCAGCATCCGCATCCACGACCACGCGCTCCAGCAGCGGATGTTCCGCCTGCTCGGCATCTCGGACGACGAGGCGCGGCTTCGGTTCGGCTTCTTCCTCGAGGCGCTCGAGTACGGCACGCCGCCGCACGGCGGCATCGCGCTGGGCCTCGACCGGATCGTCGCGATCCTCGCCGGCGAGCCTTCGATTCGCGACGTCATCGCGTTCCCGAAGACGGCGCAGGCGGTCGACCTGATGTCGACGGCGCCGACGCCGGTCACCGCGAAGCAACTGCGCGAGCTGCGGCTGCGCATCGAGGGCTGACGTGGACCCGTCTTCCGACACGACCCGGCGGATTGCGATGCCCGACGAGGGGATCGAGGCGCTGTTTGGCGCCCTCGACGAGAACCTGCGGTTCATCGAGTCCGTGGCGCACGTACGGCTGGCGACGCAGGGCCACCACCTCCTCGTCACGGGCGACCAGGCCGGCGTGGATCAGGTCGAGACGCTGATCGCGCAACTGCTGCAGCTGCAGAAAGACGGCTTCCGCCTCTCCAACGGTGACGTGAAGACGGCGGCCGACCTGTTGCTGCAGGACCCTTCGGCGGACCTGCGCGACTACTTCCAGAAGACGACGCTGCGGCCCTCCGGCGGGCGGCGGCCGGTCACGGCGAAGAGCGTCAACCAGAAGAAATACCTCGACGCCATCGACCGCCACGACATCGTGTTCGGCATCGGCCCGGCGGGTACCGGCAAGACGTACCTCGCCATGGCTCAGGCCGTGTCGTACTTGCTGGCGAAAAAGGTCAACCGCATCATCCTCTCCCGGCCGGCGATCGAGGCCGGGGAGAAGCTCGGCTTCCTGCCCGGCGACCTCCAGGAGAAGGTGAACCCGTACCTCCGCCCGCTCTACGACGCGCTCTACGACATGATGGACGGCGAACGGGCGGAACGGCTCATCGAGCGCGGCACGATCGAGATTGCGCCGCTGGCGTTCATGCGCGGCCGCACGCTCAACGACGCCTTCGTCATCCTCGACGAGGCGCAGAACACGACGACCGAGCAGATGAAGATGGCCCTGACGCGCCTCGGCCTCGGCTCCAAGGCGGTGGTCACCGGCGACATCACCCAGATCGATCTGCCGGCCGGGAAGACCTCGGGGCTCATCGAGGCCATCAAGGTCGTCGGACAGGTCGAGGGCATCGGCTTCGTCTACTTCGACGAGCGCGACGTGGTGCGCCACAAGCTCGTCCAGTCGATCGTGAAGGCCTACGAGGCGTACGCGAACGGGCCCTCGCCCGTCGTCCCGCGCCAGGCCTGACCCCATGACCACCGTGCCCGTGCGCTCCGCCCGTCTCCAGGTCGCGGTCTCGAGCCACGCGCGGACCCGCGTGCGGACCCCAGGCCTGGCGGCCTGGCTGGCCGCCGCCGCTCCCCCCCGCGCGCGCGGCGAGGTGTCGGTGGCGCTGGTGGACGATGGGGCCATCAGGAGGCTGAACCGGCAGTATCGGGGCCAGGACGTGCCGACCGATGTGCTGTCGTTCCCCGGCGAGATCCCCGGGTTTCTCGGCGACATCGTGATCGCCGCGGGCGTCGCGCGCCGGCAGGCGGCCACCGCCGGCCACGCGTTCGGCACCGAGGCCCGGGTGCTGGCGCTGCACGGCCTCCTGCACCTGCTCGGGTACGATCACGCGCACGATGGCGGGGCCATGGCGCGGCTCGAGTCGAGGCTGCGGACGCGGGCCGGCCTGCGCGAGGGCCTGATCGAGCGGGCCACGGTGACACGGCGATGATGGCACTGGTCCTGGTCCTGGTCGTGCTCGCGGCGGGGGCCATCTACCTGGGCGCGATCGGCGCCGCCTTTGCCACCCTCATGCGGCTCTCGCTGCGCCTGGTGGCGGAGCGCGGCGCGCGCTCGTCGCGCCTCGGCGTCTATCTCGACGACCCCGTGCGGCTGTTCCTGCCCGTGCGCGCCATGCTCGGGGCCCTCCACGTGGCCGCGACGATGTGCCTGGTCCGCATCATCGGCATCGACAACATCCAGCAGATGGTGCTCGTGCTGGCGGCCGCCGCCGCGTTCGTCGTCGCCTTCGAACACCTGATTCCCTATCTCCTCGTCCGTCACGATCCCGAGCGCATCCTCGACGCGCTGCTGCCGTCGTTCGACCGCCTGTCGGTGCTCGCCCGGCCGCTGGTCGCGCCGCTGGGCATCGTGCTGGCCTCCCGTCGCGATCGGCCCGCGCCCGCCCACCAGGAGGCCAGTGAGGAGGAGCAGCAGGAGGCGACCTCCGCCTACCTGGATGCGGGCGAGCAGGAAGGCCTCATCGAGGGCGACGAGCGCCGGCTGCTCCAGTCGGTGGTGGACTTCGGCGACACGCTCGTGCGCGAAGTGATGACGCCGCGCCCGGACATCGTGGCGATCCGGGCCGACGCCACGCAGGGCGAGTTGCTGGCCTTCTTCCGGGAGCAGGAGTACTCGCGCATTCCCGTCTATGCGGAGTCGCTCGACAACATCGTCGGGTTCGTGTTCGTCAAGGATCTGTTGCGGCTGCCGGAAGGGGAGGCGGGCGATGGCCCGGCCTCGTCGGTCATGCGGCCGGCGCACGTGGTGCCCGAGACCAAGCGGGTGTCCGATCTGCTGCGGGAGTTCCAGCGTCAGCAGTTCCAGATGGCGATTGTCGTGGACGAGTACGGGGGCACCGCGGGCCTGGTGACGCTGGAGGATCTGCTCGAGGAGATCGTCGGCGAGATCCGCGACGAGACCGACATCGAGACCGAGGCCGTGGTCGACGAAGGCAACGGGGTCCTGCTGGTCACGGGCAAGGCCGACATCGAAACCGTCGCCGACAGGCTCGGCCTCCAGATCGAGCCCGAGGGCTTCGAGACCTTCGGCGGCTACCTGCTGGCGAATCTCGGCCGGGTGCCGGGCGTCGGCGAGCGCTTCGAGGTCGGGGCGCTCACGGTCGAAGTGCTGGACGCCGAGCGCCGCCGCATCCACCGCGTGCGGGTCCGGCGGACTGCGGACACTGGCGGCGGGCCGTCCCGCGGCGCTACGCCGGGCGGCGGCGGACAGGAGCGTCCATGAAGGCCGGATTCGTGGCCCTCGTCGGCCGGCCGAATGCCGGCAAGTCCACGCTGCTCAACCGGCTGGTCGGGCAGAAGGTTGCCATCGTCTCCGACAAGCCGCAGACCACGCGCAACCGCATTGTGGGGGTGCGCAACGGCGAGGGCGGACAGATCGTGTTCGTCGACACGCCGGGCATCCACCGGCCGCTGCACCGCCTCAACGTGCGCATGGTGGACGTCGCGATCCAGAGCATCGGCCAGAACGACGTGGTCTGCGCGGTGGCGGACGCGAGCGAGGAGGTCGGGGGCGGCGACCAGTTCCTCGCCAACCTGCTGGCGAAGGCCCCGGTGCCGGTCGTCCTGGCCCTGAACAAGATCGATCTGGTGCCGAAGACCGCCCTCCTGCCCCGGATGGAACAGTGGAGCAGGCTGGCGCCGTTCAAGGAACTGGTGCCCGTGTCGGCGCTGACGGGCGAGAACGAGGGCGTCCTCGAGGCGGCCCTGCTGCGCTACCTGCCGGATGGCGATCCGCTCTACCCGCAGGACTACCTGACCGACCAGCCCGAGCGGGTCTACGTGGCCGAAATCATCCGGGAGAAGGTGCTTCGGCACACCCGGGACGAACTGCCGTTCTCGTCGGCCGTGCTGGTCGACCAGTTCGAGGAGGTCGACGAACGCGGCGTGATGCGGCTTTACTGCACCATCCTGGTGGAGCGGGAATCCCAGAAGCCCATCATCATCGGCAGGGCCGGCTCGATGATCAAACAGATCGGCACCGAGGCCCGCCAGGAACTGGAGACCTTCTTCAACGCGCGCATCTACCTCGACCTGCGGGTCAAGACCCGTGCGAACTGGCGCGAAGACCCGCGCATGCTCGACGAAATCGGCATTCGCGAAGACTGAACCGCCGGCGAAACCGGGGTGACGGGCTGCGAACAAAGCAGGATAGAATAAGAATGCCGCTCTACACGACCGAGGCGATCATCCTCCGCACCTACAAACTCGGCGAGGTCGACCGCATCGTCGTCTTTCTGACGCGCGATCGCGGCAAGAAGCGCGGTGTGGCGCAGGGCGCGCGCCGGATGCGGTCGCGCTTCGGCGGGGCGCTCGAGCCGTTGACCCGGGCGGGGCTGACGTATTTCGAGAAGGAGAACCGCGAACTGGTCTCCTTGAACGACGCCGAGCCGCTGGGGTCGGCGATGTGGTCAGGGCGTGGCGAGGCGCTCGGCTACACGGGGTACTTTGCCGAACTGCTCGACGAGTGCGCGCCGGACGGCGATGCCGACGAAACGCTCTACCGGCTCGCCAGCGCGCTGATCGATGCGCTGGATGGCGGCGGGGAGGTCGAGTCGCTCGCCCGGTACTTCGAGTACTGGGTCTTGCGGCTCCAGGGCGTGTACCCGTCGGTGATGGCGTGCGGCATCTGCGGCACGATGCTCGGGCGGGAGACGGCGGCCGCGGTGCTGATGCCCGGCGATCACGCCTACCGCTGCGGCGGCTGCGCGGGGCAGGGCGCGGACCGGGGCGTGACGCTGTCAGGGGAAGCGGTGTCGTTCCTGCGCGCGTCGGGCACGCTGGCGCCGGCCCGGCTGGGCTCGGTGCCGGTATCGACCCGGGCGCTGCGGGAACTGGAGACGGTGCATCGCTCGCTGATCGCGAGGCACCTGGAGAAGGAACTGAAGTCGGTCCGCGTCCTGCGGGATGTGCGCGGGCCCTGGTGAGCCCAACAATGGCGGTCCAACCATCGTGACGTTCCAAGATCTGATCTTCACACTCTCCCAGTTCTGGGCGTCGCAGGGGTGCCTGATTCAGCAGCCCCTCGACCTCGAGGTCGGCGCGGGCACCTCCCATCCCGAGACCACGCTGCGGGTGCTCGGCCCCCGGCACTGGAACGTCGCGTACGTGCAGCCGTCGCGGCGGCCCGACGACGGGCGCTTCGGCGAGAACCCGAACCGCCTCTTCAAGCACCACCAGTTCCAGGTGATCATGAAGCCGGCGCCCGACGAGATCCAGTCGCTCTACCTGCAGAGCCTCGAGGCGTGCGGCATCGAGCCGCGCCAGCACGACATCCGCTTCGAAGAGGACAACTGGGAGTCGCCGACGCTGGGCGCGTGGGGCATCGGCTGGCAGGTCATGCTCGACGGCCTGGAGATCACCCAGTTCACCTACTTCCAGCAGGTCGGCGGCATCGACCTCAAGCCGGTGTCGGTGGAGATCACCTACGGGCTCGAGCGCATCGCCATGTTTCTGCAGCGGGTGGACAACGTCTACGACCTGCAGTGGGCGCCGGGCGTCTCCTACGGCGAGGTCCGGCTGCGGGACGAGATCGAGCAGTCGACGTACGCCTTCGGTCAGGTGGACATGCCGCGCGAGGCGTTCGTCGCGCTGCACCGCGATCTGTTCGACACGTACTACGGGTTCACCGAGGTGCTCATCCGGAGCGGGCTCGTGCTGCCCGCCCTGGAGCACTGCCTCAAGTGCTCCCATCTGTTCAACGTGCTGGATGCGAGCGGCGGCATCGGCGTGACCGAGCGCACCGCCTACATCCTGCGCGTGCGGCAGCTCGCCGTGGCCATCGCCCGGACGTATGCCGA